>Ga0055584_100000029_pt1 | contig 114544 bp, 111 predicted proteins | sample OSDHelmetaG_FD_58716 | JGI IMG/M metagenome (GOLD analysis project Ga0055584, IMG submission 58716) | Pelagic marine sediment microbial communities from the LTER site Helgoland, North Sea, for post-phytoplankton bloom and carbon turnover... | ecosystem: Environmental > Aquatic > Marine >... | reverse complement strand
CTGACAATATTTCTCTGATTTCCATAATTTTTCGAATCCCCGGCTGCACTTCTTCGTTGTTGGTGAAACTCGCGACATGCTGCAAGGCAAACTGATTTTCATAGTACGTGAATGCATTGTGATAAACCGCAAAGAAGTTATTTGAAAGATCAGAGAGTAAATTCTCAATATCATTATCGAGTAAGTCTAAAGCTACAAAGAAGTCGGCTAAGTTTTTTTCGTAAACCTCTTGGTTCAGCACATCAAGTTCAACTAATTTTGCCGTTAAGGCTTGCGCTATCACTCTGCTATTTTCAGTCGACAGCCAAATATGCGCATCATTACTATCGGTAGTGGCTAAACCAGCCTCTACGATTAAGTCATAGGCTGTGATAACTGCCGATGAATTTCTATCAAGCAATTGGGTAAATGCTGTCTCCAAGCTTGGCCCCACCCAAAGTACGAGGTCAGCATCAGCTAATTTTTGACGTTCCGAAGGCTTCAAAGCAGGATGATGCGGATCCTGACCAGCACCGATAATCAGTGTTGGTTCTGATACCCCCTCAGTTATAGCTAGCGCTATCATCTGCAAGGGCTTAATGCTCGCGCTCACTTGAGGTTGCGCATAAACCTCACAACTGGCTAGAGTTTGTAGCATTAAAAAGAGACTAAGGGTGAAAAGTCGTAGCAAAGCGTTTCCCGAGACTGAACCTGAAAAGCCCACTATGATATATTACCTCGCCTTGTGCGCAAACTTGATAAGCCTTGATTACGCATTACTGACTCTGGAGTTCACTCGGAATGACTAGCACTTTGTTAAACGCCCAGAATATTTCTTTGGCGATTGACGGCAAACAAATCTTGCAGAATATCACTCTGCAAATTGATGAGAACCAGATAGTTACCTTGATCGGACCTAATGGTGCTGGCAAAACCTCTTTGGTTAAAATAGTTCTGGGCTTAAGCAAGCCTAGCGCCGGCTCTGTTAAGCTACGCAAAAATTTACGTGTGGGTTATATGCCGCAGCGTCTACATGTTGATAACAGCATGCCCATCTCAGTACAAAAATTTTTACAACTCGCGGTACGCGCCAAACCCGAACTGATTGAACAAGTGTTAAGTGAAGTAAAAGCCTCGCAATTACTACACTCGCAAATTCACTCTCTTTCTGGCGGCGAATTACAACGCGTCTTACTCGCTCGAGCTCTGATTCAGGAGCCAGAATTCTTAGTGCTAGATGAACCTGTTCAAGGCGTTGATATCAATGGGCAGGCTGAGCTCTATGCCTTGATTTCATCGATTCGTGATAGGCATCAGTGCGGCATCTTAATGGTTTCGCATGATCTGCATTTAGTGATGTCAGCAACCGACGAAGTCATTTGTTTAAATCAGCATGTTTGTTGTCATGGTCATCCCGAACAAGTGAGTAATGACCCCGCCTATCTTGAGCTGTTCGGTAAAAAACAAGCAGAATCCTTGGCGGTATACGCGCACCATCATAATCATAACCACAGTTTAGATGGCGAAGTGATAGACCCTGATCACGATCATACGCACGAAGGGCATAAGCATGGCTGATTTTGTTTTGCGTGCGCTGGCAGCTGGATTACTGGTTGCATTAATCACTGGCCCGCTCGGTTGTTTTATCGTGTGGCGTCGCATGGCCTACTTTGGTGACACTCTGGCTCACTCAGCCTTGCTTGGTATTTCTTTCGGCTTGCTAATGGATATCAATCTACAGTTCGCTGTTATTCTTGCTTGCCTGGCTATCGCACTTTTATTAGTGCAAATGGAAAGCCGGCATCACCTGGCTACCGATACTATTCTTGGTATTCTCGCGCATAGTTCATTGGCTTTTGGTTTAGTTATTTTAAGCTTTACGGATGTAAATATTGATTTAATGTCTTATCTTTTTGGTGACCTGCTCACCGCAAGCAATCAGGATTTGCTCTGGATAAGTGCAGGCGTTGGCGCCGCATTAGTCGTACTCGCCTTAACCTGGAATAAATTGCTGACCATTACCTTGCATCAAGAACTTGCCCAAGTGGAAGGCTTGGCCGTAGGCAAAATACGTTTGCTGTTGATGCTATTAATTGCAACGGTTATTGCTCTTAGCATGAAAGTAGTGGGTATATTGCTGATCACCTCATTGATGATTATTCCACCAGCCATCGCCAGATCTTATTCAAGCTCCCCTGAAAAAATGGCAATTCTTGCCAGCTTGATTGGTTGTCTTGCAGTGTGTGGTGGCCTACTCGCTTCGTTCTATCTAGATACCCCCAGCGGCCCAAGTATTGTTGTTAGCGCAGCAGTTCTCTTTATGATCAGTTCAAGCTTTAATAGAAATTAGCACTGCTCAGCTGTAGCGAATGCGCTCAAGGGTGGATCGCTCCTTCACGCGATTTTGGTAGTCAAGAGGGGGGTAGTATTGACGAGCTCTTTAAACTCTCTTCAAAAAGGTGAAAGTTCTATACAATTCATATTTTCGCAACTAGAGTGCAACAGATATATAGGTAAGTCGACGCGCCCCTAATGGGTTTAAATCGATCGTTTATCTGATATTCATTTGATAGGCCGAATAAAAAAGAACCATCTCTATCGGCATGTTTTGAGGTTGATTTATGACACACGATACAAAGATTGATTTTATTTACTTATCCGAACCCGACATGATTAAAGCCGGTGTCACCGACATGCCTGGCTGCGTGGATACGATGGATGAAATGTTCACTTTGTTGTACAAGGGTGATTACCGCATGGCCGGTCCAAACAGTGACTCTCATGGCGCTATGATTACCTTCCCAGATGACTCGCCTTTCCCACTGATGCCGAAGCCGACGGCTGATCGGCGTTTAATGGCGATGCCTGCGTATCTTGGCGGAAACTTTCAAACCTCTGGTGTGAAGTGGTATGGATCGAATATTGCGAATCGCGAAAAAGGCCTGCCACGTTCTATTTTAATGTTTATTTTAAGTGATACCGATACCGGAGCGCCGCTGGCTTACATGTCGGCAAACTTGTTGTCGGCATATCGAACGGGTGCCGTCCCGGGAGTAGGCGCACGCTATCTTGCCCGTAAAGATTCAAAAGTGATTGGCTTGCTTGGGCCAGGCGTGATGGCGAAAACCTCAGTCTCTGCGTTTATGGCCGTGTGCCCTGAAATCGATACTTTGAAAGTTAAAGGTCGTGGCCAGCGCAGCCTAGATGTCTTCATTGCCTGGTTAAATGAAACCTTCCCGCAAATTACCAATGTTCAGGTTGTGGATGACTTGGAAGAAGTGGTTCGGAATTCCGACATCGTCACTTATTGCAATTCAGGCCTGCCTGGTGATCCGTCAACCTATCCAATTGTAAAACGCGAATGGGTGAAACCCGGCACCTTTTTTGCGATGCCGGCTTACTGTAGTTTAGACGACGGCATGGAGCAAGACGATGTGCGCAAAGTGCTTGATAACACTGGCTTATATCAAGCCTGGTATGAAGAAGTACCCAAGCCAGCGCATAACTATATACCTTTACCCGGTGTTCGCTTTATGGACATGATCGCAGAAGGCAAGCTCACCCTGGAGCAACTGGAAGACCTCGGGAAAATTACCGCTGGGGAAGCGCCTGGACGTAAAAATGACGATGAAATTATCATCATGTCGGTTGGTGGTATGCCAGTAGAAGATGTGGCTTGGGCCACGGTGGTTTATCGCAATGCTTTAGAAAAAGACATTGGCGTGAAATTAAATCTTTGGGACGAACCGGTTCTAAAATAAGACTCGCGTTATTTTCTATGCGCCTTTATTAACATTCCTAACAAATATTTGAGAAAAATATGAGCAAAATAGTAAAAGTGAAAACCGGATCAAAGCTTGAAGAGACTGCAAGCTATTCCCGGGCGGTTATGGTCGATAACTGGATTTATGTTTCCAACACTGCTGGGCGTAACCCCGTCACACAAAAAATTCCAGAAGATATCATCGAACAAACACAGCAAGTTTTTCACAATATAGAGCGGGCGCTTGCTGCCGTTGATGCGACCTTAGCCGATGTTGTGATGTCGCGAGTTTTTATTCAAAACCCCGCCGAGACACATACAGTTATGGAATTTATTGGGACAAAATTTCGAGGGGTGAACCCCGCCACGACAGTCACCAGTCCACCACTGGGCTCAGCAGAGTATAAAGTAGAGTTAGAAGTAACAGCCTATCGTGGCGCAGGTTCGGCGCAGGTTGAAGAAGTACTGATCTCAGTTTGATACACCTATAGAGCATGGCAATATTTATTTTGTTTGGAAGCTTGTTATGACAACAACCCTAAAAAAAATTGAAACACAAGATGCCCTCCCTGAATCCACCAGCGTTGTAATCATCGGTGGCGGCATTGTCGGTGTAAGCGCTGCCTTAACTTTAGCCGAACGTAACATTCCGGTTGTGCTTCTTGAAAAAGGCCATATCGCCGGTGAGCAATCTTCTCGGAATTTGGGCTGGATTCGAAAAACAAATCGACATGTTGATGACGTGCCATTGGCTCAAGCGTCAGATAAGCTCTGGAACGAAATGCCAGAACGTATTGGTCAAAGCGTTGGTTATAAGCAATCAGGCATTCTGTTTTTAGCGAAAACCGATGAGCAGTTGGCCATGCAAGAAAGCTGGCTTAAGTCGGTAGAATCTCTGTCTTTAGATTCCAGACTTCTTAGTACAGAACAAATTAAACAGCACGCGCCTGGTGGGCAAGGTAATTGGGTTGGTGGTTTGTACACGCCATCTGATGGTTGTGCCGAACCTTCCATCACCGTCCCAGCCATGGCCCAGTCTGCTATCAACAAGGGTGCAAGCATCATTCAGCACTGTGCCGTGCGTTCACTTTCTACAACAGCGGGAAAAGTGTGTGGTGTCATCACAGAAAAAGGCGAAATACGTTGTGATAATGTGTTGTTAGCAGGCGGCGCTTGGTCACGTCGCTTTTTAGGCAACCATGGTGTGTCATTACCAACGCTGGGTTTAATCTGTTCTGTATTGCGCACCAAAGCCTTGGATGGTCCAACCGACATTGCCGTCGGCGGCCCGGATTTTTCATTTAGAAAACACATCGATGGCGGCTTTATTATTACGCAACGCGGCAAGCTCGATGCGCCGATTACACTCGATCACTTGTTAATAGGGCGGCGCTATCTGAAGCAGCTTCGTACGCAAAGCAGTTTTTTACGCATCAGGCTTGGTCCTTATTTTTTGAAGGATTTAGCTATAGCACGGCGCTGGAGTGCAACTGATATTTCTCCCTTTGAAAAAATTCGAACCATGAATCCATCTGTGAATGAAGGCTTAAACGCAGACGCTTTAAACAATCTGCGCCAAGCTTGGCCGGTATTTAATGCCGCTGAGCTAGAAGAAACATGGGCGGGCTTAATTGATGTAACACCAGATTCAAACCCGGTTATTGATCAAATTAATCAGCTTCCTGGACTCACTATTGCCACGGGTTTTTCTGGTCATGGTTTTGGTACTGGTCCGGCAGCGGGACAATTGGCCGCCGATATAGTGTCGAACTCGACACCGCTTATTGACCCAAGCCCTTATCGATTCGATAGATTGTAAAATACTTATTGGCATCGAAGTGACTTTAGGAGCCCAAGATGACAGAGATTCAAACAATCTCAGGTGAAAAAACAGCACCCACTGGTGGAGCAGGCACATTAAAAATGGGGTTGCCCACTATGATGGCAGTCTGCATAGGAGTGGTGATTGTCCAAGGGGCGATGATCTCAGGTATGCAAGGCATTGGTATAGGTGGCTTGGGATTTATCGCTGCAATGTTTGTAGCATTAGTGTTAGCACAATTTAATGCCATGAGTTTTTCAGAACTCTCACTGATGTTTCCCCAAGAAGGCACATTAGCCACCTACACTCAAAAAGCGATTGGGCACTTTCCTGCGATCGTTGCAGTTTTTTCCGGCTATGTTGTCGTCGCCATACTCGCAATCCCGGTAGAAATGGTATTGGTAGATGCAATGTTGGAGAACCTATTGCCTGGTGTGATTCCAGAAAAAATCGTGCCCTTACTTATTCTAATTACTTTGTCCATAAGCAATTTAATTGGTACGGATGTGTTTGCCAGGATCCAGAATTTTCTCGCATTTATCCTGGTGAGTGCACTCATTGTTGTTGGGCTTGTTGCGATCACTGGCTTGGGCGCACCGTATCCTAGTATTGCTGGTACTTCCGTAGATTGGAGCTTTACCAATATCGCCAATTTTAGTTTTATTGGTCTTGTTGCGCTGTCGATGTGGTTATTTGTTGGGGTTGAGTTTATTTGCCCAATGATTAATGAAGTGAAAAATCCCACAAAAAATATTCCACTGGCTATGCAATTATCGCTAGTGATGATGTTTTGTATATTCGTGGCGTTTGTTGTGGGTGCTGGTCTCTATGTCAATGTGGAAACCCTTTTAGGTTCCGCGATTCCTTATTTGGATTATATCAGCGCCGTGTTTGGTAAGAGCGGCCTAGCCATCGCTACTGTAATGGCCTTAGCGGCCACCTGCAGTACGATCAATACCATTTTGGCTTCAGTGCCTCGCATGCTGCATGGGATGGCGTATCAAAAACAAGCGTTTCCACAGCTTAAAGCCAGCAACAAATACGGCGCGCCATGGGTAGGTATTATCATGATTTCAAGCTGTATTGGTATTGCCTATTTAATTGCCGATGTCGATTCGCTGGTGACCTTAGTTATTTCCGCATCAACCTGCTGGCTACTTGCCTACGTGGTTGCGCATATCGATGTCATGGTATTACGCAAACGACTTCCAAACCATGAACGGCCTTATCGCACGCCATTTTATCCGCTACCTCAAGTGTTAGGTATCGTCACAATGATATATATCGCATTGAATAATTCTCCATCGCCCGAAATGACAAACACCGTGTTCGCTATTTCTGGAACTATGATTTTATTACTCAGTATTGTGGGTGGTTTATGGGTGAAATTTTATATGAAGCGAGGCTTGTTCGAGCCGGATATGGATTGATGCTTTTCTTTTTATCGCAAACTTAATACTGATTTTTCATTTTAATTAGTTCTAGAGAGAGCGATGGATACCAAACTAAGATTCTACTACACAAGTGAAGGATATGCCTCACTTTGTGCTTTACTGGGAACAAAGAAAAGAGGTTTAACGAATGCATGACAAGGCCGTCAAAACTTGCACACTATGTCGACTGGACTTACTCACGGTTGTAAAATTTTACGATGGTCTTAACATCTCACAGCAGCATCTCTTATGAATTTCGGCGATGAATTTAATAATGTTCGAATAAAAACTAGCGGCGCTGAAATTAATCTGGTGCATGGTGGGTCAGGCACTCCTCTACTATTATTGCATGGCTATCCCCAGACCCACGTCATGTGGCACAAGGTTGCTCCGCGCCTTGCAAAAACTTTCCATGTCGTTTGCCCTGACTTAAGAGGCTATGGAGACAGCTCCAAGCCTCCGAGCAAACCAGATCATTCACCTTATTCAAAGCGTGCTATGGCTAAAGACATGGTCGAAGTGATGGCGTCTCTTGGTTATAGTGAATTTCTAGTGGCAGGACATGACCGAGGAGCCAGAGTGGTGCATCGGATGGCTCTGGATTATCCTGAGAAAATCAAGAAGGCTTGTGTGATGGACATCGCTCCTACACATCACATGTTCAAAACTACTGACCAACACTTTGCTACAGGTTATTATCATTGGTTCTTCCTAATACAGCCCAATGGTTTACCTGAGCGAATGATCGGCGCCGACCCTGTTTACTATCTTTCTGAAAAACTAAAACAGTGGAGTGCTCCCGGGGTGGTGTTCACAGAAGAAGCAATCGCCGAATATTTGCGCTGCTTCAGTAAGCCAGAGACAATTCACGCTTCATGTGAAGATTATCGCGCCGCTGCAAGTATTGATCTGACTCATGACGAGGAAGATTTAAATAAAAAGGTTTTGTGTCCTCTGTTAACATTATGGGGAGCGAAAGGATTTATAAACCGAACATATGATGTGCTTAGTGTATGGAACGAATATGCCGAACAAGTTGAAGGAAAAGCCTTGGATAGCGGTCATTATTTACCCGAAGAAGATCCCGAGGCCGTCTACGATGAATTACTTCGATTCTTTGGTGACAGTTAATACTTCTAGCAATACAACTCAGATTAATGATTCCATGGCGCATTTTTAATACCTGTAAATTACGGCTCAGCCAGTAAAAACCATGAGGGTATATTATGTCCAAGACAATTGCTTTTGACGTATATGGAACATTAATTGATACCCATTGGGTTGTTTCTGCATTACAGGAAATAATGGGTGATCAAGCAAAATATTTTTCTCAAACCTGGCGCGACAAACAACTGGAATATTCTTTTCGTCGTGGCTTAATGCAAAATTATGAGACTTTTGCTGTTTGCACAAGCAATGCTCTCGATTACACCTGTATATTTTATGAAGTTGATCTCACGCAAGAACAGAAAAATAAATTGCTTAAAAGCTACCAATCGCTTCCAGCTTTCAAAGATGTTGAAGGTGGACTATCAAAATTACAAGCAAATAATTATCGCTTGTTTGCGTTTTCAAACGGCACCGCTAATGCTGTCGAGACTTTACTTGTTAAGGCACAAATAAGAAATTATTTTCTAGGAGTTGTTAGTGTCGATGATCTCAAATCATTTAAACCAAACCCCGCTGTATACCACCATTTTTTAAGAGAGTCTGGCGCTAAAGGTAGTGATGCTTGGTTAGTCTCAAGTAATCCTTTTGATGTTATAGGTGCAATTTCCACAGGTATGCGTGCCGCTTGGGTAAAGCGCTCAACAAATGCAATTTTCGACCCTTGGGGAATTGAGCCAACTATAACAGTATATAATCTAGGCGAATTATATGAAAAAATTAGATAAACGCTCCTTCCTTCTAATAAGCAAATTTATAATATGAGAGGATAGCCCGTTGAATAACATGCAAGTAATTACCGAATTCCTGGGTTGGTGTACTGTTATAAATTATGGGGTTTTAATATTCTCCACTCTTATGATTACTACCGTTGGCGACTGGGCTAAAGAGATACATAGCAAGCTTTTTAAGATTTCAAAAGAAAAATTAGATGCAATGTACTTTAATTTTTTAGCTAATTATAAATTGGCAATATTTATATTTAATTTGGCACCATATATTGCGCTAAAAATAATGGCTTGAACGCAGCTAATAAGATTACTAGGGCCAATGAACCAAATATAAAAATAAGGCGCGCATAAAAGCAATAGTGCTCACTTATTTTATTAACCCCAATTAGACTTGTATATGAAGGACAAACATGACATTGACGAAAAGTTGTAAGCAATTGGTAGAAGCGGCGAACGCAAAAATACAAACGCTTTCATTAGATGAAGCAAAAAAAAAATTTGGCGATGACAATGTGCAGTTTGTGGATATCCGTGATGTCCGCGAATTAGAACGCGAAGGTACAATCCCTGGCGCTCTACATGCCCCTCGTGGCATGCTTGAATTTTGGGTTGACCCTGATAGCCCTTATTTCAAACCTGTGTTTGCTGAAGAAAAGCAATTTATACTATATTGCCAGTCTAGTTGGCGTTCAGCCCTTGCAACTGCCACACTTCAAGATATGGGCTTAAATGATGTTTGCCACTTTGAAGGTGGATATGGAAACTGGAAAAAATCTGGCGGGGCCACTCAAGCCCGACAAAGGAAATCATGATGACAAGGCTTGAAGCAAAACCTGAAAGTATCGACATAGACTTAAAGCGTTCGGTTTTTATTATTGTGGACATGCAAAACGCTTTTGCCAAACCTGGCGGTATGCTGGATTTATTTGGCGCCGATATTTCTGGCGCTGCATCTGTTATTCAAGTCAATCAACAATTAATAAATGCAGCTCGCAAAGCAGGCGTCGAAATCATCTACTTAGCAATGACCTATAAAGCAGACTTAAGTGACGCCGGAAGCCCTGCATCTCCTAATTACCATAAAGAACTTGGCTTAAAACTTATGCGCGAAAAACCAGAACACACTGGCAAATTATTAATTGATGGAACCTGGGATTGGCAAATTGTGGATGAGCTTAGCCCCAAGGACGGTGAGATGCTTATTCGGAAACCACGCTACAGCGGCTTTGTCGGTACTAATTTGGATAGTTACCTTCGAGCTAAAAATATTCGTAACTTATTTCTTACTGGAATCACTACAAATGTTTGCGTAGAGAGTACTGGGCGAGATGCATTTTTTGCAGAATATTGGCCGATATTAATTGAAGATGCCGTTAACCATACAGGCCCTGATTATTGTGGTGCAGCAACACTTTGGAATTTCGAAAATATTTTTGGCTGGGTCACCAATTCTAAAAAAGTGTTGGCAGCTCTTCAACAAGGTTCAGTTAATCCTTAAAAATATTTAAACTGAAGCTTGATAATGCATAACTAACTAGGAGGTAATATTTATGCCAATCCCTATTATTGAATTTGTTGGTTGGGCCTTATGGGAATTCTTTTTTGCCATTCTTTTCTACAACACTGGCTCAGCAATTATACGCTTAGTTAGTTTAGGAAAAGTGAAATTTCCTCTTATTTCCCCTAATGCCTTTAAAAAAGAAAAGCCTCAAATACGAAATGCATCTAGCTGCTACTTAGTAGGTATGGTGTTATATATGAGCTTAGCCGTAATCTGGCTAACCCTAAGCAATTAATGGAAACTTTACTGCCTAATGTAGGAGCATCAATTAGTTTACTTTTAGGTTTTATTGCAATATTTTGGCCAGCTAAAACTGAAACTTTTGTTTCTATAAAAAGTTTAGGGAAGGAAGGGAACTCAGAAATTCGAGCGACTTATGGTGGGTTTTTCTTAGGCATTTCACTTTTTGCTTTAAGCTCTCAAGACTCTATTGTTTTCATAGTGTTAGGTATCGGATGGCTCAGTGCAGCTCTCATTAGGCTTTTTAGTCTTTGCTTTGGCTTTTATACCAGCAAAAATTTAATGGGAGTAATTTTCGAAGGTCTTATCGGCGGATTGTGCATCTCATCGTTATTGATTTAATCACTCGAACAGTAATTAAACTTTTTATGCTTCCAATTAGAGCTTTTTAAACACTAGATCCCACACACCATGACCCAGTCTTACACCACGTCGTTGAAATTTCGTTACAGGTCTATCACTTTTTGTTGCAAATTTTTCTAATCCGAATATATTTTCTATTTTTTTTTCAGCACTTAATACTTCCATCATTTGTTCAGCATAATTTTCCCAATCGGTGGCTAAATGTATCTCTCCACCTGTTTTTACTTTAGGTAAAAGGCTTTGGATAAATTCTGCTTGTATTAATCGCCTTTTGTGATGACGTTTTTTATGCCAAGGGTCCGGGAAAAATATCTGTACTCGTTCAAGTGAATTATCAGCAATACTTTCTTGTAAAACTAATTTCGCATCATCTTGTACTACTCTTATATTAGTTAAATCTTCTTCGTCAATTAAACGTAAGAGCGTTCCTATACCAGGGGGATGAACATCAACGCCAATAAAATTAAGATTAGGATTCTCCTTTGCCATTTGCGCCAAAGAATCTCCCATCCCAAAACCAATTTCGAATACCACGGGATGCTTATTAGCAAATATTTCTTGAAGCTTAAATAATCCAAGTTGCCTATTTAGGCCAAACCTAGGCCAAAGATTATCCAACGCTTTTTGCTGCGAATGAGTTAAACGACCTCCGCGTACAACATAACTTTTAATTGTGCGCATGTGGTTTTCATTTTCCATCACGATTTAGATCGGCTCTGCAGTAAGCCATTAACAATCAAACCCCAACCAACTAAAAAGAATAAACCGCCGAAGGGTGTAATATATGCAAACAAACTTATGCCTGTTAAAGCTAGTAAGTATAAGCTCCCTGAAAATAACACTATGCCGATTTGAAAAGCATAACCGCTGCGACTAAAGCTTTTAGATGCAGGAAATATATAACAAAGTAACGCGGTCAAAATAAGCGCCACTACATGAAACATTTGATATAACACTGCTGTGTTCCAGGTTTCCAGGCTAGCTTCAGAAATTTTTTCTTCAAGGCCATGCGCTCCGAACGCTCCAAGTGCCACTACTAAGAAGCCATTAACTGCAGCATACAAAATAAATCTTTCCATCATCTTCTCTTCCTTTTCACCCTTTTCTTCACTTCCACCAGTTTAATCATACAGGCATAAAAAAACCGCCTTATTGGGCGGCTTTTTATAATACAAGCTCATTTAAATACTCATCAAGCTTCCAATCGAGCTTTTACTTTATTCATGGCATTTTTTTCGAGCTGCCTAATACGTTCTGCAGAGATCTCATACTTATCTGCTAACTCATGCAGTGTAGCTTTATCGTCACTTAACCAGCGCTGAGTAAGGATATCCTTACTACGATCGTCTAATCCCTCCAAGGCTAAATAAAGGTTATCTGTACTGGACTCAGCATAATCTTCATCTTCAACATTGCGAGCCGGATCATAGCGAGTATCTTCCAGATACTGCGCAGGAGCGATTGCTACTTCATCATCATCTGAATCAGGAGCGCCATCAAAAGAGGCATCATAAACGCCAAGACGGTTTTCCATCTGCATGACTGTTTTGGCATCTACTCCCAAATCTGCAGCAACTTTATCGACTTCTTCTTTGTTAAGCCAACCCAGACGCTTTTTAGAGCCTCGTAGATTGAAAAATAATTTACGTTGAGCCTTGGTTGTCGCAACTTTGACAATACGCCAATTACGCAGAATAAATTCGTGCATTTCAGCTTTAATCCAATGCACAGCAAAAGACACAAGCCTTACACCTCTTTCTGGGTCAAAACGTTTAACGGCTTTCATCAAGCCAACATTGCCTTCCTGAATCAAGTCGGCTTCAGATAAACCATAACCAGAATAGCTCTTAGCCATATAGACCACAAAACGCATGTGAGCAAGTACTAACTTACGCGCAGCATCAAGGTCTTCGTCATAATAATATTTTTTAGCAAGATCTAATTCTTCTTCTGCCGTTAGAATAGGAATGCCATTAACCGCAGTAATATAGGCATTCAGGTCGCGACCAGGCACCATAGTGTCAATAACACTAAGGCCTTTCCCTATTAAGGTTTCTGTTGCAGCTCTGTTTGCTTTTTCAGTCATTTCTTTACCTATTTGTAACTTTAAGATCTTCAATCTAATTATGTAGACCTCGCAGGGCGCGAAATGTTACCACTTTTCATAAGGGACTGCTACGTCCCCTGCCAGCTTACAAGCCCCAGCCAATGCATTTTATTAGGGCAATACATCTAATCTAGTGTCTTTTCCCAAAATTTCAAGTCGCTCTCAAGGCTTAATAGTAATACTCCGTATATCCCGGCAATAAGCGGTATCTTGAATTTAGAAATGCCACGATATCGATAAGTTCTGTCACTTTCATATCTTCGTTTAAATACATGGGCGAAGAGTTTGTTCTATTCCTCTCCTGACGAGGCAATAAATCAAGATATTGATCTGATAGCACATGATCCGGATTAATAATTGATGTCGTTAAGTCTCCATATGTTTTAGCAAATATCAGCTCTCCACCAAGGACTACTGTGAACGGCCGAACCCCTGAAAATGTTGGTAACTCTACGCCTTCAACGGTATGGGATTGAATACAGCCCAAAGAAGCAAAAGCTTGTTGGCCACGCTCTATATCTCCCCTTAATATTGGGAACCTGAAGTCATTTGCATAATCTGGGTAAACGCGGCATGCACTCAACATTAAAACTGAAATACCTAACACCAATAAATTTAGTTTCTTCATAAGAACTTCTCCTTTGACATCTTCTTATACCTTCATCTTAATTCTTTTCTGGATAACTGTCTTGATTTAAGTCAGATAAGACAATTCTGTCTAAAACAGCGCGGGTCTGAGATAATATCATAATGGAATATGAGTTAAGTTTTTTGTTTGTCTCCCTTTTAATTATTTCAGGCATCTTTGCCGGATTCATCAATACAATTGCTGGTGGCGGCTCTATGCTGACCTTACCCGCTTTAATGATATTAGGCATGCCGGCAGACATCGCAAATGGCACCAACCGGGTTGGCATACTTTTGCAATCCACAGCCGGAGCAAGACGATTCCACCAAAAGGGAAAACTCGAACCAGCGACCATTATTCCTACTCTAATCCCCACATTGAGCGGCTCATTAATAGGCTCATTGCTGGCTTCTTATCTGCCAGTTGTTTTTTTAAAGCCCGCGCTTTTAATTACTATGCTGGGGATGGCTGTGATTATGCTTGTTAGGCCTTCTGTCGTCGCTCCACCAGCTGGCACTCCTACCTATACATTGAAAGAACGCCCCATAGCATGGCTTGGTCTTTTTATTGCCGGCCTTTACGGCGGATTTGTCCAAGCAGGTGTAGGCTTTATTCTTATAGCCGCACTTGCTGGCGGCCTACGTTATGATCTAGTACGTTCTAATGCATTAAAAATGGCGATTACTGTTCCAGTAACCGTCGTTGCTCTAGCTGTTTATGTTCTGCGTGATCAGGTTCAGTGGATTCCAGGACTGGTACTAGCGATAGGCATGGTTATAGGCGCTATGGCCAGCGTGCAATTTGCAATTAATGTTCCGCAGTCTGTCCTTAAATGGGTAATGTTTAGCATGGTTTTACTAGTTTGCCTTGCGGCGTTTTTCACTTAAGTATTAATAGCTGGACCCAAAATTTAATCACCATAGGCATTATTGGGCCTCCTTCTGCTTTATCATCCGGATAATTAAAATTTCTTGAAAACTATTAACTGGAGCAATTAAAGGGCGAGAAGCGTAAACGTGCGAGCTACTGAATTGCTCCAGCGTCAATCGTTAGTGAGAATTATTAAAAGGTTAATAGGTTTTTGGCAAACAAAAAAAGAGAGCTAAAGCTCTCTTTTTTATTGTTTATATAATACGTTTTAGCTTATTCAACGAAAGGCATGAATCGCCCTAAGATGATTACGACTACCCAGATAAGCAGAGATACCCCAGCAATAACTTTTGCTCTAAATTCCGCATCTTCACCATCGGCGAGTTGACTTAATTCCTTATGCTCACCAAACCAAAACCAAAGCGCATTTAATCCGGCAATAAGCACAAGCCCCATTTTCCACTGAAAGGCAATGTTAGGGCCATATCGTTCAGGATTTGAAGCGATAAAAGTAATTCCCGATAATAAGTTTATGGCAAAGCCGATCATCGCAACCGGAATAAATTTCATCGCCGCTTGCATGTTAATAAAACGCGCAAAACCCACAACTCTAAGGTCAATGACTAACAATGAGCCAAAAAGAAGCGATAAGCCGATAAAGTGAACAGTTTCCGCGGCAACAAAAATCCAGGATACTTCTCTGCTTGCAACGCCTAACCAGGAAGTTCCTAGCCAGTCAAAAGTTGGTTGTAAAAATTCCATGATCTACCCCCTTACTGTAGATAAGCCATTAGACGGCCGGTAATAATAGCGCCAGTCCAGGAGGCCAAACATGCTACTGATAACAACATAGTTACCTTTTCATCACGCCCTTTCCGAATGCCATTCATGATTGACTTCATCAAGATGCCCCCGGCCAATATCAAAGCCATTTTGAGCTGAAAAGAACCCTGAAAGATATAGGTAGAAAAATAACCCGTTAGTAATAGTAGACCCGAAACTAGGTTAAGCATAAAACCAGCCCACCCAACCATGAACAATCTATCGTAAGCAGTAATAGAGATATCTTTAGCAAAGCCGAGAATGCGCATATTGAAAGCAATAACAACGCCCATTACTGTCATCATGCCTAAACCATGTGCAGAGAGAGTTACCGGATAGGCCATATAATTACCGGTTCCTCCAGTTAACCATAGCCCAACACTACTCAACTCAACTGAACAAACAAAGCCAACTGGCTCCATACACCCAAAGTCAAATTCCATCGCTAAACCTTAATTGTTTAATTAGCTGTGATTTTACAGCTTTAATTATTTAGCATGATTCAAAATAATAATGCCCCGAGCTAATGCTCTTTGCATGACTTATGTTCGAACCTTGCTCCCCCAAAATTGAAATGCATCTACGTCTTTAATACAGGCGCTAAAGTAAACCACATCCTAAGAGGAATCAAGCTTTTACTAGAAGCGCTACAACAAGAATTTGCTTATAAGCTCTTAATAACTTGAGGCTATTATCACTTTGATTAACAGGCTTATTATTTAGTCACTGTTATAAAAATGCCATCCAACGAGCAACACTAATAACCGCTAACCATAATAATAAAGAAGCGATTGCAATAACTTTGGCTGTTGGCTCAGCTTGCTCACCGTCTGCTAATTTAACCAACTTGGTATGCTCTCCAAACCAGAACCATAGCGCATTGAGCCCGGCTATGAGTATTAAGCCCATCTTCCACTGAAAACCAACATTGACGACAAAGGTTTCGGGGCTCCAGGAAAAAAGTACAGCGCCAGAAAGTAGATTCAAGCTAAAACCTGCCATAGCAACAGGAATAAACTTCATGGCGTCACGCATATTGATGAAGCTAGCAAAGCCAGCGACACGTAAATCAATTACCAACAATGAGCCAAATAGAATAGACAACCCTGTGAAATGAACAATTCCCATGGCAGGATAGGCCCACGGAGAAAGATTAATCCAGTTATGCAGCCACGATGACCCTATCCAAGTTACGAATGCATCCATCAGTCAACCCCTTATAAATAAGCCATTAATCGGCCTGCGCAAATAGCGCCAAACCAGCTAGCCAAGCACAACCCAGCAAGCAATTTAGTGGTACCTTCACTGCTCTGATTCCTAATACTGCTAATCACTACCTTCATCATTATGCCGCCCAGAATAATCAGAGCCATTTTCACTATGAAGGAGCCTTGAGTTATAAATTTACCAAAATCGCCTACCAGCAAAATCAATCCTGACAAAAGGTTTAGGGCAAAGGCAAACCATGCCACTTTAAAAAGCTTGTCGTAAGAAGATAGAGAAATGTTACTGGCAAAACCGAGGACGCGAATGTTAAAGGCAAAGACCACGCCTAGTACTGTCATTAAGCCAATACCATGGATAAGTAATATCAGAGGGTAGGCCCATAATGTCCCGCTGGTTCCCATCACCCACTGGCCCAAGCCGCTGCAGATAAAACCTTCTGCCTCAAAACATAAATCATCCATTAGCATTCACCTATTTTTTTGCTGCAAAATCGATTAATTGAATTTCAACACACTATTAATTGGGATTATAGCTTCTAGAGCAGCTCATAAGCACAAGCTTGATCAACATCAAGCCGCATTTAAATTCCCTCAAAGCTGCGCATTTAGCCAATCGGAAATATCCATGATTTGCTGTGGGCATAGGCTATGCGCCATTGGATAGGTTAAATATTTAGGCTGATAACCCATTGCTTTGAGTGCTTCAAGGCTATGTTTGGCAAGCGTAATATCAAGCACTTCATCTGCAGTACCATGACAAACCAGTATCGGTAGATTTTGATTGGCAGGATGCGGAATAATTTCTGCGGCCGTTGGGAAAAAAGATGATAAGGACAATAGCCCCGCAAGCGGCTTATCGTAGGTCAAGCCTGCTTGAAAATTAACGGCCCCACCCTGAGAGAAACCAACCAGAACAATATTCTCACTATCAATACCTTTTTCTATTTCCGTATCAATTAGCTTATGTACTTCCATGGCAGAGGCTAGCAATTGAGGTGAATTAATACTTCTGCCGTCGCCATCAAGGCCTAAAATATCAAACCATGCCGGCATGACATAGCCAATATTCATGCTTATTGGAATAGAAGGCGCATGAGGGAATATGAAGCGCGGATTGCAGCCTTCTTTTAAAGCCAAATTTGGGATAATCGATTCAAAATCATGTCCATTAGCCCCTAAGCCATGCAGCCAAATTATTGCGGCATTAGCTTCCTGTTCTGGCTCAATAACTAAAGCTGGTAAAGAGTCACTCATTTGAACCCTGCATGATTAAATGTAATGACTTTTGAATGTAACTTGATTGGCTAAGCTGTGCAAGGATGCACTATTAAGGACTTTATTTATCAGTTTAAGCGCTTTTTTGATGAACCTCATCAAGCGCTTTATTATCAAAACGATCGTGCAAGAAAAACAGGATTTTTTCTGGCTTATCGATCCATTGAACTTCACCCTTTTCTTCTATCCTTAAACAGGGCGCTTTTAATTCTCCATATTCAGCAAGTAAATTATCCTGATGGATGCTGCATTTCCCGATATCACGACGCTCAATATCGATATTCAGCCGACGTATCTCTTGCCGTGTACGCCGGCTAGCCACACACCCCTTGTAGTCATAAAGAGCCAGGCCACTGGTAGCCTTTGCCAGCTTTCTACTTTCTTCTTCAGAACGCAATATGGGTTGGGCAGAATACAAGCTGTCAAACATGTCAAGAAAAGAGTCAACAGCCTTGCGTATTGTAAGTTTGAGCATTCGGATAACGATTTGGTTTGGCTTGCTAATTTTAAAAGGGCGGCATTATCTACAAAGCCGCGATTGCTGTCGAGTATTTTCTGCGCTTTATTGAATTTGTCTTAATTCAAATTAATCCTGATTAACTACCTGCCCACTAAGGTAGTACCAAACCCCTTTCAGACGCTGAAACAAAGATATTTCATGATGAACATAGTCTTCACCCTCACCATTTTTGTATCTAGCAATAAACTCTACTCGTCCAAGATCTCCCTTTTGTTGGTGCCCAACAATTTCAAGAGAATCCCACTTGAATTTGCTTGTGTTTAATTCTGCCCTTTTGATATCGCTGGCGGTTGACGGGTGCCAAGTCTGCAAAAGGTATTCTACGTGATCTCCAATAGCATAAGCAGCATAACGAGATCGGACTAATTGGCGTAGAGTCTTTGCCTTAGCTGAGCCTGTTAAAAAAGGCTCACAGCAAACTGAATATTCTTTTTTACTGCCGCATACACACAAGGCCATACTTTTTTCACCTTATCTTGAACAAAACAATTATAAGTTCACTGCACATACAAGGACACTATCATATGCCTTGTTTAAGCCAAAAAAAAACAAGATTAAATCGTAAATAAACCATAGTTTTTGCACTTTGTAGCGGCAACATAAACTCGTGCTTTTAAGCAAGCAATTATGCTCTTTTTGTCTCTATTTTGATGATTAGCATTTTTGTTATAAACGTGTTTATATCTGCCTTCGCTGCATGAATTGTAGCTCTAGCAGTAATAACCAAAACTTAAGGGATAACCTTCAACCCATTGAACTTCGTTGCGACTAATAAGTATGTACGAATTTTTTTTCAAATACTCTGCCACTGTTTACAACGAAAGTGAATTTATCCTCGTCAACACTTGGCCGCTTTGGCTGTTATATCTACTAGCATTTGTTTTCCTTGCTGGCTGTTTTTTTATGCTGGTCTGGAAACGTAAAGTTTTAAACTTTTATCAACTTGCCACCATCGGAGGATTACAGGCTCTCATGATAGGTCTGGTACTTTTCGTCCTATGGCAACCAGCTCTAGTAACTGAACGCTTAGTCGGCGGTGAAAACGCAGTTGCTATTTTGCTGGATAGTTCTGCCAGCATGGCATTAGCTGAAAACGGCGAAACTCGTATGTCGCAAGCTCAGGCATTACTCTCAGAAGAAGGCTTGGCTGAATTAGCCAATATTTATGACATTCTGCCTTATGTTTTTGCAGAAGAAACATCCTCGGTTAATAATTTCACAGAGCTGCCTAACCCTGGTGTTAGCTCCAATATTGGCCAATCCATTATTCAAACATTAAGAGAGGCTAGTAACACTTCATTAGGAGCATTAATCCTGGTGAGCGATGGAGCAGATAATAGTGGCAATATAGATGCAGCAACCTTAAGCGAAATTGCGTCCTATGGTGTTCCGATTCATGCCGTTGGAATTGGGCGAGAATCTATTCCAGAAGATCTCGAATTAAATAACATACAGTTACCGCAATCTGCCTTACCAGGAACGACTCTTGCTGCCGGCGTCTCAATACTGCATGACCAAGGCGGCCTCACTCGAATAAAAGTCTACAATGGTGATGAATTAATAAGCACTGAAGAAATCGAATTAAGTGCAGACCAAAATATGACCACCACATTTATTGATGTGGAGGTCAGCGACCCCGGCGAACTGGATTTGCGATTCACACTTGACCCCATTAATGGTGAAAGTAATCTTGCCAACAACTCCAGAGCACAGGTTGTAGATGTTCCTGATGGCAACTACCGCATTCTCTATATAGAAGGAGAACCGCGTTGGGAATATAAATTTATGCAACGCGCCATGGATGAAGATCCCAGCGTTCAACTTTCCACATTGTTGCGGGTCACCCCCAACAAATTTTATCGCCAAGGTATCGATAACCCTGCCCAGCTTGAAGAGGGTTTTCCTATAGAGCGTGCTGAATTATTTTCTTATGACGCGTTGATAATTGGCAGCGTCGAACTGGCAGAATTCAACGAGCAACAACAACAAATGATCCACGACTTCGTTAGTGACCGTGGTGGTAGTTTGATGATGCTTGCTGGATTAAATGGTTTAGGTTTGGGTGGCTGGAGTGAATCAATAGTTAACGAAGTCCTACCTGCCAATCTCTCACTTGATAATTCAGCATTTGTGCGTCAACAAGCTAAAGTGGTACCAACACCAAACGGCCTAGCTTCTCCTATACTGCAACTGACTGACAGCCCATCTGAGAACCTTGAATTATGGGATGCCTTACCGAATATAGCTGATTACCAGAACATTGGCCCGCTTAGGCCGGCAACCACCACTTTGTTGGAAATTGTTGTCGATGGAGAGTTACAGCCCCTATTAGTCACTCAGCCTTATGGCCGAGGGCAGAGCTATATACTGGCTACTGGTGGAACCTGGCGCTGGCAAATGAGTATGCCTTTAGAAGATATGAGCCATGAAACATTCTGGCGACAATTAGCTCGCGGGTTAGTCGCTAATTCGCCACTACCATTTGAATTGAGTACGACCATTGAAAATGAAGAAATCATTGTCAGAGCTCAGGTGCGCGATCCCAATGCTGAAGAAAATCAAGGCCTAGCAGTTTCTGCAGTAGTGTCTTCTGACTACGGCCCAGCAATGACCTTAGAATTATTGCCTTCCAGCAATCAGCCTGGCGTTTATGAAGCAAGTTTTAACCCAGTAGACACTGGTTTATTTTCAGTCGAAGCTATTTCTCGAGTGGGTGATACGCCTATAAGCTCAACTCGCTCGGCCATAAGATATGAACAAAATCAGGAGGCTTTTGCTATTCGTCAGAATCGTGACCTGTTAGAAAATTTGGCGGCAGTAACTGGCGGTCAATACTGGCAAGCTGAAGATTGGGAAGAGTTGCCTGAAGCAATTTCATATTCCACTGCCGGAATTACTGAACAAGATATCCGCTACCTTTGGGACGCCCCGGTTATTTTTATCCTGCTAATATTATTTAAAACTGCGGAATGGTTACTAAGAAGACGCTGGAGAACTATCTAATGCTGGCAAACAATCCAAAGAGCGTTATTTTAGCATTCGCCGCGACCTCTTTGTTCTTAGTTTCACTGTCTGCTAGAGCTGAACTTTATGTCACTATCGTACAGGGGCTTGGTGGGGAGCCCACATTTGAAGAAAACTTCCAGACCCAAAGCCAAACTATAGTCGAAGCATCTGCATCTTTAACTGATGCTGACAAAGTTACTTTATTCGATGGCGAAGATGCTACTCGAGAGAACTTGCTTGCACACTTTGAATCTCAAAGTGCTGTAATGACTGAGAATGATCGGTCTGCGATTTACCTGATTGGTCACGGCAGTTTTGATGGCGAGGAGTATAAATTTAATATCCCCGGCTTGGATATCACGACTGATGACATTCTTAACATCATGCAATCCTTTCCCGGACAAAATCATTTTCTTTTGAACACTTCCAGCACTAGTGGCGCTCTTTTAGAACCCCTGGAAGATGAATCTCGAATTCTGGTTACTGCAACCCGAAGCGGAAATGAAAAAAATGCCACCGTCTTTGGCGAGTACTTTGCGCAAGCATTAAGCAGCGAAGATGCCGACTTAAACAAAAACAATAATATCAGTATTGAAGAAGCCTTTGGTTATGCTCAACGCCAAGTCGAAGAGTATTTTGAAAGCCAGGGGCAACTTGCAACCGAGCATCCCGAAATTATTGGCAATGGTGCTGCGCAATTTACCTTAGCCCGAATAAACCCTATTGTGATTTCAGATGAAAATCCACGTATTGCAGAACTGCAAGAGCAAACTTTAGATATAGATCGCCAGATTGAAAACCTGCAACTACAACGCTCTGAATTAAGTAACCAAGAATATATCGAACAACTACAAGCACTGATCCTTCAGTCCGCCAGGATCAATGAAGAAATAGATCAATTAACAGGCGAATAACCAAGTAAATTGTTGATCGAAAAATAGGCAATGAAACACAGTGAAAGCAGCACTAAATAAATCTATCTTTCGTCTAGCTCCGCTAGTGGCTTATAGTGCTATTTCGAGTGCTATTTTATTAGCTTCCCCCTCCCAAGCTAGAGAACATTTATTTGGTGCTCTAGATAATGAAACCTTATTAAATTGTGAAACCCTCCATTGGTCGGGACAAAATCTAGAGGCCAACGCCTGTTATATGAATATTGTCCGAACAATTAACCCTCCTGAAATTCTGGCTGAAGCAATGTGGGCTCTAGGCGACCTGTATACCGCCGATGAATTATTAGAACAAGCTACACAACTTAACCCTGATAACGCAATGATCCTAGTTAGAACCGGCGAACTGTATATGCGAACATATCAATATCAGGATGCTTACAATTTTTTTAACCAAGCTCTTGCATTAGAAGCCGATAACGCTTGGGCGCATATAGGTGCCGCTGAAGCGCTAAGCACTGGCAATAATGGTGAAGAAATTAATGCCCATATAGAAGCCGTGCAAACACATTTTGCGTCTCCTCCTGGCGCTCGCTTGCGTGCCATGATCATGTCGATTAATTCTGTTATGGAGCAGGATTTATATGACGAAACCAGAGAGCAACTCGATCAAGCATGGGGCCTTGTCGAAGAGGAAGGCCTTCCAGCTATGCAGCTGAATGCTCTAGAGGCAGCTTTAGCTTTTGTCACCAGAAGAACCGATGAAGTTCAAACCTATATTGATAAAGCACTGAGCGAAGCGCCGGGCTATGGCGATGCTTACGCCATCCCTGGTTACTTTGCTTCCATCACACGTAGATATTCAGAATCCGGAGAGTTTTACCAAAAAGCCGTAGAAATCGAACCCACCCATTGGACTGCTCATCTTGAACTTGGTCAAAATTATCTTCGCCTGAATAAAATTGATGACGGTATTCGCCATGTAGAAATCTCTTATGAAGGTGACGGCTTTAATCCAAAAACACTTAACATGATGCGTTTGCTGGATACCTTTAGCGCAAACTTCGTTGACCTGACATTTCCAGACCCGCCTGAAGGTGATGGAATTCCTAAACTGGTGCTGCGCCTGGATCGTAACGAAGTGGATGTACTTACACCTTATGCTCAAGAATTAGCAGAAGCCAGTATGGCGACTTTTGAAGAACGTTATAACTTTCCCGCAAAAGAACCTGTTATTGTCGAAATCTTTCCTAACCATGAAGACTTTGTAGTGCGCTCTATAGGCATGCCTGGCGTCGGTATTCTGGGAGTAACCTTTGGTTATCTTTTTGCCATGGACTCCCCGACTGGCCACCCAGATGAAACCTATCATTGGGGCACAACCTTGTGGCATGAAATGGCACACGTTTATACCGTTGAAGCAACAGAGCATGGAGTTCCGCGCTGGTATAGTGAAGGAATTTCCGTCTATGAGGAATGGAATACCGGCCCAATTCCTGGCATTAAAATTCCCTCCTATGTATTGTCATTTATGGCTGAAGGCGCTTTTCTCCCGGTTGCCGAACTAGACAATGGCTTTATGCGGCCAACATATGACGAACAGGTCATTGTTTCATATATGCAAGCGGGCCTAATCTTTCAGTTTATTTCTGAAGAGTACGGTCATGACAAAATAGTCGATATGCTTTATCAGTTTGTTGAAGGCACCGATGAAGTCACCGCAATTGAGACAGCATTAGGTATTAGCGATAATGAATTCGATAGACACTTTAAGCAATATATTGATATTGAATTTGGCCCCTTACTTAGTAACTTACAAATCTGGCAACAAGACCTGCAAGCAACCATGCAGGCTTTTGCTGCTGATAACTGGGAAGAAACAATTGCTGCTGCTAGTCGGGCTATTTTTACTTATCCTGAATATGTCGAACAAGACAGCCCTTACATTGCTAAAGCGCTTGCACATTCTCAGCTTGAACAAGATGATTTGAAATTCGAAACTCTTGAAACATTCTGGCAACTTGGTGGTTATTCTGCCAGAGCATTAAAAGAACTTGCTGATGCATACATAGCGCGGGGGCAACAAGAAGAAGCCATTAATGTATTCAGAGATATTCATTATGTTGACCCCTTTGATGAAGAAACCCACGGCAAGCTCGGTGATTTATTGATCGAATTGCAACAGCCACACGCCGCTTTACAGGAATACTTGGTTGGTCTTGCTCTAGATCCTTTAGACCAGGCGACGGCCAATTATCGTGTTGCTTCGGCATATAAAGCCTTGAATGACTCTAGCCAATCAATGGAATATTTAATGACAGCTTTAGACATTGCTCCACAATTTCGACCGGCCCAACAACTTTTATTAGAATTAAGTCGAGCAGAAACGAATACTCAAAATTAATCAATTAAGAACCCTTTACAGGAAATAACAATATGAGTGAAGCAGTAGAAAATTTTGAATCAGATGAAACTCGAGCATTAGTCGAAGATTTCCAGATGGCTATTAACAATATTCGGGAGCAAATCAGAGGCACAATTGTTGGCCAAGATGAGGTTGTTGATAACTTACTTATCACCCTCTTCGTTGGTGGGCATTGTTTGATTACGGGGATGCCCGGAACTGCTAAAACCTTACTCGTCCATACCCTTGCTAGCGCTCTGGGCTTGGGCTTTAAACGCATCCAGTTTACTCCTGATTTAATGCCAACTGATATCACGGGTACTGACATGGTTGAAGAAGATCAAAGCACCGGCAAACGCGAGTGGCGTTTTATTGAAGGACCTGTGTTTACCAATGTCCTGCTAGCAGATGAGATCAACCGCACTCCGCCAAAAACCCAGGCTGCTTTGCTGGAAGCGATGCAAGAAAAAACAGTCACCGTGCGAGGCAAAAATCATACTCTTGATAAACCCTTTATAGTGTTGGCAACCCAGAATCCGATTGAGCTGGAAGGAACATATCCATTACCAGAGGCCCAGCTTGACCGCTTCCTGTTTAATGTCATTCTTGATTATCTCGACACTGATCAGGAAGTTGCTGTTATTGATCGCTTCACAAAAAGTGTAGAAATGCCCCCAGTTAAAGCCTGTACTACTGCAAAAGAAATCGTCAGATTTCAAAGCTTAGTCAGGGAAGTGCCTATCTCTGACTCATTAAACCGTTATGCAGTGGATATTGTTCGTGCCACCAGACCATCAGATGAGCTGGCAACTGAGATGATTAAAAAATATGCAAATTTCGGCTCCAGTATTCGCGCCACCATGAACCTGGTATTAGCCTCGAAAACTCGCGCTTTAATGCAGGGACGTTATCACGTTCAAGCTGAAGATATAAAAGCGTTGGCTATTCCAATTCTGCGCCATCGTGTGCTACCCAATTATTATGCTGAGTCAGATGGTATTAATATTGATGACATCCTGGCTGATCTATTGACTCACGTTCCTGTAAACGAATAAGAGACTAACGATGCAAATAGGCCGAACCGACAACCGAAATTCACCTACTCGCTTGCTAGACCCTAGTGTGTTGTCCAGTCTTTCCAACCTGGAATTGGTTGCTAAGGCAGTGGTTGAAGGCTTTGTAATGGGCCTGCATCGCTCACCGAAATATGGCTTTAGTCAGGAGTTCGTTGAATACCGACCTTATGCTGAAGGTGATGACCCTCGCCATATCGACTGGAATGTTTATTCTCGAACTGATAAGACCTTTATCAAACTGTTTAAAGGTGAAACCAATAGTCATTTAATGCTGCTATTAGATACATCAGCATCAATGGGATTTGGTGCGACTGTTTCAAAATTACAATACGGTAAATTTTTGGCAGCGAGCCTAGCTTATTTAGCTTCACGTCAACATGATGCCATCGGCGCTATGATTTTTAACAGCGAAGTTGTGCAATATCGCCCAGCGACTTCAAAGAGTGGAACTCTGCACGGAATTATTCATACGCTTGATAATGCAGACGCCATCGAAGGCACGGCTATGCATAAACCCTTTACGCGTTTTCGAGAGCATGTGAAGAAACGCGGATTAGTCGCTGTGATTTCAGATTTTTATTGCGACCCTGAAGCCTTAATGGAAAATGTGCGCCCGCTGGCTCTGCATGGCCAAGATGTCATCATGTTCCATTTAATGGACCCGGAAGAGCTTAATCCGAACATTAAAGAATCTACCTTATATGAAGACATGGAATCAGGTGAATCGATTGAAGTATCTCCCATGTTTATGAAACAGGACTACCCTCAAAAAATTAAAGCTCATATTGCCGCCATTGAAAAAACGGCAAAAGGCATGAACGCGGATCACATACTGTTGAATACCAATGAGCCTCTTGATCGCGCCTTACATTCTTACCTGACCTTTAGGGAGAAACGCGCCTGATGTCTCTGTTAAGCCCTTTATTTTTATTTGCCCTCCTCGGAATTGCTCTACCGATTTGGCTGCATCGTCTACAAACAAATGCCACTGAGAGAGAAAAGTTCAGCTCCATCATGTTTATGGAGCAGAGTCAGCAACGTGTTCATATTCGGCGTAAATTGAAATATCTCTTGCTGATGGCGTTGCGTATTCTTTTTCTGATTTTATTAGTGCTCGCTTTCACAAAACCGGTTTTCTTTGTCGACCCTGAAGCCGCAGTAACTGAGGATATGACGCATCATGTCATTGTACTCGATACGTCTTTTTCAATGCGAGAAGGTGATAGCTTTGAGCAGGCAATTGCACTTGCTCAAGGACTAGCTGATGACATGGGCGCAGATGATATTGCCAGTCTTTATACCGCTTCTGGTTCTGTTGAAACTATCAGCACCGCAACTGCAGATCCTTCGATTATTAGCGGCGGCCTCAATAACATTGAGCCCGATAATGGCCGCTTGGATATCGGCGCCATGGTTACCGCTCTGAACAGCTTAATAACCAATAGTCAGGCTAATTTTATTATTCACTTTATTAGTGATTACCAACAAAGCGGTCAGGCCATTCGCTTCGCGGACATGGTCCCGGACGTAATTAATGGACGGCCAGTAAGCCTCAGCATACATCAAGTGAAAACTGAAGAAGTCCCAAACTGGTCTCTTACTTCGGTCGAAATTACTACGGCTGATACTATTCGAATTGGTTTAAAAAATAATAGCGATGCTGAACAAAGTGCGGAAAAAACCGTCAGCTTAGCCATCAATGGTCTTGAGCAGCAAAACCTTACGCAAACATTTGCTGCCCCTGCCGATGGTATCAGTTACCTAACTTTTGAAAATGTTGTTTTTGAAGAAGGTGATAATCGTCTGGATGTCAGCGTTTCACCTAATGATAGTTTGCCTGAAGACGATACTCGCTACACTGTATTTGATAACTCCCCTCCTGCCCCTGTTGTTCTCTTAAGCTCTGATCCAGAATCTCTAGCGGCTACTTACATCACAACCGCTCTGGAAACTGCGCCCCGCGGTTACCAAGTTGAGCTGCAAAATATCAATGATTTTGACCCTCGAATTTTGCAACGCTATCCCTGGATAGTCATAGATGATATCGGTGCGATTAATGACTCTTTAGCTCAAAATTTACAATCTTATGTTGATGGCGGTGGCTCAATATTGGCAGCTGTAGGTGACCGCGCACTTGGCCAGACAACTATTCCAGTAGGTGGACAAACTATTGGTGGAGGCCTTACATTCAGTCGTAATACTATATATAACGTTCAACGCGTGAATACTTCTCACCCGGTTCTAAATGGCTCTGTTGGTTGGAATAACCTCGCTATTTCAAGAGTTTTACCCATCGAAGCAGATGACGATAGCAATATCCTCATTAATTTAAACGGGGATATTCCTTTCTTATTAGAGCGTAACATCGGCCTTGGTCGCTTCCTCTTATTAAATACAAGTTTAAATAACACTTGGAGTGATCTGCCCGTAAAGCCAGTTTTCGTCAGCTTTATTGCTGAAGCTGCTAGGCATTTATCCAATGAAGAATTATTAGTTAAAGAACAAGCCGTTAATAGCTTTCTTCCCCTTGGGCAAAATGGCGGCAGCTCTGGCCAAGTTTATAATCCTTCTGGTGACAGCTTGCTATCACTGGCAGATACAACTCAAGCGCAGAATATACAATTAACTGAAACCGGTTATTACAGAATAGTTACCCTGGGCCGCGACATATTAATTGCGGTCAATCCGGATGCCCGTGAATCTGACCTAAGCCTCATGGACGCTCAAGCTCTGCAAAACTGGGAGACCATGGTAGCTGGCAGTACTGGAAACATAGAATTAATTGAGGGTGTTGCCGTCAGCGTAGCTGAAGAAGACCCTGTTGCTATTGAGATTTGGCGTGTATTATTGATTTTACTTGCTGTAATTGTCCTTACCGAGTCCTTATTGGGCAATCGCTATCTGCGGTTCGATACAGGGAATTCCTAGTTATGAAAGCAACTGAAAAGCTCGAACTCTACCTGGCAGAATTTCGCCAGCGCCTTAAAAAATTAGTGATTCTGCAAGGAGTAGCTGCAATAGCTACTGTTATCTTGGCAATATCTTTGGTTGCTGCCTGGTTTTCACTTGAAAATGGCTATGCCACTTCAACCATAATTTTATTTCGCCTCCTGCTGATTCTGGCATTGGCTGCTTTAGTACTCAAAGGCATCCTCGAGCCATTAAAAAGAATTAAAGGCAATGTCAGCAAATACATCGAAGGTCGTAGCTCCAAAACTGATGGAAATGGCTTTCAAGGTCGCATAGAAACTTATGCTCAGATGGAACAAAACAATCCATTTCGTGAACTTCTGGCTGAAGACGCATTAAAAATTAGTGAATCTTATCCTGCTGCCGAGCAGGTTAAGAATAAAGATATGCAACTAGCCGGACTGGCAGCAGCTGCCATGCTTGCCGTTCTGATATATATGGCCGTCGGTGCCGGTTTGTTTTCATATAGTCTGCAAAACTTTCTCGCAGGCTGGGCCAGTGACAGTTTTGTGCCTCCTCAATCAATTACCGTTTTACCTGGCGACGAAAGTGTGCGGCGTGGCGCCAACCTCAGAATAAACGCACAAATAGAAGGCTTCGACCCCGATGAAGCAACACTCCATGTGCGCAATGATGGTGAAGATTGGCAGGAAGTTCCTTTAGTTCGAACCATGAACGGTTTTGAATTTACGCTTTTCTCATTGCAAGAAGAGATGGAATACTACGTCTCTACTATTGGCTTACGCAGTCCTGATTTTACTGTTCAGGTTGTTGATCTGCCCTCTATTGAAAACTTGGAATTAACGTATTTTTTTCCTGACTGGACCGAGCGAGAAACAGAAACATCTAGCCGCGGTGACATAGAAGCCTTACCGGAAACACGTATAGCCCTTAATATAACAACTTCCGGCCCTTTACCTGGCGGCGAATTAATTCTGAACAATGCTACTCAGGAGTTAGTCATCAATGGTCTTGAAGCCTCCACTGAATTTACCATTCTTGAAGCAGGCCAGTATTTCATTGCGGCTATAGTTGGCGGTGAACAAATCCGATTAAGTGATGATTACTTCATTAGCCTTGCCGAAGACGGCTCACCGCAAATCGAACTCGTGCGCCCCGGACAGGATTGGAATGCCACTAATATAGAAGAGGTGCTGGCTCGAGTCGAAGCCAATGATGATTACGGCCTTGAATCTTTGCTTATCAAATATTCCATTAATGGCGGAGACTGGCAGGAAGTAGATTTATATGAGCCGTCTGATGAACTAACTGTCGATCATATCTTCATGCTGGAAGACATGCGTACCGTTCAAACCCGCACAGCAGCAGCTCCACAAATAGAGCTTGGCGCTTTTGATATTATTCTAGAGGACTCCTTGCTACCGGGACAAGAAGGTGATGAAAGCAGATTTGAGATTGATCCAGCTGTCGAACTAGCAAATCAAGAAACTGAACTCGCCTTTGACGAAATACCACTTAAACCGGGCGATCTGATTTCTTATTATGCCGAAGCGTCTGATCGCTCGCAGACAATACAAACGGATATGTATTTCATTCAAATACAAGCTTACAACCGACGTTATACGCAGTCGCAACTCTCGGGTGGTGGCGGAGGTGGCGGCGGAGGCCCAACTGATGAAATTTCTCAGCGCCAACGTCAAATCGTCGTCTCAACCTGGAACCTGATTCGTGAACAAGGTGAAGGCAATAATGGCCAAGTCGAAATTAACTCGACTCTCTTGTCTGAGCTGCAATTAACCTTGGCCGAACAGGCTCAAACTCTTACTGACCGTGCCCGCGCTAGACAACTTAACCAGCAAGATGAAGAGGTTGAACGCTTTGTTGAAAGTATGAGTCTGGCTATTCAGGCAATGTTCCCAAGTTCCGAACGTCTGGCTGCAGTAGAACTGCAAGATGCAATTCAACCTGCTCAAGAAGCGCTGCAACATTTATTGCAAGCAGAGGCTGTATTTAACGATATGCAAGTGGGCCAGCAGCAAGGTGGTGGCGGTGGCGGAGGTGGTAGTCGTGCTAGCCAAGACCTCGCTGAAATGTTTGAGTTAGAAATGGATATGGAACAAAACCAATATGAAACTGGTGAGAGCGCATCCCCACAGGCCCAGCAAGAACAAGTTGAAGACATCATGGCTCAACTTGACGATCTCGCAAGACGCCAAGAGCAATTAGCTAACAACATGCGTAATCAGCAGCAATTGACTGAAGCACAACAATATCAGCAGGAAATGTTGCGTCGCGAAGCTGAACAATTACAAGAGAAATTAGAACAATTACAACAACAGCAACTAGGGCAACAACAGGCTAATAATCAGCAACAAGGTCAGCGCGGTCAGCCTGGACAAGAGCAAGGTCAGCCTGGACAAGAGCAAGGTCAGCCTGGACAAGAGCAAGGCCAACCTGGACAAGAGCAAGGTCAACAGACTGCTCAAAATGAATTACAGCAACGCCTTGAAAGCGCCATCCGCGCTATGAATGAAACTGAAGAAGCAATGGCTAATAACCCTGGTTCAGATGAGCTACAGCGTGCTGCTGAAGAAGCACAGCGTCAACTAGAAGGTGCCCGTGATCAACTAGCCCAGGATCAAATTGCCAGTATGCAGGAGTCATTTGCCAGTATGGCCAACCAATCTTCCGACATGCTGCTCGCTCAAGAGCGCATGCAACAGCAGCTTCAGGATGCCATGGAACGCGCGCTAGCAGAGCGTGAAAGTGGAGAGAATCCAAACAGTCGAGGCATGACTTTAATGGAGGAAATGGAGTTAGCCGATATGAAAGAAGAGTTGGCTGGAGACCTTCAAAGACTCCAGCAGCAAATGATGAATACCATGCAGCAATTTGGTGAAGAAACCCCTGCTGCAGCGAGAGAGCTCGCTGCGGGTAATGAAACTATTGCCGAGCGTGAATTGGAGTTAGCCATATCTGATGCCGCACTTTATATTGATGCTGGTTATGCCTTATATATTGCTGGCAATGAACGCAATGTTACTGAAGGAATGCGAGCGCTGAATGAAAGCCTGGAACGAGCAGAGCAACTAGCCATCGGCGCTATGAATGGTGATAGCGATCTTGAGCAAGCACTTGAACAAGCGGAAGAATTACGTGATCAACTGGCTCAGCTTTCTCAACAGCAGAATGCTCAGCCATCTGAATCAGGTCAAGCACAAGGTCAGCAAGGCGGCTTTGGCGGCGGGCCTGATGGCATTACTAGTGGTTTAGGTATAAACGGTTGGTCAGGTAATGGCGCTAATAACGCCTTTGAAGGCCCTATTAATATGCCTGAAAATTTCTACGAAAACCTAGACAACCTTACAGAACTAACGCGCGATGCTATTCCTGAAATGCAAATGACTCAGGAACAAATAGATGAATTACTTGATGTTATTCGTGAATTAGAATTTAGCCGGGTCAATCGTAACGACGATATTGTGCTTGAAGAATATAACAATATGCTGGCTTTAATTGAGCAGCTTGAACTTTCATTAAGAGCTGAAGGCAGTAATGCTTCCAATCCTAACAATGTTCGTACTGCTGTACTTGATATGATTCCGGAAGAGTATCGGGAATCAGTGGCTGAGTATTATCGTCGGCTGTCCCGTGAGAATAACTAAAGCCCAGATCCAATCTACATTAATTACCAAGAGGCAAATGTAACTGCGCTGCTTGCTTAATTATTTTTTGTTTTGCCTTATGGAAATACGTTTAATTAAAGCCACTGACGCAAAAAAGCTGTCCGCATACCATTTAAAAAATGTCCGCCATTTTAGAAAATGGGAACCAAAGCAAGAGGTCAATTATTATTCTGTATCTCAATTAAAAAAGCGCTTATCGACTTTTTTAATCGCACAGAATAAAGGCAGAGCAGCTTACTTTGTAGCAATTGAAAAAAATGAAATTATTGCGCAATGCTCTTTAACAAATATTGTCTATGGCCCGTTAAAAGGTGGGCATATCGGCTATAGCATAGATGAGGCCTTTGAAGGCACAGGCCTAATGACCCAAGTCTGCAATGAAACCATTAATTATGCTTTCAACAAGTTAAAATTGAACAGACTTATGGCGGCCTATATGCCCAAAAATTCCAGGTCTGAAGCTTTGCTTAAAAAACTTGGGTTTAGTAAGGAGGGGCTTGCTAAAAAATATCTGCAAATAAATGGAAAGTGGGAAGACCACGTACTTACTTCATTACTTAATCCTGAAAACTCCTAGCAAAAACAACCCGCTCTTTATATAGAACCCCTTATTTATAGAACTCACTATTTATAGAGCATTCTATTTATTAAGAGTTTTATAGTATGATTATTAACATTCTCGGGGCAGGGTGAGATTCCCTACCGGCGGGGAGTGCCCTTGCACAAGCCCGCGAGCGCTCAAATATTAGTTTGAGGTCAGCAGATTCGGTGTGATTCCGAAGCCGACGGTTAGAGTCCGGATGATAGAGAATAAACATAACATATAGGTGAGTAATACCTTGCCTATTCGTTTTGCTTTATTTATTGCTCCGAATTTATCAATATAATTGGAGTAAAAAATGAGTCAACCTTCTACTCAAAATAAGCAATATAGAATTGCATTTATTCAATCCTCATGGCATGAGGCTATTGTTGAACAGGGTAAAAGAGGCTTTCTGGAAAAATTTAACAGCTTAGGTTTATCATCAAAGCTTGTTGATTTTTATTCCCTTCCAGGCGCTTTAGAAATCCCCTTAAAATGTAAACAAGTCTGTGAAGCTAATAACTATGATTTAGTCATCGCAGCTGGATTTGTTGTTGATGGTGGAATTTATAGACACGACTTTGTAGCAAGTGCCGTTTTAAATGGAATTATGAATGTACAGCTTGAGCTCGGCACTCCAATTCTTTCAATGGTATTAACTCCACATAGCTTTGATGACAGCGAACAGCGCAATAAATTTTTTCAAGATCATTTTATTATTAAAGGCCATGAAATCGCTGATGCTGCTCATGCTATATTATCCGAAAATTAACGAATATTTTTTTAATAGTAATAGATAACTATCAACGTGATAATAGGAAATATATTTCCATTTGATCAAAAATATAAAATGAAAGTGCAACCCAATATTAAGCCTTTAATAGCAGATGATTTTGATAATTTCTTTATATATCTAAATAAGCAACTTTCACATAACGGCAAAGATGGTAGTCACTTATTTATGCCTATATCACGCACTCAATCAATTTTCCCAGATGACAAACGGCAAAGTTTTGTCAATGGCTTAAGCTTAACTATTGGCGAACCCCGCTGGAGAAGAGCATGGATTATTGCAAACGAAGCCAAACAAATAATTGCACATGTTGATCTAAGGGCACTTTCCGATCCTTGCACCCAACATAGAACACTACTTGGGCTTAGTGTCTTAAAAGAAGCTCAAGGCAAAGGGCATGGTGAAGCCCTTACTAAGTTCGCAATAGATTGGGTAAAAGACAATGAAATTTTAGAAATAATAGATTTATCTGTTTTATCAAAAAATATGCCTGCCATAAAACTTTATGAGAAGCTTGGCTTTATTAAACATTGTGAAATTAAAGATATGTTTAGAATTGATGGCCAATCTGAATCACATATTATAATGAGTAAAACTGTATAATTTCTTTATGCTAGCTTTCAAACTTCAAATAGGAATATTTCATATCTAATGACTTACCACGAAGGACATAAATCGCATCGATCTGGCTGGTTACGGGCAGCAGTATTAGGCGCAAATGATGGTATTGTTTCTACTGCCAGTTTAATTATCGGCGTAGCTGCAGCTAACGTTTCCCAGGAATATATTCTGTTAACAGGGCTTGCTGGCCTGGTTGCAGGCGCCATGTCGATGGCTGCCGGTGAATATGTATCAGTCAGTTCACAGTCGGATTCTGAAAATGCTGATCTGGAACAGGAACAACAAGCGCTAGATAAATATTTTGAGCTGGAAAAAGCTGAACTCGCTAAAATTTATCAAGATCGTGGCCTCACTGAAGAATTATCGTTTACTGTAGCTGAACAGTTAATGGAGCATGATGCCCTTGCTGCCCATGCCAGAGATGAAATTGGTATTGTAGAAGGTGCCAGAGCAAAACCAATACAAGCAGCTTTTTTTTCAGGCTTAGCTTTCACTGTAGGCGCTTTTATGCCTTTGTTAGCCACCTTATTTAGCAGTCTCAACTTGATAATTACAACGGTAGCAATCAGCTCTTTGCTATTTCTTGCTTTACTAGGAGCTCTGGCTTCACATGCTGGTGGCGCATCAAAACTTAAAGGTAGTTTACGAGTAACTTTTTGGGGTGCACTTGCGATGGTATTAACAGCACTTATCGGTTCAGCATTCGGAGTGATAGCCTAAAAAAATTATTTCTTTTTCTATTGCTGTAATATTTTTGACTATGTCGAGTCTGATACTTCCAACTTCAAGCTAATCTTTGTTAACAATAAATCTTTATCTGGTAAAATGCCTCTTAATTGATATAAAAGGATATTCGATTGAATAATTTTGATCTAGAACAGGAATTAACAACAGCTTTTGATGATGATAATTCAAAAGATGATGCCACTCCTAAATTGGCTCTGTATGTGACGCCAATATGCCCTTACTGCATATACGTTCAGAATGCTATTTCAAAACTCGGTTTAGATGTCGAAATACGGAATATTTATTCTCAAGAACATTTTGAAGATTTAGTAGCAGCACGGAATCGGGCCACAGTACCGGTACTTCTTATTAGCCATCCAAATACAGCTCCCGAAGAAACATGGCTGCCTGAGTCTATGGATATCATTGCATATTTAACACAACTCAAAGCAACAGCTGAGACTAATTAAGAATATTTTACTGCTGACTAAGTCGCTAACTAGGCCTATTTTTTTAAATTTTGCCATAAAGGTTTTTACTGGGGAGATAGGACCCCTGTCACTTCATCATCTATCAACTCAAGAATTTGAATTTGTCCGCCGTAAGCTCGTGACATTCCTACATCTGTCGCCCAAATTTTATCGTCACAATAAGAAGTAATTTCAGCATGCCTCGTATGTGCAACTATCATCTGCTTGGCACCTAAAATTCGTAAGGACTCTTCCAGCATTAAGCAAGTCAGTGAGTCGACTCTAGAAGAGAAATGTCGGGCCCACATTACTCGGTCACTATCATCAACTCGCTGCGAAGAGTCAGGCTCAGTGATGCCACCTTTTAACCAGGTGCTGACTTCAGCATTAATATTATCGATGCCATATTCAGCCCAGCGAGGGACGACGCCTCCATGTACAAAAATCGTTTCACCAAGCTTTAGCACTGTAGGGAACTCAGCAATCCTGACAGCGTAAGGGCCGCCGGGCATTAAGGCTGCGCCACGTGAGCGTTCACTTAAGGGTAGTCGTTGCAAGCGCGGGTCATCAAGATTTAAACCCGGCATACCTTCGTAAGCAGGAAAGGGGTTCGGGCCAACTGCCTGATTATCAACTCGGCCGCCCATCACTTCATGATTTCCAATCAGCGCATATACTTTCCCGCCGTATTGTTCTGCCTGTATTTGAATGGCAAACATAAAGTCCAAAACCTCACGTTCATCATCACTGCGGCCTATCAAATCACCTAATTGAACAATCGTCAGTTCACCACCGATCCATTCGCCATTTTCATTAATCGCTCCAGCCAGGCGAAAGACCTGCTGCATAACATTAATATCGGAGTGAATGTCGCCAATCGCGATCACCCGATTTGCATTGCCAGTTGCTTGCTGTAAAGATTCGCTGGCCTGACCACAGGAAAGTAGAGCTAGCAAAGATATAAAAAATATTTTTTTATATAGCATGAGTTGATTGTCGCGCGATTAAAACCCTCTTACATAGTTTATTCGTATTCAGACATAGGCGGGCAAGCGCACACCAGATTTCTATCACCGAAGACATTATCAACTCGGCCAACGGGTGGCCAGTACTTGTTGTCACGCAAGGAGGCTAAAGGGTAAACAGCTAATTCACGATTATAGGCATGCTGCCAGTCTTCAGTAGCTACCATGTCCGCAGTATGCGGGGCATTGTGCAAGGGGTTATCATCCTTGGGCAATTCACCCTTGATGACGCTGTCTATCTCGGCGCGGATTTGTTTCATGGCAGCACAAAAACGTTCAAGTTCAGCCAGAGATTCGCTTTCAGTTGGCTCTATCATTAAGGTTCCGGGTACTGGAAATGACATAGTTGGGGCATGAAATCCATAATCGATCAGGCGCTTAGCGATATCATCCACCGTTACCCCTGATTCATCCTGAATAGGCCGAACATCAATAATACATTCATGAGCTACACGTCCATTGCTACCAGTATAAAGCACCGAGAAATCATCTTTAAGTTGGTCGGCAATAAAGTTGGCATTTAAGATGGCAACTTCACTGGCTTCTTTTAGCCCATTGGCCCCCATCATTTTGATATACATCCAGGTAATTGGCAGTATCCCCGCGCTACCCCAAGCCGCTGAAGCAACAGCTCCAACTTCTCCTCCATTCAACATCGCATGCCCTGGTAAATATGGCGCCAAATGTTCTGCGACAGCTACTGGGCCAACACCTGGACCGCCGCCGCCATGTGGAATGCAAAATGTTTTATGAAGATTAAGATGCGAAACATCACCACCAAATTTTCCTGGCTGACACAGCCCTACCATTGCATTTAGATTTGCCCCATCCATATATACTTGGCCGCCATGGTCATGCACGATATCGCATAGCTCTCTAATGCTTTCTTCAAATACGCCGTGAGTTGAAGGGTAAGTAACCATAATTGCAGCCAGCTCATCTTTATATTGTTTGGTTTTTTCTCGCAGGTCATCAAGGTCAACGTTGCCGTTAGCATCACATTTCACAACGACTACTTTCATGCCGCACATTTGTGCAGAAGCCGGGTTAGTTCCATGCGCGGAACTTGGAATTAAACAGATATTTCGTTGACCTTCGCCTCTGGCTTTTTGCCAGGCTCGAATAGCCAGCAAACCAGCATATTCTCCTTGAGAGCCCGCATTTGGCTGTAATGAAATTGCTGCATAGCCAGTAATTTTGCACAACATTTCCTCCAGCTCATTAATCATATACAAATAGCCCGGCACTTGGTTTTTGGGCACAAAAGGGTGAATCTGTGCAAACTCAGGCCAGGTAATTGGAATCATCTCCGAAGTAGCATTTAGTTTCATGGTACAGGACCCCAATGGAATCATGGCACGATCTAAAGCTATGTCTTTATCCGCAAGCTTTCGCATATAGCGAAGCATTTCGGTTTCAGAATGATGACTACTAAAAACCGGATGGCTGAGAACTTCTCCCTCACGAACCATCGCTTCTACAATTCCTGACTTTGCTTCAGCTTCTGCCTCAGCATAATCAATGTCTGCATCACTGAACAAACTCCAGAGCTTTTTAACATCCTCTATGGTTGAAGTTTCATCCAATGAAATTCCCAAGCTCGAAGTATTAATAATGCGTAGGTTTATACCTTGTTCGGTGGCCCTATGATGGATGGCCTCTGTTTCATCAGCTGTTTCCAGAGTTAATGTATCAAAGAAGGTAAGGTTCTTAATTTTCACATCCGAGTAATGTAAACCTGCTGCTAATATAGCCGTTAAAGTGTGCACACGTTCTGCTATAAGCTTTAAGCCTTGAGGTCCATGATAGACAGCGTACATGCCCGCTATAACTGCCAATAAAACCTGGGCGGTACAAATATTACTGGTGGCCTTCTCTCGACGGATATGTTGCTCGCGAGTTTGCAAGGCCAGGCGATAAGCTGCTTTGCCTCGACTATCTTGCGAGACGCCGATCAATCTGCCTGGTAAAGAGCGTTTAAAACTTTCTCGAGTTGCCATAAATGCTGCATGTGGGCCACCAAAACCCAAGGGCACGCCAAAGCGCTGACTAGAACCAATAACCACATCTGCATTCATAGCGCCAGGTGACTTTATTAGAAGCATGCTTAATAAATCTGCCGCTACTGTGACTAAAATTTGCTTTTCATGAGCTTGTTCAATGAGGCCGGAATAATCACTTATTTCACCATCGGCGCCTGGGTTTTGAATTAACATAGCAAAACAGTCATGCTCGAGTGCTTGTTCAGGTTTGCCAAGTGCCAGTTCAATTCCAAACGCCTCTGCTCTGGTTTTAATCACATCAATAGTTTGTGGATAGCAGTTTTCATCGACAAAAAATAATTCAGATTTGGATTTAGTCATACGCTGGCATAAGGTCATGGCTTCAGCTGCAGCGCTGCCCTCATCCAATAAAGATGCATTAGCGATATCCATACCTGATAAATCGCTCACCATAGTTTGAAAATTTAGCAAGGCCTCTAATCTGCCTTGAGATATTTCAGCTTGATAAGGGGTATATGCGGTGTACCAAGCAGGATTTTCCAGAATGTTTCTGAGTATAACGGTGGGTGTTAAAGTATTGTAATAACCTTGCCCAATATAAGATTTATACACCTTATTCTGCTTGGCAAGTTCTCGCAGTTCATCCAAAGCATTCTCTTCGTTGATGCTTTCCTGCATATCCAGTGCATCATTCATCCTAATGGATGCAGGCACAACAGCCTGAATAAATTCATCCATGTTGTTATAGCCAAGTTGGGCCAACATACTTTGCTGCTCTTCAGCATTAGAACCTAAATGACGTGCAATAAACTCTTGGTGGGTTTCCAGTTCAGACAATAACTTCATATCGATCGACTTCTCTCTTGGATAGTACTTTTAAATAATACTTATAAATGGTATTTAAAAATGGGCTTATTAACTAGTTTTCTAGATAAATCGCTTACTTTCGGTAGTAACTTTGAGGCACAAAAGGCAGCTTACAAACGCTTGCTGCTAATTTTTTATTACGCACCACAGCTTGTAATTCTGTACCCACTTCTGCGAATTCTTTCTGTACATATGCAATGGCAACAGGTGAGCCTATTGTCGGACCAAAACCGCCACTGCTAACTTCTCCTATTCGAGAACCGTCCTCAGATACTAGTTCGGCCCCCTCACGTGCAGCAACTCTGCCATCAATCTTTAAGCCTACTCGTTTTATCGATGCGCCAGTTTGTATTTGTTCTAAAATTCTCTCTGCGCCAAGAAATCCACCTTGTTTAACGCCAGCCAGACGTCGACTTTTACTGATGCTCCAAATTAAACCTGCTTCAACAGGGCTGATATCTTCGCTTAACTCATGCCCGTAAAGGCAAAGCCCGGACTCCAGTCTCAAAGAATCTCTCGCTCCTAAACCTACGGCTTCAACTTCTTTATGGATTAAAAGTAATCTGGCAAATTTTTCTGCTTCAGAATTACTGATAGAAATTTCGAAGCCATCTTCACCGGTATAGCCTGCTCGATTAATGTAGCAGCTAATCCCTTCAATTTCCGCCTGCATACCCCACATAAAGCCAAGATCCTCAAGTCCATCAACATACCTAGCTATTACATCTTTGGCGCTTGGCCCTTGCAAAGCCAGTAAGGCCTGATCATCTAAAACTTGAATATCCAGTCCTTTTAAATTTGCGCGCAGATGACTAATATCCTTATCTTTACAAGCCGCATTGATAACCAGGAAAAACTTATTTTCCTCAAGCCGAGTGACCATTAAATCATCGATTACCCCGCCCCCTTCATTGGTCAATAAGGCATAGCTTTGTTGATTCATTTCCAGGGCTTCGAGATCAACAGGAACCAGCGCCTCCAATGCTTTAGCGACACCCTCACCACTTATTATAAGCTGACCCATATGGGAAACATCGAATAAACCAGCTTGTTCACGTGTATGCTGATGTTCTTTGATTATTCCTAAAGGAAAAGAAACAGGCATAGCAAAACCAGCAAAAGGTACTAATTTAGCTCCGAGTTCTTGATGCAATTGGTAAAGCGAAGTATGTTTTAAATCCAATTTTTTAATCCACTTATTAATTTAGGTTTATTAAAAACAAAATGGCTCCAGCCAAATAATTTTGGCTAATCGGGGTAACCAAGTTAATCAGTAAATACCGCTTAGCGCTCCCAAGTAAAATAAACTTTTACTTCTGCCTCAGTCGGCGCTGAAGCATCGGGTAATGCTAATTGAAAATTCAACCCCTCATTAGGGATATTAGCGCTGCCAAATTGCAGCATAGGATTCATATATGACTCGCTGTCACTAAAACTATCTACGGCAGAAAAAGCTGAAACCCTGTCCAGCGTAATTGTATCATTTTCAATTCTATAAAATCGCAATCCATCATCAAAATTTTCCAGTGAAAAAGGAGCATCACCAGAATGTACATTCCTTAATACTCGATCATACAGCCGATAAGAAACGCCTCCTCTTCCCAAGCGAATGTCATATAGTGAGCCCATCGACTTATAAACCTGCCTATCGGCACCTGGGAGAACTTCATTGATCAAAGTAAAGCTATAACGTAAAGGCCGGCCTTCCCAATTTAAGCTTTCTCCAAAAAGTGAATCCGCTTCGTTACAATAGTTTCTATCTGCAGAGTTAAGGTCAACGGGGAAATATTCTTGTCTTCTTTGAAAGCACATTACATCCAGGTATGACTGCCGTAACATTGGTTGAGCATCTTCATTAAGCTCATAAAAACGCCAGCCATCTTCATCTTTAAAATAGTTTGCGGGCACCAAAGGTACCTCAAACTCTTGAGCATTAGAGTCCACTAGCAATAGAAATCCATTGCCTGGGCCAAACTGAGCTGGCTCATTTTGACTCCATAGATATGAGCCATTGTAATACCACAGCAACACACCTGGTCGATAGGCAAAATCAACAGCTTCTAACTCAGCACTTTCAGCATTTCTGTAAAAGGAAAATCCCGGTTGGGCCAAGGCCGAATCATAGTTATATGCAGAGGCAAACTCCTGATATGGGTCTCTATATTCCAACAGATAAAAATGTGGCACTGCAAGATCGTGGATACCATTACTTAAAGAGAAACCGTCCACCGACCAAGCTTGAAATGTTTGCGCTTCAAAATCATCCCTAAACCCAAGCGCAGCTATTTCAACATTATCGATCAAGGCGCCGTCTTCCACTGCCGCCATATCAGCATAATAATGAAACCTAATTTCTAATTGTTCTACCCCGGCATAAGAGCTTAAGTCAAAGGCCGCATGCACCCATTGCGGAATAGAGCAAGGATCTACGATATCTTCACCAACCCGTTCTTCAGCCAAGGCAACATCCTGATCGGGTTTACAACCTAGGGTGCTTTCTACTTTGCCATCACCATCCATATCTCCACTACGCCCGGTAAAGCCTGGAATAGTGCCAAAGCCATCATGTCCGCGTCGAGAAGGCATAACGCTTTCAGTATCATCAAGGTCATTTTTGTCAAAGGGCATTAATCGCTGATAGTTTTCTCCATCTGTTGATGCTTCTATATATAGATAATCCCAATCAGCTTCTATAGTAAACCACGCATCCAGCTCCATCTTAATGTCCTGCCCCTCTAATTCACTTAGGTCAAAGCGCCTGCTGAGATAATTATTTACATCATTGCCTTGCCCAGTATATGCCGCTTGTAGCCCATTATTAGGGGCTAAGGGCCCCATCCTCAGCTCCCGTATTTTCGGTGGAAGTATCACCATCGCGGCATCACAAACTCCATCAGGATTGGCCGAAGTGCTCCAATCGTTCATTGTTTTCAAGTAAACCGACTGAACTTTATTCCCCCCTGTCATTGTTGGCTCAATGACACAAGGTCTAGCCCAGCCTAAAACCATTCTTGACCAAATGCTCATTTCTTGCGGAACAGGGCTAGCAGTAGAGCTCATCACTTCCCAAGAAGCGCTAGAGTTGCTGGTTTGGCTGGCATAAACATCTGGTAAGCCAAGAGAATGACCAAATTCATGTATAAATGTAGACACTTCTGTATATTCAGACTGCATATTGTAGTCATAAACCCATAAACCCTCTTTTAGCTCAACTCCTCCGCGTCTATTTATCAAGCCTTCCACCTCCGGACCCTTGCCATTATTCTTGGTCAATGAAAAACGATGAGGCCAGATTCTCTGAGCGCACTCCTGCTCATCAGAACTCAACTCTTCATATAGATTGCTGGGCGCATTAGGGGTAAATTTCTGATTTAAGCTATAAAGGCTTTGGCAAGATGATTGGCCCTTACCTGCGAATACCAGCACAAAATGATCTATATAACCGTCTCGCTCGTTGTATATCCCATCCCCGTCGTAATCCATCGGATCCCAAACATCAAAGTCATCCCATGGGAAGTCCGGTTGCTGTTCATAAGCTTTTGCTAATGCATCTTCTACTAGAATTTCTGCCCTGGAATCATTTCTCCATTGCCCGTCCGAATTTTGTACTGGACTGCCATAATATTCCGAGGGTTGATCGACTGTGACCATAGGGAAAATTTCCCCACTCACAATAAACTGCCCTTTTGATTGATGGTAATAGTAGTGAGTAAGCGTGCCTGGCTCGGGATGTTGCAAATCATCATCAAACAGCAATTCATCAAAATAAGCCTGGTTTTTGCTATCGGCAAAGGACTCCCCTAGGTAGCGATCGAAGCCTTTATCTTCATATGTTACAGGGATGATCAACATACGATGTGGGTTTTCAGTGCTACTAAAAACTGGTGGTATAGCATCCGACTTGATCTGAGGGTTGCCAAGCTCACTTAACTCAAAATTTGCCAAGTGCTCAATCATCTCCAGGCTGATCTGGTTTTGCGCCTGATTTTGCCCAAAGGCAGGCAAAGCAGCTAGAATTGACGCAAGAAAAAGAAGTCTGGAGTGCAGCAATTTAGTAAGCCTTGATTAATTTTCTGGATGCCCGAGCAATCTTACTAAATGACCACCATCTGAACAAATATGAACTGGTTTTTTAGCCTTTATCGTATATTTCCGATAGCCTTGGCGATTCTTGCGTTCATCCCTGTTTTCATTGCGCTTAAAAAATCGTGACTTTTTGAAATTTTTAAATAGCAAATCTAGGCTAAGAAAGGATAAGCTTTTAATTATATAATATGAAATATGCGCTACTATATCCTTCATAATCTCTCATATTTCACGCGGTATAGGGCCTATAACAAAAACCATATCAAATAATCAAAATATATAACGTATATTCCTGACATGATTAATTTTAAGTTTTCTTCTTACAAGGTTTTACTAGCTCTGGGTTTGGGCCTAGCATCTAGCTTTGCGTGGAGCCAAGCACAAGAATCACCTCTAGTTATGCTCTCAGAAGGACAAGAACCCAGCCAAAACTCTAGCCAGGAAACCAATCAAAACATCAATGCTGATTATGTCCCCATCATTTTTGACCCTGTACTAATTCAAACTGTCGAGCTTAGCGAAACTGATGATAATGGAGAACTTAGGTTCGACACTATTGAGCTATCTTCTTTGCCCTCAACAATCAACTCTGCGCCTCAGACTAGCTCCAATATTTTTCAACTTGACCAAGAACTGGCGGATTCATCACTGGCACAATTCCAAGAAAGCATTTTGCAATTTGAGATTGAGGGCGGCGTGTATGATTTTCGCTTAAGTGAATTATATCTAAGCCTTGGAAATACCCATCAGCAGCTTGGTGAATATCAGCTCGCGATTGATGCCTATAATGAAGCACTGCAATTGAGCAGAATAAATGACGGGCTTTTTACAGAAGACCAACTTCCAATTGTCGAAGTTCTTGTAGAGAGCTATTTAAACTTGGGAGATATAGCTTCTGCCAATCTAAACCAAGAATATCTGCTGTATATCAAGCAAAAAATCTATGGCGCGGGCAACCCTATAATTCTAGCCGAGCTATTAGAATATGCTGACTGGAATCTGCATGCATCTGGCCTCAGTTTGGGCTATCGCCCAAATCTACAATATCTACATTTTCGAACTGAATCTTTTAACGAGCAGAATTATAGCCAATCAGAAACAACCGAAGACTCATTAGCAGCTGCGGCTTTTGCTTATACCCAGGCACTAATTATGCAGCACGATTTAGAAACGGAGTTTAATGAAACCCTATTTTCAGCTGAAACCATTGAATTAAGAAACAGTTTAGATTTCCCTGATGAAGACTATGATATTTCAGAAACGGAACAAAAACTCGCCTACACTTACTACCTGCAATATCAATTCGACCAAAACAACCTTGCAGTAAATTCTTTTGGTGAAGCGCCTACTTCCCAATTCCTGGATAGCTATAGGAATGGCAGAGCAGCCTTGGAAAGACGCTATGCTTATTTGCAGAGAACCAACAGTCCTGCTATCAATATCATTCAGGCCCTATTAGATATTGCCGATTGGTATTTGGTTTTTGAGAGGTGGTCATCAGCTGAAGAACTATATATCCAAGTATTTAGCCTAATGGAGGGCAATGGCATAGACAAAATTAACGGCCTAGACTATCCCGATTTGCCGCTATATATACCCAGCTTCTTAAGCTCTCCGTATACCAGAGAAAGCAACGGCTTATCTTCCGAAGAAGTTTTGGAATACGAGGGATATATTGATGTCAACTTTGCACTTTCCATCAGTGCCAGACCAACCAGAATAAGATTTATTGCGAGCTCAGAGGGAACCACTGAGGCAACAGAAAGAGCTCTATTAAATAAAATAAGATACTCTCAATACAGGCTACAATTTGAGGATAGATCTAAGTATTCTGATAACACTTATTTAGTTCGATATTACTACACTATTCAACTAGCGCCGCCTGTTGTCGAAGAATAATCTGCACAAAAAAGCCAGCTTTTAGCTGGCTTTTCATCTTTAACAAGAACTTTTTAGTTAAACCAATGAATAACCTAACTCAGACAAAGGTGTTTTCCTAACTCGATCACCAGAAGCGCTGAAAATAGCATTAGCAATCGCAGGCAATGCTGGTGGAAGGGCAGGTTCACCTGAACCCGATGGGGCAACTTCCATTGACTGCAAAAAGTGAACATCCAATTCTGGGGCATTAGACATTCTTAACAAAGGATACTGATGAAAATTACTCTGCTCAATAACCCCTCCTTCAAATGAAATTTTAGCGTACATAAGCTGGCTCAATCCGTCCAAAATACTGCCTTGAACCTGGTTTTCTGCTCCGCTTAGATTGTGTATATAACCAAAATCTGAAACCGACCAAATTTTATGTACAGTCACTTCTTTTTGAGAATTAACACTAACATCAGCAACCTGAGCGACATACCCGCTATGTGAATAATAAAACCCAAGGCCGAGTGCACGACCTTCTGGCATAGCTCTCCCCCATTCTGCTCTATCAGTCACAGTAGAAATTACATTTCTTGCTCGCTCATTACTAAACGCGACTGGGGCAGGGAATCCGGGCGGCATACCTGCGCGCATTGGAGGGGCTGGCTTATCCGGCTGGTCAAGCAGGTCCAGTAAAAAATCTCGAAAGTCTTTCCCTGCTGCTTCTGCTACTTCATGTAAAAAGCCTTGAAAAGTAAAGCCATAAGCATTAGAACCAGGCGCTCGCATCGGGCCTGTTTGAACAGCAGCAGGTTGTAGCGTCTGGGTGACTCTAACATTTTCAACATGTTCCATCGGCAAAATATCTGTACCTAATTCTGCGGATCCCATTGGTTCCTGCGAATTTTCATCTTTTGATACCGAAATAAAATGATCAGAAAACCCAATCATTTTCCCGCTTTCATCTAGCGCGGCTCTATAAGAATGGAAGCCTCCAGGACGATAGAAATCAAAGGCCATGTCATCTTCACGAGTCCACTGTAATTTAACTGGCGTTCCTTCCAAGCGACGTGCAATAGCTGTCACTTCGAAGGCGTAATCATTATTAAGTCGACGCCCGAAACCGCCGCCAATGCGCGTTTGATTTAATACAGAATTTTCTGGTGCTACTCCTGCAATAACAGCAACACCAGCCTCACCAAACGTTGGAGTCTGACTTGGTGCCCATACTTCTATTCTGCCATTTTCATATAGTGCTGTGCAGTTCTGGGGCTCAAGGTTGATATGAGAAACATAGGGGAACTCATAAAACCCTTCGACAATTTTTGCAGCGCCAGCAAATGCCGTCTCGACATCACCAGTATTAAGCAGCTCCATTGGCCCATCCTGTCCAGCTATCTGAACAGCATTTTCTACAAGGCCACTCCAGCTTGCCTGCGTATCAGCAGTGCTGTTATCCCAGGCCACTTCCAATTCTTGTTTGGCTTTCATCGCCGCCCATGTTGAAGTGGCGACAATAGCTACTCCGCCATAGATAGCCTCTCCATTCATTCCTTGGCCAATAACGTCTCCAATTGGATCAATAATGAAAGCATCAATAACATTTTCAAGCGATTTGATGTGTGCTTCGTTGAATGTGACGGCCGCCCCACCCAAAGTAGGACTTTTGGTATAAGTTGCATACACCATGTTCGGTCGGCTCTGGTCAATACCAAATAAAGGCTTCCCTGTTACAATCTGATGATTATCAACGCCGGTGTAACGTTTCCCTAACAAGGTAAACTCAGAGGGGTCTTTTAATCTTAGTTCATCAAGCTCAGGTATTGGCATATTAGCGGCCAACTCAGCAAACTCTCCATAGCCATACTCATCGCCAGTCGGGGTATGAATAACTTTAGATTCACTAGTGCTCAGATCAGCTATAGGGACATAAAGTTGTTGGGCCGCCGCCGCCAGAATCATCAGCCGAGCCATTGCGCCTGCCTGACGCATGGGCATCCAGTTCATTGGCGTGGATAAAGAGCCGCCTGCTAGTTGCAGCCCATATTTTGAAGGATCTATCTCAGCTTGAACAACATCAACATCTTCCCAACGCACATCAAGTTCTTCAGCAATTATTAAAGGTAACCCGGTCTTAATACCTTGCCCACACTCTGGATTTTTTGAAAATATATTGATGCGGCCATTGCTTTGAATTTGCACATACGGGCTCAACTCTACTAGAGTTTCATTAATCCCTTGGGCATGAGCTTGCTTGCTAGAACTCATACTCAAGCCAAGCGCTAAACCGCCTCCAGCAATACCGGAAACCTTAAAAAATTGCCTTCTATTAAGGCCAGATATTTTGTTGTTTTGCTCAGAAAGCTTCATAGATACCCACTAATAAGATAAGAGTTTTTGTAATTAAATTATGCCGTCGCAGACTGATCTGCTGCATCATAAAACGCTGTGCCTGACATCGATTGGGCTGCAGATTTAATAGCGGCTTTAATACGAATATAGGTTGCACAGCGACAGATGTTGCCTGACATTGCAGCATCAATTTCAGCATCACTGGGGTTCGAATTATTTTTTAGCAAGGCTGTAGCACTCATTATTTGACCCGCTTGGCAATAGCCACATTGCGGGACGTCTAGTTCAACCCAAGCTTGTTGCACTGGACTTAAGGTGCCATCCGCAGCAGCGAGGCCTTCAATGGTGGTTATCTGTTGATTCTCTAATGAGCTTACTGGGACCTGACAAGATCGAACCGGAGCGCCATCTAAATGCACAGTACAAGCACCGCATTGTGCTATCCCGCAACCGTATTTAGTGCCGACTAAGCCAAGCTCATCTCGCAATACCCAAAGTAAAGGTGTCGATGGATCAAGATCACCTATATCCATGGTTTGACCATTAATATTTAAAGTAGCCATATCAAATCTCTTTTATATTTATTTACTGGGTTGTGGTTTGAAAACGAGATGTGAAAACACATCAAATCTTGCTGCACAAATTAAACTACCTCTTGTGATTAATCAAGATAAAATGCAAGTAAATCCCTGTATTATCATGCCTTTTTGCTTTAGATTCGGTATGCTGCGCAAGCATGAAAGCTAGTGTTTTTAACACCCCAATTATTAAATCAGTTTGTCGAGGGCTCTCCATCTTTGGCTTATACTTGAGTGGCTGGAAAGTCATCCCTCCCCCCGATATTAAGCCTCCTTATGTTGTTATTGGCGCACCTCATACCAGTAACTGGGATTTTCTTTTAATGCTGGCCGCGGTATTTTTAACCAAGATAGATGTCAAGTGGATGGGGAAAAACAGCCTGTTCCCGCCAGTCTTAGGCCTTATATCGCGTTGGTTCGGCGGCATCCCAATAGATAGGAAGCAAAGCCTCAATGTTGTGACACAAATGGTCAACGAGTTTAAGTCCAACCAATCGCTTAGCTTGATAATCGCACCAGAAGGAACCAGGAAAAAAGTCAGTCAGTGGAAAAGTGGGTTTTATCATATTGCCCATCAAGCAGGCGTGCCAATTATGCTAGGAGTAATCGATGCCGAAGCCAAAGAGATTCGATTTGCAGGCTTCTTCACTCCTTCTGGAAACTATGATCAAGACTTTCCTTTGATTCTAAAGCATTATGAAGAATCAAAAGGTATTGTTGCCAAAAATGGTCTATAGGCGCCTATTTATATTTGCCCCGCCCATAAAAAAGCGGACTTTAGTCCGCTTTCTCATTATCTTCTAATCACTTAATTTACATTATTTTCAGCAAAATCCCAATTTACCAAGGCCCAAAACGCTTCCATGTATTTTGGCCTTAAATTCCGATAATCAATGTAATAAGCATGCTCCCAAACGTCTACAGTTAGCAATGGGGTGACGCCATCGCTTAATGGCGTAGCCGCATTAGATGTGTTTACTATTGCCAGGCCACCATCAGTATTTTGCACTAACCAGGTCCAGCCTGAGCCGAAATTATTGACCGCACTATCTGTAAATTGTGCTTTAAACTCATCAATGGAACCAAAATGCGCATTAATTGCAGATGCTAGCGCCCCAGAAGGATCGCCGCCGCCACTAGGGCTCAAACAGTTCCAATAAAAAGTGTGATTCCAAACTTGTGCAGCATTATTGAATATGCCGCCTGAAGAGCTTTGAACTATCTCTTCTAGAGACTTATCTTCATCTGGGCTGCCTTTTAGCAGACCGTTCAATTTAACCACATATGAGTTGTGATGCTTGCCATAGTGAAATTCAAGTGTCTCTTTTGAGATGTGAGGCTCTAGTGCATCTTGAGCATATGGTAAGGGGGGTAATTCTATTGCCATGTTTTACTCCTATTATTAAAATTTGCTTATGGACTGTTACAAGGTTTTACCGGCAGAGATCCCTCATGGATTCATTCTTCTCTCTACAAAACAGGTGCGTATCCCTTGGCAGACTAATAAGTCTTTGCCATCATCTTTTATCCTGTTATCTTAGCGTGGTACTGATAAGAAAAATTGGCCATGAAGCCAAAATAAAGCTAAATTTTTAATTCTTTATTAGGCAATAAATTAGATCAATAACTTTCAAGCACTCGGGAGGCTTATGAATCCTTTAAAATCTGTAACCGGCACAATTGTACTAGGTTTTGTCGTCGCACTCATTGTAATTTTAATACTTGGCAATGGGACTTTTAGTCTTTGGTCAACAGTAACCTGGCTGCATGTTTTTGCCGGAGTGATCTGGATAGGTTTGCTGTATTACTTTAATTTTGTTCAAGTCCCTGCTGTTGGTGAAGCTGCAGCTGATGAAGGCGGCCCAGGGCCTGCTGCTATTAATAAATACGTCGCTCCGCGAGCATTGCTATGGTTCCGCTGGGGCGCATTAGCTACTTGGCTCACAGGTGCAGCAGCGATTGAAGCTGGGCCCTTTAATGGCTTAATGAACGTATTCACTTTAGGCGCTGGTGTTCAAATAATTGGTTTAGGAGCCTGGTTAGGAACCATCATGCTTTTTAATGTCTGGGTGCTTATTTGGCCTAACCAAAAGAAAATTCTGGGAATTGTAGAAGCCTCAGCTGAGGAAATTGCCAAAGGCAAAGTCGTGGCTCTGATGGCCTCACGCACCAACACCTTCCTATCCATACCTATGTTGATGTGTATGGTTGGACAAGGACATGGCTTACCTTTCTAAATCTTAATTTAAACGTTGGTTGCTTTAAAAAACCCGGGTTTACCGGGTTTTTTATGCGCCTTTTTTTCTTGAAAAGACAATATTATAAAGTAGCTTAGGCTTTTCATTTGCTGGCTACCTGGGCTCTATTGCTCTTAGATGCCTTAAAACAGAAAGCCAGGCTCCAAACCAGCCGAGAAAACCACCAAGCAAAAGCACATTAAAAATATCGATAAGACTTAAACGGATTAAGACAAATTCGCCATTATAAAGATCTGCTAATGCCGACACAGGGCCTTGCATGAAAAATTGTGCAAGCAGCACTAATACGCTTGCTAGAATGCCGCCACCAACACCATACCAAAGCCCGGTATATAAAAATGGCCGCGCTACAAAAGAATCAGTTCCTCCGACCAATTTCACAACAACTATTTCGTCGCGGCGGTTTTCAATCGCCAGCCTAACAGTATTACCAACTACCAAGGCAACTCCAAATGCCAACAGAACTCCCAACATCATGGTCAAGCGTTGAGCCAGATTAAGAATTCCATAAAGTCTTTGTAGCCAATCAAGGTCATACTGAACAGAATCAACCTTATCAATATTACTTAGTTCGCTTACCAGGGCCCTTACCTGTTCTAAAATTTCTGTATTCGGCGTAACCACAATAACTGCCGGCAATGGGTTTTCAGTTAAACCGCTGAGTGCGTCGCCGAAACCTGATAAGCTTTGAAACTCTTCTAAGGCCTGAGCCTGATTAATTACTTCAGTGCTTAAAATTGTCGGATGACTATTTAAAGCGTTTTGGGCTGCGAGCAATTCTGCATCACTGCTGTCCAATTCCATATAAATAGATATTTGTGTTGTTTCATCTAGATTGCTGCCAAATTGTTGTAAATTTTGCAGCACAATAAAAAGAAAAAGCGGCAGGGCAATAGCTATAGCAATCATAGCCCAAGTTAAAGCACTAGCCGCTGCCGTTGCAAATAATCGATCTAGACTATCAACGGCAACTCGCTGGTGGTTTCTCAACAGCGCCGACAAGCTGCCTGGCCTAGAAAGCTTTTGCCTCTTAGGCTTATTAGTCTTTGCTGGCTTTTTAATTTTGGATACTTTTTTAGGGGCTGCCATTTTAACTATCACTAACTACTTTTTCAGTAGCGCCCCGAATCATCCTGCCATGATCAAGTGTTAATACGGGATATCGAAGCTTCGCAATCAAACTTAAATCATGACTGGCAATTAACACACTCACGCCAACCCTATTAAACTCTTCAAACAGCTCCATAATCTCAGCTGATAAAAGTGGGTCTAGATTTCCAGTAGGCTCATCAGCTAACAGCAACGCGGGTTTATTCACAACCGCTCTGGCAATACCTACACGTTGCTGCTCTCCTCCGGAAAGCGCAATCGGGTTTTGATTTTCTTTTTTTAACAAGCCGACCTTGTCTAATGCAGCACGCACTCTACGGCCGGCTTCTCTTGAATCATAGCCTGCAATCTGTAAAGGCAACGCAACATTTTCAAATACACTGCGATCAAACAAGAGCTGATGATCCTGAAAAACTAATCCAATATTGCGACGAAAATAAGGCAGTTGGCGACGCGACAGGCGATTTAGATTTTGACCATTAACGAATACTTGCCCCGAGCTGGCTTTTTCCATTTGCATGATGAGTTTAAGCAAGGTGCTTTTGCCTGCGCCTGAGTGGCCAGTCAAAAAGGCAAAAGCGGCTTTTTCTAGATGAAAACTGATATTATTTAGAGCTTCGTGACCACCAGGGTAGCGTTTACTGACAGCGTCAAATTTAATCATTTTCGCTGAAAAGAGCCTCGACAAAATCATGCGCATTAAAAGGCCTTAAGTCATCGAGTTTTTCCCCAATCCCTATAAAGCGTAAAGGTAAGGCAAGCTGATTTGCAATGGCAAATACCATCCCACCCTTGGCTGTGCCGTCTAGCTTGCTAAGCGTTAACCCACTAACCTGTACAGCCGATGCAAAGTGCTCAGCCTGGCTTAAGGCATTTTGCCCGGTAGTTGCATCAAGCACTAACATAGTTTCATGAGGAATATCATCATCGAGCTTCTTTAAAACTCGAACAACTTTTTCCAATTCCTGCATTAGATTATCTTTATTGTGTAAACGCCCAGCAGTATCGGCGATCAGAACATCAACTTTTTTAGCCAAAGCTGATTGGTACGCATCAAAGATCACCGATGCGCTATCTGCGCCCGTATGTTGGGCAATAACAGGAACATCGTTACGCTCTCCCCAAACTTCCAACTGCTCTACTGCCGCTGCCCGAAAAGTATCGCCTGCAGCCAACATAACCGAATGCCCTTCTCCTTGGAAACGCTTCGCGAGTTTACCAATTGTTGTGGTCTTGCCTACGCCGTTGACGCCAACCATTAATATCACAAAAGGCTTATTTAAGTTTGGCGGGATTTCTAAGGGCTTGTCGCATACTGACAATTGCTCCAGTAATACTTCCTTCAGGGTATGGTAAAGCACATCTGCATCAGCGAGATCCTTTCGTTTAAGGCGCTGCGACAATTCATTTATTATTGTTGTTGTCGCTGAGATTCCCACATCGGATGTAAGTAAACGCGTCTCAATCTCTTCCAGCAGCTCATCATCAATTTCTTTTTTGCCCAGCAATAAAGAACCGAGGCCATCAGTCAATCCCGAACGGGTTCGACTAAGCCCAGCTTTTAAACGTGAGAAGAAAGAGCTTTTTGTAGATTCTTCTTGCGACGATGCTGCAGGCTTTTCTGCTTCGACACCGGATCGTTTCCCTAAACCAAACATACGATTATTAACACTTTAAAAAAGAGGGCTTATGCTAACAGCAGCTCCGATTCTACGCTAGCATTATGCTTTTAAATAATACAGCTGGTGGCAAAACAACAAGGCATTCTGGCATAAGTGGCGTGAATCGTTTAGTTTTGCTTTCTTGTCTTTTTAACAGGAAGTGCTGTGAACCAAATACGCATAATTGCCGGGAAATGGCGTGGCAGGAAAATATCTTTCCTAGACCAGAAGGGCCTACGCCCAAGCCCAGATCGAGTGCGCGAAACACTATTTAATTGGCTACAATTCGACATTGTTGGTACGCATTGTCTAGACCTATTTGCTGGTAGCGGAATCTTAGCTTTAGAAGCCTGCTCTCGAGGCGCTAAACAAGTTACCTGCATAGAGCTTAATCGAGAAACCGCATCAAACATTAAAAATAATATTGAACTTCTTCAGGCAGAAGAAATATTTTTTCTGCAGCAAAACGCACTTGAATTTTTACAAACTAGCAACACAAATAATAAATACGACCTAGTTTTCTTAGATCCGCCTTTTAAGGAAAATTTACTGGAACCAAGTATTGCCTTATTGGAAAGCAACTCATGGCTGGCTAAATCAGCTTTAATTTATTTGGAATCTGATCAGCCTCTAGAGGATTGCTTGCTACCCGAAAACTGGACGCTTGTTAAAAATAAAAAAGCCGGGCAGGTTTATTATGGCTTATGCCAAAGAACTGGATAGGAATGAAAATATTTATAAAAAACAGCAGTTTTATTCTTTGTAAATTATTCCTTAAAAAAAGAAAACTCAATTTCTACGAGGGCATTTAAAGGCAAGGCAGAAACACCCACTGCACTTCTTGCAGGGGGCTCTACATCACTAGTAAAAACTTCTTCCCAAGCCTGATTAATTAAGGGAAATTGATCAAACATTCTTGAAAATATTCTGACACTAACCAGATCAACCAGGCTCAAGGAAAACTCATCCATAAGTATGTTTAGATTCTGGAATATCTTGCGGGTTTGCTCGCAGCTATCACCATCAATTAGCTTTCCAGTATCATTATCCAAGGCTATCATGCCGCTGCAAACATAATTTGGCCCAGCTTTTATAAGTTGGCTATAACGGAAAAGCGGAGCAGATAATTTAGTCGATATAAGTGCTTGTCGCATTACCATGCCAATATTAAATTAATAAAGACGACGACTAATATTGTTGTGATTACGTATCGCAGCATAAACATCCATAGCTTAAACCAATGATGTTCAGCTAATACACTCAACTCTTCCTGAGAAATTTTATTTGGTAATACCCAGCCGATAAAAATAGCTAATAATAATCCGCCAAGCGGCAGCATTAAGTTGTTACTTAAATAGTCAAAAAAATCGAAAAAGTTTCTTTCCACCCCAATAAAACCGAATGGATAAAAGTCAGCCAAATTATTTAGAGACAACACTGGCAACATGCCTAAAAGCCATACTAATGTTGCTCCAGTCCATGCCGCTTTTTTTCTACTCCAGCCGTCCTTTGATTGCAGCCAGGCAACAGGAGCTTCCAGTAAGCTTATTGCTGAAGTAATAGCGGCAAAAGCTAATAAAATAAAAAATAAAGTTCCAACAAATTGACCGCCTGGCATATGCCCAAAGGCCAGCGGCACTGTTTCAAAAACCAAACCCGGGCCTGCTCCAGGATTTAAACCAAATGCAAAAACAATAGGAAAAATTGCCAAACCAGACAACAAGGCAACCAGAGAGTCTGCGCCCGCTACTATAAGAGATGAATTTATAATGGAATCGTCTCGATGCATGTACGAACCATAAGCCATTAAAATAGTAGCCCCTGCCCCAACTGAAAAAAAGGCTTGCCCAAAAGCGGCAACAATTACTTCAATATTAATTTTACTAAAATCGGGCTGGAACAAATAACTTAACGATTGGGCAAAACTTCCAGTCACAGCCGCATAAATCACCATGGCTATCAAGATAATAAATAAAGACGGCATTAAATATTTCACGGCTATCTCTACACCCCCGGAGATTCCCCGAGAGGAAACCCATCCCATGACTCCAATAAATAAGGTATGCCCAAAAATGACCATGGGGAGATTAGCATTGAACTCAGCAGAAATAGCCAAGGACCCTTCTACATCAATATTAACGAACTGACCGCTAATATTTTTAACTGCATAAATAATAGTCTCGCCGCCTATCATGCAGTAATAAGATAAAATGGTTAGCGCAGTAGCAACGCCAAGGTAACCCAGCCATGACCAGTATTCACTCGCATTAGCTTCTTTTGCTATTGCGCGCAAGCCCACAGGCGGACACGCCTGCCCTCGCCGCCCCAGCATTAACTCGCCCATCAAAAGCGGCGTAGCGAGAACAAATACTGCTGCAAGGTATATTAGAACAAAGGCCCCGCCACCATTTTCACCAGCCGTGAAAGGAAAGCGCCATATATTAGCCAGGCCAACTGAAGAGCCAATTGTGGCCATAATAAAAAGCCACTGGGAGGACCATTGTTCATGTTCTTTTTGTTGTTGCATCAGAAATTTAGCTCCTTTTTTTCGACTAATAGGCGACGGCTCAAGCTAGACTAATTTATTCCTTTAAATATAGAAAGTACCTTTCTAAGCTATTCTAGACTATTTTATTTCATTGCGAGCTGATGCAAACTCATAAGCCTGCTAATTACTGTATAATGATCAATTATTTTCTAATAAAGCCATTATGAAAACTGTAGTATACCCAGGCACTTTTAATCCGATTACCAATGGTCATACTGATCTAGTAAAACGCGCTTCACGTATTTTTGATCGCGTAATTGTTGCTATTGGATCCAGCTCTCAAAAATCCACCGCCGTCTCTTTAGACTTGCGTGTCGAATTAGCGCGTGAAGTTCTGGCAAAAATACCTAATGTTGAAGTTTGTAGCTTCACCGGTTTATTAACCAGCTTTGTGAAATCTCGTGACGCCAATCTAATTCTTCGAGGCTTAAGGACAGTTGCTGATTTCGAATATGAATTTCAATTAGTGGGCATGAATAGGGTGCTTGACCCAAGTATAGAAACTGTATTCCTAGCCCCTGCCGAGCATCTGGCCTATATTTCTTCTACCTTGGTCAGGGAAATTGCTTCACTTGGCGGCGACATCAGCCAATTTGTTGATCCTGTTGTCGTTGAAGCCATGCCAGACATGCTTAAGGGCAATAATTAATGGCTTTATTGATCACCGACGAGTGTATTAATTGTGATGTCTGTGAGCCCGAATGCCCAAATCAGGCAATTTCTATGGGCCCTGATTATTACCAGATAAACCCTGCTTTATGTACAGAGTGTATTGGGCACTTCGAAACTTCCCAATGTGTAGAAGTTTGCCCTGTAGAATGCATCCCATTAGATCCCGAGCACAATGAAAGCCAGGCAGAGCTGCTAGAGAAATATTATAAGCTAACCGGGGATGCGCCTAGGATTGACATTTAGGACAATAGACCGTTGAACGTTGTCCCAGCCGAATCTCTTTAAGGACTGTTTGGCACTTCAAACAATTCTCCCCGCCTCGGCCATACACCGATAGAGATTGCTTAAAATATCCAGGCTTGCCATCACCTCCAACAAAGTCGCGTAGCGTTGTGCCGCCCTGCTCTATTGCTTCGGCTAATATTTTTTTAATAGACGCTACTAGTTTTATATAAGAAGCTTTACTAACTTTTCCAGCCTGGCGACGCGGCTTGATGCCGGCAGCAAAAAGCGCTTCATTGGCATAAATATTCCCAACACCAACGACAATATGGCTATCCATAATAAAATTCTTTATCGCGGCACTGCGTTTTCTTGAAAGCGTGAAAAGATGATTCATATTAAAATCATCAGAGAGAGGCTCTGGGCCAAGCTTTTCTAATAATACGTGCTTGAGTGGCTGCGCCCCTGCCCAGAGCATACAGCCAAAGCGCCTAGGGTCATGATAGCGTAATATATCGCCATTTTTTAAGATTATGTCTACATGATCGTGCTTTTTAATTTCTTCTGATTTTTTGGCTATTCGCAAACTCCCTGACATTCCCAAATGAATGAGTACACAGCCCGCTGCTAGGTTTAGTAATAAATATTTGCCACGGCGACTAACTTTTTTAATACGTTGCCCGGGTAAAAGCCTCGATATCTCCGCAGAAATTGGCCAGCGTAATTGGGGCTGGCGAACGATCACCTCTCTTATGCTTTTGTTTTCAACATGGGGACGTATACCACGACAGGTTGTTTCTACTTCTGGCAGTTCAGGCATTTTATTTTACGCGTTTCATAATATGGCAATCATATATTTGAGTCATATATCCCTAGCATTCACGTATAATCAACATTCCAACATTGCCATTAACAATTATGAAACCGCAATTACTAACAAGGCTTGGTATCGACACCGGTGGTACATTCACTGATTTTGTTCTGATCAATCAAGGCAAACTGCAAACTCACAAAGTGCTATCTACACCTGATGCACCAGAGCAGGCAATTCTACAGGGCATTGATGAACTGGGTCTAGCAAAGGCTGTTAATGCAGGTGAAGTGGCTATTATTCATGGTAGTACTGTAGCCACAAATGCGGCCCTAGAAAGAAAGGGGGTAAGAACCGCATTTATCACTAATCTTGGTTTTAGAGATATGCTGACCATTGCTAGGCAAACTCGACCTCATCTATATCGCCTGGAAACTCAAGCTCAGGAGCCACCTGTCACCCAAGAGCTCTGCCTTGAAATAAATGGCCGTTTAAGCGCTACGGGGCAAGAATTACAAAAACCAGATGCAGAGAGTTTACAATCCTTAGTAGACCAACTGGAGCTGTTACGCCCAGAAGCAATAGCCATCAACTTGTTATTTTCATTTATAGATGACCGGCATGAAAAGCTGGTAGCCCAATACTTAATCAATAAGCTTAGTTGGCAGCCATTTATATGCTGCTCATCTAATATTTTGCCAGAATATAAAGAATATGAGCGTGGTATTGCATGCTGGCTCAATGCTTCTTTAGGCCCCCTGGTCAAATCATATTTGCTTAGACTAGAAGCAGCTACCACGCCATCTACTTTATCCGTAATGCAATCATCAGGCGGCACCATAAGCGCCAAACAAGCCGGTGACAAAGCTGTAAACCTACTTTTATCGGGGCCCGCAGGAGGTCTAGCTGCTGCAAGTTATCTAGCTAATAGCCTGAATATGCCTGGCTTAATAACTTTTGACATGGGTGGAACATCCACAGATGCCGCCTTATTAGATAAAGGCAGCATAATACTGAGCAATGAAGGGTCTATTGGCTCATTTCCAGTAGGTGTCCCTATGGTTGACATGCATACCATTGGAGCAGGTGGTGGCTCCATTGCCTATCTTGATGCCGGCTCATTGCTACATGTAGGGCCGGAATCTGCTGGCGCCAAACCTGGTCCTGCATGTTATGGGCTGGGAGGATTAAGCCCAACAGTAACTGACGCAAACTTGCTCTTAGGACGCATACAGCCAGAGTCTTTTATGGGCGGTGAATTCCAGCTAGATTATGCTGCCGCTGAGAGTGCAATTTCTGAAATTGCACAAAAGTTAGCACTTACTAACGAGGAGGTGTCTGAGGGCATTGTGTCTATTGCAAATTCCCATATGGCTCAAGCACTAAGGTCAATTTCTGTTGAAAAAGGCTACGACCCCAAACAGTTCCGCCTTTGCTGTTTTGGCGGAGCCGGAGGGCTGCATGTTTGCGCTTTAGCTGATGCCCTGGGTATGAACCAAGCCATGATCCCAGTACATGCTGGAGTGTTTTCAGCCCTAGGTATGTTGTTGGCCCCTGTTAAACGTAATTTCTCACATAGTTATCAATGCTTGCTTCTCCATGCTGATGAAAATGTCATCAAGCACGTTTTTGCAGAATTGAAAACCCAAGCCCTTGATGAGTTAAGGCAAGAACAAATTGCTAGCTCAGAAGCTCTTTTAGAATATAGCGTTGATATGCGCTACTCAGGCCAATCATCAAGCTTAAACTTGGACTGGGAAGGTATTGAAATCACCAGGCAAAAGTTTCACGAACTACATGAAAATCGTTATGGTCACCAATTGCGCGCTGAACCTGAGTTAGTTAATTTACGGCTTTCTGCCCAGGCTAAAATCCAAGAGTATAAACTAGAGCCCTTGCCTAAGCTTTCATCAGCACAAGCCCCTAAACAGTTCGCTCTCTATGGGTTTGAAAAAAAAGTGAGAACCTATCAGCGCGATCAATTAATTGCTCAACAAGTAATCAAAGGGCCGGCCTTGATATTAGAAAAAAATGCCACAACATTAATTGGAACTGAATGGTGCGCTAGAACTGATCAATTTGGACACTTGTTTCTTGACAAGCAAAGGGCTTGGGCGGAGGATAATGGCTCAAATTAACGACTATTTCCGATCAGCAAGATTGGGAGCAATAACGAACAAAAGAATAACCAAAAAATGAACAAAAAAATTACCAGCTTAAGCATAATTTTACTCGCACTTGTATTGAGCGCATGCCAGACCTCGGTTACTACGAGCTCTCCGCAAGAATCATCAAGTAGCAGTTCTTCATCTTCAAGCTCATCTTCGTCTTCCAGTTCGTCATCTAGTTCTTCCAGCTCGTCGTCTAGTTCAAGCTCATCTTCACCCAGCAGCTCTTCAAGCACCTCATCAAGCACCTCGGCATCTGGACAAACTGGGACGGCATCTTCTTCTGGAATGCCTTCCAGCACGTCGACGCCTTCACAAACCAGCTCCCGCTCCAGTAGCACAGACTCACAGTCAATACCTAACAGTGGCCAGCTGCCATCTGCGGGAGAAAATGGCAGCTTTGATAGAAGCACCAACGCACCAGAATCTGGAGATATAGCAGGAGCCAATACACCTAGCACCTCAAGCGCTTCACAAAGCTCAGGCAGCTCACAAGGTTCAAGTGCTGATGCAAATGGAGAGATGGCAAATACACAAAACGGAACAGATACTATGGGCGGAATGGAGGGCGGGCTTCCAGGCTCACAACCAGGCAGCAACATGCCAGGCTCAACCGCCTCTAATACGGCAGGAGAGGGCGATAGCGGTATGGATGTTAGTGTTCAGGCTAGCGTTTTACCAGGCTTGGAGCCCTTTCCTGGCGGTCTGCCCGGAGATAGCAATGGAAGCCTGGAAGATATATTTGGTTCAGGCCCTCAAGGAACAGGGCCCATAAATGGAGGTTCAGGTTCACAAAGCTCCGCCGCACAAAGTAATACTGGAGGTTCTACGGCAGGAACAGGCCGTGGTGACGACCCCATGGCCAATGATGACGGCATTGGTGGAGGTTCTGGAGAGCAGGGGGAAGACCCCTTTGGCGGTCTAGATGGAAGCGGCACTATTGCTGCTGGCGAGCAAGAAGGAAATGGTGATGACCCCTTCGGCGAATTGGCTAATGGAAGAAACCCTCCTATGACTGCTGCTGATAGACAAGCGGTGTTAGATGGTCAACTAGAAGCAAGCATCGCAGTATTTGATGGCATGATTCTTACTGAGAGAGAACAAGCTCAAGGCGCAGCCAATGAAAATCCTGGCGGTGGCGCTGGAGGAACCAATGCTGGGGGCATTGGTGGGGCCAATGGAGGCCTTGGGGAAGGGGATGGCAATTCAGAAAATCCAATCGTCATCGCTTCAGCGCCAACAAGCACATCAGGCAATGGTAGAATGCCGAACATGGGAAGAAACAGAGAAGGGGACTTTGATACCAGTAATCAAGCAAGCTTCCCATCGCCTGCTGATATCCCGAGTGGCAATGATGACGATATTGTCGCTCGGCAATTGCGTGAAGCAGCTATGAGCGAAGCTGACCCAGAATTACGCGAAAGACTCTGGAACGAGTATAGAACATACACAGGACTGCCTATCCCCCAAGAAACCATAGCAGATCCAGATCTTATAGATTAGAGCTTATTAGGGTTTTTTAATTTTTGTTAAAGGTAAGCAGATGAACAAACAATATTTATTATTACTTACTTGCGCAGCGCTCATTGGCTTGAGCGCTTGTAGTACTCAAACGGTGAAATCTACCACCATAACGGAAGCTCTTATTGAGCAAATTAATATTCCTGAAGATGAATTGTTGGATGTCGGCGTCGCTGTGTTTAGTCCTGGTTTTGATGAGATTGATGAAGACCAGCAAGAGTTGACTTTTGGCGATGTCAGAATGGCAGAAACCTATTACACAGCTAATCTGCTATCTGATACTTTGCAAAGCACCGGTAATTGGGGAGTAGTCAGAGTAATTCCCGATAACCTCAGCAACTCTGATCTAGCAGTACGTGGAACCATTTTGCAATCAGATGGTGAAACTATGCTCGTTCATGTCACAGTGCATGATTCCAGTGGTCGACTTTGGGTAGACAAAGACTATGAAGAGGTGGTCAGTCGTTATAGTTATGATAACCGCCTGCAAAACTCTAGAGATTCATTTCAAGGCTTGTATAACCGCATAGCTAACGACATCCTACGTTATCGACAACAGAACCTATCTCGTGAAGATCTGCTCAATATTCGTACTATTTCCCAAATACAATTCGCCCGTAGCTTTGCCCCGCAGGCTTTTGATGAATATTTAAGCACTGATCGCAATGGCATATTACAAGTTCAGCGCTTACCAGCACAGAATGATCCAATGCTTTCACGTATAGAAACTATACGTGAAAGGGACTATCTCTATGTCGACACAATGCAGGATTATTACACAAACTTTGTGCGGCAGATGGAGGATCCCTACACTGAATTTCGTCGCTTAAGTTATGACGAAGTGATGAAGTTGGATCGCCTGCAACGCGAAGCGCGGCGGAATATGATACTCGGTATAGCCTCTATTGTTGGCGGTTTGGCGGCCACTCAAAGTAATAGTAGTGTAGCAGGAATAGGCACCTATGCAGGGATCCTTGGCGGTGGCTGGCTGATCAAGGAATCCTTTAGAGCGGGCGATGAAGCCTTATTACATGTTGAAGCTCTTGCTGAGCTAGGCCAATCATTAAGTAGCGAGGTTGCTCCGCAAACAATTGAATTAGAGGAGCGCTCTGTGACATTGTCAGGCAATGTCGAAACTCAATATGAGCAGTGGCGTGAAATTTTAGCTGATATGTATGCGAATGAAATTGGCGAACCTGTCAGTTCAGAAGACATGTGACGCCAAGTCTAGCCCGTAGTAGTATTCAGCATGGCTGATAACAACCCCTATCACTCTGAATCTGAAATTACCCCTGAAGAGACTCCCGCTCAGGTTTTTGGTATGGGCGACGTTCAGGCTCACAAAGTAAAAAACCAGCAACAAACTAAAATTCTGTGGGGAATATTTTCCCTATTGCTGGTCTTAGTCCTTAGCGTAGTTTTAATATTACCAAGCTACATTGCTACACCAGATGCATCGAATATTGCTCCTGTCGTAATTCCTGTTGAACGATCTACTCCCCAAGATGCCTTTTCTCCTTTTGAGGAAGCACAGCTATTACGCGAACGTGAACAGGCCCAGGAAGTTCTGGCCCAAATTCTTGAGTTTCAGGAGCAGCTTGAAGAAATTTCGGTAGAGAGCTGGGCTGAAGAATCTTACCTTGAATCTCTGGCCATAGCCGCCGAGGGAGATGCTGCTTATCGCGAACAGAACTTCTTGGGCGCTCAAGAAATTTATCAACGTGGCCTTTTAGCATTACAAGCTCTAGATGCTTTGAGCATTGAAGTATTAAGCTCTTCGATTGAAGCTGGTTATTTAGCAATAGATTCTGGTTTGCCCACTGAAGCTACAGAAGCATTCACTATAGCCTTATTAATTGCGGCTGACTCTGAAGCAGCCCTTGTAGGATTAGAAAGAGCAGGCTTATTGCCCGAAGTCATGGCTTTAATAGAGCAAGGCAATAACCTCCTTGTTACTGATGAGCTTGAAGGGGCTTTAGAGTTCTATACTCAAGCTGCAGCAGTTGACCCTGCTCATACCGGTGCAGCAAATGCTATAACCCAAACCAATATAAATATTCTGGAACGTAACTTCCTGAACAGCATGTCAGCAGGTTTTAGTGCTATTCAAAACAATAACCCTGAGTCAGCTCTTTTATCTTTTAACCAAGCCTTAGCATTAAGACCGCAATCTTCAGATGCTATCTCTGCCATCACTCAAGCCGAAAATATGATCACGTCTCGTGATCTAAATATTCAATTGAACGCTGCGCGCGAGCATGAGTCTGCCGAGCGCTGGCTGGAAGCATTACAGGCTTATAACAACGCTTTGGCCTTAGATGCTAATGTCGTCACCGCAACAAACGGACAGGAAAACGCGCAAACTCGAAGTAATTTAGATGCTTTTTTAAACAATATTATTAATGCGCCTTTACGTTTGGCAGATGAGGCGGTTTATCAACAAAGCATTACTGTTTACAATCAAGCCTTGCCTTTAGCACAAGAGAATACTCGTCTATACCAACAGCTTGTTTCATTAAGAGGGTTTTTGGATAAGGCAAGAGTGCCTGTTACTGTCACTCTAAATTCAGATGGCCTTACTAATGTCACGATTTTCCGAGTCAGCGAATTGGGCGAGTTCCAAACCCAAACTCTTAATCTCAACCCTGGTAGCTATACCGCTGTGGGCGTAAGGTCTGGCTATCGTGATGTAAGAACAGAATTCACCGTGCCTTTTTCTGGGGAAGAACCAATTATCACTGTTATTTGTAATGAACCTATATAGTTAGCAAGATACAAATTAGTAAAAACATTAGCATATACAAATGAGCCAAGGTAAAAATTCTCAACACGAACAGCAACAGGATGAAATCATTACTCCCATTGATTTTACTCCGCATGATAGTAGTGTTGATAAATTTTCTTTCCGCCCCAGCCCCATTAAAGTCGCCATTTCATGTGTTCTTTTGTTTTTTGCCCTGACGGCATGGTTTGTACTTTCTGCAAAATCTGTTTTTATTGACGCTCAACCTATTGGCAGCATTATTGAAATGCAATCACCAACAGCCATAAAAATTGGTCCGCGATATCTTGTCTTAAAAGGGAGGTATGAAATCTCTGTCACTGCACCTGGTTACTATGACGTCGACACTACGATCACTGTCGGAGATACTCAGGCGCAAACATTCCAAATTCAATTATTGCCTTTACCCGGTTATTTAAATTTAGGCAGCAATACAGAGGCCGCAAGTGTATATATTGATGGCGAAGAAATCGGCCTTACGCCTTTAAGTAATATTGAATTAGCCGCAGGCGAACATGAAGTACTGTTTAGTAAAGACCGCTTTGAGCCTATACAACAACTTATTGAAATAGAAGGACGCCAACAACAACAAAGCCTGAACATAGATCTGCTTCCCGCCTGGGCCAATGTTAATTTTTCAAGCTCCCCAGCTGGAGCAACAGTCACGGTAGATGGAGAAGATTTAGGCCTTACCCCGCTTACGGCTGAAATATTAGAAGGTGAGCATGAAGTGTTAATTAAACTAGCCGCTCACAAGGCCTGGACAGAAGGCTTGACGGTCAGCGCTCGTGTAGATCAAAACTTGCCTTTGATCGAGCTAGAACAGGCAGATGGTCTGGTACTTTTACAATCAACGCCTAGTAATGCTGGAGTAACCCTGGATGGCGCCTATCAAGGACAAACCCCCTTGGAGCTTACAATAGCACCGGGGCAAAGCTATGAACTTACTTTCTTTTTAAATGGCTATGAAGAGCTTAGACGAGACATCCAAACCCGAGCCGATGAGGAATTTGCACTGGATGTCACACTCGACCCTATATTAAGTTCAGTGGCAATACTGGCAAACCCACCAGATGCTGAACTTTTTATTAATGGAGTGTCTCGAGGCTCTGCAAATCAAACGGTTGAACTTCTTGCAGCGTCACAAATAATCGAAATTCGAGCAGAAGGCTACGTGTCTTTTACCCAAGAATTTATTTCTCGCCCTGGGCTGGAACAACAATTGAATGTTTCACTACTAACTCTTGAACAACAGCGTATTAATAATATCAGGCCTATGATAACCAGCTCTAACGGGCAAGAATTAAAACTGCTGTACCCAAGTGATTTTGTAATGGGCGCATCGCGCCGTGAAGCAGGCCGACAAGCAAATGAGTCCTTACGCTCTATTAGCCTAACTAAACCTTATTATCTGTCATTAACAGAAGTTACTAACGAACAATTTAAACGCTTTGATCCAGAGCATTCTTCTGGTGTCATCGACAGAATTTCTTTGAGCTCTAATAATCAACCAGTGGTAGAAATCGCCTGGGAGCAGGCTGCTCTTTATTGTAATTGGCTTAGCGAACAAGAAAGCCTGCCGGTTTTTTATAATGTTCAAAATGGCAGGGTAGCCGGCGTTAACCTTAACAGTTCCGGTTATCGCTTGCCGACAGAAGCAGAGTGGGCTTGGGCTGCCCGTGTTGAGAGTGATGACCCTACTAGTTTATTGAAATTCCCATGGGGACCAGAATTACCTCCTCCTCAGAACCATGGCAACTATGCTGATTTAAGTTCAGCTTCTATTCTTGGTAGGATACTTATTAATTACAACGATAGCTTTGTAGCATCCGCCCCTGTAGCGTCTTTTTCTCCCAATCCTAATGGCTTTTATGACATGGGCGGAAACGTTGCAGAATGGGTACACGATTATTATGGAACAGCTATACAGCTAGGCAATAATATTGAAGTAGACCCTTACGGCCCTGAAACCGGAACTTATCACGTTGTCAGAGGGTCCAGTTGGGCTCATGGGTCGGTAACCGAATTACGCTTGTCTTATCGAGACTACAGCAATGAAAGTAGAGACGATGTTGGCTTTAGAATTGCTAGAACACTAGTGCCATAAAAAGTGGCATAAAAATAAAAAGTTCATATCAAAGTTCGACATTGAACACCCGTCAGTATTAAATAAAAGGCTCAAGGCAAACAGCAGGCTATTTTCATATGTTCAAAAAAACCTTAATAATTTTTTTCCTATTTTTTATTGCCGCTTGTTCAAAGGAGATTGAAACTCAAATGCCTAATGACTTAAGCCCTTTGGCTGCCCTTAATGCACTTATTAATGAAATCCCTCAAGACCAATTTTCACAACAAACTAACGGAAATAGCTTTAATTCTGCCAGCCCTTTTTTCGTGGTTAAAGACAACATTCATGTTGCAGGTATCGCAAATACTGCTGGAACACCTTCTTTAAGAAACTTTATTCCCGCTGAAAACAGCGTTGTTGTGCAACGCCTTATCGATGCTGGGGCAAGTCCTCTTGCTAAAACCAATATGCATGAATTAGCTTTTGGCATAACTAGCAACAACGCAGCATTTGGCCCAGTCCGAAATTTTCATGACCCAAGCCTTTTTGCCGGAGGCAGTAGTGGCGGTACAGCTGTAGCTATAGCAAGCGGCTTGGTAGATTGGGGCTTATGTACTGATACTGGCGGCTCTTGTCGTATCCCCGCTGCTTTTAATGGCGTAGTTGGTTTTCGACCTTCACCTGGGCGCTATCCTTCAGAAGAAGTCACGCCCTTATCTCATACCCACGACACCATCGGTTTGATGGCTCAAAATGCCGACTTACTCGCTGATATTGACGCAATTGTAACGGGCGAATCTGAAACTGAAAATTCAAGTAATGCTGCTTTAAGAGTCGGCGTATCCAGGCCCTTTTATTACGAGAATCTACAAACTGAAGTTGGCGCCTCTGTCGATGCTTATTTAACAACATTGCAAGTTAATGGCGTTGAATTAGTAGAAGTAGATGCTTCAATATTTGTTGAGCGCGCAGCCGCAACAAGTTTAACCATTGTGCTTTATGAATCTGCAAGTGACTTGAGATCATATCTTCAAGCGTTTTCCACTGAAATAACACTTGAAGAGCTAATAAGTCAGGTCGCCAGCCCAGATGTTGCTGGCGTACTTAATTTGGCGGCTTCTCAACCTATATCTCAAGAAGAATATGAGCAAGCTCTAGCCTTAAGGGGTGAACTAATAACCGACATTGCTGAGTTTTATTCTGAGCATTCAATCGCCGCGCTGGTTTATCCAACGCTGGCTGTAACAGCGAGATCTATTGAAGAAGAATCGGATATGTTGGAGCTAAATGGAGAAACAGTCTCAACTTTTGATACCGTTGTTAGAAATACAAACCCTGCCAGTCTCTTAGGCCTTCCAGCCATCACCTTGCCTGCTGGTATCGCCTCAAATGGCTTGCCCGTTGGGCTTGAACTAGCTGGACCCAACGGCAGCGACCGAAACTTGTTTGATCTAGCGATAAAATTTCAGAATATTTTCGAAAAAGGAGATTGAACTTAGTTTTAATATTAAGCTATGAGCCTAAAGTCGTGCCTTAACTGTGGTCAAGAAAGTGATGCTGATTACTGTCCAGCTTGTGGGCAGTCTATGGCTGTAAAAATATCTACTGTCTGGCATTTCATTAATGAAACTTTAGATGTTATTTACAACTTCGACTCAACAATATGGCGAAGCATACTGCCTTTGCTTTTCCAGCCCGGAAAGCTTACCAATGAATACATCGCTGGCCGAAGAGTTCGTTATCTGCCCCCCTTTCAGGTTGTATTTAATTTTCAGCATTCTTTTTTTCCTGATCGCAGCTGTTCCTGACTTTAGGGGTTTCGAAAATTTTAGCCCAGAGGAACGCCTGGAGCTTATTCAGGATCTAGAGGATTCGGGATTAGCTATCAATAACCCTGCTTTTACAGGTTCTGAAAATTTTAGCCCAGAGGAGAGCGAAGAGCCTATTCAGGATTTAGAAGATCCTGGAATAGCTATCAATGACTTCGTAGCAGACAGCAACGATCAGCTTAATCAGAATTTGCAGGATGCCGAGTTAGTTAACGATGCAGATAATTTTGACCTAAATTCGATCCTCAGCCCTCCTGATGGTGTTCCTCCTCCTGCGCCTTTCGAAGTTGATTTAGGGGGTGATATTCCAATATTAACTGGGGCAGATGATTGCGCGAACATTCTCTGGTCCGACTTTCTCGGTGAACGCTTGGGAGCTCGGGCTCTAAACGCTTGTCAGGAAACTTTATCGGATAACGGTATTACCTTAGTGCAATCTTTTATAGATAGCCTGCCGATTATGATGTTTGTTTCTTTGCCTTTACTTGCAGTATTTATGAAGCTGCTTTATTTATTCAAAAATCGAAAATATGTTGAGCACTTGATGTTTCTATTTCACACGCTTTCATTTCTTTTCTTGGTGGTTATTTTAAACATATCGCTTATAAAAATAAGCGGCTTCTTTCCAGTTATAGAAAGCTCAATTGTTCCTCTGGTGACAACGCTTTGGATCTATGCCGTAATATATCTTTTTATTGCGCTTAAGAAAGTCTATCGACAAAACTTTTTTATGACTTCTTTTAAAATGATAATGCTTTTTCCAAGCTATTCTATTTCTCTAGCGCTTTCTTTTGTCAGTGGATTATTTTTGACATTTTTAACCATCTGAAGGGAATATTCTGCCTTAAAAAAGGCATTGCTAAACTAGCTTAGAATAAATTTTAGTAGAGAATTTTCCAGCCTTTTTCTTCCGCGAGCTTATCAAAATCTTCTTCATTCATACTTAGTCTTGAATGTTGAATATAGGTTTCATTGATATTTGCAAGATGTGAGTGATCTTGCCATTTTTCTGCTTGCCATAGATGTGAGCGGACAATACATTTCGGGCAATGTACAAGTGCTCTTTCAACATAAAGGACCAGAGCAAACTCTGGAACGCGGCCATTTATGGCCATGGACTCTCTTAAAGCCAAATCACGCACTATTCGGGCTTCACCGCTGACTCGCAAGGTCTCCATTTTCCCGGGTATCAGGAAGATCAAACCAAGCTGAGGATTTTCTAGGATATTTTTATAGCTATCGGCTCTTCTATTGCCCGGCCTTTCTGGAATAGCTAAATGCTTCTCATCCAGAACCTTAACAAAACCGTTTGGATCACCTTTTGGAGAAACTTCAATATGGCTATCACCAGCAGAAGCCATAATGACAAAGGGGGAAGCCTCAATATAAGAGGTGCAAATGTCATCTAAGCAGTCAATGACTTTAGCTTCAATCGATTGGTGTACGTCTCCCATTATGCTTCTAACTTCATCGAATGAAGTAAGAATATCCGTAAATTGAGAGAAACGATTGTTATCCTGACTCATCTTACTCTCTAATCTCTATGCAAATGAATTAATAAAAAATATTACTCACAAAATACGTTTTTTATTTTCTTTTTGCACAGCAGGTTTTGCTTCATTTTCTGCTCTTAACTTGTGGTCCCAGACTCGACGGAAATGCGCAAAGGCCTCATCTGCTTCAATAAAACGCGGCACAAAGTCCGGACTTTCTTCTAACAGTTTTTGTTGCTCTTCAATAAATAATTTATCTTCCATAAAGCCTTCTAGCAAAGACTCCTTCAAGGATTTTGAAATTTCTGGATTATCTAAATCAAAGCCATGTAAGTAGTCCCAAAAGAAATGAGTGGTATTCCGCGTTTCTGGCGTCATGAATTGGCAGTTTCGATATTCACGGCAAACACTGCGGTCATTTTTTTCTGCATCCCAACCTGCCGGCGCAAATATAGTTTCCATCAAAAAAACGCCGGGAATAAACATGGAAGTTATGTTGCATCGATCGAGTTGATTGTCTAATTCATCTTGCGGAACATTTTTAGCATGGAAAGGAGCTGCTTTACTGCCTTTGTCCCAACGAGCCATTGAGAATCCGTTATCCATTTTTTCAATGTTTTCTGGAATGGTGTTGTAAGCGTAGGCTTCTGATCCACCTAAAGTATTGGTATGCACAAAAGCGACATGAGAAAAATCACTAAGGTTATCAACAATTAGTAGCCAATTAGCATCGTAATGTAAGTAATCGCCTTTATCGAAACCTCTCCACTTATCAGGCTGGCTCAAAGGCGCAAAATCATAAATATCATCTTCATTTGCCAGTTCCGGATCGCCCATCCAAATCCACAACATGCCTCCTTTCGAGCACAAGGGATAAGATCTAACTTTCATAGAAGCAGGTATATTAGATTGACCTGGAATTTCTGTAACTTTTCCACTTGGGTCATAAAGCAAGCCATGATACATACATCGAATACAGTTGCCTTCTACGCGCCCAATTGAAAGTGGCGCTGCTCGATGACAGCACCTATCATCTAAGGCGGCAAAACCCTGGTCTTCTGTTTTATAAAGAACTATAGGTGTTTCACATATAGTCCTGGCCAGGCATCCGTCGTTTTCCTCTATCTCTGTTTCCCAAGCGGCCGCATACCAAGTGTTCTCAATAAAATATCGTTTATGACCATTTAAGGTATCAGTCATTTAAAACTCCTTTACTCTAAATATTTAAACTTTATTGTTCTTTGATTTTGTTAGCGCACATGTAAGCGATACGCAATTATTCCACCAAGAATTACAGGCACAGAGAAAATATAAAAATTGGCAGACATATCAAAGCCCGCTGCTATAAGAAAACCTGCCGCGCCTGGACCAATAACTGCGCCTGCTCGTCCAAGTCCGATTGCCCAACCAACACCTGTGCTTCTAAAAGACGCTGGGTAAACTTTTGCGGCAACAGCATACAGTCCAGTAAAGCCTCCTTGAAACAAAATGCCAATAGCCAGAACTAAGGACAACAATAAGGTGCGTTGGTTTGGTGAAGCTGCAAATACGATGAGTAAAACGGCCGACAGCAGTAAGAAGGTACTGACAATATTGCTAAGTTTAGCTTTGGTTGAAATTGCTCCCAACAGCCAAATCCCGATTACACCACCCAAATTAAATAGAAAAAATGCCGTCCTTCCAGTTGCCGCTGTAAACCCTGAGTATTCCATTAAGGCAGGAATCCAGGTCATTAAAAAGTACATCGTGCTAAAGCAAAGCAAAAAACAGGCCCAGATGGTTAATGTAGGCTTCCAATAGTCATTTCTAAACAAGTCTTGGAAATTATCAATTGCATTAGCAGAACTAGATTTGTCTCGTGAATTACCGATATCTGGTAACTCGCCAATGTCACCTTTACCTAACTTTTGTAAGGTAAGATTTATTTTTTCAAGCGCACCTTTGGGGCGACGGTCAATCAGAAACTGTAACGATTCAGGAAGAAATACCCAGGTCACTATTCCCATAAACAAAGTCAGCCCGCCGCCAAACCAGAACATTCCACGCCAGCCATATTCCGGCATGATAATACTGCCAATAACGGCGGTCATCATTGCTCCTAGAGGATAGCCCGAGGTGACCAGTGCTACTGACAAAGCTTTATATTTTTCTGGGCTATATTCGATGGCTAATGCCGCTTGACTTGCTAACATCGCCCCCGCACCGAGACCGCTTATTATTCTTAATATTATAAATTCAGTTAGTGAATTCGCATTTGCGGTAAACATAATAGAGACGCTGACCATAAACACACTGCATATTATTACCGTACGCCGACCGACAATATCGGAAAGTGGCGCTAAAAACATTGCTCCACAAGCCATACCAAATAAGGCGGCACTTGAGATAAGGCCTAACCTGTCGGGTGTTAAATCCAATTCTGCACCGACAGCAGTATTAACAATTGACATGGCGGTAATGTCAAAACCATCAAGCATGTTCAAAAACATACATAAACCGATAACCAGAAATTGCTGGCCCGACGCCTTACCATTATCAATAATTTCAGCCGCAAAGTTTGCGCTTGGATTTGTAATAGTTGCCATTTAATTTTCCCCGGACTTTTTTATTTTAGTTTTCTAACTTTAGCAAGCTTTAGCTATCTTTTTATTTTTGTTGGACTCAACGGCGTCATAAAAGCTATAACCGCAAAATGATACATAGCTCAAGATAGTATCAATTAATGCGTTGACTGCCTAACCTAGATACTGATATCTCTTTATGCACCCTGGCAAAATTATTCACTAATAGAGAATTTAGCTACCGTACAGCCAACAGCAAAAATTGGTAGCTCTGCTGTATAAAACTGCAGCTCTCCTTGCCCTTTAGCGGCAGCGGCAGCGGCAATATAAGTCCTAATTTCAAACCCACCTTGCCCAGCCTCTTGATAAGTTGCTTCATCCTTATAGCTAAGTAATGCTTCTTTATCATTACGCAACAAACGATCAAGAAACTCTCTATCCCAAGGTTCATTGATTTTTCCTGAATCCGGCGTTGCAGGCCAGTGCGATATCCCTCCAGTCCCAACTAAAGCAACTTTTTCAGGAACTGAATCACAGGCTCGCCGCAATGCGGCGCCAAACTCCCAAGTCCTGTTTAAAGGCGTAAGAGGAGGGCCCTGACAGTTGATATTGACGGGAATAATTGGCATATCATAGCGCGGCGTTAAAAAGTTCAATGGCACCATGATGCCATGGTCAAACTTCCATTCTTCTGCATAAGCAGTATCGACCGTGCGCATCACTTCTTTGGTTAATCTGGTCGCTAAATCCGGGGCGCCAGGAACACTAGTCTTTTCTATTTTAAGCCATGCTGGGTCTTCAATAGGTCCCTCATAGCGATTCCCTATACCAATACAATAAGCTGGCATATTGTTCATAAAGAAATTAGCAAAATGTTCTGCCGCAATGACTATTAAAGCTTCGGCACCTGAGTCTTCAATTTCTTGTCTTTGTCTATCTAATGCCGCGTAAAACTCATCTCGCTTTTCAGTATTTTTAACCAAGTCGGCTCGCCCAGTGATGCCTGGGGCATGACTCAAGACTCCAGCATATACTAGACTCATTGTGCTTTTCCTTCTTCTATTTCTTCTTCTATTTCTTCTTGTTTGCCTTCAACAGTGAAGCTTTCACCGCCGCCAGTCATGGCATAAACACCCGCGCGCACAGGGCCGTATTTTGTTACCCCTTCACGCATCATCTCCAGATAATCAAACCATTCGATGCCGAGCAGGGCAGCATAATGCATTAGGATTTGCCCATTAACGCCTAGCACATAAAGAAGGCCTATATCCCCTTCTCGTAAAGCATTGCTTTCTTCTGTGCTCAAGTCGAATTGACTGATAAGGGCTTCAATATCGCTGTGGAAATTTTCTTTTACTGAATCATCTCGATTTAGTTCATATAGAAACTTTTGTAATTGATAGAGACTCATTTTTTTCCTATCTGAGGGAGTGTATTTATATTGCGCAAAATCAGTTTTACTGTTTATATTTTTTTGTGCCCCTAGCTTAACTTCAATGCCTTAAAAACTAAAGTATTGAGAATGCCTTTATGGATTTGATTGTGTAATATAGCTCCAAGATTAAATTTCTAATTGCTACAAACTTATAGAGAGGTTCTACATGCCAGAATTTAGTATGACTATTGGCGGCCAACAGGTCCCTACCAAAGAAACATTTGAAGTTATCAACCCTGCAACAGGCGAGCTTGTAGCCTTGTGTCCAAATGCAAGTGCTGAAGACCTTGATGCTGCTGTGGCAGCCGCAAAAGAGGCGTTTCCGGGCTGGTCATCGATGCCTGACTCAGACCGCCAAGCGGCTTGTGCTGCGCTTGCAGGAAAACTTGAAGAAGAGGCTGAAAATATTGCTCAAACCTTAACCCTAGAGCAAGGTAAGCCCTTAGGCGGCCTGGGCTCTCGCTTTGAAATGGGCGCTGCGCAAGCCTGGACAGGTTATACAGCAGGGCTGTCTATGCCTGTTAAAGTTCTACAAGATGATGATGAAGCACATATTGAACTGCACCGTAAACCAATCGGTGTTGTTGGTTCAATAACGCCTTGGAACTGGCCTGTTATGATTGCCATCTGGCACATTATTCCAGCGCTTAGAGCTGGTAATACGGTTGTTATTAAGCCTTCGCCTTACACATCGCTTTCGACCTTGCAGGCTGTTCAGGCAATGAATGAAATTCTACCCTCAGGCGTACTAAATGTTGTCAGCTCAGATGACAAACTGGCCAATATTGGTGCTGCCATGGCTGCACACCCTGATATTCAAAAGATTGTCTTTACCGGCTCCTGTGGGACTGGTGAAAAAATCATGCAAACTGCCGCTAACACTATGAAACGTTTGACTCTGGAAATGGGAGGCAATGATGCTGGCATCGTCTTGCCAGACTGTGACCCTAAAGCAATTGCAGAAGGCTTATTCTGGGGCGCCTTTATTAATAACGGGCAAACTTGTGCCTGCATGAAACGACTGTACGTCCACGACAGTATTCATGATGAGGTCTGTGAAGAGCTGGTCAATTTTGCCAAAAATATCCCAATGGGTAACGGGATGGATGAAGGCAGCGTTCTTGGCCCAATTAACAACCAAATGCAATTTGATAAGGTCGCCAGACTCGTCGCAGACGGCGCAAAACAAGGTAAGGTCTTATTAGGTGGCGAACCCGGTGAAGGCTTGTTCTTCCCAATTACAATTATCTCTGATCTGCCAGCTGATGCGCCTTTAATTATTGAGGAGCAATTTGGGCCGGCCTTGCCAGTTATTCGATACACTGATCTTGATGAGGCTATTGCTGCAGCAAACGACTCTGATAACGGTCTTGGTGGATCTGTATGGTCAACTGACATTGAAAAAGCCAAGGGGGTTGCTTCAAGAATGGAATGTGGATCAGTCTGGATTAACAAGCATGGCGCTATCCAGCCTAACGCGCCCTTTGGTGGAGTGAAGCGTTCTTCTTTAGGCGTCGAATTCGGCGAAGAAGGCCTGCTTGAAAATACCACAATACAAGTAGTTTTCAGCTAATAGTTTATGCCAGGGCAGGGACGCTATGAGCACAACAGATGTTTTAATTCTGCGACTATTGTCCTAGTTAAAACTATATATCCAAAGGGATTTGGGCGAATGCTGCTGAGCCAATGATTAACCCTTTGGTTACCAGCATTGTTTTTTTCTTTTTGTCTTAAAAACAGCATTCTAAAAACTCTTTAATTACTCGCATAGTAGGCTGTAACAATGTCTGAAATTAAATTTTCTAGTGAAGAAAAGGGCGTATTAGCTCACAAAATTAAGGAATACTTTTCTAAAGAATTAGAGCATGAAATTGGACAATTTGAAGCAGAGTTTCTTTTAGAGTTCTTTAGCAAAGAAATTGGCGCTTACTATTATAATCGCGGCCTTTATGATGCGCGCACCATATTCGAAACAAAACTAGAATCTATTGATGAAGCTATTTATGCAATAGAAAAAGAAACAAATGCCTAACTAAAAAGATCAAAAGGGCTTGGATGAATGAGCATGAAAAAATAAATTATGTTGAATTTGCTTCTACAAATTTGCTTAAGACAAAACGATTTATTCCGCCACTTTTAATTGGGAGTTTGAAGATTTCGGTTCTGACTACACTGCTTTGTCTAACCAAGGTCTCGATGCTGGATTTAATAGTGCCGCACTTTCCTCATCTATAGCTCAGGGCTTCGCCTTAACTATTATCTACAGCATGAATCTGGGAAATACATTTAGAAAAGTCATAATTGCAAGGGCATAATAACTAAAGAAATATTATCTTTTCCTGGAGGGCGGCGTTTCGAATTTACAGAGCCCGCTGGAGATGAATTTGCAGCTTAGTTAGAACTTGGCTGTTAATTGTGTCGTTATTCCCAAGATGCTCGAACCACAGCATAGTTTGTAGCCATACTTTCTGGGTTATGTGGTAATTTGAAAAAGCCGTGAAAAAGCCCATTCGGATTAATCAATGCAATTTCTCCACTATGGCTTACCAAATACTCATCGTCAGCGCCTGGAGTATAAGCAAAGGCAATGTTGAGCTGAGAAGAAAATTTAAATATTTCGATATATTCGCCGGTTAAACCCAAGTAGTCATCATTAAAATATCCAACATAATCACGCAACTTTTCAACACTGTCTCGTTGTGGGTCAACGCTTACCATAAAGACTTGGGTGTCTTCTGCATACTCTCCACTATTCTCTAGTAAAGCACTAAACTGGTTCAGTGTTGCCATTGTTAATGGGCAAATATCCGGGCAATAAGTATAACCAAAAAATATTAAGGTCCATTTATCTTGTAATAGAGTTGAATCAACTGTATTGCTATTATGATCTATTAATGTGAACTCATTAATAGGTCTTGGTTCATCATAAACATAAAGGCCATTTGCAGAGAGCTCTGCATTGGTCATTAGCGCAGGCGAAAAAATCTGATTGAAAGTTAAACCCAACAACACTGCTAATAACGCAACGCTGGCAATAACAACTTTTACGATATTTTTTTTCATATTAAATGTAATGGTCTAGTAATAAAGCTATAAATAAAGCAATTAAATAGAAGATAGAATAACGAAACGTTTTCATGGCAGAAGTAGGGTTTGATCCAAGCATTAATTCAATCGATCGATAAAGGAATCCCCCGCCCACAACTAATGCTGCTAGCAGATATATTAACCCGCTCATCCCAGTGAGATAAGGTAAGAGACTAACAATTAACATAATAATGGTATACAACAAGGAATGAAGTTTAGTTAGCGCGTCTCCATGCGTTACCGGCAGCATAGGAATGTCGGTTTTGGCATAGTCCTTTTTGCGATGTATAGCCAAAGGCCAGAAATGTGGAGGAGTCCAGGCAAAAATAATCAACACCAGTAATAGCCCGCCGGGGTCTACTGTTCCAGTAACAGCCGTCCAGCCTAATAAAGGTGGCATAGCACCAGATAAGCCGCCAATAACAATATTTTGTGGAGTAGCCCTTTTCAAATAGCCCGTATAGATAATCGCATAGCCTATAAAGGAAGCAAGGGTCAGCCAAGCGGAAATAGGATTAACCAAAAATATAAGTATAAGCATGCCCAATATGCAAATACCCATGGCAAATAATAAGGCTTGCATCGGCGTAACTTTGCCTTGAGGGATCGGGCGTTTAAGGGTGCGCTGCATGATAGTCTCAATGCGATGATCTATCAGGTGGTTAATGACAGCTCCAGCACTTGCAACTAACGCTATGCCTAGATTTCCCCAGATCAGAATCGAAAGAGGGACCATCCCAGGAACAGCCAAAAACATGCCAACCAAGGATGTCAGAATCATCATCATCACAACCCGAGGTTTACACATTTCGTAGTAATCGTGCCAAGATGCTTTTTTATCTAGGCTAATACTGTTGCTCTTGTTGATGCTTAGATTAGTCATTTTCAGATCATTGTTGTCGTACTTTTATTTAAGCGATAGTTCAAAGTTACCATGCTAAGCAATAAGAATGCTCCTCCCGCATTATGGGCAACCGCCACCCATAAAGGCAAAGACCAAATAATATTACTAATACCAAGCGCCACCTGGATAACTAGTAATACAAAAATCATGTTAGTGAGGCCTTTCAAAGGCGTATTCCCATGGTTTCGATAAAGCTGCAAGATTAAGAACAACATAAAAAAAGTGACGACTAAGGCTCCAACCCGGTGCGTAAAATGGATAGCTACGCGTCCTTCTCCATCCATTTGACCGCCCAAATAATTAGGCCCAATATCCTGAAAGATATTAAAGCCACTAGCGAAATCCATTTCAGGCACTAATTGATTCTGGCAGGTTGGGAAGTCCGGACATGCAAGGGCCGCATAATTAGAACTGATCCAGCCTCCTAGAGCAATTTGGATAATCAGTAGAGTCATAGCAGTCACAGCGAGAGGCTTCAACTTAGCCCAGCGGTGAATGGGGATAGAAGGCTGTGGCCAGGGCCGATTATTCAGCCGTAAGCTAAGCAGCCAAAGCAAACTCAGCGTTGTGAAGCCTCCGAGTAAGTGGGCTGTCACTACTTGCGGCCAAAGATTAAGCGTCACCGTCCACATCCCGAAGAGGCCCTGCAAAATAACCAGAACAAGTAAGAAAATGGGTAATTTAAAAGGCTGGTCTGAGCGATGACGATGCTTCCAATTAAAGAAATTAATCAAAATAATGACAAATCCTAGTGTGCTGGCAAAATAACGATGCACCATTTCTGGCCAGGCTTTTTCAGACTCAAATGGCGCATGTGGGTATAGCTCTTCAGCCTGAACAATCTCATCCAGTGTTTCCGGCATCCACATAAAACCATAACAGCCCGGCCAATCCGGACAACCCAAGCCCGCATCTGACAGCCTTGTAAAAGCCCCTAGCACAACGACAGAAACTGCCAGTATGGTAGCTCCTAGTGTTAAATAATAAGTTGGTTTATGACTTTTCATATACTCTACCTGTGCTGGACTGATGATGTAATTTTTGAATGCAATGCGGCATTTCAGCTGGTGTATTTTTCATAGTGAAAAATTTTGCTTCAAATTATTCAATGCATATTTCAAATTAATGCGCGAGATAAAACAAATAAAAATTATTGAATTACCTAGTAATAGAAATCTGATGAATTAATTCAGACTAGAAGCGGAAACAGATTATGCAGAATGCACATTCTTCAGTAAACCATTAATTTTCATCTTCAAAGTTTTCATCAATATCTAAGTAAATATTACGAGCTTATCTACAAATTGGATCCTCAACTCTATGTTACTTCACAGTTTTATAACTTTAGAATATTCGCACTTTAGCATTGCCAAGCATTCTTATAGGTATCTGCTTTATTTCTAAAACGTTTCTGTGTGCACAGCAGCACTTTAATAAATAGTAATGTAGAACTAGCGCTAGGCAATATCAAAAAGAAACTATCTGGGTGAATTACAAAGGCGGCTGTCCCCATTCCTGACTGTCTACGATAGGAGCATCTAAGGTCTTAAGAAATAATTCAATTTGTTGCAATTGACCGCTGTTCAAACCTAAAGGCTCTGCTTCATTATGACCAATTAATGCAAGTTCTGCTTCGTTATAATGCACTAGTACTTCATTGAGATTCGATATTTGCCCCTTATGCATATAGGGCGCTGTATTGCTTATATTTCTCAATGTAGGCGTACGCATGGCCCCTATAAGTTCTGTCCTTTCTGTTCTCATATAATTTAGCTCAGTACAAAGCTCACTGCTGGCATCACTGAACGCTCCGAGGCAGTTAAACGGATCATCCAACAATTGCTGCACTACTCTACTGCGCCCCTGGTCAGGAAGTTCTCCTGCACTGGGTAGTAAACCTGTATTGTGAAATTCATTATTAGTAAACAGGGGCCCATTATGGCATTCGGTACAACGGGCTTCTCCAATAAACAATCTCAGGCCATTTATTTCATCATTAGAAAGTAAAGGCTGGCTCAGCTCTGAATTGTCACGTATTAAGTATGCCACATAAGTATCAAATCGAGATTCGGAGGGCATTAACCGTCTTTCATATGCTGCTAACACTTTCCCAATATTAGCAAAAACCTGATTAACCAGATCTTGGTTATTTTCTGTCATCAACTGCCAGGCTGAGTTCCATTCAAGATTTGATACTGGGCCAGCATTCACAGGGAAAAGGCTTGTGTCAGAAAAATCAGGAATGTCGCCAAATAATGCTTGGTACTCTATTCGGTAATGCTCATCTTTGCTTATCAGCCTTGCATACTGCATACGATTGCCGCCATGCTCTGCAGGGTCTTCCATCGGAGATAATGCTTGAGACCATTGGCTATCTTTACGCCCGTCCCAATAAAGCCAAGGGCTATATGCCGTGCCTACGATGCTTGGTGTATGCCGAGCTGTTTGCCCTATAGCAAAGGCCTTATTCATACCATCAGTAAAATACTTTTGAGGCTGATGGCAAGTCGCGCAACTTATCTGGCCATTAGCGCTAAAGCGAGTATCAAAAAATAATTTCTGCCCAAACTGTGCTGCTCGAAGAGAATCCGCAACGGCATTACTTGGATCTTGAGATAGTGGCGGAAGATTTTCAAGCCAAAGTGACTCTAGTATTACTAATTCTTCAGCAGTCCATGGAGCCGCTTGTCTATTATCAGACCACCAAGTAAAGAGAATAAATAATGCTATAAAAGTAAATAAAACTAATAATCCAATCTTTTTACGACCTGAGTTATCAGCTGTAATCATCATATCCTTAAATATATAAGTGCTGTATCGGTAATATTACCTTGAGAAATTTCCAGTGTAATCTCCCAATCACCCATCATATGAAATCGCACGCCTTCTATTAGGTAATTTCCTTCACCAAGATATTCTGTTGCAAGTGGATTGGTTGGTAAGCCATGGTCATGCAAAGGCATGCCTCCCTGCAATTCTAAATTAGCATCGCTCACAGGTTCACCGTCTGCAGTCTCTATATGCAAAATCCATTGGTGGATTTGATTGATCGGAATAGGTGTTACCTTGCTGCTGTAACTGACTATATAAGAGCCACTGCTTGACTCCCAAACTTCCTGTGCAGCAAGATCGCTTGCTGCTAAAACTAAAAATAATATGGCTGCAAGTTGGGGTAGCAAACTCTTAAACTTTTTCATATTGTAAGCTTCTCTACTTCGTCTATTTTTTTATTTCGATCTCGCCATTTTGTATAACCGCCAGTTGATGCCCAATAGGCTGCTTGAGTCAAAATACCTAGTAAAATAAATAAGGGTAATAATCCAAAACGAGTGTATCCAACCTGAAAAGGAAACACTGCGGTATATAATTGGTCTGTCTCCGGATGCCTGGCGGTAACTATTCCTACATAATCTCCGCTATCCTGAAACTCATGAATTACAGTGAAAACTTCTGACTCGATAACCGGCCCTTGATAAAAAACAGTTGCCGCTTCGATATCGCTTATAGCTTCTACATCATCTAAACCTGCAAATAAGCCGAGCCCTGTAACATTTTTGATAATTCTAAAATCAATAGGCACAGCGCCTAAGCCTTGATGCAAATATTCCATAACAAAAATTGACTCTCCAAAATCTGGAATATCTTCGCAAAACTCTTCTGCTTGACTGGTATCTGGTTGAAATATTTTAAAATGAGCTCTATAGAAACCAATCTGAATAACACAAAGATCGCCATCTGCAGTAATGCTGCCATGGGCATGCGATTCAATAGGTAGGGCCGCGAACCCTGTAACCAAGATTAGCAGGAGGGCAAAATAAGAAGGAAACCTGTTCGCTTTCATAGAGAAGGCTGCATCGCCAGCATGTCTGGCGGCAAGAAATATTGCTTATAAATCGAGAGCTTTAAACAAAGTTTGTTTAAAGCTTTTTAGTGTTCCGCTTCTTCCTCAAGGTGCACATCGGCAACATGAATTCGCTCTGCTGCTGCAGGCTGGCCTAAATAATCCACGCGAGTGCCAAATACGTAATTACCCTCTGAAGCCATCATGCCAATAAGCAGTAGTATAACCGTAGGCGGGCCAAGTATAGTTGTAATAAGGGTCATGCGCTCCCACATCACATGCATGAAAATAGCAATAATAAAACCTGCTTTTAGAAACATAAAAACTAGAATCAGAGTCCAGCGCAACATGCCCTGAAAATCAAAATAATCTACCATGTATGAAAATGTGCTCAGCACAAAAAGCAGTATCCATACTTTTAAATAAACGCCAATAGGATGCTGCTGATCATCTGCATGAGCCGCGGCGCCACCTTCACTTTCATTATTTTCAACAATACTTTCGCTCATAACTCTCTACTCTCTAATCTTTAATCTTGACCATTTACCATAAATAGAAAAACGCAAAAATGAATACCCAAACTAAATCAACAAAATGCCAGTAAAGGCCTGTAATTTCAACAATGTCATAGTTGTCCTTTTTGTCGTAATCACCTCGATTAACTTTAAAAGCAACTATTGAAAGATAAATAACACCAATAGATACATGCAGACCATGGAAGCCCGTTACCATAAAAAAGACTGAACCAAACTGATGTGCACCAAAAGGATTTTCCCATGGTCGCACACCTTCAGAGATGAGCTTAGTCCACTCAAAAGCCTGCATTCCAACAAAACTGGCACCAAAAAGAGCCGTGATTAACATAAACATGGCAATCTTTTTCTTATCTCTATAATGGGCATATCTGACAGCCAATGCCATTGTTCCACTACTTGTGATCAGAATAAACGTCATGATCGCGATCAGGATCAGAGGAACATTTTGGCCAAAAAGCTCCAAGGCAAATACCTCACTAGGATAAGGCCAAGGCTCGGTTGCCGCCATTCTGACGGACATATATCCAACCAAGAAAACACTGAAAATAAATGTGTCACTAATTAGGAATATCCACATCATCAACTTACCCCATGGCACAGAGTAAGCTTGCTTATCGGCGCTCCAGTCATCGACGATATTTTGGACGTGGCCTTTATTATTTAAAGCATGTTCTGTCATATGTCTTTCCTAGTTTCCAAATTAGGTTTAGTAAGTCTCAGGTGTATGAGATTAATGCAAATAAAACTAGCCAGACTAAGAGCAGGAAATGCCAGTACAAGGCACACAACTCAGTACTTAGCTTTAGATCTTCTAATTCTGCACCGGACCAATACTTTACAATGGTTTTGGTCCAAACAAATAGACCCCCCAATATATGGATGGCATGAATTCCCGTGAGAACATAGAAAAAAGCATTGGCCGGATTATTATAAAGAAAATATCCTTCTCCTTGCATCTGGCCCCAAACTGTTACTTGGCCATATACAAATCCAACAGTAAGCAAGGCGCCTAAGACCAAGCCGATTTTAAATTTTTTGAAGTGCTCTTTCTTTAATACATTATGAGTCCACTGCAATGTAATACTGCTTAAAAACAACAATGCAGTATTTAGCCACAGTAATGGGGACTCAGGCATTGGTCGCCAATCATCCAATTCCATTCTGACAAAATACGCAGTAATAAAAAGTCCAAACATGACAGTGACGACAGCTAGGAAAAATAGTAATGCCACTTTATATGGAGAAGTAGTAAATTCTCCCCCTTCAGGTATTCCTGAAACTGTTTGCTGCTGCCAAGACTTTTCTAGTAAAAACCGAAAGGGGTTCATTCTTAGTGTTCCTCGCTCCGATCTACATATTTACCCGCGCCTTCTTCCATAACCACATCTTCAGGGGCAATAGACTGAGGTATAAAATCATCTTTTGCGCCCGGTACGCTATATTCATATGCCCAACGATAAACCACTGGTAATTTTTCACCCCAATTCCCATGAACTGGAGGGTTATCCGGAGTTTGCCATTCAAGCGAAGTAGCTTCCCATGGATTTGGATCGGATTTTTTACCGTATTTCAGGCTCCATATAATGTTAAATATAAATACAAACTGCATGATCCCAACAAAAATTGCTGCCTGTGTAATATTGGCATTTAGGGCTTGCGCCGAGTCAGGGATAAAATCAGTATTGCCCATAGCGTAATAACGTCTTGGAACACCCAAAAATCCTAAGTAATGCATTGGCAGATATATTGCGTATGTACCAAGGAAGGTTGCCCAGAAATGAATCTTACCTAATGTTACGTTAAACATTTTCCCGCTCATTTTTGGAAACCAGTGATAGAGCGCAGCATATAAGACTAAAACTGGCGATACTCCCATTACCATATGGAAATGCGCAACCACAAAATAAGTATCAGATAACGGGAGATCGACAGTCACATTTCCAAGAAATATGCCCGTTAACCCGCCATGAAGAAAAGTAAAAATAAAGCCAATTGCAAATAACATAGGCACAGTGAGGCGAATATTCCCTTCCCACAAAGTTAATACCCAGTTATAGACTTTGATCGCTGTGGGCACCGCAATGATTAACGTGGTAAATGCAAAGAAAAAACCAAAATAAGGGTTCATGCCACTTACATACATATGGTGGGCCCAAACAATAAAACTTAATGCCCCAATAATGACTATTGCCCAAACCATCATGCGATAACCGAAAATATTCTTACGAGCATGGCAGCTCAATACATCGGAAACTAAACCGAAAGCTGGTAATGCAACGATATAAACTTCAGGATGACCGAAAAACCAAAACAAATGTTGAAATAAGACAGGGCTACCACCAGCAGTATTCAAGTTCTCTCCCAGAGAAACAATCGCTGGCATAAAGAAACTTGTTCCTATCAATTTATCAAACGTCATCATAATGGCGCTTACAAATAATGCAGGAAAAGCAAATAGCCCCAATATTGTTGCAACAAAAATACCCCAAACAGATAGAGGCAGCCGCATCATGGTCATGCCATGAGTTCTTGCCTGTAAAACAGTGGTCACATAATTTAATCCGCCCATTGTAAAAGCAACAATAAAAACTGCTAATGATGCCAGCATTAATACGATTCCCATATCGGCCCCTGGCGTGCCTCTCAAAATAGCCTGTGGCGGGTATAAGGTCCAACCAGCTCCAGTGGGCCCTCCAGACACAAAGAAACTAGCCATAAGAATTATTACAGACAGCAAATAAAACCAAAAACTCAACATATTGAGGTAAGGAAATACCATATCTCTGGCGCCAATCTGAAGTGGAATCAGATAATTACCAAAGCCGCCTAAGAACAAAGCGGTAAGCAGGTAAACCACCATAATCATCCCATGCATAGTTACAAACTGATAATAATCCGCGGGATCTATAAAAGAAAAAGTATCAGGATAGCCAAGCTGAAGACGCATCAATGCCGAAAGGAACAAAGCGACTAGACCAACAAATATCGCAACAGACCCATACTGGATAGCAATGACTTTATGATCCTGACTCCAGACATATTTGCTTATAAATGTATGCGGGTCGTGGAGCTCGTTGGGCTGATCCGCTATGGGTATATAAGTCATCTTTGAAACTCTCCTAAAATTTGCCAGCTTTTTGTATCAATTTGTACTGATATAAACTAATTATTAAATCATTTATTTGAATAAGTATTTGCTCAATTCTTACCTTAAAGTATTGATGTAAGACACAACATCATTAATTGCCTCATCATCTTTCAAGGCAGTAGCCATCCCGATCATTTGAAAACCAAATTGGTCTTCTCGATGAGCGCCGCGAACTCCGGATTTAAAGTTTTGTAATTGGCGCACCAGATACCAATCACTCATCCCTGCTAACGCTGGAGCATTTACTGCCCAAATCCCTTCGCCGTCTTCGCTGTGGCAAACTCCACAAGTGGGCTCATATAAAGCTCTACCATTTGCAACATCGCCAGTTACTGTAAGAGGCGCTGAACTTTCAGGCAGCGTTTCTATATAGGCAGCAACATTATTAATCGCAGCATCATCAGCCAACACCGCAGCCATTGGAGACATCGTCATACCAATAACATCATTTTCATCGCCCCTAACTCCGGTTTTATAATAGTTAATTTGTCGCTTAATATACCAAGGCTCAAGTCCAGACAGTCTAGGCGCGTTCAACGCTTCAATTCCCTCACCATTAGCACCATGGCACGCCGAACAAACTGCATATAAAGCCTGTCCTACCTGGGGATTTCCAACGGCTTGAGCGTTTAACTCAGCGTAGGTCATCTGACTGTCTAACCAATTGTTATAGCTCTCTTCATCTTCAACGATCACGGTTCCGCGCATCACAAAATGGCCCAATCCACAAAGTTCTTCACATAGAATATCGTAAGAGCCCGCAAGCGTTGGGGTTAACCACATATAGCTCACAGACCCTGGAACCATGTCCATTTTGACTCGAAACTGTGCTACCGCATAATCATGTAAAACATCTTTGGATCGAAGCAAAACTTTGACTGGGCGGTCAATTGGCAGGTGCATATCCTTTCCAGACACCAAAATATCATCTTGCCCATAGGGGTCATCTGGGTCCATGCCAAAAGGATTTACTGCTGAAATGTTACTTGCATCTGCAGCACCTAAAAGGCCATCAGCCCCAGGATACCTATAGCTCCACTGCCATTGCTGACCAACTACTTCAACTTCATGCGCATCTTCAGGAACATTAACGAAATCTGCCCATACAAAAAGGCCGGGGGTCAGTAATGCTGCAACACCAATCGCAGTTACACTCGTTAACCATATTTCAAGTTTTTTGTTTTCTGGCTCATACTTTGAACGACGATTTTTGCTGTAGCGGTATTTGTAGATGCAATAGGCCATAAAAAGGTTTAGGGCAATAAATACCGCCCCTGTCACCCAGAAAGTAATCTCAATAGTTAGATCGATCCCCGTCCAGTTTGAAGCAATAGGGGTAAACCACCAAGGGCTTAGGAAATGGAATAACAGCGTTGCAATAATTAAAAGCACTAACACTATGATGATCGGCATAAACTTCTAACCCTTATTCTTGAAAATAAACAAATCTAATCCCAATTCTGCACATAATAACAGAACACTTACTCATACGACATTACGCCCTTCAAAGAAGAAGCCTATTCATTTGGCGGACATAAACGAAATTTTGGAAGAAGGAAGGCCGTGTAAATACAAGATCATACAAGGTGTCTTCTCATTTTTGTTAAGAGCCCAATCTCTGGCATGAAGCAATTGATTGTTAACCCCAACAGCAAATCAATTTGCCCAAAACTTCTTCCTTAAAATAATTGCGCGCAATGCTATAACAACGCCTTTAAATTCGCAAGTTCTTCGCCCTAAAATCAGCTAACAATTCTACTTTTAGTTCAATCTATATGCCGTTGTTTTAAATAAGTTTAATCTTGTTTCTTGTCAGCTTTAAAAACACAGCCTCTAGCATTATTAATCAAGGCAAGGCTAAACAGATTTCTCTTGACTTAAACTCTCTTCTTTTTTAACTCTTTTTTTTGCGGCTCGAAAAGTAAACTTGGCCATTACAAAAAATAAAAGCCCTATCACCATAGAACCAAAAGCCGACTCCACTGCAGCGATTGTAGTATTTACTGTGAAAGCATAGATCATCGCTGTCAGCGCCGCTGCACTTACAAAATATAGTAATACAGATAATACAAGCATCAGATATCCGATAATTTGATTTGTCACAAAAAAAGCCTCTTATTCTTTTCTAGATCGCTGCTCAGTAGGTTTGGTATATAAAAAGGGGGATTATATTCCAAAATTTACTGCCATGTGACTTTTATCAGCAATTTCTATCGCTTCATATTTTTAACTAAGAAATAAAATCGAAATGTTCGCATGCGTTTACTTACACTGCTAAAATGTCCGTGGTTCAGGATCTGAAATATGAAAGCTAATTTAGTAGTTGCCCCACCAGGCCAAGTATCTGTCCTTGCAGATTACCAGGCTTTGATAAAGTTTCGCCTATTACTTTTAGTCCTCATTTCAGTTTGCATGGGCTTTTTCATTGGAATTAATGAGCAAACTTCTTTCTCCTCCCTACTGTGGGTGCTGGTTGGTGTTTATTGTGTAGGCGGAGGGGCAAACACCCTCAATCAATGGATAGAAAGAGAAATAGATATTCTAATGGTTCGCACTCAAAAGCGGCCATTGCCAAGTAAACGCCTCACTCCTAACAACGCTCTGTTGTTTGGTCTCGCTATATCAGCAGTTGGCTTTATTGTCATTGCCGCCCTAGTAAATACGCTTACATTAATTTTAAGCTTTCTTTCTTGGATAAGTTACCTTCTTATTTATACCCCTCTAAAAAGAAAGTCCAGCATTAACACCTGGGTCGGAGCCATACCGGGAGCGCTCCCCGCAGCACTTGGCTGCACTGCTGCTGCGGGGGAAGTCACAGAGTCTGCTTTCATACTTTTTCTTATTTTGTTTGTGTGGCAAATGCCACATTTTTTTGCTATTTCATGGATCTATCGAAAAGATTATCTTAGTGGCGGTTTTAAAATGTTGTCTTGGGATGATGACCAAGGCACTAAAACAGCCAAACATATACTAATTCATGCAGTGCTTTTGCTACCAGTCAGTTCAAGCTTGTTTCTATTGGGGCATTCTGGATTAACTTATTTCTTACTGACCCTTACTGCCAGTTTGATATTTATATACTACTCAATACTTTTTTATATATCTCCAGACATAAGATGTGCAAAAAAAGTATTTCGCTTTTCAATTGTCTACCTGCCCATACTCTTTTTCGCAATTATTTTTGACAAAGTCATCATATATTTATCATGATTACGCTTTCCATATCTCGATATAAACATAATTAACTGCAAGTATGCCTTCTAAAACTTTAAAATTTAACGAAATTGAAATTCGGTTTAACTGGGTAATTGCAATTTGTGTGTTGCTGACTATGTCCGGATTTATCCGCTTAGGAATTTGGCAGCTTAGTCGCGCTCAGGAAAAAATCCAAATTCAAGAATCTTTTCTGGAATTAAGTGAACAGCAGGCATCTCCCATAGAAAACCTGCCAATAGCAGGGCGAGAATTCGATGCCATGCAGCACCAGAATCGACAAGTAGAATTAACCGGGCATTATCTAAATGAAAATTCAATTTTCTTAATCTACCAGACTTATGAAGAACAGCTTGGTTTTGAAGTTATCACCCCTTTTGAATTATCTTCTTTAGGGCTAATTGTTATGGTTAGTAGAGGTTGGAGCGGAATAAGATCTGAGAATGAGTTAGCAAACGCTCTACCAAAAATTTATGGCGAACTTACGTTACAAGGGCAAATCTACGTCCCGACCGAGAAAGAAGCAGCAAGAGCAAACAATCTTGAAAACGTAAATTGGCCGTTAACTATTCGATATCTAGAGATAAATCAGCTATCAAGCTACTTTGATTCTTCTATTTTCCCCTACGTCGTAAGGTTGGGGGCTGATCAATCGGGCGGACTTATTCGACACTGGCCTGCAGTGACCGCCAACACCAGCCAAAATTTCTCATATGCTTTACAATGGTTTTCAATGGCAATTGCTGTATTGATGGTCAGCTTGATTCTTAGTAGTAATCTTTTGACTTTGATGAAAAGAAGAATGCAGCCTTTATAAAAACTTTTTACTTTCTCAAGGCCGCGCTTGGATGGTAAACTCCAGATAATATCCAAATGTTAGAGAAATACAGAGATCATTATGCAAGATAGTATGGAAAATAGTATAGAAAAAAATGTTGCTGCTAGCGCTGACATTGCAGACAGTACAGATGCTCCGAGTAATTCTTCTTCGCAACAAAATCAACTTGAGACTCGAGATGATACCGATGCAGATGCATTCGCAATCTTAAGCATGCTGTTTATCACTGCATGCACTATTGTCTATTATCTTAGTTAGTAGATTCATTGCTGCACCAGCCTGTGGCTTTTACCTATCACAGTAATTTATTTTTTATTTCAATTAAGCTTCCTGATTATCGCTAAGCACCGAGAACTTTTCTCAGGGCCTGAAATTGAGAGTTGTTCTAAACAATCCCATGCATGGAAGGAATAACAATAGCAAGCAAAATCAGAATAGGGATAATGCTCCAGATAATTTCTATCGCTGTGTTTTGATGAAAAGGCGCTGCTTTCGCGCCATTAGATCTACGATATTTTACTAGTGACCAAATTAAAACACTGTAAACAACAACCCCGATAAAAGCGCAAACAATGGTAATTAACATTTGCGGGCTGTAGGTTTCAAGGGCGAATTCATTCGCGCCAAAAGGCATATAAATTTCCCATGCCGCGTTTGTATGAGGACTAATAAGCACCAAAGCTGAACTTAACAATCCAAGTAAAAACTTACCTTTTGCCTGCATTATTCATCTCTCCGCCTTATCACTAATAATCAAATTCTAGCTGACTCTGCGGGGCCAACTTTGCATCAATTACAATACTGCTGATGAAATTTTCTTATGTTGAAAGTGCTCATTAGCCTAAAGAAAAAAGCGTGCTGCCCTTTCCCGCGGCGCGGATTATAGCAACATCTCTGAAAGAAAAACTATGATGCTTGAAGGCTTATTGCTTTTTTAACTATAAATAATGCGTCACATTTTTATCACAACTTAATTCTTGCTGTTACTAAACATGGCATAATGAAAACTATTGCTCCTTGATCGAGAAAACTTATGACTGTGCGTAAATATTTGGAGAATTCTCCTTCTTTAGCTGAAGGTGTTTTTATCGATGATTCCGCTGTAATCATAGGTCGAGTTTCTATCGGAAAAGATTCGTCAGTATGGCCTTTAACAGCCATACGTGGAGATGTCCAAGAAATCAGTATCGGTGAACGCAGCAATATTCAAGACGGATCGATCTTACATGTAACTTCTCCAGAGTCCTACGGCCCTGATGGTTTTGAGCTAATAATTGGAAATGATGTGACCGTTGGGCATCGGGTTGTACTTCACGGCTGTGTTATTCATGACCGCGCATTAATTGGTATGGGCGCTATTATCATGGATGGGGTGCTTATTGAATCCGATGTGATAGTCGGGGCTGGCAGTGTCGTATCGCCAGGAAAAACTCTTGAAAGCGGGGGGCTTTATGTCGGTTCTCCGGCTAGGAGGGTTCGAGACCTAAAGCAGGAAGAGTTAGATTTTCTTGTCTATAGCGCTAATCATTATGTGAAGCTTAAGAACCTGCATCAAGACGCCTCTTAAAGCTATATTATTATTTTCTCAGTCCCTGGATAATCTTCTGCGTTGTTGGCCTGATGCCTCGCCATAGATAAAATGATTCTGCTGCCTGTTCAACCAGCATGCCTAAGCCATTCATGACTTTCATTGCGCCAGCACCTTGCGCCCATTGACAAAAAACAGTCTCATCTTGAGCATACATTAAATCATAACAAACGGCGTCACTGCTTAAGATGTTTCCAGGCATTGGGGGCAACTCTCCTTGCAGGCTTGCTGAACTGGCATTAATTATCCAGTCCATTTTTTTAGCCTCTCCCGCACTTAACTCATCATAGCCGCAAGCTGAAACAGCTCCGTATTTACTGAAAAGCTGTGCCAGTTCTTCGGCTTTACTTAGCGTTCTATTAACTATGCAAACACTCTCTGGTCGCTCGCGCAATAAGGGCAGAAGGATGCCTCTTGTTGCTCCACCCGCCCCCATTACAAGAATTTTTTTTCCTTCAATAATGCAATTGTAATTGCTCTTAATATCACGGATCAGGCCAAGACCATCAGTATTATGGCCTTGAAGTTTGCCTTCTTGATCCTTGAGCAAGGTATTAACAGCCCCAGCAAGATTGGCTTCTGCACTTAAGTTATCGGCCAGCTCCCAAGCTTCTTTCTTGAAAGGCACCGTGATATTCAAACCCTTACCGCCTGCGGCAAAAAAACGTGAAACTTCTAAGGGAAATTCTCCTGCTTCCACTAATATGGAGCTATAAAGCAACAGCTGATTAGTCTCTTCTGCAAAGGCTTTATGAATAAGGGGAGAAAGGCTGTGGCCAATGGGGTTGCCCATAACAGCATATCTATCCACAACTGACTCCTGTATTAAGTATTTTTAATCAGTTTATGCCCAGTCTCGGGGCTTCAGGAAATCAGTATATAACTTTTCTTCGGCTGAGCCAGGCTCAGGTTTCCAATCATAAACCCAGCGTACTTTTGGCGGCAATGACATAAGAATAGATTCAATGCGCCCGACTCCAGATTGCAAGCCAAAAATAGTGCCGCGGTCTATGGCCAGATTGAATTCTGCATATCGACCACGCCTATATTGCTGAAAAAAAAGTTCTTTTTCCGTAAACGGGGTGTTCTTTCTAAGCTCCAAAATTGGCGCATAAGCATGGAGATAAGAGTTCCCAACAGCCTGCATAAAGGCGAAGCTTTTCTCAAAGCCCCACTCATTTAAATCATCAAAAAATAGCCCGCCAATTCCACGTGTTTCTTTACGGTGTGGTAAATAAAAGTATTCATCACACCACTTTTTATAGTCCGCATATACCGAATCGCCAAAAGGCTCACAGCACTCTTTTGCGGTCTGATGCCAATGTGCGCAATCTTCATTGAATGCATAATAGGGCGTTAGGTCATAGCCTCCGCCAAACCACCAAACCGGATCAATGCCTTCTTTTTCCGCAATAAAAAACCGCACATTCGCATGGGAGGTTGGGCAGTAAGGGTTCTCAGGATGAATCACCAGAGAGACCCCCATTGCTTGAAAAGTACCTCCAGCAAGTTCAGGCCTGTGGGCAGTTGCTGCAGCTGGCATGGAATCTCCAAATACATGGGAGAAATTCACTCCGCCTTTTTCGATTACTGAGCCGTCAGAAATAACCCGCGTTTTTCCGCTGCCACCCTTCTCTCTATCCCAACTATCTTCACGAAACTCTGCTTTCTCGTCCACTTGCTCCAGGCCATTACAAATATTATTTTGCAACTCTAGTAAATATTTTTTTACTGCTTGGGTATCCACATCTAGCACTTTATTATCATCCCCTAAAAAATTAGTTTCTTATCACTTCCTTGCTCATTAAATCACGAATACGGCTAGGCTTTTGTTGGTCGCCAAGTTCGCCCGGCACAATAAGAATATTTTTATCTCCAAAATAGTTCTCAACCTGCTCACTAGAAAGTGCAGGGTCACTACCAGAAGGGTTGGCCGAAGTTGATACCAATAAACCAACTTTTTCACAAATACTTTTCACTAATGAGTGTTGGCTAACTCTCACTGCAACTGTAGCAAAATTTCCTTTTATCCAAGAGGGAATTACTTGATTTGAATCAGGGATTAGCCAGGTATCAGGGCCCGGGCAAGAAGCTTTTAATAATTTTTGCGCGTTTATAGGTAAAGGCTGAACTAGGTTTTCTATTTGGCCCAAATCAGATGCTACCAATACTAAGCCCTTACCTACCTCGCGGTCTTTTAAGTGAAGAATTATCTTTACTGAGGCTTCGTTATAAGGGTCGCAACCAATACCCCAGACTCCTTCTGTGGGGTAAGCTATAATTCCGCCTTTCTTTATATGGGCTGTTACTAAATTTAAATCTAAAACGTCTTTCATAAGAGCTGAATTATCACTTATGCGGGCGATAATGAATAGCCTCCTTGCCTTAAAATTATTAAGCCTTCTATCTCTAGCTCAATTAACAAACCACCGATTTGCTCTGCATTAAAATTAGTTTTGCGAATTAATGTATCAATACTTGTTGTTTCATAATCAATATATTCCAACAAATTTTTAGCTTCTTTTGTCGCTCGCTTTGTTTTGCCTTTATGCTGATACAAGTCCATTTTTTCAAATTCTAAAAAAGCACCTAACTCTTCAATAATGTCTGCTGCGTTCTCAACTAATTTTGCACCATTTTTAAGTAGATAGTGACAGCCTTTTGCTTGTGGATTATGCGGAGACCCAGGAACAGCAAAAACTTCTCTGCCTTGCTCCAATGCATAACGCGCGGTAATTAAAGAGCCGCTTTTTAATGCCGCCTCAACAATAACAACTCCTTGGCTTAAACCGCTGATGATACGATTTCGTTGTGGGAAATGCCTAGGTTTAGGAGGCGTTCCTAAGGGGAACTCGGAAACAATGGCCCCCTTTTCAGCAAGCTCTTGAGCAAGTCTTAAATTTGACCTGGGATAAATTTGATCTATACCGCACCCAAGAACCGCTACAGTAAGCCCTTGTTTTTCCAATGCTCCATGATGGCTTTCTGAATCTATTCCGAGTGCAAGTCCGCTGCAAACTGAATAACCTGCAGTTGCTAAATTTCCAGCTAGCCTTTTTGCCATCGCCCTACCCCCAGGGCTGGCTTTTCGGCTGCCAACCATGGCTATTTGGGGGGAAGCCAAAACCTCCAATGAGCCTGATACATATAAGAGCAATGGCGGATCAGGAATTTCTTTTAACAGCTGGGGGTAAGTGCCACATCGCAGTGTAATAATATGTTGCTGCTTTTGCTGCTGCCAAAGCAGCGCTTGTTGGATTTTTTTATTTATTTCTGGCTTCGACCTATGCGACCGGCAATGCTTAATTAAGCGCATGAAACCCTCTTCCTTAGCGCTTTGCCGATCTATTTTGCTGTTGAATATATCCTCAGCATTTTTGAAGTACTGAAGTAAGAAGCGAATGCTTTTATTACTTAGGCTTGGCGTTAGACACAAACTCAGCCACGCTGATAGTTGCTGGTCTTGCATGCTGATCTTCCATGATCAAATAAACGAATAGCTTAGGGAGTTATTACCCTGTCATTAAGGCTAACTGGAAGGTCGCTACTCAAGACCAGGGCAAAGCTATGATTCTCAAACACTTTATAGATTAGTATCCTTCCATAGATTTCGCCACTAAAGGTCAACATATTTTGCCTGCCATCAATCCTTAGAGGCCGTCTAGCGGTCGGGTCTTCTATTAAATTATCTGCTTTTTGCAAAGAGAGTAGGTGACCTGATTCAATTTGATCTTGTGCCCCAAGATTTACAATCACGGTGTCTTTTTGCCCGCCAATGCTGCGACCAAATTCAATATCAAGAATTCTAGCATCGACATTAAACATTGGTGGCGCAGGGAAATATTGAGACGATAAGGTCAATGACTCTCCGACAACAAAATAATCCCCTTCGCGGACTTCTTCCAAATTGCTATCGATTATAAGCGTCGCTTCCCCACTATCATTATTTAGCATAGTGGCTCTACCAATCAGCTTAGCCTGAATGGCAATAAGCTCTCCTGATTGAGGATCTTCAATGCCTCCATTTGGCCTTAGTATTTCATAACTTGAAATCCCAGTTGTCCAAGCTCCTTTAACAAAAACAATATCGCCTTCACTGGAGAACCTTGTGTCCGTTCGAGAACCCAGCAATGTAGGCGCATTATCTAGGTCTGAAACGCCCACAATGCGATTATTGCTAAGTAATGGACTAATAGACTCCAAAGAAATTGCGGGTATTGGGCTAAGTAACTACTCTCTTCGAACTTGAGGGCTTAAGACAACAACGGGTAGGTCTGTATCATTTATGGAGTCTCTATCTCCACTTGAATTCCCGCCACGCTGCAAAGTAATTCTTGGCTGACCGTCAACATAGTAAAGTTCAATCGTATCGCCGGGATAAATTAAATCAGGGTTCTGAATTTGTGGGTTTAACTGCCAAATTTCTGGCCAAAGCCACGGCTCCTCGAGAAAAACACCTGCAATATCCCAAAGTGTATCGCCTTCTACGACGAAATAGTTCTCAGGCGAGTCCTCTCGAATTGTCAGGTTGCCATTTTGCTGGGCCTGCAGGACAGTCAACGGAAATAGGGCTGACAGGCATAAAAATGCCGCTGTAATAATTAGTCTGAAGTGAGTTAAAAGCATGCTCAACCTCTCATCAATAGCACTGCATTTGAGCAGGCTTCTTGAGTTTTATTTTGACACATCTTATCAATAAGTTTTGTAATTATATATGCTTAGAGCAGTTTTTTTAGGTAAATTGTGATTTGCTTATGATTCTTGAACTTGAAGATTTAATATTTTGCTTAAAAAAAGCGTATCATTGCATCCCCAAAATATCAGTTGACGCTTTTAAATTATGAGTTTGCTAGAAATATTAGAATTTCCCGACCCTAGACTGAGAAAAAAAGCAGTCCCTGTAGAGAAGGTCGACCATGTACTAAAACAGACTATCGATGATATGTTTGAGACTATGTATGCCGCATCAGGCATAGGCTTAGCGGCTACGCAAGTTAATATACAAAAACGCTTTCTCATAATAGATTTAGCAGACGAAGAGGAGGAGGATAATCCCCTCGTGTTTATTAACCCAGAAATCACGGTGCTTGACCCTGAGCCATATCGACACGAAGAAGGGTGTCTTTCTGTGCCTGGCTATTTCGAATTTGTTGAGCGCCCAAGCAAGGTTTTAGTAAAGGCGCTGAACAAAGAAGGGGCGCCTTTTGAAATTGAAGCGGAAGGCTTATTAGCTGTTTGCATACAACATGAAATTGATCATTTAAATGGTAAATTGTTTGTGGATTATCTTTCTGTGTTGAAGCGTCAGCGAATAAAATCCAAGCTTGAAAAAGAGCATAAACAAAAAACTTCTGCTTGAATTATTCTCACTGCCAAACGAGCAATACTATTATTCATGAATAAGCCTGCTCTTCGAATTGCTTTTGCCGGCACTCCCGATTTTGCTGCCAGCCATTTAGACGTTTTAATAAATGCTGGCTATAACATTCTTGGTGTATACACCCAGCCTGATCGACCCTCTGGACGAGGCAAACTGGATAAACCGAGCCCAGTTAAATCATTGGCGCTTGATTCCAATCTGCCAGTCTTTCAACCACAGAGCTTAAAGAGCGATGCAGCACAAAAACAATTGGAGGAATTAGATTTAGATGTTCTGGTTGTTGTTGCTTACGGTTTAATTTTGCCTCAGGCAGTTCTAGATATCCCACGCTTTGGCTGTATTAATGTGCATGCATCCCTCTTGCCTCGTTGGCGTGGCGCAGCGCCAATTGAAAGATCTATACTTGCCGGTGATGCCAAGACCGGCATAACCATTATGCAAATGGACGCAGATCTGGATACCGGTGATATGCTATTAAGTTCAGCAACGCCTATCCAAGCTGATGATAACAGCGCAAACTTAACAGCTCGCCTGGCGGCCATTGGCCAAAAGGCCTTACTTGATGTTCTAAAGCAAATTCAATCAGGAACTTTATCTCCTTGTCCCCAAGATAATAAACAAAGTACTTATGCCGCAAAGCTAAGTAAGGAAGAAGCCTTAATCACGTGGGATAAAAATGCTATGGAAATCCAGCAGCAAATCAATGCCTTCTATCCTAGATCCCCTGCTTACAGTTTTTATAAAGGACAACGCTTACGAATTACTCAGGCTGTCGCACAGGCATCAACTATGGCCATTGAGGCCGGAACAATTCTTCAATTTGATCAGGCAGGGCTTATAGTCGCTTGCCATAATTCTAGTTTGCTTATAAGGAAAATTCAGCTCTCCGGAAAAGCAGAAATTAGCATCAAAGATTTTTTAAATGGTCACAGAGATTATTTCGCCGCGGGCACAATGCTTAGCTCTTCCTCGATTCAAGATTAATCTCATAGGATTAAAACGTGACTAGTGATCCAACACGCATAACTGCAGTTAAAATTCTGCAGCAATTACTGCTTCAAAAAGGATCTCTGTCAACTCTCTTGGATAAATATAACCCAAAAGACCAAAATGATAATGCTCCCGTATTACAAGCACTTTGTTATGGGTTTTGCAGATATTATGAGCAACTAGTTTTTATATCCGGCCGTTTTATTACCAAGCCTTTACGCAAAAAAGATCAAGATATTCATTGCTTAATTTTGATCGGAATTTATCAATTATTTTTTATGCGCATGCCAGACTACGCTGTCATCAATGAGTCGGTTGCAACATGTGAAAAATTGAAAAAAGTTTGGGCTAAAAAACTCGTTAATGCAGTCTTACGCTCTTCCCAGCGTGAAATGGAATCGCTACATGTAATGATTGATAACAAGCCTGAATTAAAATATTCACACCCTGCTTGGCTCATATCTATGCTGCAACAAAATTGGCCTAATGACTATTTGTCAATTATGCAAAATAATAATCTCCAAGCACCCATGACCTTAAGGGTGAATAAAAATAAAACTTCTGTAAAGCAATATCGTGACTCTCTCGACCAGATTAACTTACCAACAAGGCCCGGCAGCTTGTCCGAATCTGCTCTTATATTAAATGAGCCCTCCCCTGTTGATATTTTGCCTGGCTTTTATGACGGCCTAGTTAGCGTGCAAGATGAGGCATCACAACTTGCTGTGTCTTTACTGGCCCCAAAAAATAAAGAAACAATATTAGATGCCTGCGCCGCTCCAGGTGGAAAAAGTTGTGCAATTTTAGAGCAGGCGCCTGAAGCTTTATTATTTGCAGTTGATAATGATGCTTTTCGCCTTCAGCGTGTTGAAGAAAATCTCACAAGAATTCAAGCAAATGCTCAACTTATTCATAAAGATATTATTGAGCAAGCAAGACTTTGGCAGGCTGAATCAAAACAATTTGATCGCATTCTTCTTGATGTGCCTTGTTCAGGCACAGGAGTTATTCGACGACATCCAGATATTAAATTATTACGCCAAGCAAATGACATAGATAAATTAGCGCCGCTACAGCAAAATATTCTTTTAGCCGTTTGGCCCTTATTGAAAAAAGGAGGTCTTTTGCTTTATTCAACTTGTTCTGTTCTTAAAACAGAAAATTCTCAGCAGGTAGAAAAATTTATATTACAAACAGACGACGTAATGGAAATTCCAATTACTGCTAATTGGGGTATTGCTTGTGAACATGGACGGCAACTATTTCCAAAGCCCGAATCACATGATGGTTTCTACTATGCTTTATTACAAAAGTGTTAGACTATGGCTATCCAATGTTCTGGCTTTTAAATGAAGCTATGGATAAACAATGAAAATTATAATACTCGGCGCTAACAAAATAGGCGCAAGCTTGGCAGAAAATCTTGAGAAAGAAGCTAACGACATTACCGTCGTTGACTCTGACGGAGATCTTTTAAGCGAACTTAAAGATAAACTTGATATTGCTACCTCTGTTGGTCAGCCTTCATTTCCTGATGTCCTGGCTAACGCCGGCGCTAAAGATGCAGACATGCTAATCGCTGTCACTGATAGTGATGAAATTAATCTCGTTGCCTGCCAGGTTGCTTTTAGTTTATTCCGTACTCCTAAAAAAATCTGCCGTTTGCGGGCTAATTCATATGTTAATTCACCAAAGCTTTTTGGACCTGAAGCAATACCTGTCGATGTCGTCATCAGTCCTGAAGAAATAGCTTCTCACTATATTAAAAGCTTATTAGATTTGCCCGGCTCACTACAAGTAATGGATTTTGCCAATGGCCTTGTACAGCTTGTTGCTGTTAAAGCAGAAGGCGGCGGCCCGTTAATTAATCAAGAAATCAGAACCTTACGCGAGCACATGCCACATGTAGATACTAGAGTCGCTGCAATTTTCCGCCAAAACCGACCAATAATTCCACAAGGCAATACCATAATCGAGCAAGACGACGAGGTGTTTTTTATTGCCGCAAAAGAAAATATTCGTTCAGTTATGAGCGAAATGCGTGAAGTAGATAATCCCTATAAAAGAATCATTATCGCTGGAGGCGGCAACATTGGAGCCCGCCTTGCTTTAACTATTGAAAAAAATTATCGTACCAAATTACTAGAAGTCAATTTGGAGCGCTGCGAACTTTTAGCAGAATACTTAAACAATACTACTATCTTGCATGCAGACGCCTCTCATAGAGAAGTTTTGCTGGAAGAAGGAATCGATTCTGCTGATGTTTTTTTAGCGCTTACCAATAACGATGAAGCGAATATCATGTCCTCTCTTCTCGCAAAACGTCTTGGTGCTGGCCGTGTAATGACACTTATTTCAAATCCTTCCTATGTCGATCTTGTTCAGGGCGGTGAAATTGATATTGCTATTTCTCCTCAGCAAGCGACTATTGGCAGCCTGCTTACGCATATCCGTCGCGGAGACATTGTGAATGTCCATTCACTAAGGAGAGGAGCAGCAGAAGCAATTGAAATCATAGCGCACGGGGATAAATCTACCTCCAAGATAGTTGGTAAGGCTATCGAAAATATTGATTTACCTGCTGGTACTACCATTGGCGCTCTTGTCAGAGATGATAAAGTTTTAATTGCGCATGATAATGTAATTATTGAAACCGATGATCATGTCATTTTATTTATGGTTGATAAGCGCAAAATTTCAGAAGTTGAAGCCATGTTTCAAGTCGGCTTTACGTTTTTTTAATCGCTAGTTTAGATAAAAACTATGCATTTTCTTGTCATTTCACGAATCTTGGGCATCTTATTGATGCTTTTCAGTTTAACCTTGCTCCCTCCTGCAGGGCTTGCTTTGTTTTATCAAGATGGCACCTGGTCAGCTTTTCTTAGCGCATTTTTTATAACAGCCTTCTGTGGTCTGGCTTGCTGGCTACCAACTCATAACAATAAAGCAGATCTTCGCACTAGAGACGGTTTCTTGATAGTCACGCTGTTCTGGATTGTTCTTGGTTTATTCGGGAGCATTCCTTTTCTTATGTCAGAGGGGATGCAAATGTCTTTTACTGACGCCTTATTTGAATCTATTTCTGGCCTCACTACTACAGGGGCTACGGTCTTATCAGGCCTTGATGATCTACCAAAATCAATCCTTTATTACCGCCAACAACTTCAGTGGCTTGGTGGAATGGGTATTGTTGCCATTGCTGTCGCAATATTACCTATGCTTGGCATAGGTGGAATGCAGCTATATAAAGCTGAAACCCCTGGCCCTGTTAAGGACAATAAGCTTCTGCCGCGAGTGACAGAAACTGCTAAGGCGCTTCTGTTTTTGTATGTAGGCCTTACGACTCTTTGTGCATTCGCCTACTATATCGCCGGAATGAGCGCCTTTGATGCGATTACTCATAGTTATGCTACTGTGGCTATTGGCGGCTTCTCTACCCATGATGCCAGTATTGGTTATTTTCAAAACCCAGCCATTGAATTAATTGCTGTTTTTTTTATGATCATCTCTGGAATTAATTTTGCTCTACATTTTATTGCCCTGCGCTCTCGTAGCTTAAAAAACTATTGGCTTGATACCGAGCTCAAATTCTATCTGTTTTTATTATTTATTATTTCCGCAATCACAATATTCGTTCTCATTGTTTCAGGCACTTATACTGTCAATGACGCTATTCTAAAAGGCTTGTTTGGCGTAGTTTCTATTAGCACCACTACTGGCTTTAGCTCTGCTGACTTTAGTTCATGGCCTACATTTTTGCCTTTCCTATTGTTTTATATGGCGATAATAGGATCATGTGCCGGCTCTACTGGTGGAGGCATGAAAGTAATCCGAATAGTGCTTATTGTTAAGCAAGGCTTTCGTGAACTAGAAAGACTGATTCATCCAAATGCCGTGATCCCTATAAAGCTTGGAAGCAACAGAGTTCCAGATCGGGTTATTGAATCAGTTTGGGGCTTTTTCTCGGTTTATGTAATGGCTTATATGTTCATGCTGCTTGTTTTGTTAGCTACAGGCCTTGATATAACAACAGCGTTTACGGCCGTTGGAGCAAGCATAAATAATCTCGGGCCGGGTCTCGGCGAGGTGTCAGAGACATATGGCAGCATGCCTGATTCCAGCAAGTGGGTTTTGTGTCTAGGCATGATTTTAGGCCGGCTCGAAGTCTTTACTTTGCTTGTCTTACTGACGCCTAATTTTTGGCGAGACTAATCAGTCCTTATAGGGCTCCTGATTGCCATCCGGCTGATATCGAAAGCGCTTATATTCCCATTGGTATTGCTCTGGAGCATCCTTGACTGCGTCTTCAACGGTTTTGTTAAGGCCCAACAAAGAATTAGACATATGCTCAGCATATATCCCTGAACTCGGCTCCTTAATCACAATATTAAAGCCCTTCTCGGTTCGTTTGGCGTAAACCAGTAAAGCCTTGGCGCCTGTTTTTTGTGTCAAACGTGAAATCAAAGTCATTGTGTAGGCTGCATTACCAAAAAAAGGAGCAAATTCACCTCCTCCAGGTATAGGAATCTGATCTGGTAATATCCCAACCATTTCGCCTTGTTTAAGTGCACCGAGCAAAGCAACTACACCTTTATTATTTGCCGGGTAAACTTTGGCCTCTCCCCTGGTCCGGGCCGCATATATTAAAGCATCAAGATCTTTATGTTTAGGGGCTTGATATAACATGCTACATTTCCCAAGAGCGTTTAAATACACGCCCAAAAGCTCCCAGTTACCATGGTGAGGACCTATTATTATTACGCCTTTGCCCTGCTCTCGAGCATTTTGTAGCAAATCCACCCCTTCAATATCTTGTATTTCGCGCATGACCTTCTCAACTGGCCAAAGCCAAACTGGGCCACATTCTGCGAATGTCATTCCGGTATGCATTAAACTTAAGCGAGCAAGATCTTTACGCGCTTGTTCGCTCATCTCAGGAAAGCACAGCTGCAAATTAATTAAGCTAGTTTTGTACAGCCTTGTATTAGCAAGATACGCGCAATATCCAAGCGTTTTCCCTACTTTTCTAGCCATTTTCAACGAAAATAATGACATAAGCCTTATAAATGCTATGCTTATTTTAATTTTCAAAGCGACATGCCACCTTTGACTAACAAAATATTTGCCCGAAAGCATACCCTCTTCATCATGAATGAACCAAGTTATTCTCGCTATCACAGTCAGTTTTTAGGATAATTGCCGAACTTAAAGGCTAAAGCCATTTATTAAGACTTACCAAAAAAGAAAAGTAGCATTTTGAGTAAAAAACCTGATATTGACACATCCACTTTTCAAGGGCTGATTCTAGCGTTACAGCAATACTGGGCAGATCAGGGCTGCGTGATTATGCAGCCTCTTGACCTAGAGGTTGGAGCTGGAACTTTTCACCCTGCAACCTTCTTAAAGGCGATTGGGCCTGAAAGTTGGCACACAGCTTATGTCCAGCCATGCCGGAGGCCTACTGACGGACGCTATGCGGAAAACCCGATGCGCCTTCAGCACTATTACCAGTTTCAGGTAATTCTTAAGCCTTCGCCATTAAACATTCAAGAACTGTATCTAAATTCGCTTAAAATGATAGGAATTGACGCGAATATCCATGATATTCGCTTTGTTGAAGATAATTGGGAGTCGCCGACCTTAGGCGCCTGGGGGCTCGGATGGGAAGTCTGGCTTAATGGAATGGAGATTACCCAGTTTACTTATTTTCAGCAGGTTGGAGGGCTGGAGTGCTATCCGGTAAGCGGTGAAATTACTTATGGCCTAGAGCGCCTTGCCATGTACCTGCAAGAAAAAGATTCAATTTTTGATATTGTGTGGACCAATTCTCCCTCAGGACCCGTTACTTATGGGGACGTTTTCCATCAAAATGAAGTTGAAATGTCGGCTTATAACTTTGAGCACGCCGATATCGACTCTCTCTTTAAGCATTTTGATAATTGCGAAAGCCAATGCCAGGATTTAATTGCTAAAGCCCTAGTCTTGCCTGCATATGAACTTGTTCTAAAAGCTTCTCATTACTTTAATTTGCTTGACGCGCGTTCTGCTATTTCTGTCACTGAGCGCCAGCGCTTTATTCTGCGTGTTAGAACCTTGGCACGATTAGTGGCAAAGGCTTATTACGATTCCAGAGCAAAACTCGGTTTTCCTATGGCGCCAGATGACCTTCGCAAAGAATGCCTGAAACAATCGGGAGGCGACTAGCAAAATGTCAAATTCTGATTTATTGGTAGAAATTGGTACTGAAGAATTACCACCAACAGCTTTGTTAACTCTTTCAATTGCCTTCCGCAATGAAGTAGAAAAAAGGCTGCAAGAGTCAGAATTAAGCTTCACCAGCATTGAAACTTATGCAACTCCTCGGCGTTTAGCTCTTAAGGTTTTAGCGCTTAATGAAAAGCAACCTGACCGCTTGATTGATCGATATGGCCCAGCAGTTAAAGCTGCGTACGATGAACAGGGCAATCCAAGTAAAGCGGCTGAAGGTTTTGCTCGCTCTTGTGGTGTGAAGCTTGATCAATTACAACAAAAAAATGACGGCAAAATCGATAAACTTTTCTTTAACCTAAATAAAACAGGGGAGCATACTACTGCTCTTATACCAGAAATAATAAATACTGCTCTTGCCGCATTACCAATTCCTAGAAGAATGCGTTGGGGAAGTTCACGCGAAGAGTTTATCCGTCCTGTGCATTGGGTAGTATTGTTATTTGGCAAAGAACTTATTTCTACTACCATAATAGGCCTTACAACAAGCAGTAGCACCTATGGCCATCGTTTTTTACATCCTGACCCCATAAAACTAGACTCTGCTAATGACTATCCTACAAAGCTTGTAGAAAAAGGAAAAGTAGAACCATCATTCCAAATAAGAAAAGATTTAATAAAGTCACAATTATTGAATGAAGCTAAAGTTAAAAAAGCGACAGTAATAATTGAAAATGATTTGCTAGATGAGGTAACAGCATTGGTAGAGTGGCCTGTTGCTTTAACAGGCAATTTTGCTCCTGCTTTTTTGAGTGTTCCGAAGGAGGCTTTAATATCTTCACTAAAAAAACATCAAAAATATTTTTACTTGCTTGACCAAAACAATAATCTTTTACCTCACTTTATTACAATAAGTAATTTAATCAGTAAAGATCCTGATCAAGTTATTAAGGGAAATGAAAAAGTTATTGGACCACGCTTATCTGATGCTGCTTTCTTTTTTGAGAAAGACAAAAATCAAAGATTAGATTCCCATATAGACACACTAAAACGTGTAGTTTTTCAAAAAGAACTTGGGTCTTTATTTGACAAATCTGAGCGTGTTAAAAATCTTTCCTCTTTTATATCTGAGCAATTAAATTTAAATTCGTCTCACGTTATTCGGGCAGCAGAACTATCAAAGTGCGATTTACTAAGCAATATGGTTGGAGAGTTCGCGGATTTACAAGGCGTCATGGGCCATTACTATGCGGACCACGACGGCGAAGACAGTGCTGTTGGTTTGGCCATTGAAGAGCAATATCTGCCTCGCTTTTCAGGCGATGTTCTTCCTTCTAGTGAGGCAGGTATTGTTCTAGCGCTTGCAGAACGTTTGGATACAATCACAGGGCTTTTTGGAATAGGGCAGCCGCCAAGTGGATCTAAAGATCCTTTTGCCTTACGTCGAGCAGCTTTAGGCATACTGAGAATTATCTTAGAAAAACAACTGTCTTTAGATATGCTTAGCTGTATCAATCATGCCATTATCGCATTTGATGCACTTCCAGCCGAAGAAAACTTAGCGCAAAATATAATGGATTTTATTTTTGATCGCTTACGCGGATATTATTCCGACCTAGGAATAAGCACATCGATTTTTCAGGCTGTAGATGCCGTTAGGCCCAACAATCCTTTTACTTTCAATCAGCAGTTAAATGCTGTTAATCATTTTTCACAACTGCCTGAAGCTTCTGCGCTTGCTGCAGCAAACAAAAGGGTTGCTAATATTCTATCTAAACTAGATTCAACTCCTGCTGAAACTATTAATGACAAACTGCTTAAAGAACCTGCAGAGATCAGCTTATATGAAAAATTACAACATGTTAGGCAACAAACTGCGCCATTAATAAATAATAATAAATTCGAAGAAGCTTTGTCTGCAATGGCTTTGCTGCAGGCGCCTCTTGATGATTTTTTTGAGTCAGTCATGGTTAATGCTGAAGATATTGCTCTAAAAGAAAATCGCCAAGCTTTACTTAAAAAAATTCGTTTTTTATTTTTACAAATCGCTGACATCTCTTTTTTACAAGCCTCATAAGATGTCTATATCTCTTGTTATTCTTGATCGGGACGGGGTCATAAACCAAGACTCCGATAACTATATAAAATCTGTCGATGAATGGCACCCAATCCCTGACAGCATAGACGCTATTGCTCGTTTATCACAGGCAGGATATAGAGTGATGGTCGTCACCAATCAATCCGGCTTAGCTCGTGGTTATTTTGATGAAATAACCTTGGCCAACATGCATGGTTATATGTGCTCTTTGGTTGAAAGTGCGGGTGGTGATATAGAAGCCATTTTTTATTGCCCGCATGCCCCTGGTGATGACTGCCATTGCCGAAAGCCTTTGCCCGGAATGTTGAATCAAATTGAAGAAGAATTTAACTTAAGTGTGCATAATGCCTTTTTAGTCGGAGACTCTGAAAAAGATATTGATGTGGGCTTAGCTAAACAATGTCGGCCTATTTTAGTGAGAACAGGAAAAGGCGCCTCTACCGAAAAAAAATTAGAATTACAAAAAAAGAAACGCATTCAAATCGTAGATGATTTAGCTGCAGCGGTAGATTTTATTTTAACCTAAAGGTTTATTCGCCCAACTCATAAATGTTGAAAATTATTTCATTCATTCGAACTTGTATTTTTTACTTGGGGTTTTTTAGCTCTTTAATAGTTTGTACATTTTTTTGTTTAACTATCGGGCTATTTTTACCTTTACACAAGCGCTATAAATATTTTCTATTTTGGAATAAATTTATAATAGCCTGGTTAACCCTTTCCTGCGGAGTGAAAATAAGTATAAGTGGACAAGAAAATATTCCAAACCATCCTGTGGTCATTCTTAGCAATCATCAGAGCCCCTGGGAAACTATTTTTCTTTATCAATTCTTCTCGCCGGTATCTGCTATATTGAAAAAAGAGCTTCTAAACATTCCATTGTTTGGTTGGTCCTTAGCCTTACTAAAGCCCATAGCAATCGATCGCAAACGCAAACTCACCGCAAGGCAGGCCATTCTTGAGCAAGGGAAAAGCAGATTAGAACAAAATATTTCCATTTTAATTTTCCCTGAAGGGACAAGAGTAAATGTCGATCAAAATAAAAAATATCAGTCTGGCGGAGCTGTTCTAGCAATTGAAGCAGGAGCCAAGGTATTGCCTGTTTCACATAATGCCGGTTATTTCTGGCCTAGCGGTAAATTTTTGAAATATCCAGGCACTATCAAGGTTAATATTGGCAAGCCAATTGAAACAGCAGGGCGTTCAGCTAGAGAGTTAACTGAACAAGTGGAAAGCTGGATTAAGCAAAACTAGAGAGTTATTTTAAATACTTTTTTGTGGAGCTGGAAAACTATTTATTGCATTTTTTAGGAAGTTATCTTGCTTTTTGTAGAAGATAGCCACAAATAGCGCATTTTTCTCTGTAAACACTTGTTTCCATCAAACCTTTTTAAAGCCGAGGTCTAACTATATATCAAGATTTGATACTGTCAGCGCATTGGTTTCTATAAACTCTCTTCGAGGCTCTACCTGGTCGCCCATTAAGGTAGAAAATAGCTGATCTGCGGCCATTGCATCATGGATGGTAACTTGAGCCATTCTGCGAAAACTCGGATCCATAGTGGTTTCCCACAGCTGTCCAGGATTCATTTCACCTAAGCCTTTGTAGCGCTGCAAATAATGACCTTTCATCCCATCGGCCATTAACCAGGTCAAGGCTTCCTTAAAGTTGGTAACCACATGCTGCTTTTCGCCTCTTTGGACATAAGCGCCTTCTTCAAAAAGCCCATCTAGGGCATCTCCAAGCTTGTATATTTCCTTATAATCCAATGACTTGAAAAACTCTGGTGTTATTGCCACCTTGCGTTTTACGCCATGAATAGTTGACGTCACTAAAGGCTCATATAGTTTTTCTTCTTCGTCATACTTACTTGAAAATACAAATAACGCGCCTGAAACATTTGCCTGAGCCACATTTGCTTGCAGCTCTTCAACCCAAGATTGAACCTTTTCTTCCGACTTAAGGTCTTCAGGGTCAAGTGGTCGCAAAGAAACCAGAGCTTGCAAAACTTCTTCAGGATAGTATTGAGAGTGACGCTTAATGATGTTTTGCACGCTGCGATATTTATTTACCAGCTCTTCTAAGGCCTGCTCTATAATCCCTGGGGCTTCTTTACTTACATGCAGGCTGGCTTCTTCGAGCGCCACCTGAGTTTGAAATTGAGCGAGCTCTTCATCATCTTTCAAATACTGCTCTTGTTTACCCTTTCTAATCTTATATAGGGGTGGTTGCGCAATAAAAATATGTCCGCGATCTACCAGTTCACGCATTTGCCGAAAAAAGAAAGTCAGCAACAAGGTGCGAATATGTGAACCGTCGACATCAGCATCAGTCATGATAATAATACTGTGATACCTAAGCGCTTCAGGATTAAATTCTTCACCGCCTATACCACAACCTAAGGCCTTGATTAATGTGCCAATTTCAGCAGAACTTAGCATTTTATCAAAGCGTGCTTTTTCAACATTCAGGATCTTACCTTTAAGTGGTAGAATCGCCTGATTTTTACGATTTCTGCCTTGCTTGGCCGATCCTCCTGCAGAGTCACCCTCTACAATATATATTTCAGAAAGGGCAGGGTCTTTTTCCTGGCAGTCTGCAAGCTTGCCGGGCAATCCGGCAATATCAAGCGCGCCCTTTCGTCTAGTCATCTCCCGAGCTTTTCGAGCTGCCTCACGCGCTCGGGCCGCATCCAACATCTTATTAACAATACTTTTCGCTTCTAAAGGGTTCTCAAGCAAGTAATCTGAAAAATGCTTACCCATTTCTTGCTCAACAGCTGTTTTCACTTCTGAAGAAACCAGTTTGTCTTTAGTTTGAGAAGAAAATTTCGGATCAGGTACCTTAACTGAGATAATTGCGGTTAAACCTTCACGCGCATCATCACCCGAAGTCGCTACTTCTTTGCCTGAGCGGCTTGCCATTTCCTTATCTATATACGACTTCAAAACCCTTGTTAATGCTCCCCGGAAGCCCGCTATGTGGGTTCCCCCGTCTCGTTGGGGAATATTGTTGGTATATGGGTAAATATTTTCCTGGTAGCCATCATTCCACTGCATGGCAACTTCAATGCCAATACCATCAGCTGTATCTGTTGAAAAATGAAATACTTTATTAACGGCTGTTTTGTTCTGGTTCAAGTAGTCAACAAAGGCCTTAAGGCCGCCTTCATACTTAAAGGTTTCAACTTTTTCTGTGCGTTCGTCACTAAGCTCAATACAAATACCTGCATTTAAAAAAGCCAATTCCCTTAATTTTTTAGCCAAAATTTCATAATGAAACTCAATATTAGTGAAGGTATTAACAGATGGCTTAAAGTGGCATAAGGTGCCTGTCTCATTAGTATCGCCGGTAAGCTCTAAAGGCTTGTCTGGGACGCCGTGATGATAAGTTTGTTCGTGAATTTTACCCTCTCGAAAGATAGTAAGCTTTAAATAAGAGGACAAAGCATTAACTACAGAAACGCCTACTCCATGCAAGCCGCCTGATACCTTGTAGCTGTTATCATCAAATTTGCCACCTGCATGCAACACCGTCATTATGACTTCTGCAGCCGAAACACCTTCTTCGTGAATCTCGGTAGGGATCCCCCTGCCATTATCTGAAACACTTACGGTTTCATCGCTATGAATCACCACTTTAATGAGGTCGCAATGTCCGGCCAAGGCTTCATCAATTGAGTTATCCACCAACTCAAACACCATATGGTGCAGGCCGGTGCCGTCATCAGTATCCCCGATATACATGCCGGGCCTTTTCCGGACAGCATCCAAACCTTTTAAGACCTTGATGCTCGATGAATCATAAATGTTTTCTTGTTCTGCCATGTATCTTCCCCAAGACGTTAGCCGGCCGTTTTAGCGCTCTCTACTTGTCCGCTACAGCCCAGCGGTTGCGGGCTTTACAGATCATTGCCAAGAATGCTCTCCACGACATTTATTTTACCATGTTCCACGTGAAACAGCTTCATTTCTTTCTCTTTTTGTAGAGGCTCATACAGCTGATCTTTCTCTATTCCCGTTATAAATACCTGCTCCCCGATCTCGGACAATATTGCCAGCACTTTAGCTTTGTTAGCGCTATCAAGCTCTGCAGGCAAATCGTCCACCAAAAAAATACATCCCTTATTTGAGGCGCTTTTAAGTATTTTTGCTTGAGCAAGCTTCATGGCAATGACCAGAAGCTTTTGCTGGCCTCTTGATAAAACATCAGAAGCCATATCCTTGCCAATTTTAATTTTTAAATCGGCCCTGTGTGGGCCGGCACTTGTAAACCCATACTTAATGTCTTTTTGCATATTGCTGGCTAAAATTTCTTCTAGGCTCTGCGTTTGGTCCCAGCCCTTAAAATAACTTAACGAAAAGCCTTTTAGTGGCAATAGCGCTTTGAGCATTTCGTTTAGAGCATTTTTAAAGGTTAAAGAGTAGTCACTTCGATAGCGATCTACTTCCTCGGCATATTGGCAAAGCTCATGCGTCCAGGGGCTAACTTCTTCCTCATTCACAATTTTGTTTTTTAATAAACTATTTCTATTGAGCAGGGCTTTTTGGGCTTGACGCCAATTTATTACAAACTGGTGTTCCACGTGGAACACCCCCCAATCAAGAAAGGCTCTTCTAACGCTTGGGCCTCCTTCAAGGATTTTAAAAGCGTCTGCATTTAGCATCTGTAGCGGCAAGATCTGAGCAAGCTCTGCTCTGCTTGTCGCTTTTTCGCCGTCAATAAGCATCCTTTGGCTGCCTGACCTAGCTCTACTAAAGCCAAGTTTCTGTCCGTCATTTAATTCCGCAAAAATAACGCATTCATCTGAATCATTTTGAATAATGGGGGCCTTGGAATTACTGCGGAAAGTTTTGCCGCGCCCTAATAGATAAATTGATTCAAGCAAAGAGGTCTTGCCGCTGCCGTTTTGGCCATAAATGAGATTAAAGCCAGTTGATGGCTTGAGAGACACTGAATCCAAGTTTCTTATTTTGGAGATGCTCAGTTTTTTTAGAAAAGGCATGATCTAGAAGCGAGCCAAGAGCCCGCTTTTTTATAGATTATAGTCGCATAGGCATGACAACATATATTGCGCTGCTGCCATCTGCCCCTTGTATTAAGGCGCTGCTATTAGGGTCAGAGACAATAACCTGAACCGTATCCGTGTCAAGGACAGTCAAAACATCTACCAGATAACTAACGTTGAAGCCAATTTCTAAGGAGTCGCCTTTGTATTCAACGGCGACGATTTCTTCGGCTTCTTCCTGTTCTGGATTATTAGCAAGAATTTTAATCTCGTCATCCAGCAAGGTTAACCGAATGCCGCGAAACTTTTCATTAGATAAAATTGCTGTTCTGCTTAATGATTGCCTAAGATCATTTCTATCGGCAACGATTTTCTTATCACCGCCTTTTGGAAGAACTCTGTCATAATCAGGAAACTTGCCGTCCACTAATTTAGACGTAAAAGTAAAATTAGTCGTTTTTGCGCGAACATGGTTTGCCCCAATAACAATATCAACATTATCTTCTCCCTCGCCAAGCAGGCGAGCAAGCTCAAGAATACCTTTTCGCGGCACAATAACCTGCATGGTTTTTTCAGCAGAAGTACTCATGTCTTCAGTGTCCATAGCAAGGCGATGCCCATCGGTTGCAACCACACGGAGGAAGTTAGGGCTTACTTCAAACAATAGCCCATTTAAATAATATCGAACATCCTGTTGTGCCATTGCGAAGCTGGTGCTATCTAACATTTCTTTAAGTCTTTCCTGCGAAATTGAAAACTCGAGCGCCTCTGATGATTCTTCTGCGCTAGGAAAATCAGAAGGAGGCAATGTAGACAAGGTAAACCGGCTTCTTCCAGACCTAATGACCAATTTATTATCTTCTAGTTCCATTTTTAAACTAGCGCTATCCGGAAGAGACTTACAGATATCCATTAGTTTTCGCGCTGGAACAGTTACCTCGCCACTTTGAGAGCCATTTTCAATTTCAACACGCCCAATTAGCTCAACTTCCAAATCTGTGCCTGTCATAGAAAGCTGGTTGCCTTCTAAAACCAATAAAACATTGGATAAAACTGGCAAAGTTTGACGGCGCTCAACAACGCCTGTAACTAGTTGTAAGGGCTTGATTAAGGTCTCGCGAGAAATTTCAAATTGCATTGCTTTACTCTTCTTCCTGGTTAGTTGACGAATAAATTAACTGGATAATGACCGCAATAAGTTTTGATAATCCTCATAGATATCTGTAGAAGATTTTTTCAATTCATTTATTGTCCGGCATGCATGCATAACTGTAGTGTGGTCCCGATCACCATACATTGTGCCAATTTCTGGCAAGCTATGGTTAGTCAATTCTTTGGATAGACACATTGCTATTTGTCTCGGCCTTGCAATAGAGCGGTTGCGTCTTTTAGATATCATATCAGTCATTTTAATTTTGTAATACTCTGCAACCGTGCGTTGAATATTATCTACGCTGATAAGCTTATTTTGTATAGCTAGTAAATCTTTTAAAGCTTCTTTAATAAGGGGGACTGAAATTTCACTGCCTGTGAAACGAGCATGGGCGATAACTTTTTTCAATGCTCCTTCGAGCTCGCGCACATTCGAACGAAGCTTTTGTGCCATAAACATAGCTTCTTGGTTAGGAAGGAAAACATTTTCTCGGTTTGCTTTATTGATTAAAATAGCCGCCCTGGTTTCAAGCTCCGGAGGCTCTACCGCAACCGACAAGCCCCAGCCAAAACGAGACTTGAGTCGGTCTTCTAAGCCATTGATTTCGCTATGATATTTGTCGCAAGTCATGATTATTTGGCGGCCGCCTTCAAAAATAGCATTAAAGGTGTGAAAGAACTCTTCTTGAGATCGCTCCTTATTTGCGAAAAATTGGATATCGTCTATGAGCAGAGCATCTACAGAATGATAATAACGCTTAAACTCATTAATTGCGTTAAGTTGAAGGGCAGACACCATGCTGCCCACAAAAGTTTGAGAATGCAGGTAAACAATATTCGCATTAGGGTTTTGCTTTAACATATGGTTGCCGATGCTGTGCATCAAATGTGTTTTACCAAGACCTACGCCACCATAAATAAATAATGGGTTATATGCCCCACCAGGATTATCAGCAACCTGAGCTGCAGCTGCTCTAGCTAATTGATTGGACTTGCCTTCAATAAAATTATTAAAGGTGTAGCTTTTATTTAGCTCTCCTTTATAGCGCAAGCGCCCTCCTAGCTTATTATTAGAAACGCTAGATTGGCTTTGCCTATCTCGATTGTCGTGAATTGGAGATGTTTGAAAGCGGCTGGTTTGCTTTTCTGAGTGGCGGGTAACTCCAGGCTCACTTAAATCATGAGCTTGATGATCTTTAAAGCCTATAAAATCATTAATTGTGGTATTTAAAACAGGGCTTACATCTTGTTCTGGCTGGCTTGAGCTGTCTGGCGCCTGCAAATTGCTTAAATCTGCAGTACTAATAGCCTCCTCTAGGTCTAAACTAGAATTACTGGTAACTTCCAAACTTATATTTGGAGAAATCTCAGAGCTAAGTTCTTCCATCAGCTCTATTATACGATCTAGGAAATTATCCTTAATCCACTCCAGCACAAACTTATTGGGAGCAAGCAGGCGTAGAGCTTCCTTACCGGTTTCAGGCTCTGCTTTTTCAGCAATTATCTTTAGGGGTCTTATCCAGGTATTAAACTGTTGGGCCGGGAGTTCATTTTTTAGGCAATAAATACACTTCTGCCAAGTAGCTACAATCACAATGCTAAAGACTCCTCGTTTTAATTTTTTTATTTTAGATTTTTCTCAATTCTACTGACTGAAGCAATTCTTATCCACATAAAAGCCAAAAAAACACAATTTTTTTAGCCTGTCAAAACTTATTAATTTTCAGTTAGTTATAAGCTTTTTGCTGAAAAAAGCCGAGCAAAAAAACAGTTATTATAAGCCTAATGTACATTTGTTTCCTGTGCATAAGCTGTGTAGAACTTGTTAAGTTAAGCTTACATCTTTTAGTTTGTTTATTTTCCTGCCACCTTAGAGACAAAATACAGTTATTAAGCTCTAAAAGCACATTGAGATGGCCCTCTTTTTTAGCCCGCTTCTTGCTTTCCCTAAATGAACGCTTTAGAATCGCGATCCCTATTTAAGGCAGTCTGGCTAATTTATAGTTTTTGCCTTTTTAATAACCCAGTAATAGAGTTTGTTATGAAAAGAACATTTCAACCAAGTGTATTGAAACGAGCTAGAACTCATGGTTTCAGATCTAGAATGGCAACCAAAAGCGGCCAGCAAGTCCTGAACCGCAGAAGAGCCAAGGGTAGAGCCAAACTATCTGCTTAAGCAAGTAGGGCATTACAAGGCATTGGGCCTCTCTCTAGAGTCCAAGTTTGTATCATTAATAGCTCCTTCATAATATCCGCTAATCCGGCATTCTTCATAAGCAAGGAGAAACCAATGGCCAGACAGGGCTTTAGTAAAGCTTCACGGCTATTGAGCCCCTCACAATATAGCAAGGTTTTTCAAAAGGCTGATTATAAGCTGTCAACTTCGGCTTTGCTTATGCTCGGCAGCAAATCAACTCTTTCTCCACGCCTTGGTATTGTTGTTGCTAAAAAAAACGTAAAAAGCGCAGTACAAAGAAATAGGCTAAAAAGAATAATTCGTGAATCTTTTCGGCTCAGACAAGAAGATTTTGATACAATCGATCTGGTTGTTCTTGTCAGGCAAGGCCTAGACAAAATGAATAATCATGACGTGTTTATTCAAATAAATAAATTATTTGATGAGCTAATAAACAAACTTAATAGAATAAAATAATGTCAATTAAAAAACCCTCTTACCTTGCCAGAGCTTTTTTAAGTTTAATAAAGGCATACCGATATTTAATAAGTCCGTTATTAGGACAACATTGTCGCTATTATCCAAGCTGTTCAGCTTTTGCCAAAGAAGCGATATGCGAGCATGGTGCTATTAAAGGCAGCTGGCTTGGCATTAAAAGGCTTGGCCGGTGTCACCCTTTACACCAGGGCGGCTACGACCCTGTACCTTTGTCTTCTGAACTAACTAATCAAAAGTAAGCAACATTATGGATCATACCCGAAATGCATT
>Ga0055584_100000028_pt1 | contig 114757 bp, 97 predicted proteins | sample OSDHelmetaG_FD_58716 | JGI IMG/M metagenome (GOLD analysis project Ga0055584, IMG submission 58716) | Pelagic marine sediment microbial communities from the LTER site Helgoland, North Sea, for post-phytoplankton bloom and carbon turnover... | ecosystem: Environmental > Aquatic > Marine >... | reverse complement strand
CATAACCAGCGCTACGTTTTTCGACCGGCAGGCGCTACGTTTTCTGACCGGTGTTTACATTGCGATATCATGTAACTTCAGATCCTGATCAACAAGTAAATACCAGGGGACAAACAGCGACAGTCCTGCCGCTTCAGATACTTCCTCACTATACTGAGAATACCCAACTGGATTCGAATGCATGGGTAATGGTAGATGAGGCGTAGTCAATGTCTCCAAGCACCAGTCATAATAAAACCGTGTATACTCTGCATAAAATGGTCTTTGACTTTTGGGAATCGGAGTCGAGCCTCCGAGTATCTTCATTGGAGGGACACTGGGAAACTGACCTCGTTGTTTAATCTGACCCCACCATTCACCTATGAACTCCGCCTTACTGAGCAGAAAATCCGGACTCGATACTAACCAGCCCGCGTAACCTTTTTGCCGCTCCTGAGCCTGTAGCTTATATCTCTTTTCCTCCTCAAAATATCTTTTGGTCATGAGCTCAGAGCAACCATAGCTTCTCATGTCCTCTTCAATCGTTAAACGAAGATTTTGGTCGATCCTTGCTTGATTATCCTTGAAGCGGCGAGCGTCTTCGTTGGATTGAGGGAAATATTCTTTTAGCAGGGGATACAAAAAAGGCTGTTTTAAAAAGAGCCCCATCCCGGCGATCTGATTCAGGTCATGCTCAAACTGCAGTTCTTCCTTAGTCCAGAGTCTGGGAAGATATTTTTTCAGGGCTTTTATAAAACCAACCGGTAATGCGTAAATTTCATCCTTGTCTAGACACGATTGATCAGGATACCGCTTCTTCAACTCTTCCCAGGTGGCATAGTTATCTACTCGACTATTCGATTTCTGAGACACTCATAACCTCCTTCAGCTGCACTGCTTATGTAATAGACAGAATTCTTACTTGGCATATTCTAGCAAATCACTCTCGAAATGAGGTAAACGAATTCTAAATCGATTACCTCGATTATCCCCTACCTTCTTGAGATAGTTCCACCGGATTTAGTATTTCCCTCTTAGTTGTTCGGAATCTATCGATGGGTATTGGAAAGTTGAACAATCTACGTAGTGCGCATGTGACTGAACTAAATCAGCCGCTTGAGTCTAACTCTTCGAAAAGAGTATTTCTTTCTCCAGAAGAATTTGCGCAATTAAGTGGGCTTTCGGTTCCCACCATTCACCGTTATCTAAAGTCAGGACGTCTCCCCTTTAATCAGCCGGGAGGTCATCGCTGTCGAATTCTTATTCATAAAAACGCCCTGATTTCGTCAGGAAAAACACCTTCAGTGAATTCTCTTCCCGAACCATCATGCACAAAGCAATCCCAGACCAAGGTTTCGGGACCGGAACCTGCCTGGAAGAAAAAACACAAAATTCTTAAAAGCAAAAAGTGAGGATTCTATGCCGCGAAAGCGTAAAAAACAAAAAATCAAAGCTAAATATTTTATTTGGTTGCTTTCTCAAAGAGGAAAGATATACCAAGCAGACGGACGCTCAAACACAATTAATGTTGGCCGTCACTCACTAGGTACATCGATTTACCAGGAAGCGATAGATGCAGTATATGAACTCGACAGAATCAAAGCCGTCGAGCATGGACTTCTTCATGTTGATGAACTTGACAGTCAGGAAAAACGATCTTTATCTCTCTTAGAAGGACGTCAACACTACGAAGCAGACATATCGAGTTCGCTTCTCACTGGTGGTGTCAGACAGAGCAGCCAAAAACGCTACAAAACAGTACTCGATAAATTCATCAAGTTTTGTGAAATAGAACAAGTAACGAATTGGGAGCAAGTCGATGCTAAACTTTTAAAAAAATATTCCGCATATTTAGAAAATAAAGAATATGCTTGGCGCACGATTTGTCTTGAATTAAATACGATTAAACAAGTCGTTAACTGGTTAATTAAGGAAGAGTATCTTCCAGATGGGAAAACCATTGATTTATCTCTGCCAAAGGCACAAGGAACTTCAACTTATTGCTGGAAGCGGGAAGAAGTATCGGCGATGGTAAATTACTGTCGTAAAACCAAAGCGTTACACTGGCTGGGAGATGTTATAATTTGTCTTGCCTGCACTGGTTTACGGATCAGTGAATTAGCGTCTCTTCAATGGTCTGATATTGATCTCAATGAAGGAATGTTGCGTTTGACAGATGAGACTATGATAAAGAAAAAGTCAAAGGCCGCTAAAAGAACTACAAAATCTGGTTATAACCGCTCGTTTCCAATACACTCAGATCTGGTTAAAGTCTTTGATGAAATGCCAAACCGTTCAGGAAAGGTCTTTCGTGGACCTCGAGGTGGACAACTCAAGCCAGATACAGTGCGAGTTATTTTGATTCGTGACGTGATCACACCATTAACAAAAACATTTCCTCAAGGAGAGGATGAAGCTGGATTTGCTGATGGCCGTCCACATAGCTTCCGGCATTATTTCTGTTCTACCTGTGCTAATAGTGGAGTACCGGAAAACATGGTAATGCGGTGGCTTGGGCATCGAAGCAGCGAGATGGTTCAGCATTATTATCATCTACATGATGCCGAAGCAAAACAGCGTATGGATAAGTTGAATTTTACTGGAATTTCGACGGATGTTCCGTCGAACGATGTTTGAAGAAGGCGTAGGAGAACTGATGATTTCAAAGAATCGTGAGTTAATTGGACGCTATTTTGTCACAGTCATTGACACAGTCGACTGTGACAAAAAAAATGGTCGCTGCAAACTGCTATTTTTAAAGCACTTACAACGACCATAGATTTGAATACGGAGAGAACGGGATTCGAACCCGTGGAACCGTTTGCACGGCTCACCGATTTAGCAAACCGGCGCATTCGGCCACTCTGCCATCTCTCCTAGCCTTACCAACTGCCGTTTAGCAGGTCGGTAAGAACTCTTTATCTTAATTTTTGTGTTAAAAGTCAACGGTTTGATGCCCTGATTTTTGCAGAGACTTTCGTAAATTTCACATCACCGCGGATAGGAAGTGTATTATACCAAAAACCAGTCTGCAATCCTTTCATTCTTTCGATTATGACTGCAATTCATCGAGGAAATGGATTACTTAATGTAACTGGAACGATTCCAGAGGGAATCGTGGTTGGCTGATCACAATTCGTCAAAATGAGATAAGCCAGATTGAATATGATACCTATGGCTATTTGTGCTCTATTGTTCCAGATAGGTTTTCAAAGCCGACTTCCAGTGAGGGAATGAAAAGCCGCTGGCCTTCTGGAGCCGTGAACAGTCCAGTACGCTGAAGCGGGGACGATCTGCTGCAGCGTTGAATTGTTCCGTTGAGATCGCAGTCATTTTGACATTGATTCCCGTGATCTCAAAGATTGACTGGGCAAATTCAAACCAGGTCATCTGCCCCTGGTTGGTGGCATGATAAAGTCCAAATTCGTCTGACTGAATCAAATGCGTGATGGACGTCGATAGATCGCGCGTGGAAGTGGGCGTACAATGCTGATCGTTGATGATGGAAAGTTCATCGCGTTCTTTTCCAAGACGAAGCATGGTTTCCACAAAATTGCCATTTCCCGTTTTGCCGGCTTTTCCATAGAGACCACACGTGCGTACAACATAATGTTGTGGGCAAATCGCACGCACAAAATATTCCCCCGCCAGCTTGCTTTGTCCGTATGCACTTAAAGGGCCGGGGGCATCGAGTTCAGTGTAGGCTGTCTGTCGTTCTGAATCTAACCCGAAGACATAATCAGTGCTGATATGCATCAGTCGAATCTTTTTCTTTTGACAATACTGCGCCAGATTTCGCGGCCCAAATGCATTAATCGCAAAAGCTGCTTCAGGAGATGTTTCAGCCTGATCGACTTTATTATAGGCGGCCGTATTAATAATCAGATCGGGGGCATTCGCTTCAAGGGCCGTTTCAATGCTGGCCACGTCTTCAATCGATATCTGTTGATGGGTCAGTCCGGTCAGCTGATGTTCCTCTGCGGCCAGACTCAACATCAGATCCTGTCCCAGTTGTCCTTGAGAACCGATGACAGTGATTTGCATCATCAAAATCCTTTTCTATCAGTGGTATTGACTACTTTGTGTTATGGGAATCGATTGCTAAATATTTCAGTCGAGTCAAAACGGTTTTTAAATGACGGTCATTCACCCGTTTGTGCTGGTGAAAGCGGCGCGACAAAGTGGATCTGCTTGACGATTTCTTTGAATCCCAGTGATGTATAAAGGTGATTGCCGATCGAGTTCTGTTCCAGTGTCTCGATTTTTGCCAGGGATAAATTTAATCGACGAAACTGTTCAAGCGCATATTCGATGAGTTGCCGTCCCAGTCCCTGACCCCGGTATTCAGGCACAAATGCCATGTTGGAGATGTAACCAATTCCCGCTTCCGAATCGTGCCAGGTGGAAATATAGCCGACGATCCTGCCTGACACTTCTGCAATGAAAATTCCCTCCGGTTCTCGTTCCGCATCGGCTTCCACATGCGCCGCTTTTCGCCATTTCCAGTCGTGGCCGTTGATTTGGCCATATTCCTGTTCGATTCCTTCATCAATCGAAACACCTCGAAAGGCTTCCACAGTGATTTCTTTTAAGACTGCCAGATCTTCAGGTTGATAGGGGCGGATTTTCATATAAAGAATTCAAGCGAGATTACTGGAACGAAACATCGGGTAAGACTGACGAGTGAACGGGATCTATGCTAAGATGTTTGAATGAAAATTTAAAGGAGACCGCCAAAATCCTTTAAATAAGAGTCTTTCTCACTTAAAATCAGCGAAAACTGACAGGAAAAGTGAATGACAGAATCACCAATCTATACAGCAGAACAATTATTGGAGACCCGGCTTGAACAGCCTGAAGACGGGCGTTGGATGGAACTGGACCGGGGAAAAATAATCAACCTGGACCCTCCCGACATCGAACATGGAACCATTGTTCTGAATTTGTCCAAAATGCTCTCCGTCTATTTGCATCAAGTGGATCACGGGTATGCCTGTTTTGAATTAGGATTGTTGCTCAATCGGAATCCAGACACCGTTCGGTTTCCTGCGGTGAGTATCTTTCAAACGGGAACTCGATTTGAAGAGACCGACAAAGCAATCACAGAACGCAAGCCCACTGCGATTATCGAAGTGGCTTCAACCAATCCCAGGCGACAGGTCATGAACGATCATGTCAGTGAATATGTGAATTGGGGAGTCGAATTGATCTGGGTGATTGATCCCAAGGCAAAAGCGGTACTCGAATATCTTCCTGCGCGAGGCAGTGAGGTCATTGATTTTAAAGGGAAGATCACCGGAGGTACTGTCATGCCTGATTTTGTCATGAAGGTGGAAGACTTGTTTACAGAGCCGGTATGGTGGTAAGAATGCGATTTCATAGTCAATTATAGTTTAATTAGTTTGTCACTGTCTGCTTGAAAAATGATAGCTCGTTCCAGCAGGTAGCGATGTAATAATCAAGGAAAGTCAGGGATGTCAGAGACGCATTATGATGTGGCAGTAATTGGTACAGGCCCCGGTGGAGAAGGGGCAGCGATGCAAGCCATCAAGCAGGGGAAATCTGTCATTTCAATCGAGAAGTTCTTCGAGATTGGTGGTAGCTGTACGCATAAGGGAACGATTCCGAGTAAAGCATTACGGTATTCGATTCTGCAAATGTCAGAAATTAATAACTACGTGCGTCAAGCGGGGAGTTCCGGAATGACTCTGAATCTGGAGTTTCCCGAACTTCGAAAATCGGCTGCTTCGGTGATCCGAAAACAGGTTTCGATGAGACGCACTTTTTATGATCGTAACGGTGTGGATTTAGTGAAGGGGGAAGCTCGGTTTTTAGACCCGCATCGAATCCGAATCGAAATTCCAAACGGTCTGACAGAAGATGTTACTTTTGATTATGCGGTCATCGCTACGGGGTCGCGTCCGTATCGTCCGGATGATATCGACTTTTCTCATCCTCGTATCTTTTGCAGCGATACGCTGCTCGATATGGATTACACACCAAGGTCAGTCACAGTCTATGGTGCGGGAGTCATCGGCTGTGAATATGCTTCAATGCTGCGAACGATGGGCATTAAAATCAATCTGGTGAATACACGCAGTTCACTGTTAGACTTTCTGGATGACGAAATTAGTGATGCATTAAGCTATCACATGCGCGAAAGTGGTGTTTTGCTAAGGCACTGTGAATATTATGAATCGATTGAAGGGACTGACGATGGTGTGATTATTTCACTCCAGTCCGGTAAAAAATTGAAGACTGATGCCTTACTGTTTGCCGCTGGTCGCTCTGGGAACTCGGAAAGTCTGGGATTGGAATCGTTGGAGATTCAACCCGATTCACGCGGACAGCTCAAAGTCAATGATGATTTTCAAACTTCGCAACCGCATATCTATGCCGTGGGCGATATTATCGGGTATCCATCACTGGCCAGTGCCGCCTATGTGCAGGGACGCTATGCGGCCAGTCATCTGGATAATGGAGAATGCGAGCGTGCTTTGGTAAGCGATATTCCTACGGGCATTTATACCAGTCCCGAAATCAGTTCTCTGGGTAAGACCGAGCGGGAATTGACAGAAGCAAAAATTCCTTACGAAGTAGGACATTCAATGTTCAAGCATCTGGCGCGTGCCCAGATTATGAATCGTCCCACAGGTATGCTGAAGCTGTTATTTCATCGTGATACACTCGAAATTCTGGGGATTCATTGTTTTGGACCCAACGCCTCAGAAATCATTCACATTGGTCAGGCCATTATGTCCCAGCCTGGCGAGGCAAATACTCTGCTGTATTTCATCAACACAACTTTCAATTATCCCACAATGGCAGAAGCCTATCGTGTGGCTGCTTTGAACGGTTATAATCGACTGTTCTAATTAAAAAGACTTTGTTCATCTGGCAGGAGAAGCTAATGTATCGCTTGCTTTCGGGAATGCTGTTCCTTTTTTTCGTGGCGTTACCTTTGAATATCAGTCTTTTCGCAGCGGAAACATCACGCCCCAATGTATTATTTATTGCCGTTGATGATTTGAATGACTGGATCAGTTGTCTCGGCGGTCACCCCGATTGTAAAACGCCGAATATTGATCGCCTGGCATCCAGGGGAGTCTTGTTTAAGAACGCGCATTGTGCAGCGCCTGCTTGCAACCCTTCGCGGGCCGCATTGATGACCGGCATTCGCCCCTCCAGTTCCGGTGTCTATTTGAATTCGCAACCTTGGCGCCCCGTGATGCAGAATGCAGTCACACTGCCTCAACATTATCGGAAGCATGGTTATCAGGCGATTGGATCGGGAAAAATCTTTCACGGACGTTATAACGACCCCGCTTCCTGGGATGATTATTTAAAACAGACAGGTGATCCAAAGCCGACACCTGCTGTCCTGAACGATCCTCATAGTCGTGCAGGAACAATCATCTGGGGTGTGCTCGATGTGCAAGATCGGGAGATGAGCGATTACAAAATGGCCAATTACGCTATCGACGTTCTAGGGAAGCAGCATGAAAAACCATTCTTCCTGGCCTGTGGCATCTATCGGCCTCATATGCCCTGGCAGGTGCCTCGCAAATATTATGACAGGTATCCCCTTGATAAAATTCAGCTCCCCAATGTGCCGGAAAATGATCTGGATGATCTCCCCGCTGCTGGCGTGCGGATGGCAAGACCGGGCGGCGATCATGCCAAAATATTGAAAACCGAGAATTGGCGAAATGCCGTGCAAGCATATCTAGCCAGCATTGCTTTTGCTGACGTGCAGGTGGGACGTGTCTTGGATGCGTTGGATGCCAGTCCGCATGCGAAAAATACCATTATCGTTCTCTGGGGAGATCACGGCTGGCATCTAGGCGAAAAACATCACTGGCGCAAATTTTCTCTCTGGGAAGAAGCAACCCGGGCGCCACTGATGATGGTCGTACCGGGAGTCACAAAAGCCGGTTCCCACTGTGATCAGGCAATCGACTTTATGAATATTTATCCTACGTTATGTGAATTGTGTTCGTTACCTGTAGGGAAACACCTGGATGGCGTCAGTCTGGTTCCGCTTCTCAAAAAACCCGAAAAAACCTGGGACCGACCGGCTTTAACCACACATGGCCGACTGAATCATGCTATCCGCGGCAATCGATATCGTTTGATTCGATACAGGGATGGCAGTGAAGAACTCTATGATCATAAGCACGACCCGATGGAGTGGAAAAATCTCGCTGAAGATTCAAAGTATGCAGCTGTCAAACAGAAGTTGGCTCAATGGTTCCCGAGCAATAATGCTCCCGACGCACCACACGATGCATCCCGGAGCAGCAAAAAGAAGAAAAAAAAGAAACAGCAGGGCAGAGGGAAAAAGAAATCAAATGCTGCCAAATAAGGCTACTCGTTTTCATCTTGGAAATTGCGAACTCAGATGAGTATGGGAGCCCGCTATTCGAGTTCAAGCACAACTCGAAAACCAATACTGTTCGAGTAGCTTGATGGTGAGAGTTTAGAGCGATACGCGGCTCGCGCATACTGAGGAAACAAAGACCAGTTTCCACCGCGTAACACACGAGTGGAACCCGACTCGGGTCCTCCAGGATCCATCGAAACTTTTCCCTCTAATGTTTTGTAATAGTCATCGTCATACCTGTCGCTGCACCACTCCATCACATTGCCGTGCATATCGTAGACTGACCAGGCATTTGCTGCATAGTTCCCGACAGGAGATGTAAACGCAAAGCCATCTTGGGCTGATACCCCTTTCAGATGAGCATAATTTCGTTGAAATTGCAGGCTGGCAGATCTGTCCCAGATATTTCCATATTGAACCAGCGCTTCTGCATCGTCTCCATGAAAATACAAACTGTTTGACCCCGCGCGACAGACATACTCCCACTCAGCTTCGGTAGGCAGCCGATATTTTGACTTGGTCCTGATACTGAGCCATTTACAAAAATTGACCGCGTCATTCCAACTGACATTGACGACAGGATGGAAGTCATTTTTCAGCCAACCCGTTTTTACCCAGTTAAATGTGGGAATGCCGATGCTGAATTTTTGGGTTGTATCGTCCCAGCCTGCGCCACCCCTTCCGTTTCGCTCAGATTCGGTTTTATAGTCGGTCATTTTCACAAACTGCTTGAAATCATCAATCGTGACCTCATGCATGCCCATGTAAAAGGGCTTCGAAATCTGCACTTCATGCAGTGGGTGCTCGTTTATAAAAGAAGATGATTTGGTATTGAACTGTTTGGCAATTTCATCCGGGTCTTTACTGCTTCCCATCATGAATTTTCCGGCCGGGATCAAGGCAAAGTGCATTTCAAGAGAATTAATAAATTTGATTTTGCGAGCGAGATTTTTTGCCGTTTCATTCTGCTGTCGCTGAGAGGTTTTTTTGACAACGAGACCGGAAGTGGAACCAGGCGATGTGTTCTTGATATCGCCTGGTAGATCAATGATTAATTTATGGATACGCCCTGAAAGGCAGCCGACAATCAGAGTTCGGTTATCCGGACCAATGGCAATGTCCGATGGCATGTCATCTAAGACATAAGTTGCCAGTAATTTGCCATTGTTAAGGTTCCACAATCTGAGAGTTTGATCCGCACCTCCGGAAACAGCCTGCACTCCATTGGGAGAAACAGCCAGACAGGCAATATCCCGTTCATGCCCTTTTAGTGAATGCAGTAGTTTATGATTCGTCAGGTCCCAGACCTTGATATCAAGTTGCTTGTTTCTGATGGCACTGGTCAGCGCGCGTTTCCCGTCGCGCGATAATGCCAGTTGACGAAGATCGCCAATCTGTTCTTTATATGTGTGCAGTAGTTTTCCACTCTCCAGATCCCACACGTTTAACTGGTTGGGTGAACCTGAAAAGATCCGCTTTCCATCTGCTGATACATTCAGACAGGTCAGTCGCGTTGTATGGTTTTCCAGTGTATGAATTAACTTGCGCGTCGTGAGATTCCATACGTAAACGTTAAAAAATTTGCCCCGCTTTTTATTTGACCTGGAAGAGGTAACGCCGCGCGTTCCATCTGATGTAACTGCCATATCTCCATAGTTCCCCTGGGCATCAAACCTCTGGGTATTGGCACCTGTCTCAAGATTCCAGCCAAAAAATGAAGAACCGGAACTGGTAACAGCATGTTTTTCATCCGGCATAAATGAGATCCAGAGATTATCACCGGAGTACTCTTTGATCTCTTTCACGAGTGTTCCGTTTATCAGATCCCAGACTTTCAACTCATTATAGGCTCCCGAAACGGCTTGTTTCCCATCCGACGATATAACCACACAATTCACTTTTTGACTATGCATCTTGGGCATTAAACCGGGAGAACTGCTTAGTGGGTTCCACATTTTCAGGGTTCTGTCACGCGATCCGGAAATAATCCGTTTTCCATCGGGTGACATCACAACACACTTTACCATGTTGCGATGCCCTTTGAATGACTGGACCAGACGACCGCTGGCGATATCCCAAACTGCCAATGTGTTCGCATAGGTTCCCCCGATCACGTGCTTGCCATCTGCAGAAAGAGCCAGGCACTCAACACTTCCCGCATGATCTTTCAGCTCAAGGGTCGGCTTACCAGTACTGAGATCCCAGACCTTGGGGCTGCTGCCACTCGAAATGATATAGTTCCCATCAGGGGGCATGAGAATATCATTGAATTCGGTGGTCTTACTTTTGATCGTTCGGATCTGTCTGCCAGTCTCCAAGTTGTAAATGATTAAGTCGGCTCCTGAGCCCGTAATCACCTGTTTTCCATCTGAAGAGATGGCGATTGATTTCACATCAACTTTTTGACGAGTGATTGACTGAATTTCTTTTCCCGAAGTCAGATCCCAAATTTTCAGTTCTTTGCTGGATGTTCCGGAAACAACATGCTTTCCATCGAATGAAACGGCGAGACACAGTATCGAACCTGTATGCCCTTTGAGTGTTTGTACTACTTTGCCGCTTCTGAGATCCCAGACTTTCAAGGTGCGATCCCTGGAGCCGGAAATGATCTGTTTCCCGTTTGGTGTGACTGCGACACAATATACGTCGCGGGAATGACCTTTCAGCGTTGATGCCAGGGTTCCGTTAGAGAGGTCCCAGACTTTGATGAGTCTGTCTGCTCCTCCTGAAACGGCGTACTTCCCATCGGGAGTCACCGCCAGACAATTTACATCTCGAGAATGACCTGGAATCGTTCGGATTAAATTCCCACCTACCTGATTGAATGAGAGCCAGTCGGAACGAAAAGAAATTCGCTGATCTGAAAAAATCTGAAACGCGGCAAGCTCGGGTTCCTGTCGATTCAATAACCGCGCCTGTAACTGTTCCCGCAATGCCTCCGGATGATCGCGTAGAATATGTTGTGACAGATCCAATGCAACGCCAATTGTTTGAACGAAGGGGTCATCTACGTTTCGATATTCCTCAAGTAATTTGTCGATATTAACTTGTTCCAGACGCTGTTCTATCCAGGACGGATTAAGGTATTCCGGTTTGGTGACGACTGGGATGCTGAGAGTTTGTATCAATTCGTTGGGAAAGTTATTCAGTTTTCGTTCCCAGCTTTCATTTTCTCGTGTCAATTTGACCAGAAACCGTCCCGTCTGTTCTTTGGGTGTCAACTTGACCTGTAATTGTCCCTCGCCTTTGGAGTCTGTTTTAATGGTTCCCAGCAAAACGCGTTCACTTTTTTTGCTGCCCGGCTGATAGATTACATCCACAGTGACATCTGGCAGTTGTTTGCCCGGTTCATTGTTCAATGAATCGGCTCGTACTGTGAACCGTCCTGTAAACGCTTCGGCCGGCATGGCAAGTGGTGCTGCCGATTTGGGAACCGCTGCCACTGGTTTTTTCAGTTCAGGGTTCTTTTTTAGTGCAGCAGGCTGAGAGCTCTTGCCTGTCGCCTCTGTTGCTGATTCGACTTTTTCTACTGGTGGCTTGTTGTCAGCCATTTGGGCCGGCGTTTCGACTTCAGAATCTCCACCCATTAAGAAAATGCTAACTGTAATGATGAGAGATAAGAGAACAACCGCACCCACCGCCGCTATCAGATAGCTGATCTCAATTCCGAGCAGGTTGAGTTTCTTTTTGTCACCCTGTTCCGGAATGAGTACCTGGTTATCGTCTGGCTGAACCGACGTGCGATGATCAGTCTTGTTCTGGCTCTGTTTCACTGAAGTGGATTCGGGACTCAATAACCCCATTTTGATTTTTAGTTTTCTGTCATAGTTGGCTTTATTTTCTGGAGCCAGCAGGTATGCACTCGCAGCAGCAAGTTCCTTCAGAACGCGCTGGGATTGTTGTAGTTCCATTCCAAATGCATTTTGTTGAATGAACGCGATGGAATTCTCGGCAGCAGCTTTGATGATTTCGGGGTCTTCTTCAAACAATTCAATCCCGAGCAACCGATAGAGATTTGGCGGTTGGTCTACTAGAGGTATTCCAAGCCATCGTTGATAGGGATCAAAGTTTGTCATTACGTATTCTGTAAATGTGCCAGTGAATGTACCAGTGAAGGAAAGTAATCTCTGGGGTTTGCTTCATGAAACAGTACGAGAGCCGCCTGGTGTGTATGAAGCTTGATACTATATGTATTCACATCCCTGAGCAATTAAAAACTGGAAATTTATCCACATGTTATGCTTAATTCAGACGTAATGCGCTGATCAGCTGGTCCTGGCAAACCAATGGATTATCACAACGGGAAAACCTGAAACGGAAGAGAAGAGGGGCGTGAGTGGGATTTTGATGCCCCCATCCGAGAGGGCCTTTATTCTTTTTTCCTGCTTTGATTTTTTTCGATTAAAGCAGCCAGTTCTTCAACGGTGACGATGGCATTTTTATCTTTGTCTGCCTGAAAGAAGAATGGCAGTTCGCGGAGCGGGACCTCATCCTGTTCCAGTTTTCCGTTGGAATTTTTATCGCGCTTTCGTACGAGTCGGAACGCAATGGTCTTGAATTCGCTTTCGGCTGATGCTTCTTTTTTCGGAATTGCAACGTTGAAATAGCCGATCATCATTTCATTCCAGGTCTGATCGCCCCAGGAAACCGACTCATTCGGGTTTGGATTCGAGAGATTACTGTCCGAATTATTAAAGTGCGCGATACAGTGAATGTAGTCACCTCTCTCTAGGGCAATTGGTTTCTCAATTTGGTAGGCAGTTTGCCAGTTAAAATCGAAGGCAGGTACATTGAGTAACACTTCTCCCGGCTGGTCAGGAGTTTTTCTCAATTCATAGCGAAATGATTTTCCACGCAGATGCATATGAGGCATAAAACTCAATAGAAGAGCATTACGGTCATTCGCAGGAGATGTACCTTCAATTTGAAAATTGTCGTCGTGCGGTTCGATGGAAATACGACGTCGGACAAAATCTTGATTGATGACCTGCGCGGTCACAACCTGATGGGTGACTTTTGATTCATCGGTAAAGACCAGACCGACTTTACTACGATCCAGTTGTTCGCTGCCGATGGGGGTGTAGTGCATCTGAAATACCAGCTTGGATCCCGCGGGAACTTTTTTGGCCATGCCTTTCGGCAGCATAACTTCTCGGGAGCCGGGAACGTAACCGACCAGAAACTGGTCTCCCTCCCCGAACACACGCACTCGTTTTCCCGAAGGGGGGCGCGCAAAGACCAGGATGTGATGCACGACGGCCCGGTTTCCAGGCAGCGCCTCTGCGCCGGTCAGCCATTTGTCTTCTTTAAAACCAGGATCAACGGTGAAATACTGATATTTGACACCCCGTTTTCCGGCTTGTGCAGGTACCTTGAATGGTTTGTCACGCATATAGAATACAGCATCTGGTTTTTGAGGCAGTTTCCAACCTGCAATAAAAGTTTTCGATTCAGGCAGATCGTTCGGGTTGCCTTCTGGTGCTCCATGTTCCACCCATTGGTAGATCAGTTCTTTTTCTGCTTTACTCAGGCTGCAATCATTGGAAAATTTCCCATGCGCCGGATCCGCATGCCAGGGAGGCATTCTTTGGTCACGAACCACTTCGGCAATCGTTTCTGCCCAGCCAGCGACCTCTTGGTATTCGGTCAATTGAAAGGGGGCGATTTCTCCGTCGCGGTGGCAATCAATGCAGTGCTTCTGAAGGATGCGGGAGATCTGATTGGAATAGGTGACGGAACTTTTGGTATCTGGCTTACGTACGCGACCAATAAAACACCCAACCGGATCAGTCGAAATAACACTCACTGGTTTGTTTGCAATGAGTTCTGTGAGCGCGACCTTCAGGTCTTCCCGCTTGGGTTCATCTCTGAGATAACCAACGCCATACTGGTCGTCCACACGACCGTGATAACGAATGGTTCGTTTTGCATCGAGAAGAAATATCTCAGGAGTCCGCCTGGCACCGAATTGATCGGCGACATGGTTGCCGGCGTCTTTGAGTACCGGAAAGGTGATTTCATGCTTCCGTGCATAAGCGGCAATTTCTGTAAGTGAATCCTGTTGGTTGGACATGATGGCGTAAAACGAGACACCCTGATCAGCAAATTCCAGTGAAAGTTTTTGTAAGCGCCCGCCATACAATTTTGCCAGTGGGCATTCTGTTCCCAAAAAGGCAATCACTGTGAACTTCTGCACTGTCTGATCATTCAGTGAAACAGTTTTGCCTCGAAAATCTTTGAGGCTGAAGTTCTCTACTTTGTTCCCGATCAGGGAATCAGTAGATTCTGCGAAAAGAGGAAATGCGCACAGGCAAACGGACAGGAATCCCGGGATTAGGTAACAGAAGCGTTGCATTCGACCTTGAACTCACCTTTCAACTCTACTTTAATGAGGGCGCTAATGAGATGCGAAAATTATATTTACATTCTATAGGGTGAGTACCCTGCTGAATTTGATTTCGTTTCAAATATCAGTGAAAGATTTGAATTTGATGTATTATACATGCGACCAGAAACAGGGTAAATGCCAGTGATTGTCGGATTGGGTACAGATATTGTCGAGATTGAACGAATCGGTCAAATGATCGAGCGGCATGGAGAAACGTTTCTCGATCGCGTATTTACTGAAAATGAAAATAAATATTGCGGCACCAAGAAAAATAAAGAGCAGCATTATGCAGGACGCTGGGCAGCGAAAGAAGCTGTGATGAAGGCGTTAGGCACCGGTTTCATCAAGGGGATTGGCTGGAAAGAGATCGAAGTCATCAATTTAGCGAGCGGAAAACCAACGATTGTGATTTCAGGTGGCGTCGAACGTCAGGCGGGGGAAATGGGAATTACAGAAATTCTCATTACGATTTCCCACAGCCGCGAATTTGCGACCGCAACAGCAATTGCAATGGGAACAGCCACTTAGCTTTTTCAGCAGATTTCAATATTCGTTGCCCTTTAAATCTCTTCGAGATCCAGGATTTTTTCAATCACAGGCAGCTCATGCCTTTGTAGATGATCAATCAACGAAGACGGGCTTTCATCAGCGATGATCAGATCCCGATACTTGGGTTTGATAAATTCCGTTTCAATGCAATGTTCGACCATGTTCAATAAAGGGTCGTAAAATCCAGACGTATTCAACAGGCCAACCGGCTTGGAATAAATGCCCAGTTGAACCCAGGAGACGACCTCAAACAGTTCTTCCAAAGTTCCATAGCCGCCGGGCATCGCGATGAAGGCATCCGAACACTCCGACATTTTCGCCTTGCGCGAATGCATGTCTTCCACAACATGCATTTCTGTGGCGCCGGGATGAAGCAGTTCTTTAGTTGCCAGTTGGCGGGGAATGACACCAATTACCCGGCCTCCCGAGTCAAGTACAGCATCGGCAATGATACCCATTAAACCGACGCTCCCACCACCATACACAAGCGATATGTTGCGTTGTGCCATCAAACGACCCAATTCAATTGCGGACCGCTGAAACTGCTGATCGTTTCCTGATTTCGAACCACAAAAGACGCAGATGCTCTTCAGCTCACTCATGCTCCCGTTCCGTCTGCTGGCTGGTCATTCTCGGCTGTGGGTTCATCCTGTTCCGAATCGCCAGTTTTTCCTTCCTGTGCGTTGCCTTTAAACGTGCCGGGTTTGATCTGAGGCCCACGCTGATGCTCTTTCAAAATAGCCTGCAACTGTTCCATATCCATGACTTCACATTCCAGCAGGTCTCTGGTGAGATGTTCCAGTACTTCACGGCGTTCATCCAGAACTTCATACGCGGTTTTGGAGCATTCATCTATGATCCGTCTGATTTCAAGATCGATCTCTCGCAGTGTATTTTCACTGTGTGCGCCATCGGCTGAATTTTGTGAGTCTCCCAGAAAAGGGGATCTTCTGCTTTCGCTGTAATGCACGCGACCTAATTTGGGGCTCATACCAAACTCGGTGATCATGCGGCGGGCCAGATCGGTGGCACGCTGTAAATCGTTCTGGGCTCCGGTGGAGGTTTCCTGAAAAATAATTTCTTCAGCGGCAATGCCTCCCAGCAGCACACAGATGCGGCTTTCCAGTTCACTTTGCGTCACCAGTTGCTTTTCTTCTTCGGGACGCTGCAATGTATAACCGAGCGCACCCAGACCTCGGGGGACTATCGAAATTTTATGAACCGGATCGACATTGGGTAACGAACAGGCAACCAGAGCATGACCACATTCGTGATACGCCACTCGACTTTTTTCATCTTCATGAATCAATCTGGTTGATTTTTCCAGACCGGCAACTACACGTTCGACCGCTTCTTCACATTCAAGCATGGTTACGGCATCTTTGTTATTACGGGCGGCGAGCAAAGCGGCTTCGTTGATGAGATTCGCAAGATCTGCGCCCACAAAACCGGGAGTGATTTTGGCGATATTCTGCAAATTCACCGTTTCATCCATTTTGATTTTAGCGCTGTGTACCTTGAGGATCGCTTCACGGCCTCGTACGTCTGGACGATCCACGAGTACATGGCGGTCAAAACGACCCGGTCGCATTAGAGCGGGATCCAGCGTTTCCGGACGGTTCGTTGCACCCATCACGATCACACTCTGGTCAGAACCAAAACCATCCATTTCGACAAGAAGCGCATTCAGCGTTTGCTCGCGTTCATCGTGACCGCCGGGCATTCCACTACCGCGCGTTTTGCCCAACGCATCCAGTTCGTCTATGAAAATAATCGCCGGAGATTTCTGGGCGGCTTGCTGGAACATATCCCGCACACGGGCGGCGCCTACTCCCACAAACATTTCGACAAAGTCAGAACCGGACAGGCCGAAAAAGGGAACGCCTGCTTCGCCAGCAACCGCCTTGGCAAGCATGGTTTTACCGGTTCCCGGTGGACCTACCAGTAAGACGCCTTTGGGGATACGACCACCGAGCGCCTGATATTTTGCCGGTGTTCTCAAAAACTCAACAATTTCTCGCAGCTCTTCGACGGCTTCTTCAATACCCGCGACATCATTGAAGGTGACTTCGATGTCTTCCTGAGCATACATCTTCCCTCGGCTGCGACCGAATGACATCGGCGAACCCGCACCACCCATTCGGCGAAACAGATAAATCACAAAAATCAAAAGCACAATCGGGAAGAATAAAACGGCGATCAGCGATTCCCATTCCGACGGTCGGCTTTCGGAATCGACGATGATATCTTTCGTTTCCAGATTGGTTTGCAGTTGAGCACGCGTTTCAGAGGCAATTCCCCAGACGGGAATGTAAAACTTCTTCGTGGTTTCGGGCAATTTCCCTTTTTCAGGCGATTCCGGATTGGGCTGATCTTGAAACGTGATATAGTCGCTGCCAAATTTCAGTTCATGAACGTTAGTCTTATTGTATTTTCCATCATCGAGACCTTTGACGAAGTCTCCAAATTTGATTTTGTCGCCCTTGTTATTATTCGAGAAGATCGAAAGTGTAATCACCACGATCAACCCACCAACAACCAGATACCAGATGACATTGTTTTTGGGCCCTTTAGGTTCACCTTTGGGTGAGTTCTCTGGAGAGGAAGGGCGTTCTTTTTTTTGCTTTTGTGGGTCTTGGTCCGTATTTGGCATGGAGACTTATCTTTTCAGAGGAATTAGCAGTTCAAATCATTTCAAATGAATAAATGAAGGGAACATAATGTCAGGTGCAGATCTAAATGCAGGAGGCCACTTTTGCGATCAGGGATTCTTAACGCAGCGTACCTCTCTAGTTAATGTATGTGGTTTCGGCAGAGGGGTCAATCAAACGTTTGCACAGAAATCATCGTTCGGCACAAAACTCGTTCTGAAAACGAACTGTTGCAGAGTGAATGCCTCTTGCCATGTTCAATTAATACGCCTAAAATGCGGATTCGTTGGTGTTTAGGGCAAAAACTGGAACCGGGGAACGTCTTTTTTCCGCTCTTTGTGAGAATCGATAAAACAGTCATGCAAACTGACTGGGGATGAAAAACAGGGTCGAATGAAGCGAATAGCCGTTCTCGGGTCTACGGGTTCGATTGGTACCAGTACTCTGGAAGTGATCGCCGACCATCCGGAGGAAATGCAGTTAACTGCAATTACCGCCCATAACAGTTGGGAGAAGTTAGCTGAGCAGTCAAGGCAGTTTTGTCCTCGCTGGTCTGTGCTCAGCAATTCTGAGCTGAAATCAGACATCAAGCCGGATTCATTTTCTCCTTCGACCGAGCTGCTGTTTGGAGATGACCAGATTGAACGGGTGGCTTCTTCAGATGAGGTTGACATTGTCATTTGTGGAATTGTCGGGGCGGCTGGCCTGAAGGGAGCCTGGGCAGCAATCGAAGCGGGCAAAATAGTGGGTATTGCAAATAAAGAGACGCTAGTCGTTGCTGGGCCTCTTATTATGGATTTGGCCGCTCGCACGCAGGCAACTCTGCTACCGGTAGACAGTGAGCACAATGCCATATTTCAGGCATTACAGGCAGGGCACCCGAGCGAAGTGAAACAAGTGATTTTGACCGCCAGCGGTGGTCCGTTTCGAGGAGCAACCCCTTCGGAACTGGAAAACGTCACTCCTGAAATGGCGTTAGCACATCCGACCTGGGAGATGGGACCGAAAATTACCGTTGACTCTGCCACAATGATGAACAAAGCACTGGAAATCATTGAGGCAAAATGGCTATTCAACTTGAAATCAGATCAAATCTCGGTGGTCGTTCATCCGCAGTCGATTGTGCATTCAATGGTCGAATATGTAGATGGATCCGTTATCGCACAGCTTTCGCCTCCCGATATGAGACTTCCCATTCAGTACGCACTAACGTATCCTGATAGGCGAGAAGGATTGAATACTCCGATGGACTGGAGTCGGTCTTTTGAATTAAGCTTTGAACCACCCGATATGGAAGCGTTCCCTGCATTGCGACTCGGTTATGAAGTAGCAGAGAAGGGGGGGACATGCGGCGCGGTGTTAAATGCGGCCAATGAAACTGCCGTTGAGCGATTTTTATCAGGTGGATTGCGGTTTTGCGATATCGCGACTTCCTGTAAACAAGTATTAGAATCACATCAATTCGATCCCAACCCAAGTCTGGAAGAACTGTTTCTACTGGATGGCTGGGCTCGCAAGGAGATAAAAAAGTGGAACTAGAGTTATCCAGTCTGTTATTAGGGACCTTCATAGGCAAAGTTCTCAACATCGCCATGGTTGCATTGGGACTGGGGTTGGTGATTTTCTTTCACGAGCTGGGACACTTCGCAGTTGCCAAGTGGTGTAATGTCCAAGTCGAACGCTTCAGTATTGGTTTTGGCCCGATCATTTACAGCTTCAAATATGGCGAAACCGAATATGCGCTTTCCATCATTCCCTTTGGTGGTTATGTCAAAATGCTCGGACAGGACGACGTGGATCCAAGTCAGTTAACAAGCGAAGAAATTGCCCTCGATCCACGTTCGTATTCTGCCAAGCCCGTTTACCAGAGAATGGGAATCATTTCGGCTGGCGTGATTATGAATATCATTACGGGAATGTTGTTTTTTGCTTTCGCGTTTCGGATGGGTGTGGAATCGATGCCCAGTGTGGTGGGCGCATCGATTTCAGGCATGCCCGCCTGGAAGGCTGGGATTCAACCCGGTGATGTGATTGAAGTAATTGATGGTGAAAAAGCGACTTCGTATATGGATATCATCCGCAGCAGTGCGTTTAGTGATGGCGATATCAGGATGCAGGGTGTTCATGTGGACGGAAAAAAATTCGACGTCAAAATTACTCCCGACCGGACAGGCACACGGCCACAAATCGGTTTGATCCCGTCCAACAGTCTACGAATTCCTGTTTTACAGGATCCGGGAGCAAGCGTGACCAGCAAAGGGACCGCAGCCGCAAAGGCAGAACCCGGATTCTTACAGGGTGACACATTCAAAACAATCAACGGAGAACCGATTCGAAACTATGCACAGTTACAAAGAATGTTCGCAGCAAAAAGTAACCAGGTTTTGAAAACAGGAGTGGTTCGAAAAGGGACACCAGATTCCGAAATTGTGGAAATCACCGTAGGTAATAATCCCTTTCGGACTTTAGGCCTCTGGATGGACATTGGCCCGATTGAAGCGATCCAGGATGGTTCGCCCGCCGCTCGCGCCGGTTTGAAGGTGGGAGACAAAATCACGCACATCGATGGAAAAGATGTTGGGAAAGCTCTCAATCCATTGCAATTACCAAATTACTTTACTGATAAAGCGGGCGAAACAGTTTCGGTGATTGTGAAACGTGAGCAAGATGGAGCTGATCCTACCGAAGTCAGTCTGAATGTGGTTCCGCTCGACAGTCCCGCCTGGCTCGAACATCCAATCTATTCAAATACTCCCTTAGCCGTTGGTTCTGTCGGCATTGCCTTTCATGTGATTCCGTCAGTTCTGAAAGTCGAAGAGGGCAGCCCGGCTGCTCAGGCGGGAATCAAACCTGATGAGCACATTAAAAAAATCAAAATCATGCTGCCTGAAAACGACAAACTTGCCGACTGGGGTGGAATTCCGGAAGTCAGCTATGAATTCGATGATAAAAATATGAACTGGGCCAATGCATTCTGGGAGATGCAAGTGCGCCCCGGCTGGCCTGTCGAGTTGACCATCAGTAACAAAAAACAAATCAGAGAAGTCAAACTGATGCCCTGGGTCAATACAAATCAGAAACCGGGAGAACAATGGTCATTACCCGTTCGGGGAGTCAAGATGGAGTTGTTACGCGAAACGCAAAGGGCGGATACGATGGGTGAAGCTTTGGGAATGGGCATCGAATACACTACCAATTCCGCAAAAGATATTTATCTCACTCTACGAAGCCTCTTCACCGGGCGCGTTTCACCTCTCGAATTGAGCGGCCCGATCAAAATCGCTTCTGTTGCCTATGAGGTTGCCCATCAGGGTTATTCGGAACTCCTTTTATTCCTCGGGTTTCTCAGTGTGAATCTGGCAGTCTTGAACTTCCTGCCGATCCCCGTTCTCGATGGAGGTCATATGGTGTTTTTGTGTTGGGAAGGAATTACCCGCAAAAAGCCGAACGAACAGGTGCTCGCTGCCGCCACTTATCTTGGAATGATATTCGTTCTGGGACTGATGCTCTTTGTGCTGTATCTGGATATTTTCCTTTAGACAAAACACAAAATTAAAATTTTGTAGTGCGGAATGATTTGCTCTCATGTTATCATGGAGGCGAGTCGTTGTATGAGAAGCAGAACTCGATCATTGGTCAGTTAGTGCACTACATCGGAGGAGCAAGCAATGACATCCGGTCGGTCCCCTCATGGGTCGGGAGATCAGGCGGCAGCCTGGTTGGCAACAGTGTTTACACTGGCTGGGGGATTGTTTGCCTGTATCTTCGTCGTCGTCACCAGTGGAGAACCTCCCGGCAAACCCATGCTGATTGCGATCAGCATGATCATAGTACTCTTGCTAACGCTCTGGCTCTTACGTGACAAACCACCAGAGGCACGCCAACAGTCACTTAGACTATGGCACTGGTGGAAAAAGAAAGAGTCAGACAGTTACGAATACGAACCACGACCACGTAAACGTTCCCGATCTGCTGATTATGGGACACAGGCACCACCGACTCTGGAATCGATCCGTGAGCGAGTCGACGAACAAAGGACATGGGTTCCTTCAATACGAAACTTGAAGGAGAGTGGTGGCGACTCTACCATGTCTGAAGAAGACTGAGCAGGGATCACCTGAGTTATCGAAACCGGGAAAATCGGCGGCGTCGAGCCTGTCGTGTAGGTTGATTGTTATTCTGTTGATATCCTGACTGGTATCTTGATTGAGCCGCATTTTTCTGTTGCTGAAGAAATTGCTCTGAATAACCTATAATCGGTTCCGAAGCGACCGGCTGCACAAAGACCTTTTGTTTTGCCAGCACTTCCAGCTGCCTGGCATACTGCGGTCGAGTTCGTTCACGATAAATCATAAGCGAGTCGATAGCGTGATACATGCCCCCTGGTTCAAGAGGCTGCTTTTTATAGTCAATAAGATCCCTGGCAATCCGAGAGACAGCACTTCTGACCCACGGTTCATTCAGTCGATTTTGAGGCAGGCCTTCAATAATGAATTCCAGAGTATGACCGGTTGTGGAGACCCGTTTATTCACATCACTCGCGTATTCAGGACCTTCAAAATAATTGGCGGAAAATGAACCGTCCTGGTTTTGCATGGATCGTGCATACTCAATATATTGACGCACTCTCATGCTGGCTTCCAGCCAGGTGCCTCTTAACTGTTTTTGGTCTTTGATATAATTATTGACCGAGCTGGCTAACGCAAACAACCCATGCGTGCCCCCGCAGGCCGACTTCGTGGGGTCTGATTGCATCTGCACCCGAACCAGAGTTTCCATGTTCCATTGTTCGCCCTTGTTGCTGACCCATTCAGTATCCCAGGGCAGATAGCGGGAAAACGCCCACAGCGTCCAGGTGATTTCTTCATCGGTATTCACTTCTGCTTTGGCATTGCGAATCATGCTGGCAATTGTGATGGTTTTAGATCCTGCCTTGAATTTATGATCAAGAGGCAGACCAGCCATCGCGTAGAAGGCCAGAAACTGATTTGGGTGCCCTTCAAATGCATAGGGTTCAGTAAAGGGGTGACCTTTACCACCATGCTCAGTGGTGATAAACCAGGGACGATTTCGAAAGTTGGGTCCGGTAGAGACCCAGTCGATGGCTCTGACTCGTTTGTTGTTCTGATAAAGTGTGTATTCCCATCGAAGAGCCAGTATCCCATGTGCAATCTGCCACGGAGTATGTACCTCGGTGGAAAGCATTCTGCGATGAGAGACCTCAATCGCTTCATCCACCAGTTTGTCCAGAGGGTCAACTATCTTGGGTATTTCAGGTACCGTGGGTTTTTTCGGTGTGGGTGTCGTTTTTTTAGCAATGCCCCGAAATGGTCTTGGCTCGGGCATGGACTTTTTATTCTTATTATTATCTGTGGCCTCTTCCGCTACCAGATTTGGTTTGCGTGCTACGATACTCAAATCTGGCTTGCGAGCAACCAGAGGCAATTCCTCTGATGAGGTTTTTACCTGTTTTATTTTGACAGGTTGACCGTCTAATGCCGGTACTAGCAGTTTGGGACCTGGATCTCCCTGTGCATCACAGGCAACTTGGATCACAGTTGAAAAAACGATTAATGTTGAGCATTTAATCCAAAGGTGGGCAGTCATCCTTGAATTCATTCCGGATTCTTTCCAAGTCTACATATTGTGTACTGAGTTTTGCAGAAAATATTTAAGAGCCGCTAAATTGCCTGCATCATTCTGGATGGTGTTATTGATTTCGTCGGGAGTAAAAAGCGTTCCAACTTAATATGAAGACAAAATCTTCGCCAGAAGGGCTTGGTTTTGAGACTCTTCAAAGCCTTGGAAATCACTTCTTTTAAACACTTTCGAATGCGAGACAATGAAAATTGAGAGACTTGATTCGTATTCGAAGGAGTTTGAGGTAGTCTGAGATTAAGTTACTGGGATGAATAATTTATCGGTAGAAGTAATTAGTTCTGTTGACTGGGGTTTGGGAGAAAGTAGCATCTTGGCCAACTTTTGGAAAAAGTAAGTACCAGTTATGTAAAATGGTGCATATATTTCTCATTGAACTATTCTTATGATGTATTCAATGAAAATTTGAGTTTTTCTGCTTTGACTTGATTCTGTCTACAGGAAGAGAGGAATGCTGAAAAATTCCAAATTTCTTTGTTTTTTGGTAAAGTTAGTTCTACGAAATTGAAATAAGCTGAGATCAGATTGTGATTTTCTGATCTGTAATCAATAGTCGGTTCGTCCTGGAAACAAGTGATCCCCATTGAGTTACGGTTGAAGTAATAGATAGACCAGAAGCCATGCAACTGATGTTAGTTCATTCTACAAGTATTAACTTGTGGGTTTTGGAGGTGTTCACTGCAGCCTGGTGCTTCGTGATGGGATCAGTGATTGGCAGTTTTTTGAACGTCGTCATTTACCGCATGCCTTTAGGGTTGAATATCTCCAAACCCAAGTCCCGTTGTCCCGTATGTGAAACCCCCATTCGGACCCGCGATAATCTTCCAATTTTTGCCTGGATTTTATTGAGGGGAAAATGCCGGTACTGTCAGTCTTCCATTTCCATGCGCTATCCGATAGTAGAAGCCATCGTCGGCATTTTTTTTCTAATGTTGTATCTGGCGCTGGTACATTCCGGTGGTCAGTTTTTGCCCTATCGCAATCCCAACAGGTTTTCGGGCGTGTATCAAATTATGGAAGGGCGGACTTGGGATCTGATCGCCCTGGATCTCTATTACAGTTATTTATTTATTGTTGTTTTAGCTGCTGCTTATATTCAGTTTGATCGTCAGATCATCCCGCGCCGTCTGCTGATCTGGTGTTTTCTGGCAGGCATCATCGCTGGTGTTTTCCTTCCAGAATTACATCCTGTACCAGCGTTGATTCCGGTTGACGCTGTTTCCTCTACAGTCCTGTCTGGCGACAACATATTAAGTGAAAATCGCGACCATGGTACACTGCATTTGGGGTTTGAAGTACAAACTTTGATCACAGTGGGCTGGGGGCTTTTTTATGGAGCCGTTGCGGGAATTCTGTTTAGTTGGCCTGTTCTGTTTCAAACACAAAAACCAGGCACATTGATTCAGCCGGGGACTACTTCTCTGTTAATATTGATCGGCCTCTATCTGGGTTGGCAGCAGGTCATCAGTGTCTGTTTTCTTGCTGCACTCTGTCTGGCTTGTTGTGTGATTCTCGTTAGGAAAAGAAATTCAGAAAGTCTGCCACTTCCTGCCTCCGCTTTTATTGCTGCCGTTTTAGCATTACAGATGTTACTGGGAAAATATCTGACGATTCTACCGGATGACTTCGGATACCCTTCGTATCTCATGCTGACAGGAGGGCAGATTATTGCCATTCCCCTGCTGGTGGGCGTAGCGCATTACATTGTTGGTAACAGAAATATTCAACGTAACACACAGGATCAAATTCCCTTTGACGAAACATCAACAATCACATCTTGAGTTCACATTACCGGCCGAAGTCGTGCAGGCACTCAATGCAGGGGCCTGTATTCAGTTGGTGCTAAGCAAACCGGTCGATAAAAAATCGTCGGTCGGGCAAAAGGTCACGTTGCGGCCCGTGACTATCAAGGGCAAGCCACATTATCAGCTGGCGCTCACTCGGGGACAGCAGGAAGTTCATGAAAATCTTACTTGCTCCGAAACGATTGAACGAATAACAAAACTCTGGGCCGATCATTTTCGGGAAGGCTATCTCTATACGCAGCAAGCGGATCATCATTTTCAAAAGACAAAACAGGGAACGGTGCGTCTGAAAAAACAACCGCCAACAAAATCAAATTCCCCGCTGGTTGAATCGCATGACAGGGTCAAACAGTATCTTATTCCAGAAGCATCCCCCTGTGCTTTTCTGGAAGCCATTGGAGTGATGACACCAGCTGGTAAAGTGAAAGCAGCTCAATACCGCAAGTTTCGGCAAATTAATCGTTATCTGGAATTCATCAACGATATCGTACCCGGCTTGCCAGAGAGTGGGGAACTCAGAATTCTCGACTTTGGTTGCGGAAAAAGTTATCTCACATTTGCGACTCATTATTTATTTACCGAAATATTGAATCGCGACGTAAGTATCACCGGACTTGATCTGAAGGAATCTGTTGTTGCAGATTGTCAAAGCATCGCAGATCGGCTGCAGTGCAAAGGACTATCCTTTAAAACAGGAGATATTTCCCAGTTCAATTCCGGTTCCCGCAAATGTGATCTGTCCATCTCGCTGCATGCCTGCGACACAGCCACCGATGCCGCCATTGCCTCAGCGATACAGGCTGACGCTTCCGTCATCATGGCGGTCCCTTGCTGCCAGCATGAAATCTTTCAGCAAATCTCCAGCGAAACTCTGACTGGATTAATGCAACATGGCATTCTAAAAGAAAAAACAGCCGCGCTGGTCACAGATGCATTGCGGGCACAAGTTCTGGAAATTTGCGGATATCGCACTCAGGTTGTAGAATTCATCGATACAGAACATACTCCCAAAAATCTATTGATCAAAGCGGTCAAACGACCATCGGAATGGAATCCGGAAGAATTACAAATTACACTGCTGCAATATGAGTCGTTGAAAAATCAGTTTGGAATTCAGTCGTTTTATCTGGAACGCGCTTTAGGAAAACATTTTCAGGAACTATGCAGGCTGGCAAGAAAAGAGGGGACAGATTAAATGATGCCAGAGGAACCCGAACAGAGTCTTCGAAGAGCCAAACGCATCAGACCCGGTATCCTCTTGACTGTGATTGTGGTGATCGTCTCTGCTCTATTAATTTATAAAATTCAAAGCATGGAGTCAGATCGTCCATACACCGAATCGTCGTCCCGACAGACAGCACAGAGGAAATCCACGTCAGCCCTGTCGCCAGAAAATACAAAAACGCATCGAGACGAAACAGGTTGGTTCGAAGAGAAGCCGACTCCAGTATTAGATCCTGTCACACCAGAGCCGGATCTTGTTCTCACGCTAACGACTAATCGACAGCCATTGTTGCCAGATGTGAAAACAGTCGAAGAAGGCGAACTCAATTCGACCAGTTGGCAAAACCCGTTTTACAACCTGTTCTGGAAAAGCAAAGGTTGGCAGTTCACAGAAGCAGGAATGGTTTCGACAGCCGGACATATTTCAACGGCGACTTTTGTAAGACCATATAAAAAAATCAGTGTTAGTTTTCGCGTCGATGTGAAAGAGAACTTCCCTTCGTTCGAATTACATTTACTTACCAGAGATCCGGCGAATCCCGAAAAAGTGCTCATCGCCAGCGCGATCGTTTTTCAGAACGATACGCTCAGCGTCTTCGCGGTAAAGCAGGGGGTGAGCAAAACGCTGAAACAGGTCAAACTGGATCTGAGCACAACCGATGCATCGTCGGTCAGCATTCGATTTGTAGGAACGGGAAACCGATTTGTCATCAGTGTCGGCGGACGTCGCGTTCTGACATGCACTCAGCCTGCGCTGCAGTCGGGGCGAGAATGTTTCTTGAGCTTTCTGACCACGAAAGACCAGGTCCAGATTTCTGCCTTACGCATTGAAGGCGAGTAAAAGTCCTGCGGAATTCGTTACAGATTGTTATCACAGGCTTTTAACGCGGTACGCGCAACAAAAACTTGCAATCTGCTTCTCACGCTGGTAACCTGATAATATAATTAATATACCTTAAAAATAGAGCCTTCCACGCTTCTCCAGCAATTGCGATTTGAAGTATCGTATTAAGCAAGTATCGAATCCAGGGAGAGACGATGCTGATTGACGATCTCATTAATTCGGTTCACTTTTGATTCAGGTTTACCATGCGGAATTTGTTTAAACGAGTGACAACCTTCGCCATTACCATGCTGATGATGGTGCAGTCTGGGATTGCAGCCGAGAAGAAATCAGTCATCGATTTTGAAAAACAGATTCGTCCTTTATTAAAACAGCACTGTTATGACTGTCACTCTCAGGATGAGGAAGAATCAGGATTGCGCCTGGATCATGGAGCCAATATTCTCAAAGGGGGAGACCGGGGACCGGCAGTGATTCCCGGTAAGAGTGCGGAAAGTCTTCTCTTTCTGAGTCTGTCGGGACAAGGCAAAATTCCCCGCATGCCCCATGATCTGTCTCCCTTGAAGAAGGCAGAAATTTCAATCATTCAGCAGTGGATCGATCAGGGAGCCAAGATCCCGGAAGCAGAAAAAACATTGAAAGTGGTTCAGAAAACTTCAGACCACTGGGCTTTTCTACCGATTCGGCAGCCTGAACTTCCAAAAGTAAAACAGCAAAAATGGATCAGAAATCCTGTCGATGTCTTTATCTTAAATCATCTGGAACAGAATCAATTAAAACCATCAGCAGAAGCGGATCGCAACACTCTGATTCGTCGCCTGAGCCTGGACTTGACGGGGCTGCCTCCCTCTGTCGATGAAGTTCAAAAATTTCTCACCGACAAACGACCGGACGCCTATGAGCAGTTGGTTGATCGACTCATGGCCTCGCCTCATTATGGAGAACGCTGGGCGCGACATTGGCTGGATGTCGCCCGGTATGCTGACTCGAATGGCTTTACCATTGATGGTCCACGTTCAATCTGGAAATATCGTGACTGGGTGATTCAGGCCATCAATCAGAACATGCCCTTTGATCAATTTGTAAAAGAACAGTTGGCGGGAGACTTGCTGCCGAAACCGACAACAGACCAGTTAATTGCAACAGGCTTTCATCGGAATACCCTCATCAATCAGGAAGGGGGAACCAATCCGGAACAGTTCCGTGTGGAAGCAGTCGTGGATCGGGTCAATACGACCGGTGCTGCATTCCTTGGTCTGACTGTTGGGTGTGCGCAGTGTCATAAACATAAATACGATCCCCTGACGCAACGGGACTTCTATCAACTCTATGCGATCTTCAATAGTACTGCTGATATCAATAGCGCGCCACCCACATTATCACTGCCAACCGCCGCACAGGAAACGAAACTCACAGGTTTCAAGAAAGAGCTCACAGAATTGAAGAAACAACTGGCAGAACGCCAAAAAATGTTGGAACCTCAATTCAAAGCGTGGAAAGAGACTATTCAGAAAAGGTTGAAAAAATCGGAGAAACAGTGGTCGATACTACAGACGCAACAGGCAAAATCGGTCAATGGAGCGACGATTACAATTCAGAAAGATCATTCTCTCTTAGTGGGAGGCAAGATTCCCAATAACGATACCTACATCGTCGAAACCGCGAACATCCCTTCAGGAACGACGGGACTGCGTCTGGAAGTGCTCACCCATGCAAGTCTTCCCAAAATGGGCCCAGGTTGGGCCGGCAATGGGAATTTTGTACTGGATGAAGTGACCGTCGAAGTGGCAGAGCAGGCAAAAGCGGATTGGTCGAAGTTCAAACCAGTAAATCTGGCGGAAGCCACTGCCGACCATTCGCAGCAGAAATTTCCGGCCAGTAATCTTGTTGACGGTGATCTCAAAACCGGTTGGGCGATTAACGTGAAGACAGGGGAAATGAATGTCAATCGTCGTGCCATCATCAAATTAAAAACGCCATTGAAGTCTGACTCACCTCTGAAATTACGGGTTACCCTCAAGCAGACACGCGATTCAAAATACAATGTAGGACGTTTTCGCCTGTCAGCAACCACTGTAAACCCCAGTGTGTTAAATGTAGATCCTGCAATTTATGCCATTTTGAAACAGCCCGAAGAGAAATGGGATGCAAAACAAAAAACGACGGTAGAACTGGCGTTTCATAAATCAGACGTGCAATGGTCAGATCAAAATCAGCAATTGACAAAGCATAACGCAGAACTCAACAAATTGAATAAGAAGATCGTGACAACCATGGTCATGAAGGAGCTTCCCAAGCCACGCGAAACTTTTATTCTGCTTCGCGGCAATTTTCTGGCACCCGGCGCACGAGTGAGCCCCGGTGTTCCCGATGTATTACCACCGATGCCTTCCACTGTGAAATCACCCACACGCCTGGACTTTGCAAACTGGCTTACCAGTAAGCAGCAGCCATTGACGGCGCGAGTCACCGTAAATCGATATTGGCAACGCTTCTTCGGCAAAGGCATTGTAGAAACCGAAAATGATTTTGGAACGCAGGGAACTGCACCTTCTAATCCGGAACTCCTGGACTGGTTGGCTGCGGAATTTATGAATCTGAACTGGGACGTAAAAAAACTGCACCGACTGATTGTGACATCAGCCGCTTATCGTCAGTCATCTGACTTCAACCCGACTTATCAGGAACAGGATCCTCGCAACCTGCTCCTTTCCAGACAGAACCGCTATCGGATCGAAGCCGAATCGATTCGAGATCTGTTTCTTGCCAGTAGTGGTTTGTTAACGCGGAAAATTGGAGGCCCCAGTGTCTATCCACCGCAGCCGGAAGGCATCTATGTCTTAACTCAGAACAAAAAGAGCTGGCCTGAAGAGCAAGGCGAAAATCGTTTCCGTCGAGGCATGTATACTTACTTCTGGCGCTCAAGACCTTATCCGATGTTACCAACATTCGATGCGCCCAACAGCAATACCACCTGCACCCGTCGCGTCCGCTCAAATACTCCTTTGCAGGCTCTGACGCTGGCCAATGATCAATCCTTATTTGAATTGATTCAGGGACTCGCAGTACGTATTCTGCAGGAAGGACCCGATTATGACGAAGGTCGCTTGAGACATGCCTTTCAAATCTGTTTGTCCAGAACCCCCACTGATCATGAACTGGGTGTCTTAACGAGTCATCTGGCAGAACAAAGAGCACATTTTAAAAAATCACCAAAGGAAGCAGAACAGTTTGCTTCTCAACAGTTACCGGAAAAAGTCACAGCTACCGAAGCCGCCAGTTGGACGGCAGTGGCACGCGTTCTAATGAACCTGGATGAATTTATCACACGCGAATAACAAATTCCTCAATGTGGGTGATAATCGATTGATCACCCAGGGAGAATCGGATGAGTTTCGACGACTTAATGCTACGGGATCAGACACGACGCCACTTTTTTGAAACTTGTGGCATCGGCGCAGGTGCGATTGGACTTGCGACTTTGATGCAGTCTGAAAAACAGGCGCAAGCAAGTCCTTCTACACTGGGCAAAACGCACCATCCTCCCAAAGCAAAAAACGTCATCTATCTCTTCATGGCCGGAGGACCAAGTCAACTCGAGATGTTTGACTTCAAACCAAAACTGCAGGAACTGGAAGGCAACGTCATCCCAGAGTCCTATGTAAAAGGCAAGCAGTTTGCGTTTCTGAAAAAAGATGCCAAATTGCTGGGGACACGTCGGAAATTCAAAAAGTACGGGAAATCGGGCATACAAATTTCGGATGCCTTACCGCATCTGGCAACCGTCGTGGATGACATTACCATTTTAAAGAGTATGAAAACGGATGTATTCAATCATGGACCAGCCAAGCTGTTTATGAATACAGGCACGCAGCAGTTTGGGCGTCCCAGTATGGGTTCCTGGATTACTTATGGTATCGGCAGCGAATCGCAAAATTTGCCTGGCTTTGTGGTTCTGCAGTCAGGACCCCGTGGACCTCGCGGCGGCGCACCTTTGTGGGGCAGTGGGTTTTTACCAACCACCTATCAGGGAGTCCCTTTTCTGAATGGCGCTGATCCGATCTTGAATTTATCGAACCCCAAAGGTATTGACTCGAAAAGACAGTCAGATTTTATTAATACGGTCAACCAACTGAATGGTCTTCGGCTTGAAAAAACGAGAGATCCTGAAATCTCAACGAGGATCTCCGCTTATGAAATGGCATACCGCATGCAGTCCAGCGCGCCGGAACTGATGGATCTTTCGGGAGAAACCAAACAGACCCTTGATCTCTATGGCGTTGATCCAGCGAAGCCCTCATTTGGCCGTAACTGCCTGCTGGCACGTCGGTTAATTGAAAAAGGTTCACGCTTCGTTCAATTGTACCATACTGATTGGGACCATCATGGTAATAAAGGAACCGATTTGGCTGACGCACTGGATGCGCGCTGCCTGGAAACAGATCAGGCTTGTGCAGCGCTCGTCAAAGATTTGAAACAGCGCGGCCTTCTGGATGATACGCTGGTAATCTGGGGAGGTGAATTTGGACGCACACCTCAGGGAGAACCACGAGATCTGATTGGTCGCGATCATCACATCGATGCTTTCTCAATGTGGGTCGCCGGCGGTGGCTCAAAACCGGGTGTCACAATAGGAGAAACTGATGAGTTAGGATATTACACAGTGGAAGATACAATCCATGTCCGTGATTTTCATGCGACGGTACTCCACCTTTTAGGAATCGATCACCGCGAACTTTCCTATTTTTACCAGGGGCTCGATTTCCGCTTAACAGGCGTGGAAGAAGCACACCTCGTCTCGAAAATGCTGGCCTGAAAGCGAGACGTCGGCTTCAACTGGTAAAAACTTGAGCGAATTATTCAGAAATCCTCTGGACAGAATTTGAAGATTTCATTATCACTCCCCTCTCTCTCACATCTCCAAATCTCAAATCTCAAATCTAAGTCACTCACTTCTTTACTTTTCTGTCAAACCTACCCATTTCCTTAACCGTATGTCACGGAGGCATGGATGCCACCGGAGTCCAACACCGGTCTATCCGGATCTATTATGCGCCATACCGGACTGATTTTCCCACTCGTCATTATGGGTTCAGTTCTGGTAATCATTGCGCCGTTGCCTCCGTTCGTGATGGACTTCCTTCTGTCATGTAATATTACGGTTTCCGTGGTCATTTTGCTCACCACTATTTACGTCAAACGCCCGTTGGAATTTAGTGTATTTCCTGCCATTCTGCTGGGTACGACATTGGCACGACTGGTGCTCAACGTTGCCAGTACACGTTTGATTTTAACACGTGGTGCCACCGATGGGACGGCTGCTGCCGGAGGCGTGATTGAGGCCTTTGGTCAGTTCGTTGCCGGCGGTCAGTTGGTTGTGGGACTGATTATCTTTGTGATTCTGGTCACAATTCAATTCATGGTCATCACCAAAGGTGCCACCCGTATCAGTGAAGTGGCAGCGCGATTTGCATTGGACAGTATGCCCGGTAAACAAATGGCGATTGACGCTGATTTGAATGCGGGGCTGATCAGTTCCGATGAAGCAAAATCTCGCCGTAATGAAGTCACCGAACAGGCTGATTTCTATGGGTCAATGGATGGTGCCAGTAAGTTCGTCCGTGGCGACTCGATCGCCAGTATTATTATCACACTGATTAACGTAGTTGGTGGTCTCTATGTGGGTATGGTCGATCATGGAATGGAACTTTCCAAAGCGGCTACCGTATTTACCACTCTGACAATTGGCGATGGTCTCGTCACCCAGGTTCCTGGATTCTTGATCTCACTGGCAGCCGGTTTGATTGTGACGCGTACTTCCGTTGAAAGTAATCTGCCCCGTGATGTTGTTAAACAGTTTTCAGGTCATCCCGAAGCCTTGTTTCTGGCGTCGACTTTTCTGTTTGCCCTGGCGTTTACCGGACTGCCAGCGGGTCCGATGCTGGCCTTAGCCGTCGGCTGTGCCATCACGGGAACACTTCGGAAAAAGGGACAACAGGTCGCCGCAGTGAAAAAACAAAAAGAAGAAACACAACAACAGACTCCAACCCAACCCGAACCCAAGCCCGAAGATCATCTGTTTGTTGATCCTCTGGAATTAGAATTGGGTGTTGGTTTATTGCGGATGGCCGATCCGGCAACCGGCGGCGATTTATTGGATCGCGTGACCCGCATCAGACATAAAATAGCGCAGGAACTCGGAATTATTCTTCCGAAGGTGCGAATTCGAGATAACATTCGACTGGGACAACGCGATTACCAGATTAAAATTCGTGATGTTTCGGTAGCCTGGGGGTCAATTTATCCCGATGGGTTGCTGGCCATTGATACCGGTGCCACAAATGGAGATATTCCGGGCGTCGATACTGTTGAGCCAGCTTTTGGTCGACCCGCAAAATGGATTGAACTGGGACAAAAAGAACGCGCTGAACTGATGGGCTTCAATGTTGTTGAACCATCGGCGGTTGTGATCACTCATCTGACCGAAGTCGTCCGAGAACACAGCAGCGAACTGTTAACCAGAGAGCAGGTACATGCACTGGTTGAAAATCTTAAGGAAACATCCCCCAAGGTGGTCGAAGAGCTGATCCCCGATGTCTTAAAAATTTCACAAGTGCAGCATGTCCTTTCCAATCTGTTACGAGAACGTGTACCCATTCGTGATCTGGAAACGATTTTGCAGTCTCTCGGTGATTATGCGGATCGAACCAAAGAGCCCATGATCTTGACCGAGTATGTCCGCAATGGTCTGGCCCGTTCGATTTGCCAGCAGTACCGTGACAATAAACGGCTGTTGAGAGTCGTTACCTTGGATCCAGAACTCGAAGATGTGCTCATGTCGGGCATTGATTACAACGAAAATGGTCTCGTGATCAAACTGGCTCCTCAGACCGGAGAAATGATTACACAGGCTATTGCTGATCAGATTGAACCACTGGTTGCATCAGGCGGACATCCGATTGTCTTATGCAATCCGCAAGTCAGAGCGGGCTTGAAACAAATTACCTCTCCCTTGTTGCCGCGTCTGGTGGTTTTAAGTTTGAATGAAATTACTCGAGACACAGATGTAGAAGCGGTAGGACAAATCTCAGTCAATCATACACAAGCAGGAAATGTTGTGGGAGCAGCCTGAGTGATACCGGAACAGAAAAAACTTCTGCTATAAAAATTATACGAGCCAAACGAAATAGTTAATTAGAGGAAACGTAAACCATGGAAGATGTTCGCACTTTTAAAGCCACATCCATGCAGGAAGCACTGACTCTCGTTCGAGAGGAGATGGGTAGCGATGCCGTTATCCTCCAGACCAAACAGATTCCTGGTCGTAAAAGCCTGCTGCCCTGGTCAAAGTCGAAGGAAGAATTCGAAATTACTGCCGGGCTTGGCATCAATGTACGAACTCCAGAAGCGATCAATAAAAAACCACACTCAGCCGGAATTCGACACCGGGCCTCAAATTTACAACCAGCAAAGAGTCTTGCAGAATCGACCTCCCCACCCGATACATTCACTCGGACTACCACCCCGGTTCGACAGAAGACAGGACCTCGATTTCAGCCCAGGCAGCCTACTCCGGCTGATCAGCGGCCAGTACAACGTCGATTTGATCAAAGAGATTTGGAAACCGTTCCACGACAAATCAGTCCGGAACAGAAAAGACCGGAACAGAAAGCCTATGATCCCACGGAAGAGTTCGCGGAAAAACTCAACGCCATTCAAGAGATGTTGGAATCGCTGGAACGCCGTACTCGATCACAAAGATCTACAGATGTTCCTTCAGAGTTGTTCCACATCTATACCGATTTGATTGATGCGGAAGTCGATGAAAGTGTTGCCCATCAGTTGATCACGAAACTCAAAGCAAATTCCACACCCGAACAATTAAAAGATACAACAGCCAGTAAGGCGCTCCTGGCAGCGTTAATTGAATCGCAATTACAATGTGCCCCCCCGATTAGTCCTGTTCCCGGTCAACGAAAAATAGTGGCGCTGGTTGGACCAACGGGCGTCGGTAAAACGACAACCATTGCAAAACTCGCAGCAAATTTTCGCTTACGCGACAATATTAAAATGGGACTGGTCACTGTAGACACGTATCGGATTGCCGCCGTCGAACAGTTACGCACCTACGCGGAAATCATTGACCTGCCTATGAAAGTCGTCAGTAATCCCAAAGAGATGCAACAGGCTCTGGATGAACTGGTAGGGCTGGATCTGGTGCTGGTAGACACCGCCGGTAGAAGCCCCAGCGATGATCTCAAAATTAAGGAACTCGAAAGCTTGTTCCGCGAAGTGCCCATCGATGAAGTTTCACTGGTTATGAGTATGACCTCCAGCGCAAAGAGCCTTGAAGCAATTGCCAGGCGATTTCAGGTTGCCAAACCAACATCAATGATTCTGACCAAACTGGATGAAGCACCCGTGATGGGGAGTCTGCTGGCATTAAGCCAGAATGTAAAACTTCCCGTTCGTTACCTGACGACAGGTCAGGATGTACCCGATGATATCGAACCGGCAAATGCGGCCCGTATGTCACGTCTCATTCTGGGAGAAGATCGGTTGCTGTGATCGTGCGTGTGTAGAGACGATGTCTCTTAAAAAAGATGACTATAAGTGAATCAAAAATATATCGACATAAATATCAGAGAGAAGGTTAGCCAGATGGCTCCAGCTGTCAACGAAAATTTACTAAAACAGGCGGAAGCGGAATCCACAGCCAGATTGACTGAGAATCCGTCGGTTGCTCTCCCATCGCGGAGTGATCAGGCGAAGGTTCTACGTGGCATGATGGAAAAACGTCAGCCGGGGATCTTCGATCCAGAAGGCAGCCAGAAAGACAAAACAACTCGCTGTCGTACCATTGCATTTTGCAGCGGAAAAGGGGGAGTCGGGAAATCGGTCATTTCATTGAATCTGGCATTAGCTTTAGCACAATCGGGAGCATCCGTTTGTCTGATGGATGTGAATCTCGCTCTGGGAAACATTGACCTGTTGTGCCGTCTAAATGGTTACTGGAATCTCTCTCACGTCGTTAGTGGTGCCCGCTCTCTGAAAGAAATTCAACTCCAAGGTCCATTGGGAATCAATGTCGTAACGGGCGCCAGTGGCTTAACAGATCTGGCAGACTGTTCGGAAGCCGTTCGAAAAGACGTTCTCGGACAAATGCAGGAACTTGAGGCAACTCACGATTTTCTGATTCTCGATAACGGAACTGGCATTCATCGAAGTATCAGACAGTTTGTGACATCGGCAGACGAAGTGCTGATTGTCACCACACCTGAACCAACGGCAATTGCAGACGCATATGCCACGATCAAATCACTGTCGACGATTCAATCACTGGAAATACAGACTCTGGTCAATCAATGTACCTCTACCGCGCAGGGTGAAAATGTATTTCAACAACTTAAGAAAACAACAGAATTATTTTTACATACCGGTTTAATTCAAGCCGGGCAGATTCCTCATGATATCAATGTTGTGCAATCCATTTATGATCGGGACCCCGTTATTTTGAGTCATCCGGGATCACCTGCAGCAGAAGCTATCTTGGAGTTGGCCCAACATCTGATGAATTTAAAAAAATCAAAAGAACTGAAAAACAAACAAGAGTCTTACTTTCCGCGGCTTTGGAAGCGATTGCTTAGCGAAGCCGCGTAAAATAGAAAATAAGGTTGGAAATCACAGAAAACTCTCTCTCATCTCTCTCTCGTTTTCTGTTCTTTCCCACGCCTGAATCACGTCACTTTATCATCCCTTAACAATTAATTTTAAACTGGCACGCAGACACTGGTCTGTCGTGACGTAATTTGACCATTGGAAATGCTGTACTTAAGGCTTTTCCATCAGGTTCGCCTTACGCAAACAGGAAATTTTAAAATGTTAGATTTTAACGGTTAATTAAATTGTAGGAGAAAGGTTAAATATTCTGAAGCAGGACGCCGATATAAACAGATAGAGACGCGAAGGTCTCTTCAAACTGAAGTTGATTTCATTTTGAAAGTTTTTCAATCTCGATCCGGGAATATTCTGTGGCCCTGCATTATGCATTTCGTTTATCGCTAATCGCTTTTGCGACTGAATCAGTCAGAGGCATTCTCTCTCATTCTGATTTCATCGGCGCGACTCAATCTGCACTTTTTGCTGCGGTCATATTTTTTGGTCTCGGCCTTGTATTAGGAGAAATAGCGACTCGTCTGGTTGAAGAATCAGAACGGGCGATATTTGAAAAATGGAAAAATAATCTCGACTAAAATAAATAGTTTAGCTTCAGTCGTTTCAATTTTAGCCGGTTGAAATGCTCGTATATTGATCACGGAGGAATAAATGGCCATCAAAGCCAGTGAAGAAATCGCAGAAGTCTGGAAGGTTTTCAAACAGGACCAATCTAATCAGGCATTGCGCAACAGATTAATCGAACAGTATGTTCCCCTGGTTCGATATAATGCTGAAAGAGTATGGGCCAAATTACCTGAAGGTGTGGATTTAAATGATTTGATTTCGGCTGGCGTGTTTGGATTAATGGATGCCATCAACGCATTTGATCTGGAACGTGGAGTCAAGTTCGAAACTTATTGTGTTCCGCGTATTCGTGGTGCAATGCTGGACGAACTGCGTACAATGGACTGGGTGCCTCGCCTGGTTCGCAGTAAAGCCAGTAAGTTGGAAGCAGCCAGGAAATCCGCCGAAGCAGAATTCGGTCGCCCCCCTGCCGACGAAGAAATTGCACGTAAAATGCAATTGTCGCGCAAAGAGTTTGATAAACTCAAAAATGAAGCCAACGCCGTCGGGCTGGTAAGCTTAAATAAGAAATGGTATGAAACCGACAGCTATAAAGATGTCCGCGAAGTCGATATTCTCGAAGATGCGAAAGGGGAAGATCCCACTAAAAGCATCCAGAAACGGGATCTGATGCGTCTGGTTACCAAAGGTCTCAACCGCAATGAGCGTTTGATTATCATTCTTTATTATTATGAAGAACTGACAATGAAGGAGATCGGAAGCACTTTAGGCTTGTCAGAATCTCGGGTCAGCCAGATGCATTCCAGCATTGTGAACCGACTCAAAGAACAGTTGGGTCGACGACGCCCGGAATTTGCGTAAAAACAGTCATTAGTATCAAATGCACAAGGCCTCCAGTTTTATGGAGGCCTTTTTTTATGGCACAGACAAATCCAAATTCATTCAATTTGGAAAAACCTTGCAGTTCTTGACTCAGATACTCGAAATCGGAACCGGGTTGGATTTAGAATAAACGATTCAGGGAGCAGCAGTTCCGAACAGACGACTTCCAAATCGTTTTTGATTTACTTACTCCAGATAGACAGTCAGGGTTACGGTTCATTCATGGATGTTTCTCAAATCGAAGATTACTACCAACGCTCCTTGACCGAAGTAGGGAAAGTCCTCATGGGTCAGGAAGATCTGGTAGAAGGAGTTTTGATTGCATTATTCTGTGAAGGAAATGTGTTAATTGAGGGTGTGCCCGGTCTGGGAAAGACGCTCCTGGTCAATGCACTCAGCCATGTGTTGTCGAGTCAGTTCCGACGGATTCAGTTCACGCCCGATTTGATGCCTTCCGATATCACAGGACACTCCGTGTATGACATGCACGAGAAATCGTTCACATTTAATCAAGGGCCATTGTTTACAAATCTGTTGCTGGCTGATGAAGTCAACCGCGCTCCTGCCAAAACTCAGTCTGCGCTTCTGGAAGCGATGCAGGAACGGCAGGTTTCTGTAGATGGCAAAACCTATGCACTGGATCGTCCCTTCATGACGATCGCCACGCAGAATCCATTGGAGCAGGAAGGAACCTACCCGCTCCCGGAAGCACAATTAGACAGGTTCATGTTTAAACTCATCGTGGACTATCCGACACAGATTCAGGAAAATGCGATTCTCAATTTGTACGCGGCTGGTAAAGATAACCGTGATCTGAGTAGTTTTGGCATGGAGGCCATTCTCAATACCGAAACAGTTCTTGCCATTCAGAAACGTGCGACGGAAATTATTGTTGAACCTTCCATCATCCAGTACATCACATCCATTGTTTCTCGTACGCGCAGTTGGCACACCATCGAAGTCGGCGCAAGTCCTCGTGCCAGTGTGAATCTTCTGATCGGTTCGCGTGTCATGGCTGCCTGCCAGGGACGGGATTTCGTCGTACCCGATGATGTCAAAGAACTCTCATTACCAGTTCTACGCCACCGTATTCGACTGCATCCCGAGGCGGAAATCGAAGGTATGAATGTCGATGATGTCATTTGGGAAATCCTGGAAAGCGTCGAGGCACCTCGCCAATGATGCCTCGCCTGCCGTTAATATTCTTGTTCGCGATGGCCATGATTCCTTTTGCTTTGGGAACTGTCTGGCAGGAAGCGACTCAAGTGGGAGTTTTAGTCTGTCTGGGAGTCTTCCTGTTATCCCTGGTTGATCTGGCGGTGACACCTTCCCTGTTAGCTGTGGAAGTTCATAGAGATGTCAATGAAGTTCTCAGTGTGGGCACACCAAACAGCGTGAAACTCTGGTTTATCAATCGTGGTACGGTCCCGTTATCGATTCATGTACATGATGAGCCACCACTACCCTGTCATTATTCTAATCTGCCCTTTGATATCCAACTCGTACCGAACAAGCATCAATACTGCATTTATCATGTAGAACCACATCATCGTGGGAAAAACCGGTTTCGACGTGTCTTTCTCCAGATGAAAAGCAAACTTAAGCTCTGGACGGTTTATGATGAGAAAGACATTCATCAGGAAGTCCGCATCTACCCGGATATCAAAGCGGTGCGTGGTGTTGAGCTGTTGGCTCGTAGAAATCGATTGGCGGAAACAGGAATCAAACTTTCCCGGCTAAGAGGCAGAGGCACCGAGTTCGACCGCCTGCGAGAATACCGTCGGGGTGATGAATTCCGCAGTATTGACTGGAAAGCGACCTCGCGCCATCAGGAATTAATCAGTCGAGAATATGTCATCGAAAAGAATCAGAACATCATTTTTCTGATCGACTGTGGGCGATCCATGTGCAACGAAGAGGGGGGAGTGACTCACTTTGATCGTGCCTTAAACGCCGCGATTTTATTAAGCTATGTGGCTCTTAGACAGGGAGACACTATTTCGCTGATGGCTTGTTCAAACAAGGTCGAACGCTGGGTACCACCCATCCGAGGCGCCGGTTCGATTCAGAAACTGATCAGACAGGTTTATGACCTGGAGCCCATTTATGAAGCCTCCGATTATCAAATGATGTCAGAACAACTCCAACTGCGTTATCGTAAACGTTCGCTGGTTGTGGTGCTGACACATGCACTTGATGAAGTACATCTAAGTCACCTGGGCGACGCCCTGCAGCGCATGCGTTGGCCTCATCTGGTTTTGTCAGCGTTCCTGAGAAATGTCCCATTACAGAATCGTATGAATGCGATCCCGGAAACCGACCGCGAAGCATTCCAGATCTCTGCCGCCGTCGATATCGTTTCCACGCAGACGACTCAAATAGCGGCCCTGCAAAAATCGGGTCTCCTGGTACTCGATACTCTCCCGGAAAACCTCTCTGTCAATCTTGTCAGTCGCTACCTGGAGATTAAAGCAAGGCAACTGCTATAAGTCTTTGCTGATTTCAATTTCCTCAACGAGATTTAGAAATCTGGGAACTTCTCTGGTTCTGCTAACGTCTTCTTCCATAAAGTAAGCAGAGGCAATCCATGCGCCAGCTCAAGGTTCATTCAGATCTCAATCAACGGGTCGCTCTATTCTTCACTCTTAAAAAGGAATTCCTAATATGAAACCTCTCATCACTTCATTGATGACTTTAATTTTCACCTGCTTTGTAGTTCATGTTTCTGCTGAAGAGTCATCAATTGCAAACGACGAACTTCAGGAATTGAGAACACGGGTCAAGCTGCTCGAAGCAGAGGTCCAAAATCTGAAGTATGGAAAACAAGCCGATACTACACGAAATACCAATTCACTGGCTGCTGCCATAAAACGTTTTAATACACGTTCAGCGAAAGATCAAATTGGTCGCACTCAACCCGAATTGACCCTTTCTGAAGTCATTGCAGCCATCAGATGGCTCCAGCCAGACGATGTTTCCGTCACTGCTGAGGAATTCGCCGCGTTTAAGAAAATCGCTGAGACTCAGGAGCTGCCACCTGAAGCAAAGCTCGAAGTAATCAGCAGTTTCATTCCGAACGACAAATTTAAATTTAAGGCGTGGTCGGTTCGACTACGAGTACCACGCTCTGCAATGAAAGGATGGACCTACGCTTTCCCGATCCGCCAACGATGGATTTCTTCCGCGCCATTAACAGATCGTAGTGACGGGTTAAAGCAGCTAAGGGGATCTACATTGGATATAATCTTGCCACCCGCTCTAGAGGAATCGTTGAGACTCCCTTGAGACGACTCAATTGTCTGCGATCATCTTTCATCGAAAAGCCTTGAATGTCGTCCTTCCACCAGATTTATACCATGTACGGTAGTGCGGGTTATAAGGGCATTATTGATTGTAAGTGGTGCTGTCCACGTCGTTTTTGAAAGTTGGTAAAATTAAGTTTTTTCTTTTTCTCACTAAAAATTGTAAGATCTCATCTGACTGAATAGTGTGCATATCCTGAAATAGCCGATATTTAAAGATATCGAAGAGTATGAAGTTTTCATGAAAATCCGAGAGGGAAAGCAGTGAATTCTTCTCGACTTGTCGGACCTCTGCCTTTTTTCTTTTACTTGCTTTAGAACAATCCGTATAATAGCAGTTCAATATGTTTGTTAACGCTACTGACTGGAGTTGTTTATGGCTGTCTGCTTAGTCCCGGTGAATCAGGGTCGCCCTATTGTTCTTGATAAGGCGATCATTCTTGTTGGACGTCATCCAGATTGCGATATTGTCATTTCGGACAGTCCCAAAATTTCTCGGAAGCATTGCTGCCTGGCCATTGTGAATGATCGACCGATAATCCGCGATCTGGGAAGCATGAACGGCGTTTATGTAAATGGGAAAAAGGTTGAAAAGCAGGCGTGGCTCAAACTAAATGATGAGTTGAAAATCGGAAACGTTGCTTATCATCTGGAAAATATTGGTGCAGAATCCCAGAAAAAGAATGATGACGCTGAAATCTCGAGCAGCGGAGAAGATTCTCCGACGAAAGCTCCTTCGGTGCAGCATTTTAAAAAGCCAAACAAAGACGTCGACATCTCACAACAATTTCCCATCGCGATCTCGGATAGCGGGCAAAGTGTTAAAATCAATGAGATGCTGCCCATTGATGATCTGGAAAGTGTTGAAGAAGACGAAGATGACGATGATGAAAATTATTCAGACAGCCACCGATTCGAAGGCTCTGGCTCGCACGTTGAATTTATTTCTTCTTAGCCGTTCAATCTGGCTTCGCTTCGATAACCCGGTTTTTCATTTGAAATAAGACCGGATGCCAAAATCGGAAGTGCGCTATCAACAACAGAATCAACAGTGTCACGCAACTGATGATCGCCCCAATCAAAAACCATCCCGATTGATACGCCCAGATTACTTCGTGTTTGCCGACAGGGATTTTGACGCCACGATATATGCCATCAATCAGTTCTGCCTCAGCGGGTTTTCCGTCCACATAAACTTTCCAACCAGGGTAATACAGGTCCGTCAGAATTAATGTGTCTTCCGTTGGCGTTTCTGCTTCAATAATCACTTCATTCGCCCGGTACGCTTTGATCGTCGCTGATTGATTTACCTCCGGTTGTGTCCAGGCGAGACGACCACGGCTCCCTTGAAGCTCATAAAAATAAAGTGGTTCATCGAAGCGTCCCCAGGCAGGATTGAGTACTGCATCATAGTCACTCCAGATTGGCTTGACCGGCCATTGGTCCAGTTTCAATGGATGCTGACTGAGGATATGAGTCACTCCTGCTTTCTGTAACCATTCAATTTGTTCGTCTGTCGGTTGGTCTTCTTCCTTGAAAGGCAGTGGCTCTGGCATCGCCAGCTTCGGATCAAAATACTGTTCCGGACCTATACCCAGATATACGGGAGTCGAAGACACGCCGATTAATGTTGGCAAGTTTGCTCCCGGGGCAAACAGTCGCACTGGCTTTCCAAATTCTTGAACGATTTTTCTGAGGGCACTTTTTTGAGCCTGCTTGATGGGAGGATTCGGAATAATGGTGGCATAAGTCACATAACGACTGACAACCCAGAAATCAGTGACTGTAAACAGACAGACGAGAGACACAATCAAAAGTTGAATGTGTTTGTTCCAGTTCACAATCAGGCGTTCCAGACTCACGCCGGCAATTACCGCAACTGAGAATGTCGTCACGATGCCATAACGCCCCGGTCCCGTAAAGAAACTAAAACCGGGTAGGTGTTTCGTCAAAGGCAGGAACCAACCTGGCGTATAAAGTAATGCCAACAGTCCGATCACCGCCAGTAGAACAAGTCGTCGATCTCCGGTCCAAACGCGGCGCCAAGTGCCGAAAATCAGCAGCAATACAGCAGCAATTCCGAAATAGAGGTGTGCTTCCACCTGATTGGTCGCGTCTGCACCCGGTGCAAGACCCGCGTCGAGGTTGACTTCATACGGATACCAGGACCAGGGGGCGACAACTTGGGATAGATACCAGACTGGAATATGTCCGTAACCGGGTTGATGTGATGACTCACCGACTTCCGCTCGCTGGCTTAACTGCTTCAATTCCCACGTTGGTCCCAGCTGCACAGCCGACAGAGCATAAGCGGAGACAAAAGCCAACAGCAACAAAATGACGGTAAAACGCCGAATGGGTTTTAATTGCTCAGTTGTTTCATCGCGACTCAGCCAGATTCGGGCGGGGATATAAACGAGTAACATCAACTGTGTAATAAACGCCAGATTGAAATGCCCCGGCAAGATCTGCATGGCTAAGGCAAAACAGAGGAGAATCGGGTAGCGCCAATTACGGGTTTGAAAAAACGATTCGACGCACCACAGTGCCAAAGGCAGCCAGGCACCACCGATGATGGCCCATTCCAGACAGATACGTGAGGGGAACCAGCCGTATGTGTAAACCAGTCCTGCAAATAGAGCTGCGATCAGGGAATATCCCAGACGTCTCACATACAGCGCGGTAAACACAAACGCCAGAATGTAATGCAGAATCTGAACAAAGTTGTAAGCTGTATTGACTGGAAAAAAACGGTAAGCAAAATAATTGAATGGATAAAAAGCGCCGGTCTGGCTCTCTGCAACTAAGGGGAAACCATGGCCGATATTGGAATTCCAGAGGGGAAATTCACCCGCCTGCAAGCGTTCGGCAAAGAACGTTTTTTGTGGGAAAAAGTAAGAATAAAGATCGCCTCCAATCAGACCGCCGCCCGACCAGAGACCATTCCAGAAGATCCACGTCAATCCAACTGACGCCACTAAAATGATGACAGTAAATACAGATGCACTGAGGGGAGCAGCTTCTTCCGGTCGAGGCGGTTTGGTTTTCTTTTTCCGGGAATGACTCAAGCAACTGAACCTTGTGTTGACGAAAGGGATAGCGTCTGACTGGCAAGGTTCTATTCTAGGCAGCCCACGATAATGTCTCAACACTCAAGACAGGAGTTCTTACTCGCCAAACGTGCGATTCAGACGATTCCGATGGTAAGCCAACCGTTCTTCGGAACTCATTGAAGCAAAATCAGGAGCCTCAGTGACGTTTTTCGCTGATTTTTCCTGTGTGGGTTTCCCATTTTTTTGTTGTGTGGGAAAGCTGAAGGTTTTGCCATCTTCACCACCATAACTCATCACTGCAGTCTGATAGGTGAGATCGACGTCTAAACTGCGCGTCGGTTTAATGTCCAGTTCCTGCAGTACGCCATGATAGGCTTTTACCGCTTCGATCGGCTGAATTTTGTCTTCTACCAGAAACCGCAAAAACTGAATGAACGCCAACTGGTGCTCGGCTTGATTGATTTTTCGTCCGAACAATGCCACGCGTGCCCCATATTTACGGGCATCATAGATTAATTGGAACGCATCCAGTGTGGTTCCCGCTGAGCCACCCAGAATTCCGACAATCAAATGCGGATCATAGGCAACCAGTTCTTGCATGGCCCGTGGTCCATGATAAACCATCTTCAAAAATGTAGGCCGCCCTGCTGAAGCGACACCTGCCAGAGTACGGGCAATCAAATCGTTGATAAATCCGGGAGCCATATCCGCGGAGACCGCATTGCTGATATTAGGGTCAAAAATTTCCAGGAAGTGGCGGAACTTTTTGCGTTCAGCCTCTTCCCGAAACTCTTTATAGCGTTCCAGCGTTGCAAGATCTTCTTCAAGATTATTGTTAAATGTGACTGAGTACAAACCAAGATCAGCGCCATAAGCGCGTTCTTCCGGTTTACAGTCCAGATGCCCACACATGATGTGATCCAGACTCGCAGAGCGAAATGGCTTGGCCGGCGATAAATGAACGACGCCTCCACGCGGTACATGTACGTCGGTCGTATCATTGGCTCGTGCCGCTGGTGTAATCGGCGAATTGTCAAATAAGCGTTCGTCGATTGTCAGTTTTTCACTCGTGCTGGCTGACATCAAAACAATATCTACGATTTCCTGCTGGATCACTTCACGAATCTGCTGCCGGTATTCGGCCAGCGTTTTATATTTGAGTTCCTGATCATGCCGTTCAGGAGATAACCCAGGCGCACCAATTCCAAACGCCATATCAGCGTCCTTGGCATCGGCAATGATAAACTCTTTCGAACCGCTGGGATCAGCGTGAATCGATCGAATTTTTCTATCAAGTGATTTTTCCATCAGACATTCATTTCAAATTAAAACGCAACAAAAATAGAATCAAATGTAATTTTTAGGACACCGCTTTCGCGTTGATCAGCCAAGAACCTTCCTCAGCGTTTCCCCCAGCACTTTTCCAGACTGAGTCAGCGCCAGTTGTTCTTTCGGCCAGAGATCGATCTCAATATGTTTTACTACTCCGGAACGACCCATGACTGTGGGTACGGAGATACAAACATCTCGCAGACCAAAGGCTCCGCTCTGTAATGAAGAAACAGGGAGAATTCGCTGTTGATCCAGGGCAATGCAATGTACAACATCAGCAATACTGACACCGACCGCAAAACCGGCTCCCCCTTTTTTCTTGATGACTTCAGCTCCACTGCCGCGAGTTTTCTTTTCTACTTCAGCAATCAGTGAGGGGCTACTGCCGGGAAATTTATCCAGAGGCAATCCACCCACTTGAGCAGCCGACCAGATCGGAACCATACTGTCGCCATGTTCTCCGAGAATCAACGTGGAAACCTGAGAGGGCGGCACATCCAGACGGGCAGCCAGCATGCTGCGCAGTCGCGTGGTATCCAGAACAGTGCCGAGACCAATCACCTGCTCCGGTGGTAGTCCCAGTTCTTTCATTGCCAGATAAGTCAACACGTCAACCGGATTCGAAACAACAAATACAATCGCATCCGGTTTCGTTCCCACACGCTTTACGTCAGCCAGAATGTTTTTGAATAATTCCACATTCCGGTTAATTAAATCGAGACGGCTTTCTTCTGGTTTACGACGCAGACCGGCGGTGATCACAATCACGTCGCTGTCTTTGACGAGCTCCGTTCCACCAGCGTAAATTTTCTGGTCTGCGGTTAACGAGCTGCCATGCAACAAGTCCAGAGCCTGGCCTTCGACCAGATCCTGGTTCACATCGACCAGCGCAATTTCCCGGACTATGCCTCCGGCCTGTAATGCAAAGGCGGCACAAGAACCAACCAGTCCACCTCCACCGATAATACTTACATTCATGATCTATTCTTTTCTATATGACGATGTAATGTGTCTTTTTTGAAAACAGGGAAATCAGATTATTTACCCAACGCTGACATGACCTGATCGGTGATCGCTTTAATCAACTGATCAGAGTTTCCGCCATTATTGCTGGGAGTTTCTGCTGAGGATGGTTTCTGCAGGTACCCCGGATAACTGGGGGCAGGCTCAAAAGCGATCTGCTGAGGAAGCCCTTCTTTATATCCATCTCGGAAAGCGCTGTTTCCACACAGGTCACAGTCTTCGACATGAAAACGAGGATCATCGAAACCGAGTCGCTGTTTCAAGTCCAGCAATTCGCGTGTTTCCGTTTCAGTAAAGTAACTGACACGACCCATTTGCTTGGACAATAACAGAATTTTGCAGTACGCATCCAGAATTTCCGTTTTCCAGTAAGCGTCTTCCAACGACTTACCAAAGGTGACGGTTCCGTGTCCCGTCAGAATGATCGTGTTGGTGCCCCCTTTGAGGAAAGGCACAACCGTGTCGGCAAATTTCTGTCCGCCAGGTGTTTCATAAGGTGCCATCGGAACTTCTCCCATGAAGACTTCCACTTCCGGCAGAACACATTGTGGAATCGGCTCGCGGGCCACTGCGAACGCGGTTGCGTGTGGGGGGTGGCAATGTACTACAGATTTAACATCAGGACGTTCTTTCATGATCGCCAGATGCAACAGGATTTCGCTGGTTCGTTTGCGAGTACCCGCGATTTGATTTCCATCCAGGTCGACGGCACAAATGTCTTCAGGTTTCATGAATCCTTTGCAGATCATGGTCGGTGAGCAGAGAACTTCATTTTCGCCGACGCGAATTGAAATGTTTCCATCATTGGCAGCAGCAAATCCTTTATTATATACGCGACGTCCGATTTCGCAGATCTCTTCTTTCAGGCTTCGGTCATGAATTCCACTGTTCCATTGATTTGACATTGTCTCTACTCCAAACATTTAATAAAAAAATTGTGTTTTCAGTAACTGTGATTCAATTGGTAAAATGTAGTCTTAGTAAACTTCAACCTGATCCAGGATTGCCGATACATAGGCGTCGATCGGTTTGGCATCAGGATGAAAGGGAGCGGATGCTTCTGCGCCTTCGCTGACAGCAATCTGGCAGCCAGACGAAGCACCCAACTCATCATAAATAACAAATGGTTCTGTTGTCTTTTTCTTGTTCGTGTTCAGTTCATTACTCTTTAAAGGAATCGCAACCAGCCAACGGGCACTATCCAGACTGGGGTGCTTGCGTGAAAGCGTTACTTTTCCAATCACTTCTGCGATTTTCATAATTCATTTCCATTTGCAGGCACGCCTGCATTTACAAATGTTTTGATCAAATTTCTCAGTTCGATAAACGATTTCTGTAACGGGTTAACACAAATCAGATTTGGGCTCATTTGTGAAAGAACGTTTCTTAACTGGTTCATGTCCTGAATCGAGGCAGCTCGAATTTTCTGATTACGATTCGCCAGACAGGCCGCCTTCTCTGCTGCTTCAGCAAACAGAATAATTCCTGTAGCATCCGCACGACACAAACTGCTGATCGCATCATTTACTGACTCTTCCAGTGAAGCACTCAATTCCTGTGACCAACGTGTATTGGTCTGTTGCTCAATCGTCTCCAGTGCATTTTCAACCGTAGATGAGTTTGATAAAACAATTGCCCGCCAGGGTGTTCCCTGCTCTTTTGAAGAGGCAACAGCAGCTGCACGATGGATGCTGATATTAAACTCACGCAGATAATCTTTCGCAGATGGAGTCAGGATCGATCCGGCAGCAATACCGACGACTGATTGACCTTTTATCTTTTCTGCCAGTAAATCTGCAGTAATGACTTTGTCTGACAATACAACCGAAGAATCAGGCGTGGAATCAGATGGTGCGATTCCCGATGATTGCCTGCCACTTCCCATTTGGGAAATGGTCGACAATACATTGGCGACTACCTGATTGACCAACTCTTCAGAAAACTGCATTACGTTATAATTGACTTTTCTAGTATCTAAAATTAACGATCAATAACACCGAGAGTGGCCCAGCGAACGGGAGTATTATTCACACCCACCATTTCTCGCACAGCTGCTCCGTCTGAAGTCAGCAGGACAGTATCACCCTTGCCACACCCCAGTTGATCGATGACCAACTCAGGAAATCCCTCAGCGTTGCCTTTGATGTCGAGTGTTTGAACCAGCAATAATCGCCAGCCATCCAGACTGGGATGTTTGGCGGTTGCCGTTGCTCGTCCTATGACTCGTCCTGTCAACATTTGATTTACATTCCTGAGCAGAAAATTTGTTGTTCCCAATAATTTATTATTCAATGACAGATAAACTTCCGCCAATGTTCTGAATTAAATCACTCGTAAGTGTCCTACTGTGGTAGAACGACGGAAGCGAGTGAATGTCAGTGGGTTCGTGACTCCCTCACCGGTCGGAGTCGCAATACTGAAGGATGCATAACCTTCGCCACCGTTGCCCAGAGCGGCTCCACAGGGACCATTCTGCACAAACAATGTCGTGTCCATGATGCGACCCATTTTTGTGATCGCTTCAATATTTCGTGAGTGAATCATGCTGGTGTGGCGGAATCCGTGTTCGAATTCTTTGGCCAGCTCAATTCCATGATCTGCATTTCGGCAACGAATAAAGGGTACAAAAGGCATCATCTGTTCTTCAGGCACGAACGGGTTGTTCGTGTCGGTTTCGCCGTAGAGCAATTGTGTTCCAGGTGGGACACTTACTCCGACCATACCAGCCAGCACGTCTGCATCTTTTCCAATCAGATCACGGTTCAGAACAGCGTGTCCACCCGGTTCTGTAGGAGCCGAAAATGCCAGCGATGTCAATTGAGCGGTCTGTTGAGCATTCAACTGGTAACCACCATGACGTCCCATTGCTGACATGAGTTCGTCAAAGATACTGTCAACAGCGAAGACCTCTTTTTCGCCAATGCACAATAGGTTGTTGTCGTAGGCAGCTCCAATGATGATCGATTTGGCAGCGTTGTCGATATCAGCCGTTTCATCAACCACAACTGGTGGATTACCGGGGCCAGCAACAATCGCACGCTTTTTGGCAGCCAGAGCAGCACGGGCGACTCCCGGACCACCGGTCACGCATAAGAGGGGAATTCCCCGATGATTGAAAATTTCATCGGCGGTTTCCAGAGTGGGAGTTCCCAAAATGGTTACCAGGTTCTGTAAACCAGTTGCCTGATAGATGGCCTGGTTGAAACGTCGTACCCCTTCGCAGGCAATTTTTGCGCCGCCAGGGTGCGGGTTGACGACCAGCGTATTGCCGGAAGAAACCATGTTCACAAAGTTGCAGGCCAGTGTGGGAAGCGAGTGAGTCACTGGAGTGATCGCTCCGATGACACCGAAGGGAGCGTATTCGGTCAGACTGACCCCGTAATCTCCAGAAACTGCTTCGGTCTTCAGAAATTCCATACCGGGTATGTTTTTGATCAGATGCAGTTTTTCAATTTTATGATCGAGGCGACCAATATTGGTCTCTTCCAGTTCCAGGCGACCCAGTTCATCGGCCTGTGTAGCGCAAATCTGTCGTACAATTTCAACTGCCTTCGCTCGATCTTCCATAGAGGCATTCAACAGTTGGTTTTGTCCCTCGGTCGCAGCAGCCACTGCCTGATCGACGCAACTGAATACACCCCAGTCCCCGTCTTGGTTCGCTGCGGGCGAAGTGGAACCGTAACCACCACGCTGTTTCAGTTGTGCTAAAACTTCCTGTACGACACTTCGAATGGCTTCTTCAGTCGCCTGCATAATTTATTTCTCCCCGAGTCGTCTGACTTTGAGCTTGAACACTCAACGCCACCGTCTCAGTCTTTCAAAATCAGTTTTGGTTTTCCAGGTTATAGTTTTCCATCTGGTTGCGAATCCATCCGTCCAGTTTTGTCTTCGTTGGTATCGAGAAGATCATTCCCAAAAGTAAAATTGCAACTGGGATAAAAGCCAGCCTTTGATTTTCCACCATCACGGCGACGAGATTGAGCATGGCGGCACCTTCCAGTAACGCCATTCCAATAATCAATCGAACCATGAAAACCTGATAGAAGTTTCCCAGCATCTGTTCTTCATCGTTGTTCGCTTCTGTTTTTGCAGTTTGCATGGTTTGTGCAAACTGCGTGCGGGCAATGAGATTTGGAATAATAAATCGCAGAACCAACATCAATGCCGCCATTCCCATGCCTGCAAAAGTGAGGACTGGTAAACCGGCATCCGGTTTCATTCCATTGATTTGAATACTGACCACAACCCCAAACACAACCACACCAACAATCATGGCGAACCAGATGATCATCATGACGCGATGTCGTTCTTGCAGAGTTGGCTGTGGTAATGGACTGGACATGGAATACATATTCTTAAGAGCGATTATTTTTCCGTTGAGTTGAAAATTTCGTTTGTTCCAATGTGAACCTGATCGATGATGCCCACGATGGCCGCGTCGATGGGCAATGTTTTGGTCTCTTTTGTGAAACGGGCCGATGACCCTTGCACACACAGCACGACCTCACCCTGCCCTGCTCCCACGGTATCAACGACGACAAAAGATCGTCCTGTGGGAGTCAGATCACTCTGGTCTTTTTCGTTGACGCGCAACGGCTCGACAATGAACAGCGTCTGGCCTACCATCGCTTCGACTTTCTGTGACGAAACGATGCTACCGGTAATACGTCCTATAAACATCGAACCAACTCCTCAAAAATCCTGAAAAGGATGACCGTCACTTCCGGCGTTAAGAACGACCTTCGATGACTTCCACTGTTTGTCTGCCGACCACAATTTCTTCATTGGTCGGTACAACCCAGATTTGCACCTGACTGTCGTCTGCCTGGATCTGCGCTTCGTTAGAAGCGACTTTGTTCCGTTCGGCATCTAGGCGGATTCCCGCCCATTCCAGATTGCTACAAACTTTTTCTCGTAAACTCACGCTGTTTTCACCGATTCCACCCGTGAAAACAATCGCATCCGCTCCACCAAGTACCGTCAGGTAAGCTCCCAGGTAATGTCGGATTGCAGAGTGAAACACGCTAAGTGCCATTTCTGCCCGTTCGTGACCGTTGGCTGCCGCTTCCTCCAGATCGCGACAGTCGCCACTTAATCCGCTCATTCCCAATAGACCACCCTTGCTTGACAGGTCTTCCAAAAGTTCCGCTAGAGATTTTCCAGTGGCTTTTATCAAAACTGGCAAAGCAAACGGATCAAAATCACCCACACGGTTATTGTGAGGCAATCCTGTTTGGGGACTCATTCCCAGACTGTTGGCTTTGGAAACACCACCTTGCATGGCACATAAAGAACTACTTCCCCCCAGGTGACAGGAAATCACCCGCAGGTCATCCCTGCCAGTTAACTCGGCCATACGAGTGCCGATATAACGGTGACTGGCACCATGAAAACCCCACCGCTTGACTTCGTATTCTTCCTGCCATTCAAAAGGTATGGCATAGGTACGATTTTCTGCAGGGATGGTTTCATGGAAAGCCGTTTCCAGTGCGGCAACTAACGGAATTTCAGGAAAGGCCTGACGCAGTTGTCGCATGGCTCGGGCATACGGAGGGTTATGAGCAGGGGCTATATCTGCCAACGCCTCCATCTTGGTCAGTAATTCTTCATCTACCAGACGAATGCCACTTAAGTTTCCGGCAAAGACCGCTTTGAAACCAATTCCCGCGACTTCATCTGCTGAACTGAGACAACCCCATTCGGAATTGGTCAATTGAGACAGACATAAGTTGACGGCGGCTGCATGGTCGGGAACATTTTCTGTGTTTTCCTCCCGATGCTCGCCAATTTCGACAAAGCAATGGCTTTGTGCTTCGCCAATACGATCGATGCCCCCACGTGCAAGCTGCACTTCAGCGGGCATATCGAACAGGCGATATTTGAAACTGGTGGAACCTAAATTGGCAACTAGTACTTTCATTGCAGGAATCCATTCTGTGACATAAAGACTGGTGTTTCAACGTCCTTTTTCCCGATCGGCACAACGCATGATTTTCGGGAAGAACCAACAGTACATTCTCTTACATAAAGTGTGACATCAAACTTTCAGCGGGACGTGCAATCACGTGGGCTCCTACCAGTTCTCCAATTTGAGAAGCAGCAGATGCACCGGCATCAACTGCAGCGCGAACTGAGCCGATATCCCCTTGAATAACTGTGGTCACGTACGCACCACCAATTTGAATCTGGTCAACCAGAGTCACGTTAGCGGCTTTGAGCATGGCATCGGATGCTTCAATTTGAGCAACCAAACCTTTTGTTTCAATCAGACCAATTGCTTCTGAACTCATTTTGTCCTCATTTTTTTTAATTGTGATGGGTTGAGCTGAATTTCCTGTGGCTTCATACCAGTTAAACGTCAACTGGTTATGATCTTCGTCGAGTCGATCAGATTCAGGATTTTCAGCCGTCAATGTTGGTAACCCGTAAAGTTATTTCTTGGCAGCAGTAGAATTTTTCGGCAGAATGCTGGCAAGTTCTTCGTGAGGACGTGGAATGACTTGAACGCTAACCACTTCGCCCACTTTACTGGCAGCAGCAGCACCCGCATCCACGGCAGCTTTGACAGCAGCAACATCACCGACAACAAAACCGGTGACCAGTCCGCTACCCACTTTTTCCCAGCCAATCATTTGTACGTTGGCAGATTTCAACATTGCATCGGCGGCTTCAATCAGGCTGATCAGCCCTTTTGTTTCCACCATTCCCAGGGCTTCCATTGCTTTCGCCATGAGTCAGTTCTCCTTTTAGAGATAGTTAAAAAAACAGTTCATTATTTACTCAGAATCGAAATTCAATCCTGAAACAGGTATCAAGCAAACTCGCTGATAGAGTGATCAGACCAATTTGCTTCAGATTTTGTGTTAGCTGTGTTTACATTTACAGCCTTCAGGTACAAACAGTGTGACGGAAGAGGCATGATCCAGGTCAACTGCGTTTCCTTCATCGGTATCGATGTGAACTTCCAGCTTGACTTCCGGATTTTCGCGAACCACGACATCTTCCAGAACTGTAGTGCAACCCTGCGATTCAATTCGCAGGTGTAACTGGTCACCGTTGGCACATTTGTAAAAAGCACAGTCGGCAGGCGACATGTGTACGTGTCGGGCAGCACGGATGACTCCTTTATCCAGCTCGACAACACCTTTAGGGCCCATCAATACACAACCGGGTGTGCCTTCAAGGTCACCACTGATCCGGATGGGAACATCCAGTCCCAGTGAAATCGTGTCGGTAAAAGCCAGTTCTACCTGAGTATCACCGCGGCATGGTCCTAAAACGCGTACATTGGGAATCATTCGGCGACGCGGCCCGACAATGGCCACGGTCTGTGTCGCTGCAAAGTAGCCATCCTGATACAGATCTTTCTGTACCTCAAGTTGGGCCCCTTTACCAAACAGAACCTCAAGATGTTCTTGCGAAAGATGAATATGTCGGGCAGAGATATTCACAACCAGTGGATTCGGTGCACCAGTGGTGGCTGCTCCACCTCCCAGTTGCTGTGTCAATGCTTGACGAACCAGTTGTTCTACCTGAGTGCGTGATATTGAATTTGTAAGTTGTGTCATAATAAACGGATCTCAATTTCTTGAATTGGATTAGTTGTATCTGCGAAAATAACTATGTGTTATGTTTCTACGATCGTCAGTTCAATTCCTGCTTTTTGGATGACGGACTTCCATTTCTCCGAGATTCCATCATCGACTACAATATGGTCTACCTTGTTTAACGGACATAAATGAGCGAGGGCTGAGTGGCCAAATTTGGTGCTGTCTGTCACAACAATTACTTCTTCTGCTGCTTCAAACATTTGTTGTTCCGTTTCCACCAGCAGCATGTTGCTGTTGTAAAGTCCGTTCTCTGTTATGCCTCCAACACTGATAATCAATCGCCTGACATGTACGCTTTTCAGCGAATCAACTGCCGTCTTGCCTAACGCGACTCCTGTTTTGGGAAACAGAAAACCGCCAATCAACATCAGATCGATATGAGGCTGATTCACCAACAGGTTGGCGATTGGCAATGAATTCGTCACGACCTGAAGTTGTTTTCCCGCTAGTTGACGTGCCACTTCCAATGTCGTTGTGCCGCCATCCATGAGCACAGCCTCTCCTGGAGAGATCATGTCGGCTACAGTTTGTGCAACCAACCTCTTTTGCCCAGAAGACATAAAAGAGCGATCTTCAAAGGTTGCCAATGACTCACCACTATAAGCAGCTCCGCCACGGGTTCGACGTATCTGACCGATTCCGTCAAGATACTCCAAATCCCTTCGAACAGTAGATTCAGAAGCACCTACAGAATCCATTAAATCCACAAGAGACACATATCCCTTGTTTTCGACAATCTTTAAGATGCTTTCCCGTCTTTCGTCAAGCAACATTGACATGCAAACTCCTCCTGAGACGATATAATTCCCTGAAGAGTATGCCTCTCAATTCACCAGGTATCAATCAATATTTCCAAATTATCACCATAAACTTTCAAAATCAATCATTATCTGTCAGTTGTTTCGATATTTCCTAAATACTTCATCTTTCCTAAAGGAAATCTTCATATTGAGTGGGAAATCACTAAAGGTTTCCCAGATACCCTGTTTTGAATTGGTTGATGGCTCTAAAAAGAGCTGAGATGAAGGATTCGATGAGGGGTTGAGTCAATGAAATCGACAGCCTCTTATTTTTCGTATCCGTATTGATAGCTACCGTATCTTCTCCAATCGGCAACGGCACACATTGAGAAGAGTGTCAGTCTGACTCTTGAGACGTGATAATGATGTGATAATACAGAGTCGGCAGATGCTTTGAATCACCAAGAGGAATGTCGGCTCTGGAAAAAATCACTCTTCAATCACAACTCTTTGATCGACTAGTCTGATTTTGCCTTCAACGAAGAGTTGGATCATTTGAGGATAGAGTTCACATTCTGCCTGGAAGACGTTGGCCGCAACCTGATCCGGAGTGTCGGTGCCTTTGACGGGAACCGATTTCTGGCCGATGATCGGCCCGTGATCATATTCATTATCAGCAAAGTGTACGGTACACCCACTGATTTTGACTCCGCGTTCAACAACGGCTTCATGGACTTTGTGGCCGTAGTATCCCTGTCCACAAAATGCCGGTATGAGTGCCGGATGAATATTCATCACGCGGTACTCATAATCTTCGGGAATGTGTATCAGTGATAGATACCCGGCCAGAGTAACCAGATCGATTTCTGCTTCACGACAGAGATCAAAAACGGCAGCGCTGAAATCATGTCTGTTTTCATAATCGCGTCGACAGATGACTTCGCAGCGTAGTCCTGCGGCTTGCGCCTTGGCAATACCACCACAATCGGGGCGACTGGCGATGACCAGTGGAACCTCAATATCCAGTTCTCCCGCGGCCTGTTTTTCCAGAAAATTGGTAAGTGTCGTCCCACCACCAGAAATCAGAACTGCCAGTTTTAAAGGGCGTTTCAAGCTTGAAGAAGGCATGTCTGCATTCATTTTAATCAATTCAAGTTTGCTAAAGAGATAAGTTATTGCGGGCTTTGCTTGTCAGACTCTGGTTTTGATATTGTTGATTCCGGTTTCGATTCAAGCTGATCAAAACTGACCTGGCCCTGATTGGTCTGCAGTCGTTTTTCTTTGAATTCTTTATCTTTCTGCATGACGCGCCACATTACAAATGCAACACCTGCGATCAAGATCATCAGGCCACATGCCAACAGTTGAGAAAATAGTTGGCTTCCTTTTTCGTCGACGGTTTGCGGGGACCATATCAGTTGCTTCGCCAGAATCAAAGGAGCAACCCGTGTGTCATCCTGTGCATTGTAAGCATACATCTTGAAGAGGTAGCCTGTCACAGTGACATGATCAATTATCTCAGTTCCTTTGGGAAGCCCTTCCTTGAGTGCTGGCGGAACCTCCGTGCAAACAACAACGGTGGGATTCTGTTGAGAGTCGTCTGTAAACAGCCACGCTTCATAAAGTGTCTTGATGCCGTAATCATTTTCCTCAGCAGGATAATGAATCAGTTTTCTCACGCGGCCCGTTAATGTGACCAGTCTGCCTTTGTAACGGCTGCTGTTCTTGAAGATGTCAGGAAACAGGGGGAGTTTGAGTTGGGGGTGCTCTTTAAACGTTTTCAGTTCTGATCGCCTTTGTTGCAGGTTAAATTCGGCGGCCTGTTTTTGATCCTTCAAGCTGGTTTCCTGAAGGTGTTTGAGCACTTGGTAATACAGCGTTTTTTCTTCAGGAACGATGCCTCGAAAGTCACGGTCCAGAACTTCATTGAAGATCGAAGGATCCAGTTGTTCCGGAAAAGGTTGAAAGGGATCACTGGCGGGCTCTTCAGCATTCACAGAAAGAAAGGCGTACATTCCGATGAGTCCGGTCAGTATCAGAGTTCTGATGTAAGACTGCATGATCCGCGCCTGCCTCTCTACTTCATTAAGTTGTTTAATATAATACAATTATGGCAATTAAATGCTGACTGTATTCTGTCGTCGGAGACACAATTTGTCGAGCTTAAAAATTATTGATGTCTGGATGTTGTACGTGGCGTAATTCCTTATTTGATAAGACTTTTTGTCATCAGAGGCCTCTCAGAGAGCATTGACACAATACAGAGGATCTCTATAATTCCCTACTGCAATGAGCGCTAAGATGAATATCTTCTTATTTTTTCAGGGATTAGAGCGATCCTGAAATTAGTGAAATCTGTCCATGCAGGGTAGTCGAGACGATTTTCTCTGCTTTTTTTCAAAATAAATATCAAATCCAATAGTAACGGAGACAACCAGTAATGGCTGAAAATGTCTTGGAATTTACTGATGCCAACTTCCAGTCTGAAGTCTTAGAAGCATCGGAACCTGTATTAGTCGATTTCTGGGCTCCCTGGTGTGGCCCCTGTAAAATGATGATGCCAACGATTGAAGAAATTGCCAGCGATTACTCAGGTCGTGTTCGTGTTGGAAAATTGAATACAGATGAAAATCCAGGCATTGCTTCCTCAAGCAGTATCAGTGCCATTCCCACTGTAAAGCTTTATAAAAACGGTGAAGTCGTTGAAACATTCGTAGGCGTAACGGCCAAAGATAAATTTGCGACTTCACTGGATGGCCAGTTATAAACCCAGCTAATAATCGCTGTGCAAACCGCGATTTGATCTCATAGTGGGCAGAGAGGACATTTACTTTATCCCTTTCTGCCCTTTTTGCAGTTTAATTGATTTGCATTGACGATCTCAAATTCGTCATAAGGAACTGAATTCCTTAACTTTGATCTACGATCAGGTAATGCAACGTTCCGCTTTTCAGGGGAAGGAATCCCGGCATGAGCGATGATACTCGGCCTGACCAGAAAATAGAGTCTCCGTCTCCCTTTTCTGGCGTGAAACCAGACAGTGGTGATCTGACGAACGCTCGTCCTCTTTCCGGTCCCTCAGGTGTTGAACGTCGGGCCGACCAACCGCATACTGCGCAGGAAACCCATACACCAGAAGAGCATTCTTTTTTCAGTGCCCAGAAACAGGCAGAGCTGGAAAAACGTTTTTCTTTTGCAGCGATTGCATCAGAGATGCAGAGTCAGGGGGCAGAAGAGGCGGGGGCATCTTTGACCGGCGCAGAGCTTTTGTCTCAAGCTGGTGACATTGCCAAATACCTCAAAGCACAATTTGCTGAAATCAGCCGCCGCGAGCAGTTATTAAATAGCCAGCTCAACGAACTCGATAATGAACGACGAAAAATTCGTATGTGGGTTGGTCAGATTGAAGATCAGTATGACGAACGTGAAGCCGGCATTCGAGAAAAAGAGACCGAACTAATACGCAAAGCCGTCGAGTGTGAAAAACTCGCAAAAACAGTACAGCATGAGCAGGAAAAAGTTTTTGAATCCCAGGCAGCACTGGATCAGGAACGTGACGCGATGCGGGATGAAATTCTGGTCGAGTTTGCGCAACAACAGGAAGCGTTAGAGAAACAACGACAGGATCTGGACAATGAACGCAATCGAATTCATCAAGAGGTGCTTGCATCACTGACGGCACAACGCAGCGAATTGAGTCGCGATCAGGAAGAGTGGCAAGGGGAAAAGCAGACAGAACTGAATCAACTGAAAAAAGAACGTGAATATCAAGAAACGACTATCAAAAAAGTTGAAGAAGAACTTGCATCACAAAAAGAAAAATTCGAGCTGGAGTTGAAAACACAGCAGACAGAATGGGAGTCTCAACGGCAGTTGGAGACAGAACGTCTGGAGTCTCAGAAACGGGATTTTGTGATTCGTTCAGAAGAAATCGAACATCAGCTGAAAATTCAACGCGAAGATCTTGAGCGTGAATATGGGTCACGCGAAGAAGAATTTGATCAGAAACGAACTTTAATCGAGAACCGGATCAAATTTCAGGAAAATCATCTACTACGTTTGCGGAATCAAATTGAAGAGGATCAGCATGATTTCCAAAGACAACAGCAAATCCAGCAACAGCAACACGAACAGAACGAGCGCATTCATATATTAAGAATGAAACAACTTGATCGATTTCGTGATTTATTACAACAGCGTGAAGCGTCGCTCAGCAAAGAGCGGGCTTTACATACAGAACTGCGTCGTTCGGTAGAGCGTTACGAATTGAATCAGAAGCAGCATATGTCAGATGAGTATGAAATCTGGCAAAAAGAACGCGACGCCCAAAAGGCGGAACTGCGACGTCAACAGGATATGCTGTCTTTACACGCGGAAAACCTGGAACACCGTCGCGAGCGACTGGATACCCTTCGGTCTGAAGTGGAAGAAACACATCGGGGGACACTGGAAATGCGACTGGCGCTGGAAGAAGGCTGGGCGCAATTAACTCAGGAGGAAGGTGAAGAGGCAGCTCGTTCACGACTGGAAAAAGCCCGTGAGGCACTTGCTGCTCATTACCGACAATTGCGTGAAGCTTTGTCGGTTGAAAGACAGGAACTGGATCACTCACAAGAACTATTTCATCGACACAGAGATGAGTTTCGTCAGGAACGCCAGGACCTTTCAGAGTGGGTGTCCGAGCGTGATGAACAATTAAGACTGCGAAGCGAACAGTTACGCTTTGAAGCAGAAAAATTGGCGATTCATGATGCGGCCTGGGACAAGAAACGGGAACTCTGGCTTCAGGAAAAAGTACAGGCCGAACAGATCATTCGCGATTTACTACAGCAAATGACAGATTTAACGGGCATTGAAGGTGTCGAGGATGAGGCAGCCATGCTCTCCAACGCTGAATCGCCCGATCAATGTCTAGACAAAACGCCCGAAGAAAACTCCGTTGAAGCGCTTGACCTGGATATTACAGCAGATGGTCAATCTGCTGAATTCGATCCGCGGGATTGAAGGTGCTTTTCCACATTGAGGTGTAAACTGATTGCAGAGCTATCGCAGGTCCTGCCAGGCATCCCAGCAGAGAAACAGAACCAGACTGGCAGAGATGAGAAACATGATGTCCATCATGGTACTACCACGAAAAGGTATCCCAATAATCATGTCGACCAGAGCAAGTACCACCACGATTCCGGAAACGGCCATTGAGCCAATGATCATTTTTTTGGGTGCATCCGTCATTGCAATCTCTGTCCCTCTCTACTCTTTCTGAAGCTGTACGATTTCTGGATCTCAGTGCAAACTCAAACTTTGCTGAAACTCTCTCTGGTAGTTGTCAGACTGCCGCTCTTTTTGCTTTGAAGCAGGACTTGAAAAAGACGAGCCACATGCCTTAGTTCCAAGTATACCGTAACGATTGGTGGAATATCCAGTCGATTTTGTCCCTGATGATCGGTTAAGAATTTCTTGTGACATCTTTCAGAAAGAACACCCGAAAAATCGTTAAAATAATGATATTCTGATGGGCAATTGTCACTCAAGCGACCGAGCAAAGTTCAATAATGTGACCATCCGGGTCATTCACGAATGTTTGTGTTGCGCCATCGGGCCGAGATTTGGGAGGCGAAACAATGGGAATTCCCTGGCTGACCGCCGTTTCATAGGCCTGTTTTGCATCGTTAACCTGAAACGCAAAGTGATGTGTTCGCGTATTTTGGTCGGGATCGGTTTTCCCTGCCCTGCCCGACTCATCATGCTCAAGAATCAAATGGATTTGTTGATTCCCAATCTGAAACCAGTGGCCATCAAACGAAAACGCTGGTCGTGGGACGTGATCCATGCCCAAAAAATCAACATAAAACTGGCGAGATGCTTCGAGGTCTTTCACCACAAGAGTAATGTGATCAAAAGACTGCACTTGCAGATGATCAGAAATGGCAGAATCATTCATGGGTACCTGTTGCTCCTGAAATGAAATTGTTCGAAATCTGAATTATGGTAGAGATTCCTGAACGACATCAGTCGTAGCGACTTGAAAATGGAATGTTTTGTTTTCGTTGAAAGTGCTCTGTATGTCTCAGGAAACAGCAGAAGTCAAAATGGGTTCTCCCACTCTCCAGGCAGCGCCCTCTCTCACAACATGACGGTAAAGAGTATCGCGTTCTACGGGAATGCGACCTGCTTCCTCAATCAGTCGGTGGAGTTGATCGACGGTTAAGCCTTCGGGAGTTTGGGCACCAGCATCATGATAAATCAGTTCATGGACGACGGTTCCATCCAGATCGTCTGCTCCAAAACTTAATGCGGTTTGTGCCGTTTTCTCGCCGAGCATAATCCAATAGGCTTTGATGTGGTCGAAGTTGTCCAGCATGATGCGCGAAAGAGCAATCACTTTGAGGTCCATCAATCCCGATGCTTTACGAATTTCTGACATGCCTGTATTTTCCGGGTGGAATGCCAGTGGGATGAATGTTTGAAAGCCTCCGGTTTCATCCTGCAAGTCTCTAAGTTGACAGAGATGGTCGATTCGGTGTCTGGCTTGTTCATAGTGACCGTACAGCATCGTCGCATTACTTCTTAAACCAAGACGATGGGCATCACGGTGAATGTCGATCCAGTTCTTGCCGTCCGCCTTGTGTTCGCAAATTTGTTCGCGCACTTCGGGGTGAAAAATTTCAGCCCCACCACCGGGCATACTGGAAAGACCCGCTTCCATCATCTGCTCCAGAACCCAGCTGTTTGACTTTTTGGTCATGAAGCTGAACCAGTTGATTTCCACAGGAGTCCAGGCTTTGATATGCAATTCGGGATATTCTTCATGAATCACACGGATCACATTCAAATACCAGTCAAACTTTTTCTGATGATGCAGGCCGCCCACAACATGAATTTCCGTCGCGCCGGTAGCCCGTGCCTCCTGTACGCGTTCCCGTATCATTTCGTCGGTGAAGGTGTAACCCCGCGGTGATTTCAGGTCGGCTCGAAATGCACAAAACTTGCAGTGGTAGACACAGACGTTCGTTGGATTCAGATGAATGTTGGTATTATAAAATGCGAAGTTGCCGTTCTTACGTTCGCGAATCTGATTTGCCAGATCTCCTAACGTGAGAACATCGACTTTCTCATCCAGAAAAATTCCTTCGTCGAAACTGATTCGCTCTCCGGCTTCAACTTTGCCAGTTATGGAATCCAGCAGTTCCTGTTCGTTTTTATTCAGATTCATCGGACCCAGGGTTGATTCTTTTCAGCTGATTGATGTTTTCTAATTCGGTTGTTGCGGTCTTGAAGAGCGCACAATACGAGACACAACTATTATTACGATTCAACCCCGCTTATGCGAGCCAGACGTCGATCAATCCCACAAAGAACAATCCAATACTGATCACGGCATTCACGTGAAAAAATGCCAGATTCACTCGATTCAGGTTCTCGGGGTTCACCAGCAGATGTTCGTAGATCAAAAGGCAAGATACAGCGAGAATGCCAATCAAAAACGGAATTCCTAAGCCTGCCACATACCATAAACTGAACAGACAGACCAAGGTCATGAAGTGACTCAGCATCGCAAAACGGAGTGCCTTTTTAATTCCCCAGCGTGAGGGAATACTGGAGAGCCGCTTTTCCTGATCAAAATGCACATCCTGACACGCATAAATGATGTCAAAACCACCAACCCAGAAGAAGACAACCAGTCCCAGGAGGAGCGGCTCTATTGAAAGACTACCCCGGATAGCAATCCAGGCTGCCAGAGGAGAAAGCATCAGGGCGGCAGAGAGCCAGTAATGACACCAGATAGTAAAGCGTTTGGCGTAGGAATAACCCAGCAGAAACAACAAAACCGGAACCGAAAGAAACAGCGGCCAGCGATTGGGTAAAAACAGAAGCGTCGAAGCAATAAATGCCAGTGAAGTCAGAAGTGTGAAGAGGAACACGGCGCGCACACTGATCAGCCCTGCGGGAAGATGACGAGTTTGTGTACGCGGGTTTTGTGCATCGATGTCCCGGTCGACGAGCCTGTTAAACGCCATCGCCGCCGAGCGCGCAAACAACATGCACAGTAGGATGCCAGCCAGATCTTGCCAGCGAAAGGGCTGGTCACGCCAGGCTAACACCGCTGACAATAAAGCAAATGGGAGGGCGAATATGGTATGACTGAAGCGAATGAGTTCCAGCAACAGTCGCAGTCGGGCCAGCATCGAAACGAATCCAATATCTTAAAAAGATGACGTCAGTCGGCATGATCAGGGGAAAACACCAGACGAGCTCATCTTAGCCGATCAGGAGACGGCACCCAAGTCAGAGGCAGATGAAATTGGAATTGCATCGTGGGAAATACACCTCGGATGATTTACCTTGAGGGAAATGTATTCAGCGACGCGACATAACTGACAAATCGTTGATCAACGCCTGGGATATCTCGTGGCAGTCGCGCACTCAATGCTTCAGGTTCTTCGTTGGTTTTGAGTTCTGCCAGATATTCCAGCAGAGTGTCTTTTGTTTCAGGTGTGCCGTTTAACATGAAATGAACCCAGGCCCAGGCTTCCTGGTAATCAACGCGTTGCATTTGAGAGACTTTTTCGAGTTGTTCCAGACGTTTCATGTCGGGCTTCCAACCATTGTTGAGTGCCGTCGTAAGTCGCGCTGCATGATCGCGGTTGATTTGTCCGGGTGTATTGCCGGCAACTTCGAAGTATTCTGCCAGCCCTTCATCGAGCCACAACGGTACCGTTTTCAAACTGGCGTGTAATAATCCATGTGTAAACTCGTGGCGCAGGTCTTCCTGAATGCGTTCGCCCCAAAAGGTATATACGGCTAATTCTTTGGGAGTTCCTACAAAATAGGCACGTCGAGGAGGTAATCCGGGGTAGGTGGTATCCAGATAGTTGCGGTATTCCAGTTCATTGGTAAAGAGATACACGGTCACCTGTTCGCTGTTAAGCGGAATGTTCAAAGTCTCGGCGACATCTTCACGGAGCTTGATCAAATCCTGAAATAGTTCATGATCCTGTCCCAGCTTGAAATCACTGAGCACGATGAGTTGCTCGGCACTGACGCTATGGCGGGCCGGCAATTGAACCGATTGATTTTTGGCGGCACTATGACAGCCGGTTATCATCAGCAGACACAACAACAGACAGGTGCTCAAACTGATCGCTTTGAGAACTGGCTGAGACATCATGTCTGAAGCCTCTTCGTCGGGACTGGTGATTGATGGTGATTTCACGATAGGTGGGTATTATCTCGTTGAGCGTTAGTGATTTTCAAATGGGAGTGATCGAATTCAAAGTCGTTTGATTGAAGTCTCCTTTTTTAACGCAGAACGTTTTTTTTCCGGAGTCTGAAATAACCCGTCGAAAAATCCATTCGATGCTGATTGAATAATGAGATTTCCTTTCCCGTTATCAATCAGAGACTTTGCTAATTTTGGATGGTTTTTCCAGGTGGAAGCCTGCCATTTTCTGATATCAGAATAGGTATCGTGGAGCCCGGCTTCAGATTTGGGGATGAAGAGCCAGCCTTCCTTGGATTGAATAACATGAAATTCGAACGCGGCATACATGCCTCCTGCTCCAATCAACATGAAGATCAGAGCCGCTAGGATTCGACGCATTTAACTCACTTCCTTGTGATTATTAATTTTGTTTCGTCTCAGTTCAGGCGCGGGATCATCTCACAAACTGGGAAATGCGGCAAGAGTGAACTGACTGACAGAGAACTAATGAGTGTTCTTTTGAATACTGCCATGGTGGTTCATTGAAAGTTGTCGCCCGGATGGATTTTTCTGCCGCACAAAAACTCGCTAATCTGCATTGCCCGTTTTCCCTGTGGCTGAACCTGTTTCAACTCCAGAACCCCATCTCCGGTCCGAATGATCACCTTTTTCGTGTTGGCAAAAATCACGGTTCCGGGAGAGGCATTCCGAAGCTCCTGATCAATATTCAATATGTCTAGTTCCTCAGATGAGGGTGTTTCCACATCCAGAATCTGTAATCTTAAGGGTTCCTGATCTGATTGATGAAGAAATGAGAAGGGGCTGGGCCAGGGTTGCATGGCTCTCACATGACATTCAATTTGAAAGGAACTTTGATTCCAGTCGATAGCTCCTTCCTGTTTATCTAAAGTGGGAGCAAAAGTTGCTGCTGCATGATTTTGTGGTACTTCCACCAGAGTACCTTGTTCGATTTCATAAAGGGCCTGCATCGCCAGAGGAGCCGCGAGTACTGCGAGTCGGTCCTGTAGCTCGCCTGTGGTTTCCTTGACGCCGATCTGGGTTTCTACCATTCCTGCTACCGGACCAGAATCCAGGGAGCGCTCGATTCGAAACAGAGAGACCCCGGTTTTGGTTTCACCATTACGAATGGCAAATAAAATGGGTGCCGCGCCGCGATAACAGGGCAATAATGAAGCATGCAGATTGAAAGCGCCCTGTTTAGGAATATCCAACAGTTTTTGTGAGAGAATCTGGCCATAGGCGGCCACCAGCAGGACGTCGGCATCTAAATTTGACAGTTCTTCGAGCGCTTCAGGTGTATTGATTTTTGCAGGTTGATAAACGGGAATGCCTTGTTCGAGTGCCAGCTCTTTCATTGGGTTTTTGTGTCGATGATGGCCGCGGCCCGTGCGATCGGGCTGAGTATACAAACCCAATACCTGATGTTCAGAGTTAATCAGCGCCTGAAATGCGGGAATGGCGAACGTTCCCGTTCCCATCATCACAACTTTTAATGGCACAGTCATAACTCCTCAAAATGGCTAAAATATACTAATTTTTGACGCAAAAACCGAGTTTTCTCAGGAGATACCCGCTGTCATCGTTGGGGATTTCAACGGAATTCCAACAATCCCCAGATTACCGATGCTTAACGTGCTTTAACCCAGATTAAGTTCCAGTTGCGATAATTCTTTGCGAATTTCTTCGTCGGATGGGTATTCCCCCCGCTGCTGTTGATTCCGAAATTGTACTTCAAAATCAGCAATTTGCGCGTCGAGCTCGATGCGCTTGTCTTCCACCATACGATCAGGAAACATGATTCCTTCCAGATGATCGTGTTCGTGTTGTACGGCGCGGGCCGCAAGATCGTCGAGAGCGATTTCAAACAGTTGACCATCCAGATCGTAGGCTTCCAGCGTGATCTCTTCGGATCGTTTGACATCGCCGTAAAGCTGGGGAAGACTCAAGCAGCCTTCTTCACCTTCAGTGGTTCCTTTGCGTTTTGTGATTTCCGGATTAATGAATACAAATTCTTCTTCGGTTTCATCAGGATCCGCGGTCAGATTAATCACAAACAGACGATAAGGGAGGCCCACCTGGTTGGCAGCCAGACCAATTCCCCGCGCTTCGTACATCAGATCAAACATGGTTCTCACCGTATTAACTAACTCGGGTGAGATACTTTTGATTGGTTTCGATTTCCAGCGGAGTGCCGGATGGGGATAATTTACAATTTGTAAAGCGGCCATAATCACAGATACCCAGCAGGGTATATTATGCAGATGAAGTTCTCAGTTGATTAAAAATTCACCTGCCCCGCGGACCAATTCGCGCAGGGAAAACAACAGGTGACTTCACTACCTGTATATCATGGCGCATCAGTAGATACAATCCACAGGTCCGCTAACAAGGGCATTGTTGCAGTTTTTTATTTCAGGCTACCTGTCCTTGATTCCGAACGGGATTGCTGGAATCAGTTAATCCCATTCGTCGGCCTGAATCAGACCGAGTTACAAGATGGCAGGTAATCACTTCCTGATATCTGGCTCAATACATGGGAAGTGGATCAAGTGGTGCATAGGCTGTTGTAGGAACTGTACCCTGAATCACAGGTGCACCAGCCGTTGATTGATAAGTGTCATAGCTGTTGTAGGCTCCCTGGGGTGCATAGGTCGGAGCACCAATACCAGTACCACAATTGCCAGAGGAACATCCACCACCTCCGAATGGTGCGATTGCGGGACCATAATTACAGCCACCACCACATCTACCATAACGTCCGCATTGGCAGCCTGTCGTCAAAGCAATTAACGCAAGACCCAGCATAGTAAATCCAAAACGTTTCATGAGTAAAATCCTTTTCTACAACAAAGAGGCGATAAAAAAATCTTATCACCGATAATCAATCTGAAATGTGGAATAGTTAGTCAATTTATGAAGCAGCCGAAGCAGCAACATTCTTAAATCCAGCAGGGAACAGACTGGAGTTCATTCCAGCCCAGTGTGCAGTAAATCCTCCGGGGTGTCGTTCCTGATTCGAAACAAAGGCAATCGACTCGTCTCTGATTTCGTTTACACCCTGAAGTAATGAAACCGTGGCAGAATGCTGGCCTTTCCAGATTTGAAGACCAGGCCAGAACCCGTCAAAGTTTCCTGAAATAATAGTTTCCCAACCAGTAGAAGTACGGCTGATGCTGACAGCCAGCTGACGCCGTAAATTCCACCACCGGAAAAATGTTTCTAAAGATGTGACCCAGACCAGCGGAATCTGCTTTCGATCCAGGTTGATGTTTTGAAATAACTGATCGAGTTCTTCTCGCGAGGGAACCGAAGGCAAAGAAACAGGCAATCCTTGACGGTATCTGCTGATCAGTTCCACGCGAAGTTTACGTTGTGTCTCTTTGTCCTGTTTTCCATGCCAGTCTGATTCCGATTTTAAATGCATCAATTCCAGTGGAATGGGTAGTGGACTCATGACATTAGAGAACTCTCGGAAATCTTTTCCTAAAGCAGTTTCGCCGTAACAGATGACACCCTGATAAGGATAGGGATAATCTCCCACTCGTATCCAGGCACCTCCGGTTTGATGCAGTCGTTTTTTGAGTTGAGTCACAAATGAAGATGTGAATTTCTCACAGCCAGTAACTGATTTGGTTCCCAGTTCATTTTTCGCTCGAGCGCTGGCAGAGTCACTGGTAAATTCGGACAAGTCAATCATCGGAATCTTGCATTGAGAGAGTGTCTGCAAGTCCTGCTCATTGAATGTTTTTTGAGACCCAACCAGTAGCAGATTCCAGCGCGAAAGCTGGTATCCGGAAAGTTGGGCCAGATCTTCATGTAGTTCAGTTACAGGCAGTCCCAGTTCGCGCAATCCTTTCACTACAGGTGTTGCAACACCTGCTAACAGGATCGGGTATTCCGGCAAATGACGCGAAACGGACATGGTCTGAATATTCTCTATAGGAAATGAAAGTGTGTTTGAAGATTCCGTTTCGAAAGAAAAGAATCAACAAGTTTTCAATTTGAAAGGTAATAATGAATCAAAGAGATGAAGTGTAAATCAGCGTGGGAGGTGAGTGACATGCCTGTAGTTCAGGCGCAGGAATCACGAATGTGAGGCGGGAAGATATTCGTTTTTGAAAATCAGGTCAATACGAAAGAAAGGAAAGAAAGGGAAAAGCAAAAACCTTTAGTTTTTTTCTGTTTTTCCTCCGATTTTCATAAAAAAACAATTCAGTCTCTGCTCAAGCATACTCAAAATTGCATCTGGCCCGGAATCCGGGAAACCGAAAGATTCTTGAGAGGGGTAAAGAATTATGCTCGGTGTCATCAAAAAAGAAAGCATTTTCAAAGCCGATTTGGAGCCTCAAAATTCTCTTTCAAATTGGGGTTGGAGAAAATCAGGAAACCCAACTATAATCCGCCCCTCGCAAAACAAAGGGATTGCTTTGCGAGAATGATTTGTGAAACGAGAAACCATTCAATATGGAATGATCATGGAAGCAAATCAATGTACTGACTGATATAACAACAACGTCATAGCATGGAGGCACGGCGTGGAAACAGTTCTGGTTATTGGACTTGATACGGTTGCCGGAGCAAATATTGCAACCTGCCTATCCAGTCGATATCGGGTTGTCGGATTAACTTCAGCTACACCAGTTTCCATCCAGGGATGTGAAACGCATAAATATCTGGAAGATGATGTTGAGACAGCGGAGCATTGGCTGTCACTGGTACGTCCGCAGTGGGTCGTCTACTGTGGCGTTGCTGCCAACTCGGCCTGGTCAGTTGATCCAGCAAAATTCATCACGAAAGACCCCGTACTGGCGGTTCGGAACTGGGTGAACGCGGCTGAATTACATTCGGCCCGCTTTACACATATTTCTTCCGATGCCATTTTTACCGGCCCCTGGATGTTCCATGAAGAAGATTGTCAGGGATTGTGTGACAGCCCGCAGGCAGAAATTATTCGCGCGGTCGAACGTGAAGTCAGCCTGTGCGATAATACATTAACGATTCGTACCAATGTTTTCGGTTGGACACCCACTGCTTACGGTCAAGGTGACATTGAAGATCTGATACACTCTCTGGCAGAGGGTTCGTTTTCCAAACTTGATTGTTACAGGCATGGCACTCCATTGTTAGCAACGGATCTGGCTGCCATTATCGAACATGCTTACCAGGAACGACTGACCGGTATCTTTCATGTAGCAGGTGGAGAACGCATTAATCCGCTGGAATTTACAAAACGGTTATCAAAAGTTTTTGGGCTGACTATGTCTGAATTACCTCGTGCGACGGTATTAAACGAATGCCCTTCAGGTTTTGCCAATGGTGAATCATCGCTTCATACCCGCAAAATTCGACGTGCATTAAGCATTTCAATGCCTATGTTGGATGACGGATTGCAAAGACTGTTTGATCAACAACAGAACGGTTTTCTCAATCGCCTGAACAACGAGCATGAAAAACAGTTCGAACAGGAAATTGCCGCTTAATTCAAACAACGAAATAAAAAAATAAACCCCCTTGCGTGTTCGCACAAGGGGGTTTATTTTTTCGCTTCCAATATTCTCAGGCAAGAATTTTCTGGACGAGCTTGGCTTGATTCACTCCGATCAAACGTTGGTCCAGTCCCTGGAAGCGGAATGAGAGGCGTTCCGGATCCAGTCCGAGCAGATGTAAAATCGTGGCATGTAAATCATAGACGGGGACTTCGTCTTCGAAGACATTAAACCCGAAGTCATCTGAACGTCCGATAGTGGTGCCCCCTTTGATCCCACCACCCGCCAGCCACATGGTAAAGGCGTTTGGATGATGGTCACGTCCATCGTTGCCTCCCTGCACCATCGGCGTGCGTCCGAATTCTCCGCCCCAGACAACCAGAGTGTCTTTTAACAGGCCACGCTGTTTGAGGTCTTTGATCAAAGCAGCCGACCCCTGATCGGTGGCTTTGCAATTATTCTTCAATCCTCCTACAAGACCGCCGTGCTGATCCCATGATTCATGGAATAACTGCACGCAACGTACGCCCCGCTCAATAAGCCTGCGGGCCAGTAGACAGTTATTCGCAAAAGAAGTTTTACCCGGTTCTGCACCGTACAGTTCCAGCGTCTGTTTTGTTTCCTGTGTGATATCCATGACATCGGGTGCACTGGATTGCATGCGATATGCCATCTCAAATGAATTGATCCGAGTTGCGATTTCCGGATCGCCGACCTGATTCAGATGATTCTGATTCAAGGCTTTGAGTGTATCGAGTGAATCGCGTTGTAATTGTGAAGATATTCCCGGGGGATTTTGCAGATAGAGTACAGGCTCCTGACCGCCACGAAACATCACTCCCTGGTGAACTGTTGGCAGAAATCCACTACCCCAGCAAGAACTGCCACCACTGGGACCTTTATTACCGGAACTGAAGACAACAAAACCCGGTAAATTTTTTGATTCACTACCTAATCCATAAATCGTCCAGGCACCCAGACTGGGCTTCCCAAAAAGTTGAGAGCCGGTCAACGCCTGAATCTGAGCAGGGGCGTGATTAAATGCGTCGGTTTTCATGCTCTTGATGATGGCAATGTCATCGACGACTTCTGACAGATGGGGCAGAATTTCTGAAAGTTCTGCTCCACTTTCACCATGTTTTGCAAATTTGAATTTCGGACCTAGAAATTTTGAGTTGGGATTAATAAAGGCAGCCCTATATCCCTTCAGAAGTTCTTCGGGAGGCAGTTTACCATCAAATTTCCCCAACACAGGTTTATTATCAAAGAGCTCCAGATGGCTGGGCCCTCCACCCATAAACAGAAAAATAATATTTTTTGCCTTGGGAGGATGGTGCGGCTCTCTGGGTGCTAGCGGATCATCAAGGGCTTGCTTCTTCGCGGGGGCAGCATAACCGGATTCCTGCAATAACTGGTTGACGGCAATGGCGCCAAGGCCGACTCCGCATTGTTGCAGAAACCAGCGACGCGCGATGGACTGCGAGGGGTGATGAAAATGATTCATGAATCGTTACCTGTTTTTATCAAAAGAGCAAAAAGTAGATTCTATTCGCCAGTCTTAATATGAGACTGGCTCGAAACACTCTGCCAGTTATCGGTTATTCTTTCGTAATGGTTTCATCCATATTTAACAGCACACGCGACAAGGCAATCCAGGCTGCAAAATCTGCATTAGTGGTCTTAGTTGTTTTTTTCGTCGAGGAAATTTGTTGGGCTTCTTCCGCGTGATCTGCAAAGTAACTGCGCTGTTTAGCCAGGAACCGTGTCAGCAATTGTGTTTCCGATGCGGAAGGATATCGGGAAACACATCGGCGAAACGCGGTTTCAATGCGCTGCTGATCCGTCGCTTTTGATTCGGTTAAAGTGATTTTCGCGAGGTTTACAGCACATTCCATAAACAGTGTTTCGTTGAGCGTGGTTAATGCCTGCAAAGGAGTGTTGGAACGGCTCCGTTTAACCGTGGCAATATCACCATTGGGAGCATCAAAGGCCTGCAGGACCGGATAAGGTACCGAGCGGAAGCGGAAGGTATAAATCGCACGACGGAATCGGCTTTGACCTTCAGCAACTTCCCAGGTTTTCGGGCCGTAACTTGCCGGTTTTTGGAACAGGAAAGCAGGTGCCGGCGGATAAACTGAAGGTCCACCCACCTCAGGATTCAACAGACCACTAGCGTGGAGAGCGATGTCTCTGACGATTTCTGCATCGACGCGATATCGGGGACCGCGGGCGAAGAATCGGTTGTAAGGATCTTTTGCGTAGAGTTCCGGGCTGACATGTGATGACTGCTGATACGTTCTCGAAGTCACAATCAGAGTGTGCAACTTTTTCAAATCCCAGCCTTGATCCATAAACCAGACGGACATCCAGTCTAACAGTTTTCGATGTGTTGGTGCTGCACCTTGCGAGCCCAGATCTTCACTCGTGCTGACAATCCCTCTTCCAAAATACGCCTGCCAGACTCGATTCACGATGGCACGGGCCGTGGTCGGTGATTTTCGATCAACGAGCCAACGGGCAAATGTCAAACGGTTCATCGGTGTATCTTCGGGCAAAGAATGCAGAAAGTCAGGGACTCCCGGCTCGATTTCCTCTTTCTTCTTGAGAAAGTCACCCCGATCCAGCAGGTGAGTTTTGCGCGGATCAGGACGTTCCTGATAAACCAGTTGTGTGGCTCCCGGAGGATGCTGTTTCCAGAGTACCTCGATCTCTGCGTTTTCTTTTTTCCATTCCGGGACGGTGGTTCGCCAATAACTGAAAACCTGATCCCGTTGTTCTGCCGTTCGTCGAGCGATGGGGATTTCGAGAATATCTCGGACCTTGTCGGGAACCGGGTCTGCTTTCGCCTGATCAGAAGTTGTACACGAGACGCGGAAACGCCCCAGATTCATAGTCTGGTTATCATCACTGTTCCAGCCTCCATGCATCTGCACCAGACTGACTTTTAATTTAGTCCCCTCTTTGTATCCAAATGGTTTTTCCGCACGGAAGACTGCTTCGCGTGGTTGGTTAAATCGCCCTGGTCCCGGGTTGATACCCCAGGCAGTGGTGTTATCACCGTCAATCGCGTAAGCAACGGGCCCGGTGAATCCGCGCACCCCTTTTTTGTCTGAATATTTAGGAGGTAATTGCTGCCGTTCATTCTCAAAATCGGCTGTGGCTGCAGAAAATTTGATAGTAGCTTTTTGCTTGGGGTCTTTTACACTTTCTGTTGTAAGTTTAATATCCGTCAGGGCACATAAGCCTTCTATGGATCTTCCCGGTCCACCTGCAGGCAGGTTGGGATGATTCAAGAGTTCAAGTCGGATTGCTTTGATCTGTGTGGCATCAACGATGGCTTCAAAATTTGAAGTAAATTTGGACGGGGCATAACCCTGCGCCAGCATGGAATGATCGGCCTGTTCGAAGTAGCGCTGAGAGTTACTATCGATATTAGCGAGTTTCAGAACCGTCCACTCTGGCTGATTCTGTTGGGCCGCTTTTGCCCAGGCAGTCATTTTTGCGGACCAGTCTGGTGTGCGCGTTTTGAGAGACTGTTCAAGAGCTTTAATTTTCTGAAAGATTTTTTGACGCTGTTGCTGTTCTTCACTTGTGTAACCTCGAATACTGGCTTCATAAGAGTTATTGATGCAGGCGAAAATCTGATAGTAATTTTTCTGAGTCAGGGGATCATACTTGTGTGTATGACATTGTCCGCACTGCAATGTGAGACCTAAAACACTTTTCCCGATCGTATCCATGCGGTCAAACATGGCTGCCATCCGAAACTCCTCCGGATCGATACCCCCTTCTTCATTCAACATCGAATTTCGCATGAACCCGGTAGCGACTTGCTGAGTTTGTGTGGCGTTCGGCAGGAGATCGCCGGCGATTTGTTCTATCACAAACTGATTGTAAGGCATGTTTTGGTTCAACGCATCGATCACCCAGTCACGATAGAGCCAGACTTCTCGCGGTGCGTCCTTTTCATAGCCGTTGGAATCAGCATAGCGGGCGGCATCCAGCCAGATCCTCCCCCAGCGTTCACCGTAGTGGGGTGATGCGAGAAGTTTTTGAACCTGTCTTTGATATGCGTCCGGTCGTTTGTCGTTGAGAAATTGATCGACTTCCTCAATCGTCGGCGGTAATCCGACCAGATCCAGATTCAGTCGACGCAAGAGGGCAACTCGGTCGGCTCGATCCGTGAAGGAAAGGCGCTGTTGTTCCAGCTTTTCCAATACAAAAGCATCGATAGGATTTTGGACCAATCCTTTTTGCTGAATGCGAGGTAGCGCCGCTTTCTGGGGAGGGTGAAATGCCCAGTGGGAGGCCCAGGGCGCACCGGCTTCAATCCACTTTCGGATTTTTTCGATCTCAGACGGAGAGAGCTTTTTACCCGAATCAGCGGGCGGCATCCGTTCGTCTTCATCAGTGGAAACGATGCGCTGGTAGAGCAGGCTTTCTAATGGTTTCCCCGGCACGATTAAAGCGTGTCCATCATGTGATCCAAAAGCGCTTTCTTTTAAATCCAGTCGCAGGTCGGCCTCTCTGTGTTGATCATCGGGACCATGACAGGCGAAGCAGCCATCGGAAAGCAAAGGCCGAATATCTGTTGCAAAATCGAATTCTGTTGGCGTCGTTTTTTTTGTCTCTGCAAAAGTAACTTGAAACAAAAACACGACGAATGCTATCGTGCAGAGAAACAAAAATGAGCAAGTTCGAACGACCATAATCATTCTTTCGGTCAATCTATGAGGCCATGAAATCAAAGACGTTACTAGAAAGAAACGAGGCGGTTATTAACAGACTGCGGAGTCTTGTCAAAAATCGCAAACCCGGATTTTCTGTGAGTCGGAAAGATTTATGAATCTCAAAACCAAACACGAGTGAATACCGGTCCGCCACTTTACCCAAAGTGGGGGTAGCTTAATAAACTGTCTAAAGTCAATTAAGCAGGTGACTTAAAGTCAGGAAAGGTGGGCCAGTTACCTGAAGTTTGTACGTCTAATTATAGGGAGAGGACTGGAGGGAATTCAAGTTTTGTCTTCACGTGTCTCAATAATTAGCCACACATTATTATGAAGAGACTCACGGAAACATCGTCGGATCTTCATCGAACCATCACAAACGACCCCATTTGATTCATTTTGCTACGCATTATTCACTCATTATTGACATTTCAGGAAGAAATATCTTCACATTCATTCGATATTGTACCCCCAACTGAAATTTTCAGCCGGCAACGAAAGTTTCAAAACGATGTGTCCAATTGAATTCAATGAACGAAGAGTGTTTCAGGGGGGGACAGTTCAGATTCCTGCATCAAATATTCCATGGTGGGAATGACCTGTTTCTTACAAAAGTCAAAGTGAATTGTTTCAAGTCTTCATTGTTCGTGTAACAGACAAACTTCTTTTTTAAAAACAGGAAACAAAATGCAAAAATCACGTATTCAGAATGTAAAACGATCAGGTTTTACTTTGATCGAACTTTTAGTGGTCATTTCGATCATCGCCTTATTGGCTGCTTTGCTGATACCAGCGGTCTTTGCAGCTCGAGAATCGGCACGCTCTTCACAGTGCAAAAGTAACTTGCGTCAGTTTGGACTTTCCATGCACTCTTTCGCTGCCACTGATCCTGCTGGAAGATATTGCACGGGTGCGTATGACTTCCGTCGTGACGGATGTCCTGACACTTGGGGCTGGGTTGCTGATATGGTCAATAGTGGTGCTGGTCTTCCACAGAAGATGCTGTGCCCTTCTTCCACTCTGTTGGGATCTGAAAAGTTGAACGACATGATCGGTGTCGCCAATACCAGTAACAAAGACAATGCACCTGCCGCTCGTCTTTTGGATGGTGTTTGTTCTACCTGGACTTCAGGAACGGAAGGTACACCTGCTCGTATTCTTCAGGTTGCCAAGCTTCTGGAAGATGGATACGGTACAAATTACGCATCCAGCTGGTTCCTCGTTCGCTCTGCTCCCAAGCAGACCGGTGGTGTCACCGCAGCTGGCTTAAAAGGATTTGGTGGTACTATGGGACCGCTGACAATTCGTCGTCTGGATTCTTCACGTGTTGCTTCTTCAGCAGTCTCATTCATGGGCTGTGGAGCACCCGGTGATATCGGCGAAGCTGTCCTGACTGACTCCATTCCCGGATTCGTTGAAGCCGGTGATCGGTTGGCGGAATCATTCAATGATGGACCTGCTTTCTGGAATGCCGGTGGTTCACCCGCTGCCGTTGATCTGATGCCTGCTGGAACCAATCTTGTAGGTGCAATTCCTACAGAATTGCCAGACCCGAATCGTACTGGAACAGCAGGACCTGATGGTACTCTCTGGTTGCAGGATTCTCGTGACTGGTATGCATGGCACGGTCGTGGCAGTAACAAAATCTGCAATATCCTGATGGCTGATGGCAGCGTGAAGGCTGTTGTTGACCTGAACGGCGACGGATTCCTGAATCCTGGTTTCGTAGGATCATCAACGGGTGGATCTGGTTACACAGATGCAACAGTTGAATTACGACCCTCTGAAGTCTACTCCGGCCCCTGGTTGGACGCTCAGTTGACGAAAGGTAACTTCGAATAATCGAAGTTGGCTGACAACTGTAACACAAGTTAATTGCGAGTGGCTGGTTTCAAACTGGCCACTCGTTTTTTTGTTGACAGAGGAAGTCGTTTATTGTCGCTGAATTTTTGCACGTTGATTATGAGAGAATGTCTTTGATGACATGCCCGTGCACATCGGTCAAACGACGATCAATACCGTTATGTCGGAACGTCAGTTTTTCATGATCGATTCCCAGCTGATGCAAAATCGTGGCGTGCACATCATAACACATCGTCGGATTCGAAGGATCAGCGGGTTTAAAGGACCATTGATCAGATTCACCATAAGTCGTGCCGCCCTTAATTCCACCTCCCGCCAGCCAGTTAGAAAACACGAACGGATTATGATCGCGGCCTTTACTTCCCTGGCTGCAGGGCATTCTGCCGAACTCGGTCGTCCACAAAATAATCGTGTCGTCCAGCATGCCACGTTGCTTGAGATCTTTAATTAAGGCAGACGCCCCCATAGACATGCCGCGTCCCAATGGCCAGTGATCGCGTTTAATATCTTCATGTGAATCCCAGTTACGCCGTGGATGACCATTGTCGGCGCCTGACCAGATTTGTACAAACCGCACTCCCTGCTCCAGCATCCGTCGTGCGACCAGACAGTTTCTGCCAAAGTAATTAATTTCAGCCTGTTCGCTGATCCCTTCCTGCACTTCAAAGTCAACGGAATCCAATCCATACATTTTGTGGGTGCTTTTTGTTTCATTCGAGAGATCAAGTACTTTCGGAGCCTGTAGCTGCATTTTGGCCGCTAGTTCGTACGATTGAATTCGCGCGTTCAAGCGAGAATCTCCCGCGCGTTGTTGTTCGTGTTTTTGATTGAGTTGTTTGAGTGCAGCCAGCACATCGCGATCACTTTGACGCGTGATAAAATTATTTTTGGACGGGAATAAATTGGAAATCGGATTCTGGGAATTCGGGCGAATCATCGTGCCCTGATTGCTGGCTGGTAAAAAACCAGCCGACCAGTTAGCCGCACCATTAGGAGCAAATCCGCGTGGATCAGGGAGTACCACAAAAGTCGGTAGATTATCCGTCATACTGCCAAGCCCATAGCTGATCCAAGCGCCCATGCCAGGAAAGCCGGGCAGAATAAAACCGGTAGCCTGCATAAATGTTGCTGGTCCGTGCACGTTCGACTTGCTGACCATGTTATGGATAAACGCCATGTCATCCACGCACTCTCCCAGTGGTGCCACACAGTCATTGATCCACTTGCCCGATTCTCCATACTGCTTCCACTTCCAGGGCGACTGCATCGTTTTTCCCGGGGATGATTGAAACAGTTGCACTTGTTCGCCGGGGTCCCAGGTATTGCCATTCTCTTTGATCAGCTCTGGTTTATAGTCAAACGTATCACATTGACTGGCAGCTCCGGACATGTAAAGTTGAATCACACGTTTGGCGCGCGGCGGATGATGCAAAGTCTGTGTATTCGATTGTGGTGCAGCCAGCAGTTGATCGTTCTGGAGCAGAGAAGCGAGCGCAATTCCACCCAGTCCGCCTCCTGCTGACATTAAAAAATCACGACGATCCATAAGACCACTTTCTCTATATTTAATCGATGAAAATAAATTCGTTGCTGTTAAATATCAGTCGGCAGACATTTTCAATGCCGTAGCGCGAACCGATATTTTGTAAGATCTCAAGTTCTGACTGTTTGGGCGGTCGGCCTAAAGTCGTTTCAAAAGCCAGCTTGATCTGAGTCGACAGATCAGACGACTCTGCTTTGACTTTTTGTGCGTAAAAAGTCGACATGCTCACCATGAAGTGATCATTCATCAGGGAGAGTGCCTGCAATGCCGTTAATGTTTCCAGACGTTTCGGAGTCATTTGTGAGGGATCTGCACAGTCCAGTGTTTCCATAAATGGATCGGGCACCGAACGCACAATAAAACGGTAGATCGAACGTCGATGCTTTTCTGCTGAAGCGGGATCGAATTTCTGGTAGAGATAGTGCGGCGAATGTTGTGGTTTTTCGAGCACAAACAGACGGTCTCCCGGGCCATACATGGTAAGATCCAGTTTTCCACTCACTTGCAATACAGAATCGCGAATGGCTTCGGCTTCCAGTTTGCGGCGGTTCATACGCCACAGAAGACGGTTATCACCATCGATTTGATTTCTCTCGGAATGCGAGAGTGATGATTGCTGATAAGCGGTACTCAATACCAGCATCCGATGTAACGTTTTCAGTGATTGCCCTTCATCGCGAAAACGGCTGGCCAGATAATCGAGCAACTCGGGATGTGAGGGGAGTGCCCCCATTTTTCCGAAGTCGTTGGGCGTATCAACGAGGGCTTTACCAAAATGATACTGCCAGACGCGATTGACTATCGAACGCCATGTGAGCGGGTTGTCGCGATTAGTAATCCATCGTGCCAAGGCAATACGGCGGGCACCTTCATTATTTAGATTTTCCAATTGCATCACACCACTTAGCGCGGAGATCATTTTAGGTGCGGTCGGCTTTACTTCTTTGACAGGAGATTTTTCACTTCCACGACTGAGCAAAAAAACGGGACGTGGTTTCCCAAGAGTTGATTTGAAGTTTCCACGTCCTTTGAAGTGAGTCGCCGCTGCAAAAACTTTTTGGAGCGGTGGTAGTTGATCCAACTTTTGCTTAATTTGTGACAGTTCTGCCGAGAGCGTTTTGAGAGATTGTTTCTCTTCAGCAGACGAAAAACTGGCAACGAGTTGGTCGCGTTTTGATTTTAACTGTGCCAGATTATGATTCGAGTCGGCTGAATAATAAAATTTGCCATCAATAACATTCTTTCGTGACCAGCGCGGCGGTGCTTCAATGGAATCCAGAGATGTCACCACCGACTGGCTGGATAGATTCTCTCCCCGGGAATCAAGAACTTTGATTTCCCCCAACGCAAAAATGAAATCGTTGGAACGGGGTGCGAGCTGCGTTGCCGTCATTCTCAAATATTGAAAACGTTGGCCTTTGAGATCGAAGTGAACAAGTCGCGTTTGTGGATTAGGAAAGTCTGCTCCTGTGTGGTCAGCGATGATGTTTTTCGTCGTCGCAAAATCTGCAGTATCTGATATTTCCAACTTGAACCGCTTGGGGAAACCGAAGCCAGCTCCAATTTTATTGTAATCATCATAAGCGGCCATCAGTGTGATTCGGTCTGCAGTGATCGGCTGTTTGAAATTGAGCTGTACCCATTTGTTCGTTTTGTCCGATTTTTCAATATGACTGTGATAGCCATATTCAACCCCTTGCCCTTTTTTAGCATTGAGGGCTTCTGCAATCTGTTCTTCCAGTTCCACCAGCGATTTCCCGCCGCGCTCGCGGATTTTCGCTTCAAGAGCCTGCTTTTGTTGCAGATAGTTTTTCTGGGACGCCATTAATGATTTCCGCCTAGTAGCCGACTTTGCATTCGGTTCATAATCGCGGTCGGCTCGGTCAATGCCGGCGAAGACAGCTTGCAGGCCGTAATAGTCTTCCTGTGCAATCGGATCAAACTTATGATTGTGGCAGCGGGCACATTGGACGGTCAGGCTGACCGTACTATTCATGACCGTAGCCACCATATCATCCCGATCTAAGTTACGGGTGATTTTTTTCTCGATGAGTTTTTCATTGATTTCGATCTGTCCCACCCAGTCAAAGGGACCCGCTACGATAAAACCGGTGGCAGGCACACCATCGGGTGAATAAGGGTGCAGAATGTCACCGGCGATCTGTTCCTGAATAAATTGACTGTAGGGTTTATCTTCATTAAAAGCGCGAATGACATAGTCCCGATAAGGCCAGGCATTTTCGCGAAGTTTATCCTTGTCGTAACCATGTGTGTCAGCATAATGCACAACGTCAAGCCAGTGACGTGCCCAGCGTTCTCCATAGCGAGGCGATGCCAACAGCCGATCAACCAGCCCTTCGTAGGCCCGTGGATTCGGATCGTTGACGAACTTCGAAATTTCCGTCGGAGTGGGAGGCAGCCCGATCAAATCAAAATACAGGCGTCGAATAAGAGTACGTCGGTCTGCGAGGGGAGAAAACGAAAGACCGTTCTTTCGTAACTGAGCCAGCAGAAACGCATCGATGGGTGTGCGAATTAATTTGGTATCAGCCACAGAGAATTGTGGCACCACCGGTTGCTTTAAAGGCTGGAACGACCACCAGTCGGTTTGTGAAAGTTGTGCTTCGCGAATTTGAAAACCAGTCGGCCAGGTCGCGCCCTCTTTGATCCATTGTCTCAGTGTCTCCACTTCTGCCTTCGTCAAGGGCTTACCTTTTTTGGGCATTTCCGGTTCCGGGCCGATCACATAATCTAGCAAAAGACTTTCTTGGGGCGCGCCGGCAACCAGCACACGACCATTCTCACCACCCGCGTGCAAACCTTTGTGATTTTCCAGCGAGAGCCCACCGTCGCGCGTGCTGTCGTTATGACACTCTATGCAGTGTTTTTGCAGAATCGGTACGACCTGCTTTTCAAAGGTAGATTCTTCTGCGTCAGTCGTTGATGGAAAAAGCAACCAGCACATGGAAAAAAGTGCTACCGTCAATTTCCATTTCAGATGGGTGAAAAACAACATGTTCGCTTTTCTATTCTGTTGAGGGTAGGAGAACACTCTCTGGGGATAATATCAAAATATTTGATTGACGGGGGCTGTTGTCTGTTGCGGAAGACACTTTGCACCTATTTGGTATATGGCGCGCTGAATTCCGATTTAGTACAGTTTTTTTGAGTTTTCAAAGAATTTCATGGTTTTATGGTACCAATCGCAGAGGTCTGGCGCCAAATACTATTGTAGAGCCATATCGTGCATGTCTCCCAGGAAAATCTTCTCTGAATGCAAAACAGTACTTCCCTATGAGCGACGATCTGAATCATCCCATGAAAAGCGAAGAGTTTTTCCGTCTGTTTTCTCGGGAAGACCGCAAAATCTTTGGCTATATTCTCTCGCTCGTGTTGGATGTGACAGCTGCAGAAGACATCTTTCAGGAAACATGTGTCATCCTGTGGAAAGAATTTCCCCGGTTTGATCAGGAACGCAGTTTTTTGAACTGGGCGAATGGCATTGCCTTTAATCAGGTCAGAAAATACCGCCGCAAGTTTAGGAATAAACGTTTGATCTTCAGTGATTCATTAATGACCGAGTTGGCGGAAGATGCTTCAGGTCTGCTTGAAGATTTGAGCCGGCGCCAATTGGCGTTGACGAACTGTTTACAGAAATTAAATGACCGCGAACGGGAACTAATCGACGCCTATTACGGAGATCAGGAAACCGCGGCCACAGTAGCCGAACGTTGGAAATGTTCCACGCACGCCATATATAAAACGATCAAGAAAATCCGGAAGGTTTTATTTGATTGTGTGAACCGTCGTCTTTCGAGTGAGATGGCCTGATGACTGAACCAGAACAATCTCTTCCCGAGCAGATGATGGAACTGGCCGACGCACAGTGTTCGGGTATCATTACAGAATCTGAGGTGGAAACTCTTGAACGTCTGTTGACAGAACATCCTGAACTGCGCGGGCAGTATTTGAATTTTGTATTTCTGCATATCGGCCTGACCGGTACCGCCAGCACGCGCCTGATGTCCTCTCACAATTCACCTTTCACACCGGATGTCATAGAGCCGGCAGAGCAGCAAAGTGCGCGGCCAATAGAGAGAAGTCTGTTTCGACGCACACTGGTGCCAGCCATCTGTCTGGTCGCGTGTTTGTGTGCGCTGGGGCTCTATTTGTTTTTCCCCGTTGATCAACAACCGGCAGCGCCGGCTCAAATCGCCGAGACTCATCCTCAATATTATTTCGACGAAAACACGACACCCCCCGAAGAGGTCGCCACCTTGTATGATGCCATGCAGGCGACCTGGGAGCTGTTGGGGAAAGATCTCGGGGTTACAGACCATTTTCAACCGGGAACGGTCAAACTGACTTCCGGAAACGTGGCGTTTGCTTTTTCGGGGGGGGCAGATATCTCACTGGCCAGCCCGGCTCTGTTTGGCATGGAACGCAAAAATCAGGGAACTCTCTTTTCCGGTTCCCTTTCCACGCACAAGACCGACTCGAATGCCCCATTCACTCTGGAAACCCCCAGTGTCGAATTGATCGACAGGGGAACGGAATATGAAGTCCGTGTCAATGCAGCGGCTGAAACCTTCGTGCATGTGCTGGATGGACAGGTCGAAGTCAAAGCACGTGGGCACCTGCCCCGGTTTTTCTGGAACTTTGATCAACCAGAAGCGTTACCCCTTACCGATTCGATTATTGGCACTCCGATACACGCCGGTAAAAATGCAAAACGGATCTCAGGTCTAATCGGCAAGGGTGCCGTGCGCTTTAATAACCGCCCCGATGCCAGCCTGCTGGCAGGCAATGGAGGTGGAACAGACGTGGGTACCGGGGATTATTCAGTTACGACCGGGATCACGCTGGAAGCCCTGGTGCTTTCCGAGTGGCAGACGACAGTGGCACCTCAGAAAAAAGCTCCCTTCGATTATGACGAGATCTTCCGCAAAGAAGATGGCAGCTATCGGATTCTGCTCAGTTTTCAAAATGATGACAAAGCCGGACAGACACAAATTCCCTCTGTCGAAAAAGGCCCCTGTCTTTCGTTTGGACTGTTTCTGTCGGGAGTTGGCTATAATGAAATGGATCTGCCTCTGGATGGCAAAGCAGGCCGCCCGACACTGGAAGAACTACGCGATGGCAAGCCGCATCATATTGTAGCTACGTACAACGGTTGGACCGGCGTCAAAGCCATCTATATCGATGGCGTACTGCGAATGAACCATCAATTTCCTGTGGGGACAATGATCATCAGCGGCGGCCCCACTCCCGCAGTGATCGGTAATCTGATTTCAGAGCAAGGAGAAACCCTGGTAGGCCGCGAACCTTTTAACGGCATCATCGATGAAGTCGCCTTCTACGACTTTGCCCTGGATGCCGCGACCATCGCCACACACTTTGAGCGCGTGCAAGCAGGCAAAGATTATTTCGACGGGCAGCTACATCAATTCATGCTGCAGGCAAAAGAAGGCGAAAACATGCTGCTCAACAAAGGCCAGAAAATGAAATTCGCTGCCGAGACCGGACTACCGATCTTTTGAAACTTCCTTAAGCAAAGTGTCTGGTCTAAACAGCCAGCCGACTCTGGCATCCGATGGATATGAATGCGATTAAATTTTCTTCGCAAATCACTCCTCTAACTTTGTACCACGGGTTTCTTTGATTGTGAGTGTGATGAAAAATGAGATGGTAGCGATGGCGGAGAGATACCAGGCAACGGAAATCGGATTGCCGGTTTCTTTCATTAGCCAGGCGGCGACCATGGGCGCGGTTCCGCCGAAGATGGCGAACGGTAAATTATAGCTAACGCTGGCGGCACTCACCCGCACGCCACGTCGGAACAATTCGGTGATCGTCGCCGGTATGGCACCTGCGAAACAGGCGATGAGTAATGAGAAACTAATTTGTCCGGTAAGAATCATGGCGAAATTGTGATGATGCATTAATCCGAGTAACGTGGGAGACAAGAGTGCCACGCCGGCTGACCCGATCAACAGGAATGGTTTGCGTCCAAATTTATCGGCCAGGATGGCAGCGATGGGAACGAAAACCGTTAACGCCGCCATGCTGATGGTGTTGATGTCGAGAGCTTCCGCGGTGGTCTCGCCGACTTCGTCTACAAGCCAGGTCGGCAGATAGATAAAGACCGTATAAAACGTGACCGCATTCATCATGTTGAGACCCGCTGACTGAAGCATCTCTTTGCGATGGTTGGTAAACGCGTCTCTGAGCGGCGACATGGCTTCCGGATCGGTTGCTTCTTTTGAGATCGGCTGTTCGGGGATGCCGTGTCTAATAAAGTAACCTACAAACGCGACCAGAATTCCGGAGATAAATGGTAATCGCCAGCCCCAGGCCAATAGTTGTGCGTCCGTTGTGAATGTATTGATCAATGCGCCGACTGCCGAGCCCAGTAAAATTCCACAGGTGGCGCCCATCATGCTCCACGATCCAAAAAAGGCGCGACGTTCGAGTGGGGCATGTTCAACGAGAAACACGAACGAACTCGTATATTCGCCACCGACAGAAACTCCCTGCACCATGCGTAACAACACCATCAGTACGGCCGCCGCGATGCCAATTTCTGCATGCGTGGGCAAGAGTCCGACGAGTAACGTCGGGATCGCCATCAACATTACGGAAAGTGTGAGCGCCTTTTTTCGTCCCATCCGGTCACCAATATGACCAAACAGAACCGCGCCGACAGGACGCATCAAAAAACCAGCGGCAAAAGCACCAAAGGCGGCGATCAATGAGGTGGTGGGATTGTCAGAGGGAAAAAAGAGTTTGCCAATCGTGGGGGCAAAAAAACCGTAGACGGCAAAGTCATACCATTCCAGAATATTACCAATGAATCCCGCTGCCAGAACCCGAATATTTTTGCCGCCCACTTCCTGTGTGCTGTCTGACATGAGTTGATCGTCCTTGAATCGACATTGCATTTACTGTTTGAGTAAGGTCCGGCTAGTTTAGGGGATTAGAAACCGATTGGGAATGGCGGTGTCAGGAAGAATTGGTATTTTTGATTGAGGACCGATTATCGAAGAGTTCCGGGTTGAGACGTCATGACTTCGATGCCATTTTCACGCAAGGACTGAATCGTGGCTTCGGACAGTTTTGTGCCACTGACATTCACCTTGTGAAGTTGCGGAATATTTAAGAGGCTCTCTTTCACCTGATCTGTTATCAGCGTGTTTGACAAATCCAGTTTCATCAAACTCTCCGATTGGGTCAGGTTTTTAATTCCTGCGTCAGTGACTTTTGTATTCGTCAGAAAAAGTTGTTCCAAATTTTCCATGCGAGTAAGTGGAATTACACCTTGATCCGTCACTTGCGAATCACTCAGCACTAGATACTCGAGCTGATTCACGTTTGGAACCTGCAGCACATGGGAATCGTCAAATGATTCACCCCTTAAACTCAGATAACGCAGTGATTGTATTTTTACCAGATGATTGAGGGTATCGGCTTTGATTTTAGAATTGTCTAGAGTAAGGCCGGATAGTTTTTTTGATTTTGTTAAATGGTGTAAACCTACGCCATTGATACAATTATCACTGAGAGATAGCCGAGTCAGATTGGGAATGGACGCAATATTTTTCAGACCTGCATCGGTAACTTTTGAATTGGATAAATGAAGATCTTTTAAGTTTTTCATTTTTGAGGCACAGTGAAAATTTTCTCCCGTGAAAGCGATATCGTGAAGACCAAGCAAATCCAGAGTTGGAATTTTCCCAAGCACATTACATCCTGAATCAGTGACAGGGCCTCCAGGAATCGTAAGACATCGAAGAGGATATTTGGTCAACTTGGCAAGCCCCTGGTCTGTAATGCCAGCAGGTAATTTTTCAGTCCATAAAAATAGATCGATTAAATCAGGTTGATATCCCAGAGAGTCAATGAATTCGTCGTTGATCGGGTACTCTTCTGAATTCTCAAGTTCGATGGAATGAATGGTCCCCGCTACGGCACTTAATTTTGAAGGCAGGGACACGCAGTAACCATTGAAACACATAGAAGGTCTGGGAACCGAGACTATCCCTCCATGGCTGCGGATGGTTTCCACCAATGACTTAGATCGCCAGGCATTTAGTCCATGCGGAACCAGAAAAAACACGGCCACCAGCAAAAGCAGAACCAATGCTTTCCGGAACTGAATCCAAAGCCATGATGGCTGATTTATCTCTCGTTTTCCAGCAAAGTAACGAAACCAAATCATCGGTACGTGTTCCCGGTTAATGTGTGGGTTAGCAGAGAATGGTTACCCGATCACTGGCAGTGCTCTGAGTTGGTGCGTTATTTTTATCCCCTTCTCATCAATTCGTCGTTCTGGTTTTTGCTGAGATTTCTTCTTTGATCAAGGTGTTAATAACGGTATACCGATCGATTTCCCGTAGGCCTGACAGAGTTGTTCGGCGGTCAGGCCATAGGCGCGTTGCAGGCTGTCTTGCCAGGTTAAGCCGTCTTTGATGCCGTTGAAGAATAGTTTGAACTGTTCGGGACCCGCTTTGAGCATAAGTTGAATCATGGCACTGGCGGCTCCGTATTGTGCGCTTCCGATTTGATCGGCGGAAAAGAACTGGCCACCAAATGTCTGTGACTGACGTAATTGAAGGGCCGATTGAGTCTGACGACGCTGAATTTCTTTGCAGGAAGGGACCACCATCATGGCAACCCAGTCTGCGATGCCTTCGTTGATCCAGCTCGGAATATGTACCGTGCTGCGATAACGGTGAATATATCCATGCGCGGTTTCGTGCACGAGTACTGCACCGAAGAAATTGGGATTATTTCCCCGGTGGCAGGAAACAATCACCTTTCCATCTCCATGAGAGTGGCAGAGACCCACAACGGTACCCGGGACCTCTGTACGATTATAAAACTTTCGTTCAAACTCCAGAAAGGCAGCTTCAGTCATGAACGCCACGATGACAGCTTTGCCGCGCCAGATGTTGTGACCCGGTTTAAAGCCGAATGCTTTTCCCAACAGTTCATTCATCTTATCCAGTTGAACCAGATAGGGCTTCACCTGTGGGGCAGGCATGTCGGTGTAAAATAGAAAATATTTCGTTTCATAAAAGCTCATCTTAAAAGAACTGAAATGCTGGCCGACTTTCTGGAGAAATTCTTTATGCTCGTTGACGTAAGATTCCTGATCCTCTTCGGTAGTATCTTTCCATAACAGATGGTTCGACGTTGTAAGTTTATCGCGGATGGCATCCATTCTCTTGCCGGTATCTTCCAGGACAGCCGCTTTGCGAGAAGGGAGATACAGGAAACGGTAGGTTTTTTCATCCACTTTCATCTCAAACAATTTTGTCGCGAATAATTTTTTGGGTCGGCTGGCGTTTTCACCTTTGAATTCCATTGTTTTGATCTGGCTCTTATCGCGTCCAGTATAGAATCGCGTGATCTCAACCCCTTGTTCTTCTTTTCCGTTGGTTGTCAGGAGATCTGCTTTTTTTCCGATCAGCGCATTCAGCTCTTCTGCAGAGAGGGCAAACTCCAGCGCCGCTGCTTCGACAGGATTCGCAGGCGAAGCGTTGAGCTTGGACGTACGTTTTTGAGCCGACGTTTCCTGCACAAGAAAAAAGAGCGCCAATATCAGAACGATAAGCGTCGCCGTGTAAGTGAATAACGCAGCAGTAACAGGGCGAGAGAACCGCATGTGTGCTTGCTTTCTGAAAGGAAACCAGAGAATCAAATTTGATAATGGGGGACTATTATCATCGTGTGACGTTTGGGTACAGTTGTCAAGTAGTTAGATTCAGGAATTCAGACGCGCTTTCAAAGAATCTGCTTCGATCCGAGAGTTATTCAACGATCGTGTTTATTTAGGGTGTCCCAGTCGCTGTGATTTCCCTCATTTTACAATTGGAATTGTCGACTGTGAAGATGTGAATATAGAAAAAGGGGTCCGTTTCGAGTGTGATTCACTTTGAAGTCGCAACATCCGATCATTTTTTAACAGCTTCATTTAAAGTTGGGAAACAGTCAGTGGTATTGCAGGAAACTAAGAAAATGGCTCCATTCCTTGTGACGATGCCGACTCATCAAAACATTGAATTACTGAAAAAATTGTCAGGCTGCTTGTGTTCTGAGTATCAGCCGTTAGAATACACCTCTGCGGTTGAATAAGCCTGAATTCAGTTATTTCGGGAGACACCGTAGAGAATTTTTTTTTTAGGAATCGGAATCAAAGATGGCTGAAGGTACAATCAAGAAAGTGACACAAAAGGGTTTTGGGTTTATCGACACCGAAACTGGCGATGACTTGTTTTTCCACTCGTCAAACCTCGAAGGAGTAACATTCGAGCAGCTTTACGAAGGACAACGAGTATCGTTCACTGAAGGACGCGGCGAAAAAGGTCCAAGAGCAGAAAATGTTAAACCAATCTAGTCTTACTGACTAATTGCTAGACATTTCGAAACATTAAGAAACCGACGTTCTGCGTCGGTTTCTTTTTTTATGCCTGGTATGGACTTCCTGGTTATTTTGGGATCGACTATTAAGACTTCAGGCGAGCCGCAAGCGTTGTCTGGCAAACTCCAGAGCATTGATCAGCGCATCAATTTCTTCAGTCGTGTTATAGAACGCGAGACTGGCACGGACACTGGCGTTAATATTTAAATGCTGGTGCAGGGGCATCGTGCAATGATGCCCGTGTCTGACAGCGATGCCTTTTCGATCTAACAGTGTGGCTAGATCTTCCGGGTGAGCACCCTCAATATTAAAGCTGAAAATGGATCCCCGCTCTTCGAGTTCGAGGGGACCATAAATCTGTAAGCCGGGTACTTCCTGTAATTTCTGCAGAGTATATTGGCTGAGCAGGGATTCCTGTTCCATGATCGTATCGAATCCTAGTTCCATAACATAATCGATGGCAGTTCCCAGTGCGATGGCTTCAGTAATAGGAGGCGTGCCGGCTTCAAAGCGAGCCGGGATGTTAGCATAGGTGGATTTCTCACAGGTCACCTCAGCAATCATATTGCCGCCGAACAGAAAAGGGGGCATTGATTCCAGCAGTGTTTTTCGTCCATACAACACGCCGATACCTGACGGGCCAAATAGTTTGTGTCCGGAAAATGCCAGAAAGTCAATTTCACTTTCAACGACGTTTACCGGCTGGTGAGTCACGCTCTGGGCTCCATCGACAAAGATCAGCGCGCCAACTTCATGAGCTCGTTGTGCCATGTATTTAACAGGATTAATTGTTCCCAGCACATTCGACATGCCGGTGACGGCAACGAGTTTTGTTTTGGGAGTGAGCAGGCATTCATAATGCTCAAGGTCCAGACGTCCGTCTGGTGTGAGTTGGATGAACTTGAGAAGGACGCCACGTTCTTTGGCAATTTTCTGCCACGGAACGAAGTTGGCATGATGTTCCATTTCATTCAAAATGATTTCATCGCCGTCTTTGAGAAAATGGCGTCCCCAGGTCTGCGCCACAAGATTTGCGGACATCGTTGTACCGGATGTGAAAATGATTTCTTCTGGAAGGCTGGCGCCGATGAATGACTGAATGCGCGCACGAGAGGATTCCATTTCTGATGTCACTCGATCACCTAATTGATGGGCACCGCGATGCACGTTGGAGTAATAGTGCTCGTATATCTCAGTGATTTTGTTGATGACCGATCTGGGGCGCTGCGCAGAAGCACCACTGTCAAGATAAACAAGCGGCCGCCCATTGGGGAGCTTCGTATTGAGAATCGGGAAATCGTGCCGAATTGAAGTGATATTGGCGATCATCATTGCCTGCTTCAGACCTTAGAGATACATAAATACTGTTCTACAGGAATTTTAGCACGAAACCTCATAATGAAAAGGGCTCAGGCAAAAAGGGATGTAGATTGGAAATGAGCCTGCTGTCATGTGTTGCTTCTTACATTATGTACTGCAAAGACACAGTTGAATGGAAGTAAGTTCGTTGATCGAGTTGACTAGCTAAGCTGTCAAAGATTGAACTACAGCAGTGGCTGGATCAAGACGTAAAAAAAACCCTGTCTTCAGGGCTTTGAGTATGGTGTATAGTCGCCGGGAAAATTATTTTTTGGGGACTAATTTTTGTGCTTTGGAAATGAGATAGAATGGTTTCCCCATTTTATCCTGACGGGAACCATCAATCTTGCCGTCGATAAGAACGACATCTCCATTTTTGAAAGGATTTAATTTTCCTTCGTCGATCAGCACTATGTTTCCGCCGAATTTATCTGTTTTATCGGGAGTCGCGTTATAGGTGATATTCCAATGTTTTTCCTGTTCATCGAATTCGATAATTCCCCGCAACCAGCGGTACTGTTGTTTGTCATAACTGAAAGGAGAAGGTGATTGCGCATTGGGATTTTGATTACTGGAATCAGCGGGAAGTTCAAATGAGGCGGCCTGGAATTTTGCAGGAGTCATGAACCGATCAGATTGGACAAGTTGAGGTCCGGATGTGCGGGTTTGGTGATTCGCATGGCTGACTTTTTGGGACGAAGAATTTTTTCTCAAACTGCTGTTCGGTCCAAAAACGTCATCGATTCCGGGAGTGCTTTTGACAGGAGGTTGGAATTTTTGAGAATTGTCGAGCGGGTTGGCTTCAAAAGTGTCGTTGGGATTCGGCTTAAATTTTTTCGGGTTTGTCTCAAAGCTGTCATTACTACTTTCAAAACCCTGCTGTTGAACCGATTCCTGAACGGGCCGAGGAACGCTGAAGCCTTCATTGTCATTCTGTTGAAACTGATCCTGAGCGTTACTTTCAAACTGATCATTACTACTATTTTGAGGAGTAAATTGATCGTTCATTTGTGTTGAATTACCGCTTGGCGGTTGCGTTGATTTATTGCTTTCAAATTGATCATCCGCGTTTCCCGGAAAGGAATTTTGAGGAGTACTGGGAAACGGATCTTTATTTTCAAGGAACTGATCGTTGGGGTTCACACTGTCATTGGGGTCTTTATAGCTGGGAACAGATTGATTTCCGGATGGGTTATTATTCAAGCCACTACCCGGATTGGTATTGGTTCCTGAAGCAGTCGGATTAGCACCGAATGGAGTTTCGTTAACGTTTCCTGTATTGGGAGTTCGATTGACGGGCTGCGTCCATTGGGAATCTACGCCATCGTTATTGGTTTTGTTCGCATTGTTGGGAAAGGCATCATTGTATGTGGAAGTTCCTGTTGCTGGCAGTCCTCCCTGAGGGGTTGGAACAGGCTGACCAAGATTGGGTTGCACATCGTAAGTGCCGGGAGGAACATTTCCAGGCGCCATCTGGTAAGGACCCGGTGCACCACCATAGGGGCCGGGATAAGTACCGCCGTAAGGATACTGATGGTGAGAATAGCATCCGGTGAGCACACAGCCCAGCAGTGTGCAGCAGCTGATATAAAATAGAGATCGTGTCGACATGATAGGGTCCTTAAAGTTCCAAGTGATTTCCCGGAAGAGATAGATGATCTACAGCAAAGGAAAAATCTATGGACGGGTGCCTGCTGAAATGAAAGTCTCGAGCATTTTTGATTCACATACAGTGGGGATTGATGTGAATATATCTCTGCGGGGAGATGGGTACAAAAACAATCGTCTATCCAGTAAGCGAGCGGAATTTTAGAGAATCTTCAATATGTGTCTATACCGAATCAGGGATTCTCACCCCTCAGCCAGAAATCTTGGCAAGAAATATCAGAACTAAGGTTCTTTGCGTTTCAGATTTGTAATCTTTACAATAATAAACAGTCTTTTTCTCGTAAAAAGTTGTTTACACCAAAGATTTCACATGTCATCTCCTCCATTGAAACTTCCCACGATCCAGAACTGGACTTGTCATAACTGTGGCGGTTGTTGCAAGCAGCATGAGATCGAAGTCACACCGGAAGAAAAAGAGCGTATAGAAAAACAGCATTGGGAGCAGGATACATCGATTCCTGCAGGTCAGCCTGTGTTCGTGAAAATGGGGTTTTCCCCCGTCAGCAATCGGTATCGGTTAGCGCATCAGGCAGATGGTTCCTGCATCTTTCTGGACGAAAAAGGTTTATGCCGCATTCATGCCAAGTTTGGCGAACCGGCGAAGCCGCTGGCATGCCAGGTTTATCCTTATGCATTTCACCCTGCGGGCAACGAAGTGGCTGTCAGTTTACGATTCAGTTGCCCGTCTGTGGTAGCAAATTTGGGGAAGCCCGTCGATCAGCAATCAAAGGTGATCCGAAAAATTGCTGATCAAGTACTTCCAAAACGTTTTAAAACACCTTCAGCCCCCGGACTAAATGCAACCGAATCCCTGGGTTGGCCAGATACATTAAAAGTGGTCGACGCTTTAGATCAGTTATTTGCGGCTGCTGATTCTCGTTTCATGATCAACCTGTTACGAGCCCTTGCCTGGACGGAATTAATTGAACAATCCCGCTTTGATACCATTCGCGGTCAACGTATAGATGAGTTCCTGGATTTGATTGGCCAGGCCACGGTTCACGAACTTCCCGACGACCTGGATTTAAGTCGAACTGCTCCCAGCAGAATGGGAGCGATTCAATTTCGATTACTGGTAGCTCAGTACGCGAGAAAAGATACATTCGCCGAAGATTCCAGAGGAATGATGAGGCGACTTTCCCTGTTGATGTCGGCATTGAAATTCGCATCCGGGCGCGGTGAAGTTCCCCGATTACAAGATCGTTTTTCAGCAGTTCCCTTTTCGTCACTGGAAACGCCGTTTGGAGATTTACCACCGGAATGTGAAAAGCTGTTTATCCGGTATTACCGAGTAAAAATTCAGGGGCTTCATTTTTTTGGCGCGGCTTATTATGACATTCACCTTGTCGAAGGTTTTTATCATCTGGCTTTGATGTTCCCTGCGATTATGTGGATCGCGCGTTGGCTTGCCGCTGGGTCAGGCAGATCCACTTTGCTGCCAGAGGATGTGAATGAAGCAATGAGTATTGCCGACCATCATCATGGATACTCTCCAGCTTTTGGCTTATCTCATTTTCGAAGCCGCGTAAGGAATTTGTCTCGTTCGCAAGATATCAAGAAACTCATCACCTGGTATGGCCAATAACATGAACAGATATCCCGATTCATAATTATGATAGAAACTCGACACCTTTCCAGAACGCAATCCGGTTCTTCAGTTGTTCATAGCCAGTTTCTGGATCGAGATAATACCAGGCTGCGTCACGGTTCACGGCACCCTCAACAATGACGTCATAAAAAAATGCCTGACCTTTACGGGGGCATCTGGAAGTCGAAGAACTATTTCTCAAATAGCGACCATTTACGGACTCTAAGGGAAAGTAGAGTTCCCCTTCGACTGTGATGATATCATCAGATTCGGCCAATAATGCCTGATTCCAAATGGCTCTGGGCACACCTTTCTCCTCATCGTTACTGTAGTTTGACAGGACAGTAAGCAATGGGATGAATTATTTTTGAGGTTGCCCAAGGTCATCGTAGCCAAGATTAAAAGGAAAGCTATACTAAATATTGAAATATTTATGTCTCTTTCCAGAAAGAAGATATGGAAAAACACGTGTTCCAGATTTTGTAGGAACGAGAGTACAGGAATGTCATTCTTGTCTATATCTTTTATGGGTTTTCCTCATTCACATCAGTGGCCTGACGAGGACTGAATGAGATAATTCCTAACTCCCACAGTTTTCTTTTGAACATGTTAAGAGAATTCAGCGTGTGAATGAAAGTAGCATCTTTTCGTTCATAGGAAATCAATCCACCATCTTCCAGCTCGACAACATGAATCAGTTCCTCAGGATGAGCTGACGGATATTGTTTGATTTCCATTTCCGTAGAATTGAGCAGCGATTCAACAGACACTTGTGCATCTTGTTTTTGCAGGGTGAAGCGTCCGGTAGTATTGGGGATTTGCTGCCATTCAAATCGTTTGAGTAATTCATCCACTTTCATATAGTCACACTCTGGTCCAATATTGATTCAAGATTAATGAAATTCATTGTTGAGTCTAAAAGTTTCAAAGCAGAATTGGAAGGATGCCAGGCTGGAGCAGGATTGGATGTTGGATAGCGCACAAAAAAAAATGATGTTTCTCAGATAGAGAGACATCATTTTTTAATTTAATGATCTTACAAATTCAAATTTTCAAAACTCAGGACTTTCCTGTGCTTCGAATCAGTGCTTCAAAAATTTCTGTTGTGAAGTCCGTCCGAGGGAAAAGTTCCCTCGGACTTGACGTTCACGATTATTGAAGCTGCCCTTCGGACCTGATAGGGCCAGAGTCCCTATTTGCTGGGACTATAGTTATCCCCAAATCTGATTAGTTGCAGCAGTTCTTAGGTGATGGAGCACAGCAAGTTGGCTTTGGAGCTGGTGCACAGCAAGTTGGAGCTGGTGCACAGCACTTTGGAGCTCTTACTTTGCAGCAACGAACCTTAACTTTACGGCAACGGTCTTTGCAACGGTTGAACATCTTTCCGCAACGATCTTTGCAACGATTCAAGAGATTACCCTTGAACAGTTTGCGGTGACCGCAGCATGAGTTGCTAGTATTGCAGCAGGACTTAGGAGCAGGAGCACAGCAAGACTTAGGAGCTGGTGCACAGCAAGCCTTCGGTGCTGGAGCACAGCACTTAGGAGCTGGAGCACAGCAAGTTGGCTTGGGAGTGCAGCATTTTTTAGGAGCTGGGGCGCAACAAGTTGGTTTGGGAGCAGGAGCACAACATCCTTTACCCAAGAAGCCAGCGGCTTCAGCATTAACACCAGCACAACAAACAACCGCTAAAGCGGCAACATAACTTAACAATTTCATTTAGGCAATCTCCAAGGATTCGCTTCGTGGACGGTCGTGAGGTACTCAATCATGGTTGATTTGGGTGAGGTTTCCCAAACAACCTGGGAGTCCAAATCCTCACGTAATTAAAAAAGGTAAACCTGATTATTTTTTCGGCCAGAAATCACAAAATGTCCTTGGATAAACACAAAATTGTTGAGTCTCCTTCCAAAGTGGGTCCCGAAAATTCACTTGTATCGATTATACCGACCATGATTTCCCTCTAGAGACAAATTAACGACTTCAGATTGAATTCAAATCGAAATTAAGTGGCTATATGTATATTTGTCAAATCGTCGAGAATCAGACTCTTCATTCATGAAACAGTAATTTTAGAAAATCTCTTCTGGAGACAATCTGAGTCTGTTGTGTGAGTTGTATTCAAGACGGGCATGTATACGATTGAAATAAAGTCAGACATGATTCCGCGTTATGTAGCGTTTGTATATGATTGTCTATCTAGTCCGGGTGGGTTGTTATGAGAAAGGTGTTTGTTCTTGAAGAGCGGACACACATCGTTTCTGAGCTTCAATGGCAGTTAGAGGAAGAAACGGATTGGAGCATTCGTGGGTTTTCATCAGAAGTCAATCTGTTTCAGCATTGTCTTCGCGCGAATACGGAAGAACTGATCGTGATAATTGACCTGAGTATCGGCAAGCAGGTTTGTTTGCAGTTTTTACAAAGATGCCAGGATCCAAAGAGTTCTTTTCCCTTGATCGTTTTTTCGGAACAACCTCTCTTGAATCTGGAATGGGCATTACGAGAATTAGGCGTCTTTCACTTGCAGGTTGGCAGGTTGGAACCAGAGAGAATTGCAAAAATATGTCGGTGGTATTTTCGTTCAGGTTTATTGGGATGAATGACTCAGTCATAAACCGGCCACCTGCTTTAAGAGAAATCATTGTTCAGAGCGCGTAAGCCTTTCAGATGGTCCATCTGGTTTTGAGAGGAAGTTCTGAATTTCATGAAACACGAATCAATATTGCGGTAATAGAGAGCACAACAAACTGATGGGTAATTCCGAAATTAATGAAGTGAATCTACAGAACTGTCTACAAGAACTTGTCGATCCTGTTTTCAAAAAAACATTATCTTCCTCACGGTTTTTAAAAGAGGCTACGGTTAGTGATTTGGGAAAAGTGAATGTGCATATTGAATTGCCCGTTCCCTCTTATCCGCTGCAGGCCGAGTTGTCAGAGCTGATTCAAAAATCCATTCAGGAACATTTCCCTGAGAACCAGGATGTAAATATTGAATACAGCACCAATATCAGGGGAAAACAGTCCGGAGGACGACTGGGACTCAATGTGAAAAATATTATTGCCGTCGGTGCTGGTAAAGGGGGAGTTGGAAAAAGTACTGTAGCAGCAAGTCTGGCTTATGCTTTGAAGCAGTTTGGTGCGCGCGTGGGGCTGGTCGATGCTGACGTTTACGGACCCAGTATTCCACATATGGTGGGAACGCAAGAAAAACCAGTGGCTCAGGAATTTCAGGGTAAAGATGGCCAGACATTAACTCGAATTATTCCCGTTGAGGCGGAAGGTTTAAAAGTGATGTCGATGGCGTTTTTTGTCGAGCCCGATCAAGCCGTCATCTGGCGAGGTCCGATGCTGCACAAAGCAATCACTCAGTTTCTGCAGGATACCGAATGGGGGGAACTTGACTATCTGATTATCGACATGCCTCCGGGAACAGGCGATGTTTCATTAACTTTGTCCCAGTTACTCGACCTGGCCGGTGCTGTTATTGTCTGTTCGCCCCAACAAGTGGCATTATTGGATGCGGTGAAGGCAGTACAGATGTTTCGACAGGTAAAAATTCCAGTATTGGGGATTGTAGAAAATATGTCTGGGGAGTTTTTCGGACGGGGAGGAGCCAAAGCCAGGGGAGAAGAATTACAGATTCCCTTTTTGGGTGAATTACCAATGAATGCCGAAATCCGTGAAAAATCTGATATGGGTAATATCGCTCAGTTAGTCGAGGAAGGTTCGGAATCTCGAACACATCTGTTAAAGATGGCTGAGACGACCGCGATTGAAATTGCCCGCTCGTTGCTTGAGAATCCGATTACACCACCTTTGGAAATACTCTAATGAATTCAGATCAAAGTTCATCACTTCAAAATATGACCAATAACATGATAAGTATTGAAGAATTGCTGGCAGAGTTTGAGTTTCTGAACGACTGGGAAGAACGCTGTGACTTTCTGATTGATCTGGGGTTCGAACTACCACCCATGACCGATTCAGACAAGACAGAAAAAAACCGTGTGCATGGATGTCAAAGCATGGTTTGGCTGACGACTGGCTTGCAGAAGGTGGGAGAACGAAAAGAACTCCAGATTATTGCAGACAGTGATGCCCTCATTGTAAAAGGATTAATCGCCGTACTGCTGGCGATTTATAACCATAAGACTCCCGAAGAAGTGATGCAAATTGATGTCAAACAGTATTTTTCACAACTACAACTTGATAAGTATCTCAGCTCACAAAGAAAAAATGGTCTGTTTGGAATGGTCGAGCGAGTTCAGCAGGAAGCAAAATTACTGGCTGATCAAAATTGAGCGGCTGGCTTCTCTTTAGTTGTTTTCTGTAACTTCCGCGGGAAACGCGATCTTCTCAAACCGAAACTCAATGGGAGCAGCGGTGATCAGGGTGGGAGCCAGATAAGTCAATTGATAACGGTCCTGCTTTAGAGGGAGATCAGTAAATTGATATAGCACACTGATCTTGCCGGCACTTTCCAGGGTTGTTTGAGAGGATCCATTCAACCAGTATTTTTTGCCTTGTGGATTTTGCAGGTAAGCCCGGTTGTGGTAGATCCATGTACGGTGCGATTCGAACGCAGGACCACCATAATCATAACTTAAAGAGATGCGAATATTCAGATTCTGAGTAGAGTCGAGCTCTTTTTTTTCTGCCTTAACTAATTCGACGGTAATATTTCCCCGTCGACGAATTGCTCCCTGTGATTGAAAGAGATCATCAAACGTGATGGGCAGCGTTTCAGCGGCCAGTTCCATTTTCAGTCGTCCCTGAATCTGGATTGTCTTGATGCGTTGTTGACTGTCCCTGATCCACTGCATGGTGATTTTTAAATCCTGGCCTCCTTCTCCCAAGGGTATTTCATACTTCGCGTAGCGATTGAATGCGGGTAGGTTGAGATGGGAGTCTCCTGTTGCCTTGATTTTGTCGGCTGCATAACTCAGAAATAGAGGCCTTAATCGTGGTTCGACCTGGATCAGAAATGTGGCGCGTAGTAGTTCCCGGTTCGAACTTCCGATGAGAGGTCTTCTCTGAATGTTTACGATTTCAATCCGAAACGGCCCCTGAAAACAAACCTTCGATTTATCCGTTATCGAAACTGATCGTTTTTCAGTCTCCTGTTGAAGCTGCAAAACTCCCTTGGAACCACTTACCTGATATGTAAGAGTTAGTTTTTGAGAGAGATCATCTATGGTTTTCCAGAAGGGAACTTCCACATAATTCACATCGATGCGCGTCTTTAAAACGGATTCAGGCAAATTTTTTGAATCGAGGGGATTTCCTGTCTGGTGAGTGATCGCGATCAAAATTTGATTCAGCGAGAATGTGCCTTTCAAATTGACATGGGAGGCTTTGATAGACTCTTTCGCTGCCCGTTTTTCTATTTGAAGTCGCACGCTTTGCAGGGCTTCTTTTACGGAATTACTCGAAATGAGTTCGGGAGGAGGCAGCAAAGACAAAACGGGTTTTCCCAGTTTTACCAACTGAACTTCAGCCTGCTGCCGGATTTTACGCTGATTCGAATCCAGTTTGAGAATCAGTTCCGAGATTTGCTTTTGGATCTGCTTCTGAGTTGAAACCTGCGCTGGCCGTGGGTCGGAATCTGATTTACCCACTGTCTGTAACCAGGACAGACAGAGTATGGCTATTCCTAACTGAAACCAGACACGTGACACAGGGATCTTTCTATATCAAACTGAAAACGACCAAAAAAACAAATATCAGCGATGCAACAACTACTTTATTGTAACCGAAACCTCGAGGAGATAAACACCGGGATCAACGGGTAATGCAATCGACGTGTTGATAATAACCGGTACGTTCCAGTCAATTCCTACTGTTTAAACCATAGATTGATGGCAGATCCTGAATTCTGGAACCACGCTCAAAAACAGGGGTTAAACTATAGAAAGAGAACTCTTTATGGAGCAAAATTCCACGAATTTGCATGCTGAACCGAGGCGACCCCGATGCTAACCTGTTTTCGTAACATCTTATTTTTCTTGACTGGGGTCAGTCTTTCTCTCCTGACTGCAGACTCTGCCTTTGCCAAGCCGCCCTCTCTGATCGAGATCAAAACGAGCAGCGATGTCTATCTTGGAAAATCGATTGCTCATAACCATGATGTGAGTTGGATGATGGACCAGGCTGGTATGTTATCCGAAATTCCTTTGAAGAAAGTGACTTCGTTTCGTCGAGTCGCTGCGGAATTTCAAAGGCTGCCTCTCAATAAAATGAAACTCCAGTTACAAAATGAGTTTGGCCCTTTTTTTGAAGTGATCTCAACCAGACATTACTTGATTTGTGCACCACGCGGTAAGGCCAAAGCTTATGGTGGTGTGTTTGAAGATCTCTATCAGTCATTTTCCCACTACTTTTCGTTACGAGGTTATCAGGTCAAGTCTCCTGAATTTCTAATGGTAACAATTATTTTTCCTGACCGTACCCAGTTTTACGATTACTGCAAAAAAGATGGTGTGCGTACGAGTCAGGGCTTGCTGGGGTATTATCACCCGCACTCAAATCGAACCGCTTTATTTGATCAAAGTACGGCGACAAAATCAGTCAGTATAGAACAGGATCGAGAGGAGAATGAATTTACCTATTCTCGACTTTCAACAAGTGGTAAAAATCTGACAGAAGCCTTGCGCGATACTATGATTCATGAAGCCACGCATCAGGTTGCATTTAACACAGGATTACATTCACGCGTAGGCGAAAATCCCCGCTGGGTCGTCGAAGGATTGGCAACCACTTTTGAATCTGATGATCTGCGGACTCATACAGGAGGCCGGGGAAAATCAATCTCACGAATTAATCGTAATCGGCTTCTCTGGTTCGCCAATTATGCACAGAATCGGCGTAAAAAAAATTCGCTACAGTCATTTATCAGAGAAGATAAACTGTTCCAGTCATCGACCTTCGATGCCTATGCAGAGGCATGGGCTTTGACTTTCTTTCTGGTGGAAACTCAACCTGCCCGGTATGCACGCTATTTGAAAAAAATATCACAGCGGGATCCTCTCAAAGAATACCCGGCTGAGTCTCGAGAGCGGGACTTTAAAGAAGTGTTTAAAACGAATCTGAAATCGCTGGAAGTCGATTACCTGACGTTTATCGATCAGTTGACTCAGGAATTAAGTCGCCAGAATTAAGCGACCCGACGGACCGTTTCCTCTTCCATTGCAGCGACAACCAGTGCGCCGCGGTCGATGGAAAACATTTCCTCTTGAATGAGAGAGACCTGGTGTTTGTCAAAACGAATATTTCGCTGAGACAGAGACTGCGTCAGTAAGTCTTCAAATCCTTCGATGAGAGAGAGTTCTCCCAGAAAGACCACCGGAGGTGTATCCAGAGTGGCAATATAGTCTTGCATACTTTCCATTTGTGGAACAAAACTGCCTAGCAGACTGTCAAGCAGTGATTCATACCAACCAGTTACCATGCAATGACTTGTTAGATAGGGGCTGATATTATTCTCTGGGTTTAGTCGTTGTGCCTTGGCTTCCGCCAAATCAGGAACCTGTTGACCTTCCGGATTTTTAGAAACGAGTTTGCGGGCATTGGCCAATTGCTCATCCATCCATTCGCTGCCATAAGGCACAGAATTCCGGATGACCACACGACTCTGGTGGACCAGACCGATTTCGGAATGGGAATGCCCCAGATAAATAACATATCCTGAAAAGTGTGCACTGGCAGGAAAGGCAGCCAAACTTGCAGCCAATGTAATAGTCGTTGCCAAGGGAGTGAACCCCTGCAATGAAATCAGTTGCGCTACCAGCCTGTTGAGTGATGATAAGGGATCAGTGCCCGGTGTGATGAAGGAGCAGTGCTCACCAGAGCTCTTCGCTTTTGGAAGGACCGATTGAATAAAGGTTGAAAGTAACTGTCGATGTACCGGATCATTCAGAACCAGTTCACCCTTGGAAAAAAGTGATAACAAAGGTAGATTTGAAAATCGCGACAGCGAGCCTGCATTTTCTCCAGGAACGATGAGAGTCTCTTCCGAATAGAGGAAAGGGATCGCTAGCTTTTCGAGCAGCAAACGATTCTCTTTTGTATCTTCCATCACGGTGTAAACCGCTTCGATTGATCGACGCGTCAACTTATGGTCAGAATCGTTTTGTAATACTCTCAGGCTGGTTGAGCCAATCGTTAATGAACTACTCATTTAGGCATCACCCCCTGCACTGCTTGCAACACGCGATCGAGAATCCCGGAATTCACGCTCGTTTCACTTAGGACAGCCTCTGCTTTTTTCGATGAGGCTGGCCGAGCTGTTTTAGAAAGAGTGGGATTTCCCTCGGAAGACTTTGAAGACTCAGGATGAGATCGATCAAATCGAAATGCGGGAGCCTTCAGGTTTTTGTCTGTTTGCATGGGAGTTAAGGGTAAAGGTGCCGAATTTGTTGCTTCTTGAACTTGAGGAACACTCGTTTCACGATTTGTTCGTCCGCTGAAATGAGGTCCTTTCAGAGTTCCCTGTTGGTCGACTCGCACTGATTTAGATTGGTGACGCCCGTAAATATAAGTTTGCGACGGAATCTGAGGGGTCTCTTCAATCACTGGGATTTTATTTTCCAGGATTTGTTCCAGCAGAGATTTTTTCGGCATCGGAGGCAAAGAGTTCCAATCCGTAATCTTCGTGGTGTGATCTTCCGACTTAAAGAATGAAGGTGACATCGAATGTGGTTTGAGATGATTCTTGTCTGACCTGCGGCCTGTCTGTGACCTTCGGGAAAGCAATTTCCACACTACACCCGCAATGACTGCCAAAAATAAGTAATAGCTCCATTGCGGCAGGAATGACGTACTTGCGTTTTCCGTTTCCTCAATAGTCGATAGATCGGTGTCATCCAGAATTTGAACCGTTTCTGTAGGTGGTGCAGGAGCAGCTTTCAATTCTATGTTGGGAACAGTCGTTGAAACAGAAGTATTCTGCTTCTGTGATTCACTTTCAAAATCTGATTTGTGCGTTTTATGTTCTGACGGAGAATTTCGGGATTGGGGAACCAGAGGTAAACTTGCGGCTGTCTGTTGCAGGAGGGGGCCATTTAGTTGCAGCGTGTCTTTTTCGTTTTTCAGAGGCCGCATTTCTTCTGGCAGAGAAATATTTTCCGGATGTGTGACTCTCTGCAGACTGCGATGTGTATTTTTTGTTTTATTCGGTGTTGTTTCAAGGTGAGACTCCGGAATCGAGGAGAGTGCAGACTGTAAACGGAGTGGGGTCGGCAGTGAATGCGGAACCAATGACAGATCAAAACTCTTATGAGAACTCAGAACCAATACCGTTCCGGAAGCGAGTTTGGCAGTCAGTTTATTTGTTTTCAATTCAGGATTGCTTCTGATTCGTTGTGGCGGAATTACTTTGATCGACTGTGCAATTTCCGGAAACTTTTCCAATGGTTGCCTCAGGCTGTGTAAAATACCAGCCAGATTTGCAATTTCCGGCGGTACACCAAACACGACCGGGCGGTCCAACAAATTGAGAATCGCAAGTTGTACCAATTCTGGAGGGGCCTGAAACTGATTTCCTCGAAACCCGTTACTTTGATCGCCAGAGGAAATGTTGATCACATTCGTCGGTGATTTGAGAGCAATCAATACATCGCCGTGCATCAGAGAAAAATTCGTATTCGGTGAATACAATAAGTCCTGGCTGATACGTCCACCACGAACCACACGAATGATACCTGAAGATTTGGAAGTAAATCCGTGTGCTCTTGAAATCAACTTCCCTAAATCGTGTTGCGGATTCTTAACTTCATATGCCGCACAATGGACAAATTCTCCTAACAGGCCAATCACCGCTGTCCGCTGGAGTTGGTTTTGTGGTTGATTGATCTCACGGACAACTGGTTGCGCATGAGCGAATCTTAATGATCCCGGTAACAGGATTATTGAAAAGAATAAAATACATAGTGTCCGCCAGCAGAGCATCCGGCTTTCCTTGTGACGATTTGACAGTAGTTTAATAGAGGATCGAAAGAATACGATACAATCATTAAAATCGGCATAATTAGAGTTCAAACATCACACAAAGTCTTGGATTTCGGTGAAAACACCTGATTCCAGAGGTGCATACACATTAGTGGTAAGTGTTGATTAACAAAAGGATTGAGGTAATCATCGGAGTCAGGGAGAAACTCCCTGGTATCTCAAATTGCGGTTAATTTCCTGAGGGGTATTTGTTCCAAGTAATTTGTGATATTGGTAGGATAAAGCAGTACATAAGAAGCAGTCGTGCGTTCCCTATGATGGTTACGTTTCTCGTATTCCATTAAGCGATTGATATGTAAGAGTTTATGAATTGATGAGTCAGGATGTTTTTGTGAACGTTACAAGTTTAACTGTCGAGAATTATCTGAAAGCAATCTTGCAAATCAGTCTCCAGTCCGGTTCGGACTGGATCAGTACCGGTGAATTAGCCAAATATATGGATGTGGCCCCCGGAACAGTGACCAGTATGCTCAAAACTCTGAAACAATCGCAGCATGTTGAATATCGACCTTACGAGGGCGCCAGCCTGACCGAGAGTGGTAAGCAGACTGCGATCAGAGTTCTGAGACGACATCGGTTGATTGAGCTGTTCCTGTTTCAGACTTTGAAACTGAGTTGGGATCAAATTCATGCAGAAGCAGAAAATATGGAACATGCAGTGAGTGATTTTCTGGTTGATCACATCGACGAGTTTCTCGGCTTTCCGGAAACCGATCCACATGGAGACCCAATTCCTTCTATCGATGGTCAAATGCGTCGTGCCTATCCCAATCTGACTACATTGGCCGCAAGCCAGATAGGAGCGAATGTCAAGATTGTCCAGGTAACCGATCAGGAAACGGAATTCTTGCGGTTTCTATCTCGATCAGGATTAAAGATTGGCTCTGAAGGGATTGTCAAAGAAAAAAATAAAGAAGCGGGCATTGTTGTCTCGGAATGGAATGGGCAACTGATTTCGATGGGGATTCATGTCGCAGAGAATGTGAAGGTGGTTCCTCTCTGAGAGAGGTGACATCAAACTGAATGAATCTGAGCTAATAGAAACTAAGTGAACTTGAAGTTCACCGTGCTGAAGAAAGAGAAGAAATTGAGCCACCTTACCTATGAAAATCCGTTAATTAGCCGATATGCATCCGCTGAAATGAGCCAGATCTGGTCAGCTCAAAAAAAACATTCGACCTGGCGCAGATTATGGGTCGCTCTGGCGGAATCACAGCATGAAATGGGATTAGGGATCAGTGCAGAGCAGGTGCAGTCGTTAAAAGAAGCCGTCGAGGATATTGATTTCGATCTGGCAGCCAAGTACGAAAAAGAACTCCGCCACGATGTGATGGCGCATGTGCATACCTTCGGCGATCGGTGTCCCGATTCGATGGCAATTATCCATTTGGGAGCCACCAGTTGTTTTGTTACAGATAACAGCGAACTGGTGATGATTCGCGAAAGTCTGGAACGAATTCGCGGGCGACTGGTTTCCGTGATCGACCATCTCTCGCAGTTTGCGAAAGAGTATCGAGATTTACCCTGTCTGGGATTCACACACTTACAGCCGGCTCAACCAACGACCGTTGGAAAACGGGCGACACTCTGGTGCTATGATCTCATTCTGGATCTGGAAGAAATCGAATACCGTCTGGAAAAATTACGTTTTCGAGGTGTAAAAGGAACCACGGGAACTCAAGCAACATTCCTGCAGCTCTTCCAGGGAGATCATGCGAAAGTTGATGAACTGGACCGACGTGTCACGGAAAAAATGGGGTTCACAGATCGTTATGCAGTCACCGGACAGACTTATTCACGCAAAGTCGATGCTCAGGTATTGTCGGCATTAAGTGGTATTGGTCAATCCGCGCATAAAGCCGGCAATGATATTCGTATTTTACAAAACCGTAAGGAGCTGGAAGAACCATTTGAAAAGAAACAAATTGGTTCGTCAGCCATGGCTTATAAACGGAATCCCATGCGATCCGAACGGATGTGCTCGCTGGCCCGTTTTGCGATGAGTCTTACTTCCAATGCCGAAGATACCGCAGCAACACAGTGGATGGAACGCACCTTGGATGACAGTGCCAATCGGCGTCTGTCGCTGCCTCAATCATTTCTCGCCATTGACGCAGTTTTAATTCTGTATCGGAATATTGTTGATGGCATGGTTGTTTATCCCAAAGTCATCGAAAAACATTTGAACGAAGAGTTGCCCTTTATGGCGACCGAGGAATTTTTGATGGCCGGTGTTGCAGCGGGAGGTGATCGTCAGGATTTGCATGAACTTATCCGCGTTCATAGTCAGGCGGCAGGCGCAGAAGTGAAAGTTCATGGCGGACAGAATGATTTGATCGAACGTCTGCAAAAAGATCCCGCATTCTCTAAGTGTGATCTGAACAGCGCCCTCGATGCCAGGAAATATATCGGCCGTGCTCCCGAGCAGGTGGATGCCTTTATTGCGGAAATTGTCGATCCGGTCAGACAGCAGTATCAGAGCGATCTGGAGCAAGGCGCGGAAGATCTGAAAGTTTAAACTGTCTGCCTCGTTCTGATTCATTACTCTTTCAGAGAGTAAGTCTATAGTTCCATTCTAAGTCAGGATATTTTTGATGACGTGCGATTCTTCGACTCCTGTGAGTCTGGTATCCAGACCCTGGAATTCGACGCTGAATCGTTGGTGATTGATGCCCAGCAGGTGCAGCATCGTGGCATGCAGATCTCGGACATTCACTATATTCTCAACTGAGTTATAGCCTAATTCGTCAGTCGCACCATGAGTGATTCCACCTTTGATCCCTCCGCCCGCCATCCACATGGAAAACCCTTTAATATGATGGTCGCGCCCCGCGCCTCCTTTGCCTTGGAACATGGGAGTCCGACCGAATTCTCCTCCCCAGATCACCAGCGTCTCATCGAGCATTCCACGTTGTTTGAGATCGTTGATTAACGCCCATGTTGGTTTGTCTGTTAAACCACAACAGGTATTCATGTAGCGAACCAGATCACCATGATGGTCCCAACCACGATGATATAGATGAATAAATCGGGAACCTCGTTCGGCCAGTCGTCTTGCCAGCAGACAATTCGTAGCATACGTTCCCGATCCCGGTTCAGCGCCATACAATTCCAGTGTCTGTTTCGATTCGCCGGAAAGATCCATTAATTCGGGAACCGAGGTCTGCATTTTGAATGCCATTTCGTACGCGGCGATGCGAGTCTCTATTTCCGGATTGGCCACACGCTGGTTGCGGAACTGATCCAGTTTTTGAACCGTTTCAATCAGTTCTTTTTGTTGTTGTGCACCGATGCCAGCTGGATTCGCTAAATAGTTTACCGGATCTCCCGTGGAATTGAACTGCACTCCCTGATAGCGGCTGGGGAGAAAGCCCGTTCCCCATTGTCGTGAAGCAATCGGCTGGGGATTTCGTCCCCCCACACTGGTGAGTACAACGAAGCCGGGCAATTCCTCTGTTTCACTGCCGAGACCATAGGTAATCCAGGAGCCCATCGAAGGTCGACCACTGATGATGGTTCCCGTATTCAAAAACGTATGCGCGGGATCATGATTGATTTGCTCGGTCACCATGGAGCGAATGATACAGATTTCATCCGCGATTTTTCCCGTCCAGGGGAGGAAGTCACTGATTTCCTGACCGTTCTGCCCGTACTTTCGAAATTTGGTCAAAGGTCCCTGACATTTCAGTGCTTTTCCCTGCAATTGCGCAATGGGTTGGCCTTTCGTGTAGCTTTCTGGAAATGGTTTCCCATCCATTTGTGCCAACTTGGGTTTATAGTCAAACGTCTCAAGATGCGTCGGACCACCGGCCATACACAGGAAGATCACCCGCTTTGCTTTTGGCGCAAAATGCGGCAAGCCTGGCAGTCCTCCGATTGACGCCTGCTGGCGCTTCGATTGCGCCGTTGCGGTTTTTTCTCCAGACAATAAAGAACTGAGTGCCGCTGCTCCCAGACCGACTCCCGATTGAGACAGAAATGTGCGACGGTTTAAACCGATTTGTATCTGATTCCAATGATTCATAGCGTTTAATTCCTCGTCACCACTTCATTCAGATTCAACAATGCCCGTGTGACTTCCGTCCATGAGGCGATTTCAACCGCATCCAAATTCTGTTTCGTTTTTGCTAATCCGGAATTCGTGATCGCATGAGCATCTTTAGGTTTTGATTGATAAACCCTGCGATTCGAATTTAATAAATTCATCAGCGCGTCTGATTCGATTTTTTCAGGAGCGCGGGAGGTGGCTTTCGAAAAAGCATACCGTATTTTCTCTGTATCAGATCTACCACCGTGCTGCAGAACGTCTTCAGCGAACTTGCGGGCTGCTTCGATGAATGTGGGATCATTCAGCAGAGTCATCGCGGCAATCGGTGTATTTGATTGAGGTCGTTGTGCTGTACATTCTTCGCGGCTGGGCGCATCAAAGGCCTTCAACATGGGATGTAGAAACTGTCGTTGCCAATGCACATACAACCCGCGACGCCATTGCCGTTCATCAGTATGTGAAACATATTTTCGCTTGGGAAAATTCAAGTGACGATAGTAGCCCGCTGGTTGATAAGGCTTTACGCTTGGGCCACCAATGTCTGTCACTAGCAGTCCGCTGATGGCCAGCGCATTGTCCCGAATCATTTCTGCAGGTAAACGGAAGCGTGCCTGCCGATTGAGCATTTGATTGAAGGGATCACGTTTTCGCTGTGCTGCTGATTCCAGTGAAGACTGGCGATAGGCCCGGCTCATTACTATGAACTTGACCATTTGTTTGACGTCCCATTGATCTGCATAAAATTTCAAAGCCAGCTGATCCAGAAGTTCCGGATAATGCGGTGGTCCTCCCTGCCCTCCAAAATCATCCAGGACGGGAGCAATTCCACGACCGAAAAAGAGATACCAGAATCGGTTGGCAAATACCCGAGCGGTCAACAACCCATATCCGTTTTTGTCTGATAACCAGTTTGCCAGATCAAGACGAGATAATCGGCTCTGATCATTTTTTAAACTTCCCAGAAATTCAGGAATGGCGGGTTGAACAAGAGGACCACTTTCATCAAGCCAGTTGCCTCGAGGCAGAATTCGAATATCACGTGGTTTGATCGAGACGGTGATCATGGTTTTGGTCGCACCACGATCGATGGCCGCGCGATTTTTTTTCAGTTTGTCCAACTCCTGCTTCAGCTGCTTCAGGTCTTTTTCAGCCGTCGCTGATTTTAAGGCCAATTCAGTAGTTTTCATATTTGATTCAATTTCGGAAATCTGTTTTTTTTCTGAATCCTTATAAAGAAATATTTCGGGTGCGCGTACTGTTGGTATGCGATCGGAGCCGCGTCGCAGGTGCTGGTCTTCATCAATATCCGCAAAAAAGGAAACCAGCGAATAAAAATCCTTGATGGTATAGGGGTCATACTTGTGGTCATGACATTGACAACAACCCATGGTTGCACCCATCCAGACACCGGAAAAATTTCGGATACGGTCGGCAGCGTAGATAGCCAGATATTCTTTTCGCTGTACGCCTCCTTCATGCGAAGTTTGCAGCACACGGTTATAACCGGTGGCGATTTTTTGTTGCAGCGTTGAGTTGGGTAATAAATCGCCAGCCAACTGCTCTCGTGTAAATTGATCGAAGGGCAGGTTCTCGTTAAATGCTCGTATGACATAATCGCGATAAGGAGAAATATGGTGATCCTGATCACCATGATAACCCACCGTATCAGCGAAACGTACGAGATCCAGCCAGTACATCGCCATCCGCTCGCCGTAATGAGGAGACGCCAGTAACCGATCCACAAGCTGTTCGTACGCTTGCCTGCTTTGATCTTTAACAAACTGATTCACTTCCTCTGGAGTAGGTGGAAGTCCCGTCAGGTCAAAACTGAGACGACGAATCAAAGTGATTTTATCTGCATCCTCCGCTGGCTGAAGTTTTTGTTGCTCCAGACGGGCTAAAATAAAATGATCAATCCAGTTCAGAGGCCAGTTCTGATTCTTCACCTTCGGCAAAGACGTTGACTTTGGTTTCAAATAGGCCCAGTGTTTTGACCAGGGAGCGCCCTGTTCAATCCATTGTTTAATCAATTGGATTTCAGACGGCTTGAGTGACTTTCCGGAATCCCCAGGTGGCATAACCAGATCGGGATCCTTGCTGGTAACGCGATCGAACAGCAGGCTCTGATCAGGCTGCCCGGGACGAATGATCAATTCATCTCCAGATGTCCTTTTAACACTCTCTTCAAGGTCCAGGCGTAAATCTGCTTCTCGATGTGTTGAATCAGGGCCGTGACATTGAAAGCAGTTTCGTGAAAGAATCGGACGGATATCACGATTGAAACTGACTTTATTTTCTTCAGCGTCGGCCTGGTTCGGGAGAAGTAAAAAAACAACCAGCCCTATTCCAAAATGCCTGATCATTACCTGAGACATGAAAACTTGCCCTCAGCAGGGGATACGAGTGAAGTACCGGAGAAGACGTTGTCAAAGCCCGGAATTCCTGGTACATCAAACGCATGAAATTCTGGTTTGGTGATACCGATCCGTAACGATTCGAGTTAACGGTAGCCAGACTACCAAAGTCTGGCAGGCAGGATCATCGTGATTGGCAGTGTGTTCTCTCACTGCCAACCGTTATTGCAATGATAGCAGGCGTTTAGATCACACGCAACAACGGGATCTCCTGATTGATCTTGAAATCGTGCGTTTCAGAACTTGACAAAGGTTGATTTTATGACGAACTTCAACTTCAGTCGTGTGTCATTCCGAAAAGAATGTTCCCGTTCAAAAATTTAATAAGCCAGGTAAATCATGCAGCCCCCTACTTTTCAGGATGTTCAGAAAGCCGTCCCTCATGTTCGTCAGGTCTTGTCCCCAACTCCACTTTATGAATGGCCGGGTTTGAGTTTATTAACGGGCACGAATTTCTATTTAAAGCATGAAAACTACCAGCCGGTAGGCGCATTTAAAGTCAGAGGGGGGATTAATCTGGTTGGCTCTCTTTCCGAAGCAGAACGTCAAGCCGGAATCATGGGATGTTCGACGGGAAATCATGGACAGTCTCTTGCGTATGCGGCTCGCAAGTTTGGTGTGAAATGTACGATCGTGGTTCCCAAAAATAATAACCCCGATAAAGTGCGCGCGATCAAATTACTGGGAGCAGAAATCATTGAACAGGGTGAAGACTTTGATGAAGCAAAACAGTATTTAGAGCAGGAGCTGGTCGATGGAAAACGTCGTTATGTGCATTCCGGAAACGAGCCAAAGTTGATTGCCGGCGTGGGGACACAGGCGATAGAGATATTTGAAAAGTTGAAAACACCCGATGTGATTGTTGTTCCGGTAGGCATGGGAAGTGGTGTCTGTGGAACAGGAATTGTCGCCAGACATTTGAATCCTTCGACCGAAATTATCGGTGTCGGAGCCGAAAATGCACCAGCGAATCAGCTCTCCTGGAAAGCAGGATCCATGCAAACAACCGAATCGGCTCAGACCTGGGCCGAAGGGGTTGCCACACGTTCATCCGCTGAACTGACTCAAGAAATTATGAAATCAGTCGTAGATGATTTTCTGCTCGTCAGCGAAGATGAAATGCGTATTGCCGCCTATCATATTATGAAAGAAACTCACAATCTGGTCGAAGGGGCGGGTGCAGCAGCCCTGGCTGCGATCTTGAAAAATAAAGATCGATTTCAAGGTAAAACTGTAGTTGCGGTCCTGAGTGGCGGCAATTTGAATCTGGCAGAACTTCCCGAAATCTTACGTCTCGGATCACAGCTGTAATCACTGCTTGATGATCTCTTGCACATAGTCGGGAAAATAAAGCTCATTAATTTAATCAATGTCTGAAAATTCATTTCGGCGTTTGATTGGAATTCCCTCTCGGTAATTGTTACCGTAAATGGCTAACCGGAACAGGTATCTATCGTTGATTCCGAGTCGGATTCGATGGAATATCTCCATTGGGGGAAACATGAGATTTAAAGATCGTGCTGTTATTGTCACCGGCGGCAGTAAAGGGATTGGCGAAGGTTGCTCGCGCGTTTTTTGTGAAGAAGGCGGTCTGGTGGCAATTCTGGCGAGGGGTATTCACGCTGGCCAGAAGTTAGCACGCGAATTGAATGAAAAAGGCCCCGGCAGAGCCATATATGTTCAATGTGATGTCGGTGATCATCAACAGATTTTATCTGCTGTGGAAATGGTGGTGGAACAATTCGGTCGATTAGACTGCATCATCAATAATGCGGGGGTTCACCCGGCTGCGATGTCACTGGAAGAAACCAGCATCGAAGAAATGGAAGAGTTGATGCGCGTGAACTTTCTCAGCACGTTTGCCGGAGCGAAGTATGCATTACCTCATCTGCGTAAAACCAAAGGGACCATCATCAACATGTCGTCGATGACGGCTGTGTTAGGTCAGCATCATTCTACCGCCTATTGTTCAACCAAAGGTGCTCAAGTCAGTTTTACGAAATCATTGGCAATTGAACTGGGTGAAGCTGGAGTTCGCGTGAACGCGATTCTACCCAGTAACATCGATACTCCCCTGATGCGCGACTGGGCTGCGACGCTCCCTGATGCAGAGACCGCCTTGAAGCGAGTTGCTGACCTCCAGGTTTTTAAACGTATGGGAACGATTGAAGAAATGGGGCGATTGGCACTGTTTCTGGCGACAGAAGATTCCAGCTTTCTCACCGGTCAGGCGATCGAAGCCGAAGGCGGAGCCAGTCTGGATTATTAATCGTCCGGTGAAATTCTTCAGAACAGTATATTTGAGAAAAGCGGGTATCTCTTGATTGATACCCTGATTATATTCAGCAAAAAGAACAGGATAATCTTATGACAGTCTGGCGAAGCAAATTACAATTTTTAATGGTCGTTGTTTTTCTGGGAACTGCTTACCACACTTATGGAAATCTGGTGGAAGAATACAAGAATGGATTGATTTGGAAAGAGCCAACGATTGTCACAGCCAATCCAAACCAGCCACCTTCCGATGCGATTGTTTTGTTCGATGGCAAAAACCTGGATCAATGGAAAGACGGCGATCAATGGAAAATTCAGGACGGTTACGCAATTACCACTAATAAAAACATCGAAACCAAGCAATCATTTGGTGACTGTCAGTTACATCTGGAATGGGCCACGCCAGATAAAATTGAAGGCAGCGGACAAGGCCGCGGCAATAGCGGTGTGTTTTTGATGGGGAAATACGAAGTCCAGATTCTCGATTCATATCAGAACAAAACCTACTTTGATGGTCAGGCAGGAGCCATTTACAAACAATATCCTCCGATGGTGAATGCCTGCCGTAAACCGGGAGAATGGCAAACCTACGATATTATTTTTACCGCCCCTCGATTTAATGAGTATGGACAACTTGTAAAGTCTGCATACATCACTGTGATACAAAATGGTGTTGTTGTGCAAAATCATGTGGAAGTGCAAGGGAACACTTTCTATCATCAACCACCGTTTTATACGGCTCATGCAGAGAAGCTGCCGATCCAGCTTCAATTTCATAGAAACAAGACAAGATTTCGCAACATCTGGATTCGTGACATTGCTGAAGTCCAACCCATCGGTTGTGTCTGTCCAGAGTGATCATTATCTTTTCGAGACAACTTCCGTTGCTGGTAGCAGCGATTGATCTACTGACTAAGGGATGAGGGAAAACGAGCATGGCAGTCTTTCTGGGAGTGGATATTGGAACGAGTGGAACCAAAACATTGGCGATGCGCGAAGATGGAACCATTCTCGCTTCAGCGACCATCGAATATCCACTCTATAGCCCCCATCCAGGCTGGTCAGAACAGAATCCGGAAGACTGGTGGCAAGCGACGATCAAAAGTGTTCGCAAAGTTTTGAAGGCAGGCAAGATTAAGCCTGTAGAAGTCAAAGGTATTGGGTTAAGCGGGCAGATGCACGGGAGTGTTTTTCTTAATAAAAAACACGAAGTGATCCGACCTGCCCTGCTCTGGAACGATCAGCGAACGGCTGCGGAATGTGCAGAGATCGAGCAGCGTGCCGGAGGTCGGAAAAAACTGATCCGCATGGTGGCGAACCCTGCGCTGACAGGTTTTACGGCTCCTAAAATACTATGGCTGCGCAACCACGAACCAAGGAACTTTGCGAAAACCGTTCAGGTGTTACTGCCCAAGGATTACATTCGATATCGATTGACGGGAGAATTTGCGACCGAAGTCAGTGATGCTTCGGGAACATTATTGCTGAATGTCAAACAGCGGAAATGGAGCCGTCCTCTATTAAGCAAACTGGAACTGGATGCAGACTTATTGCCTGACGTTTATGAATCGGAAGACGTCAGCGGTCATGTAACAGAAGATGCAGCCAGGCTGTTGGGGATCTCCAAAGGCGTGGCCGTTGTGGGAGGTGGTGGTGATCAGGCCGCTGGCGCTATTGGTAATGGAATTGTGAAAAAAGGAGTGATCTCAGCCACGATGGGAACCAGTGGTGTGGTGTTTGCGCACAGTGATGAAGTACAGATTGACCCCGCAGGCCGCGTGCATACGTTCTGTCATGCTGTAAGAGATAAGTGGCACGTAATGGGAGTTGTGCTCTCCGCCGGAGGTAGTCTGCAATGGTATCGTAATCAACTCTGCGAACAGCAGGTTGCCAGTGCCAAACGCCAGAAAGTAGATCCGTATCAACTGATTACTGACCAGGCAGCCGAAGCACCTGCTGGAAGCGAAGGATTGTTTTTCCTCCCTTATCTGACAGGAGAGCGCACACCGCATGCCGATCCCGATGCCCGCGCTGCCTGGATCGGGTTAAGTCTGAGGCATGGTCGTTCCCATTTGAGCAGGGCAGTTATTGAGGGAGCAACATACGCGATGCGCGATTCTTTAGAAATCATTCAGGACTTGAATATCCCCGTCAAAGAAATCCGACTTTCCGGAGGAGGCGCCAGAAGCCCCTTCTGGCGGCAGATCCAGGCCGATATTTACGGTCAAAAAGTAGTGACAATCAATGCCGAAGAGGGGCCCGCTTATGGGGTAGCACTCCTGGCGGCTGCAGGAACCGGGGCTTATAAGAATGTGGTTGAAGCCTGTTCTGCCACGATTCGCGTTGTCGAGCGTACGAACGTAAACCCTAAGCATAAAAAAGTATACAACAATTCTTACCCTGTGTTTCGTCAGCTCTATCAGTCACTCAAAGGTGATTTTCATTCGATCAGACATTTACTGGACTAGT
>Ga0055584_100000027_pt1 | contig 118209 bp, 110 predicted proteins | sample OSDHelmetaG_FD_58716 | JGI IMG/M metagenome (GOLD analysis project Ga0055584, IMG submission 58716) | Pelagic marine sediment microbial communities from the LTER site Helgoland, North Sea, for post-phytoplankton bloom and carbon turnover... | ecosystem: Environmental > Aquatic > Marine >... | reverse complement strand
TTCCCCGCCCTCGCCTACCTCGGCTTCAAGCGTCGCAACGCCTCCGCCGCAGCGTAATTCGGACAGTCTGATTCGGGACAGCAACCCTATTTCCATGCCCTCGGGCATAGGTTCTGGGTTTCGTTCAGCAAGATTTACCTCGGCGCTACACGTCTAAAAAATGTGCTTTCGCAAGCACAATCGCCGACCTGCAAGCGTCGACTGCAGAGGTTTCTCGCAACGCTGAGGCAGTCGCCTCCACATGCGTGGCGATCCACGCTTGCTTCAGGCCGCAACGACTCGGGCATCGTGTTCGACTGAGATGAGGCCCGATTTGATTCTGTGGCCGAAGCTATTCACTCTGGCGCGGGAAGAGACTTTTCTCATCGATTCCTTTCTAATCGGCGTCACTCGCGGTTCCGACGCGCGCTATGGCCCACCCGTCGTCCCGGGCCGCTGCCGAATGTTTGGTCGGCCATTGCGACAGTACAGTCGGGAATACAGCGCGCTACAGATCCCGTGCTAGCAGGACCCAGTTCGACGGCCTCATCTTGCCAGGACAAGGGCCGAAGATTAGCGTTCTACCCGGCACCAGCGCTCAGGCGAGCGCCGTCTCAGCGTCGCACTTAACACCTGTGCCACCGAGCCCGCAGTAGCCGGCAGGGTTCTTTGCCAGATACTGCTGGTGATAGTCCTCGGCAAAATAGAATGGCGGGGCATCCACGATCTCGGTCGTGATAGCGGCATATCCCGCTGCCAACAGGGCCGCCTGATAAGCCGTTTTGGAATTCTCTGCAGCGTCCCTTTGAGCAGCGGAAAGGCAATAAATACCGGAACGGTATTGGGTCCCAACATCGTTGCCCTGACGCATGCCCTGAGTCGGATTATGCGATTCCCAGAAAACCTGTAGTAGCTGCTCAAAGGGAATTTCCCGCGGGCGAAATACCACTTGCACGACTTCGTTATGTCCCGTCCGGCCACTACACACTTCACGGTAATCGGGATTAGGAGTAATGCCCCCGGCATAACCCGCCGCGGTGCTGTAAACACCCTCTAGCGTCCAGAATTTTCGCTCGGCGCCCCAAAAGCAACCCAGCCCAAACAGAGCCAGTTCACACTCATCAGGATAGGGCGCAGCGAGGCGCGTCCCAAGGACAAAATGCTTTTCCGGAATATCCATCATTTGCGACCTGCCGGGCAGCGCTTGCTCCGGCGTTAAAATAGCGGTTGAGTTGCTGCTTTGTGACACTATTACGTCTCCTCGGGTTATCTGCATCCTACGCTGCGAGCAGGTGTCTGCTCGCCATCAGCGAGTGAGCTGTCGAGTGCATGACGCAATGCCCGCTCAACATCTTCCGGCTTCTCGCCACGCTCTCGTTTATACAATAAATGGCGATTGCCGTCGGCGACAATCACTCCAGGCGTACCATGCACGCCAAAATCTTCCGCAATCAGATCCGCGCCCAGAATCAGCGCCATGCGGTAGCCGTGCTCAGCCAGATACGCCTCGGGGTCGCCGTCTTCCCATACATTCATGGCGTAAAAATTGACGCCACGAGCCGCATAGTCTGCACGGACGGATTCGATGTGCGGAAACAGGTCGCGGCAATAGGGGCACCAGGTCGCCCAAAACAGCAAAACGGTTGGCCGGTCATTCCTTCCCCGAAGCTTATAGCAGTACCGTCGGCAGCGTCGATTTGAAAAACCGGAAGCCGGTCCCGCCCAAGCTCTTCGGCACCGGTTAGTGCAGGAGCGAGGCCCACTAGGACGATTAATGTCGATGCTAGCAGCAATCTCATCGACGTCCCGATTCGCTTGGTGCTCGCCATTTCAATACGCTACCTACCTGTCGCCACACGGGCTCCGTGTGCTTTGCTCGCCGCCGCGTTAGAGTCTAACATTGGGGTCATCGACAGAAAGCGGGCCCGCCATGAATGAGCGTATCGAAGTCTACTGTGACTCTTACGGCGTGTGGTACTGCAGCACCCGTGAGCGCCTGATCAATACCGGGATTGCAACCCGCAATATGTTTCCGGATAGTTCCGAATCGTGGCGTGGCAACGGCATGGGCCGTGACCCGGAGGAACCGTTGTGGTCTGTGCAGCGCAGCTCGCGCGGCCGCTTCAAAGTGATGTGGGGCTTGTGCGTCGAACATCAAACCGACTAGCAGCGGTCACAAACCGGCTGGCCAGATCTGAAATTGTGCTGCGAACTTGAGTTTTTAACGACGATGGCTCTGAATATCTACGGCAATACGCTGGAACCCTGCTCCCCTGATCCCCTCACTGGTTTTTTCCGTGACGGTTGCTGCGACACCTGCGCGGAGGATATTGGGGAGCATTCGATATGCGTCGAAATGAGCGAAGAATTTCTGCTCTTTTCGCGCGAGCGTGGCAACGATTTACTACAACCACAACTGCATATCGGATTCCCGGGATTACTGCCCGGCGACCGCTGGTGTGTATGCCTCCCGCGTTGGATCGAGGCCTATCAGGAAGGCGTTATCGGGCGACTTAACTTGCGCGCAACGCACGAATCGGTCCTCGATCAGGTGCCGCTTGAACTGTTGGAGCAGGTCGCGATATTCGACGGCTGACTACTTGCGAAATCGGATTACCCATCTGCCGCACTCGGCTCGCCGGGGCACAGGCACCGTTGCGGAGCGTACTGCTTGTCCATGGTGCAGGAATCAGGACCGCCCCTTCATAAGCTATTGATAAGCCTGCAATGACAATCTGGCACAATTGCTGCACCGTCTTTGGCGGCGCGCCATCAAAGACAATGATGGCGCGCCAAACTCTCTCTCAGCGCGACCCGGGGGGCGTTTTACGCCCCCCATTTCAAGCCTCCGTCGCGCTCTGGACCGGCGACTAATCGCGACCGAGCAAATCTCGTATGTTTCGCCCTTATCTCATCTTCATCGCTACGCGTTATCTGCAATCGCGCAATCGAAATCGTTTCGCGAGCTTTATCTCTGTGGTTTCCGTTCTCGGCATCGCGATCGGAGTCGCCGCCCTAATTATCGTGCTGTCTGTCATGAACGGCTTCGAGCGCGAAGTCACGCGACATATTCTCGGCATGAGCTCTCACGCCATCATGGTCCCGGCAGATGGTTCTTTAAAGGATTGGCGGCGCATCGTTGAACTGGGCATGGCGGAGCAAAATGTCCTTGCCGTGGCACCGTACGCGCGTGGCAGCGGCATGCTCACCCGCAGCGACAACGTCCATGGCGTGATTGTCGAAGGCATTCTGCCGACGCTCGAACGCAAGGTTACTGCCATTGCGAGCTATCTGGGCGAAAGCGATCTGGACGCACTACAAGTCGGCGGCAACGCCGCTTTGATCGGGCGTAATCTCGCTCAGGAACTCGGTGTTGGGAGGGGTGACACGGTCACGTTGGTGTTACCGGACTTTAACGATAAAGGAGATATTTTAGCGCCGCGTTATGCGCGCATCGTCGTCAAAGGTGTCTTCCATGTGGGCATGCATCAATACGACAGCCGCCTGGTTCTCATGCACTTCCAGGATGCTCAACAATTACTGCGCCTTGGCGACGCCGCGTCCGGGCTGCGAGTTCGATTCACCGATGCTGCGCATGCTGCAACTGGGGTGCGTGAGCTGGCGCGGCACCTTGACCCCAATCTGGGGGTCATTGACTGGACCCAATATCATCGAAATTTCTTCCTTGCGCTCGAATCGCAGAAACGCATTATGTTCATCATCCTAGTATTAATTATCGCAGTGGCCGCGTTCAACATTGCGGCGAATATGATCATGGTCGTCTCCGAGAAAATTCGCGACATCGCGATCTTGCGAACACTGGGTGCGCGACGCCGCCACATCGTGCTCTTGTTCCTGATGCAAGGCGCAGTAATAGGAATCGCCGGGGCTCTGCTAGGCACAGTACTCGGCGCCTGGGGAGCGCAGGAAAGTGAGGCAATCGCCCATGCCGTAGAAGGATTTCTCGGCGTTGATCTGATCAACGCCGATGTCTATTTCATTGACTATCTTCCCGCCCACTTGCAGACCAGCGATGTGCTGCAAGTTGCACTGGCAAGTGTGTTGCTGGCACTGCTGGCAACGGTGTATCCAGCCTATAGGGCAGCATGCGTGAACCCGGCCGAAGCCGTACACCGCGACTGATCATTCGACTACAGAAGTAGTCGGGAATAAAAACGCGTCCCCCACTCCTCCTGACGCGCAAGAATGAAGGTACTCAGTTCATCGAGAACGACGTCGGACAAGCTGCGAATTTCCTCAAACTCCGGACTGTATTCATTGACCAGATCAGCGAGCTGTCCGGGGCCACCAACAATCAAAGCGGTGCGAAATTGTTCGTCCTGCATGCGCCCGTGAATGCGGTCATAGGCTGACAGAAGCCGCTGCCATGCATCTGCGTCGGCCAACGACATCACCCGACCAACACGTTCCAGCGGTGTGTCCGACAATCGCCCGAGTAACCAGTGCTGCTTGTCAGCTAAGCGGTTACTTTGTCCAAGCAGCACGATGAGCCCGGCGAAGGTCATCATCCGACTGCTTCGTAATTTGGCCTGACGCAACTGCCAGCTATCGTCGTCACTGCGTTCGAATTTGTACTGCTGCCATACGGCATAGCTGTGCACGTAGCGCATCACGTCGTTGATCAGGTGCGTCCACGATGCCCCGGCACGGCGTTGCTGAAAACCACTGCCATACCAGTGCAAAATGTCATTTTGTAGGCTGGCGCAGCGATCGTTCCGAAATAGCGGCTGCACATCGAGTAGAAACTGTATCCGCGTCCCGAAGATAGCCGGTGTTTCATCAAGACTGCCGAGCGCAGACCTGTCGAGCAGCGTCGCGGGGGCAATCGCGCGTCCGAAAATGCCGGTCGATTTGGGTAGTTTTAACTCGCTGGCCGCTAACAGGCTTATTATTAACGCCCGTTGCTTCTCGGTCTCCGAGGGCGGGCATCCGTCCCGCACGATGATCAAACAATCTATGTCCGAGAGCGGCGATGCTTCAAAGCGCGCGAGAGAACCCGCGACTGCGATCGTTTCGATCCCGTCGAGTTGCTCCATATGGCCCGTCAGAGTGTCTCGCAGACGGGCGAGAACCTCTGTAGAAAAAGTCTCCGCGGCGCGCAGATGTGGCGCGACACCGCCTTGGAGCAGATTCGGGAGCGCGCGCGTCGGCCTGTCCATCAGAATTGGGGTGTCACATCGCACTCGTCAGCCAGAGCATCTGCTGAGAGTCCGCTGCAGAATATATTACAGTGCACAATTGAGCCTCTATAATGCCGCTTCAATCGAAACCCGCCAGGATCGTCAATGGAAATCAAAGGTAAAGTCGCTGTTATCACCGGAGCTGCCAGTGGCATCGGACGCGCAGCCGCGGCCGAGCTTGCCCGACTGGAAGTCCGCGCTATCGCGCTGGTCGATTTAGCGGATGCGGTGCACGATGTCGCGGCGGAAATCGGCGCGCAGAACCCGGCGACCAAAGTGTGTCCTTTCCAAGGCGATACGACGGACGTAGCGCTAAGAGAAAGTGTTTTCCGGACCATGCGCGAAGAATTCGGCCCGGTTAATATCTGTGTGCCCGCAGCAGGAATCACCCGCGACGCGCTGGCAGTCAAGCTCAACAAAGAAAAAGGCCGGGCGGTCATTTATCCAGTCGAGAATTTTCGCCAGGTGGTTGAAGTCAATCTCATCGCCCCGACCTATTGGGCACTTGAGATGGTCGCGCAGCAGGCCGAGGCGCGTTTCGCCGCCGGACTCAAACAGTGGCAACCCGATGAGGGCTCCCAGGGCGTGGTCGTGTTCATCGGTTCCGTCTCATCGCAGGGCAATAAAGGCCAACTTTCCTACGCAACCACCAAGGTTGGCCTGGAAGGCGCAGCTTCCACCCTCATGAAAGAAGCCATCTTCTACGGCGTGCGTTGCGCTGTTCTGCATCCTGGTTTTACTGATACACCGATGGTCCGTGCGCTCGGCGAAGATTACATCAACAAGCACGTCCTGCCAGCGACGCAAATCAAGCGCCTGATCCGGCCGGAAGAAATCGCCGACGCCATTTGTTTCCTGATACGTAATTCTGCCGTCAGCGGTCAGTTGTGGGCTGATGCGGGCTGGCACCCGATGCCAACCTGAATCGGCAATGAGATTATTGTCCAAACACCTTCTTCAATAGATCCGTCGTCCGCGCCGCAGGGTTGGCGCGAATCTTCTGCTCTTCCTGCCCAAGTACCTGATAAAGCCCCTCAAGGGCGTGATCGGTCACATAATTTCCAAGGTCAAGCTTATCGGTGTTGAGCAGACTCGCTATGGGCCCGGCCTTGTCCAGCATATTCTGGTAGTACTTAGTCGCCCCTGCTTCTCTCACCGCAGCATCAACCAACGGTGAAAAGCGCCCTTTGAGCTCCTCGTTGCTGCTCGCGCGCAGGTAATCGGTGGCCGCCGTATCCGTCCCGTCGAGTATGCTGCGCGCATCACTGATGCTCATCTTGCTGATAGCGCCGGCAAACACCTCGGCGGCCTCGGGTACCGCACGTTCAGCTGCGCGATTGATACTGCTTGAAAACTGATCCGCAATATCGCCTTTACCAATTTTTCGCAGACCGCTCTCAACGAGCTGCAAGTGCTCTGGAACTGGAATCCGGACGGCGGCGTTGCTGAGAAATCCGCCCTCGCTACCCAATTGTTTCACCGCGTTGCCAACGCCTTTCGACAACGCCGCGCGCAAGCCATCGGCGATCTCGCCTTCGGACAAAACGTTGGCGACGGCAGCCTGTGAACTTTCATCTGTCGTGAGCTTGTTGAGCCACGCTTTCCAATCTGCAGACACCATTGCGACATTAGACAAAAAGAGTACACAAACCCATAGGGACTTGGCGCCAGAACTGTTAGACATAGACATACTTCTCCCGAACTCGTCAGTGAAATTTCTCGCTACCATAGTAATGTAGCCCGTTACAAAAATCGCATTGCACAATGGGCTGCTGCCGTCGCGGTTGCCCGGCACAACAAACAGCAAGCGCAAACAATATCGGTCAAGAATAAATTGCGGCCGAGAGTCGCACCCAGGTAGTGCTGCAAGCGGAGAACGCGTCGCATGGAAGATTACTCTCGAAAAATACTTTGCATCGACGATCAGCGTGACGCGTCGGCACTGCTTAAGCGTCATTTATCCAGTGCTTTCGATTGCACAATAGTCAACAGCGCCGCTCAGGCAATGGAGGCCCTGAAGCAGGCCGGCCCTTTCGCCGTTGTCGTGTCCGACTATGCGATGCCTGATGTGAATGGCGTAGAACTGCTGCGGGAGGTCAAGCAGCGTTGGCCAGATACGATCGGTGTCATGGTCACCGCCCTGAACGAGCTTGATGTTGCCATCGCCGCGCTGCATGACGGCAGTGTCTATCGCTTTGTACGCAAACCCTGGCACGCGGACGAAATCCTACGCGCAGTGAATGAGGCTGCCGATTACTTTCGCCTGATCCGCGACGAACGCAAACTGAGAGAGGAGTTGGCGCGCATCAACGCGGCCCTCGATGAAAAAGTCGGCGCGCTCGACGAGGCTAATGAATTGCTCGAATACTGGATGGAATTCAGCCCGGCAGTTCTCTACACCCTGACCCTGGACGACGGCCTGTTTCACCCCAGCTATGTGTCCAAGAATTTCCTTCGTTTAACCGGCTATGAACGCACAACAGCGGCCATTGAGCCCGGTTTCTGGGCGCAACTCATCGTTCCTCACGACCTGCAGCGGTTCGATACGGCTCGTGCAGAAATGGCGGAAGGGGCATTAACTCATACGGTGGTTGAGTACGAAATCCGCCACCGGAACGGCGCTGAGGTGCGCGTCATTGATTCCATGCGGGCCGTTCACGACGCCGACGGCACCACGGTGGAGCTGGTTGGCGCATGGATGGACGTCACCCTAAGACTTTGAATTAGATGGTTTTCTTATCAGGGAATATCCATCGTCAAGCACGAATCAATATTTAATTTAATTTCTAGATAAGTTATCTAATTACATGATATTGAAATATATTTGTTGATATTAATTCTAGATATCACTATAACTAACGGACGTAGGCTACTAATAATTAAAAATAACCAAATTTGACTACCTAATTGCGAGGTCTGCCCCATGCACAATCAAGACAATCTCTGTGCTCGTGGTGAAATGACACTATCAATGCCCAATGTCCCACCGGCAGCTACGCCGGAGCGTCTGGATGCGATTCATAATGATTTCATACCGCATCCGGCGCAGTTTCCCATTCGTTTTCGGCGCCCGGCGACGCTACCGTGGAAAACCCGCCCGACGCCGACCACAGCCGGCGACGTCGGCCTGAGTATTCATACTGACAAGTATGTCCCGGCCGGAACCCGGCTAGAGCTGGAAATTCCCCTGCGCGGGATCACCCAGCGCTTCAACGCGACCGTAGTGATGGTGCGCGAGGAATCTGAAGGTTTCGAAATAGGCTTGTGGTTTACCAGTCCAGACGATGCCTCACGGGCGCGCATGGTAGAAAAAATCTGCTACACCGAGTGCTACCTGCGAGCTCGCGCCGAAACCACCAACTAGCGATTCGTTGGGACTGCGGCCACTTCCACGTCGACCGCAGTTTCAATTCGCCCAACTTCCTTCACTTCCACCGCACTTTCGATCGGCTCAGCTTCCTGGCGTTCCCGACCGATTAAAGTCTCGTTCGCCACAGCTTCTTCCGCTTCCGTCTTGACGGCAGATTCGATTGGCGCAGCTGTCTGCTCTCGCGACTCATCTGCCGTGGCCTGTTCGAAAACCAGGCTTAAACGTTTCAACTCGGCCAACTGCTCATTGCCCTCGTCCGGTGCGGACAATTCCGCCGCTCCGCGTGCCAGGTGGGCGTAAATAGCACGATACTGGGCGGTCATTTGATGGAGCAATTCAGCGCTTTCCTGAAAGTGATTGGTAACGCCTTTTTGATAGTCCTCGAACTCTGTTTTCAGTTCTTCCGGACTCTTACCACCGCTCTGGCGACGCATGCGGTCGCCGGCGATTACGTAGCCGACAACGCCGCCAGCCAGCGGCAAAATGACAATGAGTGTCATCAGTTCAACGATAGTAATAGTGAGCATCGCCTACCTCGAAATTTAGTCTTGTGATGGTGCGTGGTGCACCGCTTACGCAGTGCAGCATGGTATTGTGTTTCCGCACCGGAATTATGCTGCCATCGTTATGGAATACCTTATCGAATACGCGCTTTTCGCCGCCAAGCTGCTCACCGCGGCAGCGCTGCTCGCCGTCCCGCTTTTACTTGTTCTAGGTGCGCGTCAGTCACGTCACTCCCGCCCTCAGGCGACGATTGAAGTGCGCCTGGTTAACGATGATTTGCTCGATGCCCAACTCAATGTAGAAGCCGCACTACTGCCGGAAAAAGCTTTCAAAAAACGCCTGAAAGAAGTCCGCAAAGAAACCAAAGCACGCGCTAGCGCGGCTCCGGATGAGAATGCCTCACGGACGTTTTTATGCGATTTCGAGGGCGATATGCACGCCTCGGCAGTCGCCGAGCTCCGTGAAGAGATCTCTGCGATTCTGAGCGTTGCGACGCCAGCCGATCGCGTCATCGTCGTGCTCGAGAGCGGTGGCGGTACAATCCACGACTACGGGCTCGCAGCCTCCCAATTGCGTCGCATTCGCGACCGCGAAATTCATCTGACCGTCGTGGTCGACCGCATCGCCGCTAGCGGGGGGTACATGATGGCGTGCGTGGCCAATCGGATCAGCGCCGCACCGTTCGCCATCATTGGCTCGATAGGCGTGGTCGCACAAGTTCCGAACTTTCATCGTTTGCTAAAAAAACACGACATCGATTTCGAGCAAATCACTGCGGGCAAATACAAGCGCACGTTGTCTTTGTTTGGAGAGAACACTGATGAAGGACGCTCGAAATTTCAGCAGGATATGGACGAAGCACATCAATTGTTCAAAGCGTTTATCGCCGAATCCCGCCCTCAACTCGATCTCGAAAACACCGCAACCGGTGAATACTGGTTCGCTAGCAGGGCGCTGGAACTTGGTTTAGTTGACCATTTGGCGACCAGCGACGATGTGATTGCCGAGGCCGCATCAGCTGGCGGAGTTTATCGCGTCTACGCAAATCGCAAACGCTCGTTCGGCGAACGTCTTGCCCAACCACTCACCCGTGCTCTGGCTGCGTATCGCCCCTGACCGAACTGCCTGCGAAATACCCTTGACCATGCTGGGTAGATAAGGCGATGAATTTCATCGAGATTTTCTCTCAGCCCGACGTCGCTGCCAGCTCGCGAGCGCGACCATGACCGTCGCCGACTGTATGCCGACCGTCTCATCGATGTCGTCTGCGTAGCCACCGCCCATCACCACAACCACGCTCTGGTCGTGTTGCTCAGCCACCGATATCACCATCTCATCGCGCGCAGCGATTGCGTCAGCGCTCAAATTCAGGCGGCCCAGGCGATCGCCGGCGTACACGTCGGCGCCGGCGATGAATACGGTGACCTGCGGTGAGGCGACTCGGTAGGCGTGCTCCAATCCGCGCGCGAGATAGTCCAAGTACGTCGCATCCGTGGCGCGATCAGGTAGCCCGATGTCGAGATCACTGACCGCCTTGTGATGTGGATAGTTGCGCGCCGCATGTAATGAAAACGTAAACGCCCCATCAACATCAGCCAGCAACCTGGCATTGCCATCGCCCTGGTGAACGTCGCAATCAACGATCAGAAAACGGCGCTTCGCGTCCTGCTCAAAACTTGTTCGCATCGCCACTGCAACATCATTGAAAACGCAAAAGCCAGCAGCATAATCGTAGCCCGCGTGGTGGGTGCCGCCGGCAAGACTGACACTCACCCCGTCGACAATCGCCGCTTGCATCGCTGCGACCGTGGCGCCAACGGAGCGCTGCGAACGCGCTACGAGCGCGGGCGACCACGGGAGACCAAGCCGTCTTAGTTCCGCGGCACTGAGCTTGCCTTCGAATACGCGCTGGACGAAGCGCGGACAATGAGTCGAATTCAATGCCTCTCGGCTTATCGGTGGCGCAGCAGCTAGCGTGAGGTTTTCATCCTGGCGCTCAGATAAGCGCGCAATCAAACGGCCGTATTTGCTAATCGGAAAGCGATGCCCGGGCGGTAGTTCGAGCCTGAACTGATCAGCATGGAATACTTGCACGATGGACCCGTCGCGGCGCTTAGCGCCCGTCCTGGAATGCACGACGCACTTCTTCGCCGATGATGCGCAATCCCTGTTCGACCTGCTCTGGCGCCTGAGCATAAGAAATACGCAAACACTCATGCATATGCGGCCAGGGATCTTCAAGGCCAGGGAAAAAATAATGTCCGGGGATAACCAGAACCTGGCGTGCTTTGAGCCGTTCGTACAGAGTCTGCGCCGAGACAGGCAGGTTGGGGAACCACAACCACAGAAATATTGCGCCCTCAGGTTTGTGCAAGAAGTAGCCCGTGTCGTGGAGGTACTGCTTGCACCAGGCCACTGCCGTCCCAACCCGCTGCTGGTAATACGGCTGAATAATGTCGCGGCATAAACGCAGGATTTCACCACTGGCAATCAATTTGCTGGTGAGCATCGCGCCCAGACTCCCGGTCGCCAGATTAACAATGGCGTTCATGCTCCGAATCGCATCGACTATTTCGGCTTCTGCGACGACGATACCCGTGCGCAACCCGGGCAAGCCCAGTTTCGAAAGACTCATGCAGTTAATGACGTGGCGGTCATAAACGGGTGAGACCTCATCAAAAACAATACCCGGGAACGGTACGCCATAAGCGTTATCGATGATCATCGGAATTCCGGCGTCGCCGGTCATCCGCACCAGACGCTCCAGTTCCGTACCGGTCACGACGTTACCGGTCGGATTAGTCGGCCGGCTAATGCACACCGCGCCGACCTCATCACTTAAAGAAAAACGGTCGAAGTCAACGTTGTACTTGAATAGTTGGTCATCGAGGAACTCGATCGTCGGCCGCTCAGCGACCAGCGAGCCTGGCTCGATCGCGATATCCGCATAACCGATGTATTCCGGGGTCAACGGTAACTTGATGTGACGCTTGATCCCATCCGCGCACGTGCCACTCAACAGATTGAATAACATGAAAAAACTTGCCTGGCTGCCAGCAGTCATCGCAATATTCTCAAGTTCGACGGGCCACCCGAATTGTTCGCGGAGTAAATCCCGAACCGCGAGTAGAAACTTCTTGTTCCCTTGCGGGCCGTCATAGGAGCCGCTGATTTGGCTGAATTCGCCGTTTTCGACTGCCTCCGACAGGGCGCCATGAAAGACCGTCTGCATCGACGCAATGGTTGCCGGGTTGCCACCACCCAGGTTGCAGTACTCGATGTCTCCGGCCAGCACTTCGCCGAGATCATCCATCAACATGCGCGTCCCGGTGGGGCCAGTGAAACGTTCAGAAAAGTGCGAAAAGCGCGAAGTCATAAGGTGCTCGATCAGGACCGAAAGGCACATCTTACCCCGGCTCAGGGGGCCGCTCGGGCTGCGCTCAACCTGCCTGACGAAATGACGCGTATATACCAGTAGTTGTCCCTGATTTTCTCCTAACCGCTAGATAGTGGGGTAATTCCACTTGCCGAAGCATCTGGCTGGTGTATTATCGGATAGCTTATGAACACAATGCCCGCTTCAGGCGAAGCCTCACCAGCAATTCTGCGCATCGGCGCATTGCGCGCAATGCTGCTCGCCAGCGTCGCAGTGGTGATCGCTGCAGCGCCGTTTGCCGACGGCAGCGTGCACGTGGAGGACTGGCGAATCTTCCCCTCTGTCATCGCACCCACGCTGATGATGATGCTGGTCTTCACGCTGCCGCTCGATATCACGATGTCGCGGATCTTCATGAGTGACGCCGTCGCTGCAGAGCACGAGCGCCTGAGCTTCGTCATCAAGCTCGAAATCATTGCGCTGGTTCTGCTCGTCGCTGCGTGGACGCCCTTCCTTCTTAATGTCCTTGAGCTCTCTCCGTTTAGCTAAACCCGAACTTTGCGGGGGATGCCCGCTCTAGTCGTTTTATGGACCGCTTCACACTTTTTAACCTTGAAGTTGCAGGGGCTTACGACTACTATTTATATTAATTATTAAGTTAGTTTAATAAATAATTGAATATTATGAATATTATATTTAAGAAGAAGCGCCAAACAATACGTTCGAAAAGTCTGATGCAACGGGTTAGCGGCCTCTTGCAGCGCCCATTGCGCATCGAATTACAGGGCCGCGTACATGTATTCGCAGATCCCAATGCGTTTACATTCAGCCTTGCGCCACGCACTGCCGTACCTGCGCTGCGAATTAGCGAACTGTATTTGCGCGACGAGTCCGCGCTTGGAGCAGAAGTCACAGGTGTTGGCAAGCTCGAACGTCAGCTAACTGACATCGTGCGCGATCATGAAATGCACGGGCATTCACTCCTGCGGACGTTGCGACAGACCGGCGTGATGATGATCTCCAAGGACCACGATTGGCGAGCCATCTTCGACCAGTTGATAACGGTAGATCACCGCGACACTGCGTACGCGCGTATCGCAATTAGCAATTACCTCAGCTACTTGTCGCAACGGCGAGACGTCATTGGCTCCATTCGACTTCTGAAAGAGAATGCGAGTCAGGAATCCAAGGCGGCTCACGTGGGCGCGATGCCCGAATCTGTGACGCAGATTTTCCGCGAGCCTGTACCCATTGAAGCTAAATCGCCGACTCCGTTTCAGCGCCTTCCGCAGGGAAAAGCTGTCACGTTAAAGCTGCTTCCCGGCACTGACCTGACCATCCAGCTCGCCCGGCATTGCTTTTCGCTCGCCCATGGTCGTGATTGGGCGCTAATCGCTGATAACGGGCAGCGCTACGCGCTCAGCGACGGATTGAATTCTGTCGGTCGAAGCCGAGAAAACAGCGTCGCGGTCGACAGCGCTTTTCGTAACGTCTCCCGCCGACACCTTCTCGTGCAGCCAGTCGACGACGACACGATAGTCCTCACTGACGTCTCATCTTGCGGCACCTTCGTCGCGCCTACCGCACTGGCTTCGTAGCGCAATATTTTAGATCTTAGCGGGATCCGTCTCCGTTGGGGCGGGTTCGCCAAGCTTCAAGCGTAGCAATTCAATTGCCATGTCAGGCATCTCGAGATGTCGGGCGCCCTCCCCCGACAACAACCATCGGTCGACTGTTGTCCGATCAGTAAACACCAGTTCGGCCACCTCCCGCCGCTCGAGACTATGCGTTTGCATATAAGTGATAAGTCGTTCGCGATTGTTCATTGCCGTTCCTCCTGACTATCCTGCATTAACGAAATCAAGTCGGCATTTTTCCCTAAACCACCCTAATCGGCTCCGCCTCGAGCGCTACCAGTATCTGCCGGGCGCGCTGCTCAATGAGTGCCCTGATCGAGCGAATGACATCTGCGTGGCCGTTTTTGCGCTGAAATTCATCCGCGAGTTCAGCTGCAGCTTGAGGCAATGACTCGGCGGCTCGGCGTAGTTCAGCGATGACGTAATCCGGTCGCACCCCGAGAGTCGATGCAAACTCGTGCCAACGCTGGGGCGTTAGCCAATCCGGGCGGTCTTCGTGGCCAATGCGAAATCCCATGCGGTAATTCATCTCGCCATAAACGTGGGTTGACCAGAGCCCGTAAAACGGCGCCAGACAAGGTCCGCAAGATTCATGTAGCAGCGCAAGTTGTTTGCCATGCCCAGCACCGAAACCAATCAAGAAAGTGTAGATGACCCAGCGCAGCAAAGCGCGTAAATCGACCCCCGGTCGGATACTCACCTGACGCAGTAGGTCGGCAATTTCGGCGAGACGCGGGCCACCTTCGCGCTCGTACTTCCGATTCGGTGGATATCCGAGAGCTTGACAGAAATCTTCCATGTTCAGCGTTGCCGGTGATTTGTCGAGGGTGCGGTCGAGTCGCGCAACCGCCAGTACGCTGACGCGCCCATGGATAACGTGTGTCGCCGCCGTGGCGAGGCCAAAGCGTCCTGCCAGTGCCATACAGAACGCCTCGTTCATGACCGACTCCCGCAAGCCCGGCTTGGCCGGTTTTACGATGTGGGTCGTTAGCTCGTCACCCATAATGACCGTCACCTGCTGTCCCTCGACGCGCACTGGCAATTTATCGAATTCGCCCGGCAAGGTTTTGCGCAACCCGTCGGCTTCCGACAGCAGCGGATGGACCGGTAGTACGGCAATCATATTGCGTAGCTCGGCATCATCGAGCGTGCGGCGAAGCGGAGTTTGGCGCCAGCGCGCGCCCGGAGCGCGGAGCCTGATAGCACCGGCGCATTCACCGCCCAGTCGACCCAAAAGTGCGAAATCATTGCCTTCCGAAATGCCGAGGCTGTGCGCAGTCCTGCGCCTCAGCGCGCCGTCTGGAAGCAGGTTGGCGAAAACCGCGTAGACGGCATTGCCGTGATGGGCGTCGCGGCTGCGTGGCAACGCCACACTTAGTGGACCGCCGCTTGCTTGCTGACTAACATCACGGTCGTAGACCAGTGACCACGCTTCATCAGACGTTCTCACCAGGTGACCGACCACGCTGCCATGCAGGCAAACCTCAAGCTCATGCAGCATCGAGCTGCTCGACGTCTTGCCATGTGCGGGCGCTTAAATGCAACTCGATGCCGAGGACACGCAATACGCGCAAGGTGCGGCCGAGCTCCGCTGTGGCCTTGCCGTTTTCCAGGTTGGATACAAAGCGAGCTCCAACCCCGCTCAACGCCGCAACCTCGTCCTGCCGCAATCCTTGTGCGCGGCGGACGGCACGGATGCGTCTTCCGATGTCTATTTCATTCATTTCATGCTCGTTCGGTAAATTTATTAATATTAGTGACCGATCGTGAGTATTTTGCTCAATTCGGGTGAATTTTATCGAATGGATGCTTTAAATTGAAATTATATGCAAACGGTAATTTTATGAACAATATGGATATACCGAGGCGCCTTCCGGACGGCACGGGCCCTCTTCTGTAAAACCGTTTGTTTGCGGGCAGCGGATCACACCGACAATATTCTCGGACGTTCGGTGAGTACCAAAGGCACAAAGACTCGGGCGACGAATATCGCTCCATGGCGGCGAACAGACCCCATCGCGCTATCAAAAAAGGCGAGGCACTCCGGTCTGAACGGTCATCGACGAGTCCCAGCAGACCATCAGCACCTGTGCGTTTGAACGCGCTTTGACTCGCCTTGTTGCGGAGCGGTCCACTGGCAATTAGCAGTGACAGAACGCCCTACCCTGCCAATCTCATCCACTGTACCTAAGCAAGAATTTGGGTCGGATTACGCCACCTGCAAAACTGCACGGCGTGCCTGTGGCTGCGCTTGAAAGGAGGATGCGTATCAGCGTGCGATACAAGCGAACCGAATGCAGGCGCTTGTTCGGCGATCGGGCGTGTATCCCGACCAAACTGATAGCGACGCTCAGACGGGTTGCGGGCCGCAATGACCGCCGATCGGCTGAATGTCCTCGCATACAGGCCCGCCATTGGCGACCTCGGTTCGCGTTGGTCCGCCCACCGCGCCAGGACTCGGTAGCACTGCTGAGAAAACGTGGCGATGCGCCACGAACAAGTGGCAACGCCGGGAAGATTCCTGCGTCCCGGCGCGCGAAGCCGGAATCATCTCGGCCAAGCAAATTCATACAACGCTTATTCGCAACGTGGGCGCTAACCGCTCGGTCTTTCCGGTTCATAAGGCGGGGGCACCAGATCGGACGCGGGTTCTGGAACATCTGCGATCACGTGAGCTGCGCCATTGCGGCGCATTCATTTGCCCGGTCGCTGCGCTCTCGTGAGCCGACGCGATGAAGAATCGATTGCGGGAGAACAGGCCCTGACCTGCCCGCGACCCTCCTTCGGATTCTCGTTCGTGCAAATGAATCCGACGGCACGACAACGGTCCTACGTCGTGCAGGCTCTACAACTTAGGTTTGAGACGCCGATTAAGAATTCTTTTCGCCACGCGTACTTGGGCGAACGCTGTACTCGGCGTCCTGAGCATGGCCTAGCAACTGCCTAATTCGCGCTTAACGCCATTGACGACGACGAGCCAAGGGTTTGCGCGCACCAGGTTCGACAAGTGCCGTGCGCACCTTTACGGCCACAGCCGCATCTAGTCCCGCGCGGGTCTGGAAATCGTTACCGCTGCGCATGCCGGCGAACTCACCGTCCAGATAAGCGACTTGGTTCCCGCCCAGCGCCGCAATTCGTTCACCCGGAACCATGCTCCCAACCAGATTAAGCGGATCGGTCGCACTGACGACGACGATGTGTTGTTGAGCTTCGATCTTTCGCTGATCACGCAACGCGCTGACGGCTTCGGGTAGTGCGAATTGCTCACCCGAGTGACCCGCCACGAAGCGCCCCCCGCGCAACTCGCCGGCTGCTTCCATGCGACGGAAGGTCCACAAAAGATAACGCCACGGCGGCAAACCTGTCTCGCGCTCAAGCAGCGCTCGGAAGACCACGCCATAGCGTCGTAACAGTGTATCGGCGACCGCCTGTAAGGCCTCGTCGGAATAGTGTTCGACGTCGGTTTCGGGATCTGATCTTCTGAGCTTGTCCCAACGTCCTGCTTCGTCGATACCGGGTTGTGTCGAGCGCCGCGTGCGTCGTCCCGCACCGTTGCGGCGCGCCGCCGGCGTCGTCAAAGCACGCAATCCGGCGAAGCTGTCGCAGGTGACCAGACCAGCTGCTGCGAGTTCGTCCAGCGCGGCCTCGCACTGGCTCGGCAATAGCCCGCTGGCCGCGACGATGTCATCGAAAAAGGATGCGCCATAAGTTTCGATGTGGGCGAGCACAGCTTGCGCCACGCCACCAGGCACCACAGCGTCTGAGGGCGCACTTAGTTCCAGCCACGCACGCAGGTCAGCGCGCGGCATCACGGCCAAAGGCGTGTTGCGCAGCGTGCCGGACTGGCGTCCGAAAGTAGCCTTCTTGGGCGTCAGTCGCAACCAGCTACAGCGCCCGGCCCGCACGAGTTCGTCGAGCAAATTCCCCTGATAAGCGCGCACGCGTTGCGCAAGAAGACTCGTCTCCCACGTCGCCGCCGGAGCCTCCCAGCCGGACAGCTGTGCAACGATGCCGTATACCCCTTCCAGGCCTTCTACTCTGCTCGCCACATTCAGATGTTGCCAGTCAAATAGAAAGCGCAGGAACAGCGCGCCGGACACTGGCTCGATTTCCTGGCGCAGGCGACCGAGCGTGTAGCGATGAATACGAGCCAGCAGGCGCCGATCGCACCACTGGTCTGCACCGAGGTCGGCGGCGAATTCACCGCGCAGGATAATCCCGCTCTGTTCGAGCGCCGTCAGGGCCTGAGCGATAGCATTGGCTGGCTGTCCGAGCAGCGCTTCGAGCGCCCGCGGTGCGGTCGGCCCCGTCATCTCGAGACGGCTCCGTACAACAGCTTCGAGTGCCTCGGCGAAAGACTTCTCACCGGAGCAGACGTAAGCCATTGCTGCGGCCGCCCCCTTGTGCTGACCCTGCGGCCAAATCGACATCAGCTCTGCGCCCCGTTCCGTGGCGCACCAGCCAGGGCACGGCGAATCAAACCGCCAGACGCGGCCAGTTTCGAACAGCGTCCGCAGGTACGTTTCGATGACGGGGGCTGAACCGAGTTCGCCGACTTCGCCTGCGCTGACAAAGCCGAGCAACAAAATCGCCTCGTGAAGTTCGTCGGCATCACGGGGGGCTGGCCAGACTTCGGCGCGCACGCGTACGATCGCCTCCGGATCCAGCATACCGAGGTCGCGAGCTGTCGCAGGGTCAAGCCAGCGGCGACTGCTAACGGCCTGGGTTCGGCGCTCTTCCAGCGGCGCATCGTCAAGAAAGGCGTAGGGGTTGGCGTTCAGAACCTGTAACGCGAATGGTGACGGTTCGGTCAGATCGCGCGCGATCAGCGTTTTACGACCGGCACCTATTTCGACCAGCAATCTTTGCAAACCGACGATATCCATGGCATCGGTCAGGCAGTCATTAACGGCCTGGGTGACCAGCGGATGATCGGGCACATCTCGCCTGCCACTGAGATTCTCGGCACAGGCAAGCTGATCCGGGAAAACGGTGGCGACGAGATCTTCGGCCTGCATACGCAGTAAGCGGGGTGGCGTTTTACGGCCGTTACGAAAGCGTTGAATCGCAAGCGCGCATCCTGCAACCCAGCGCCAGCGCACATTGAACATCGGCGCGTCCAGTAAAGCCTGGGTGAGCACATCGCGAACGCTGTTTGAATGCAAATAGCGCCACACTGGTTCAAGTTCAAAGCTGTGCACTTCGCCGAGTGAGATCACAATCGCGTCTTCGACGGCAGCCGCCTGCAGCTCAAAATTAAACGTGCCGCAGAATCGCTTGCGTAACGCCAATCCCCACGCTTTGTTGATGCGACTGCCGTAGGGGGAATGAATTACCAGCTGCATCCCCCCGGACTCGTCGAAAAAACGCTCCATGACGAGGGTGTCCTGGGTTGGGACAACCCCGAGTGCGCGGTAGCCGCTATAGACGTAGTCGGCGGCTTGCTGAGCCGCGCTTGCCCCGACACCCGCGATGCGCTGCAAATGTGCTCCGAGCTGAGCCGGGGCACTCGATGGTTGCGCGCAAATGTCGGCCAGCTCCTCGCGCAGACGCGACACAGCATAGGAAAATTCAGTGGAACGAGCCGGTGCCTCACCAAGCCAAAACGGCATATTCGGTGGTTGGCCACTCGCATCCTCAACTCGCACGCCGCTGCTTTCCACGCGCAATACGCGCCAAGAGGTATTACCAAGTTGAAAAATATTGCCGGGCAGACTTTCAATCGCGAAGTCTTCGTTGACTGTGCCAACCAGTTCCCCACTTGGTTCGGCGATAACGTCGTAGTCGGCGGTGTCCGGGATGGCGCCACCACAGGTCACAGCCACCAGGCGTGCATTACGGCGCGCGCGCACCGAGCCATTCACCTCATCTAAATGCAGATAGGCCGAGCGTCTGCCGCGCGCGAAACTGAAACCGTCCGCCAGCATGTGCACCACTTCGTCGAATTCCGCGCGCTGCAGGTCGCGAAACGGCCAGGCCTGCCGACACAGCGCATACAATTCGTCACAGGAGTAGTCCGCACATGACGTCTCGGCAACAATTTGCTGAGCTAATACATCGAGAGGCCCGGGCGGGATCTCGATGCTGTCCAACTCATCTCGCCTCAGCATGTCGAGCAGGGTGATGCATTCGAGCAATTCGTCGCGCGTCTGCGGGAACAATCGCCCTTTGGCCAATCCGCCAACCGCATGGCCGGAACGCCCCACCCGCTGCAACAGCATTGCGAGCGAGCGCGTCGCTCCGAGCTGACACACCAGGTCGACGTCGCCAATATCGATCCCTAACTCGAGCGACGCAGTGGCAACCAGCGCTTTGAGGTCGCCCGCCTTGAGGCGGCGTTCGGCGTCGAAGCGCCTTTCCTTCGACATACTGCCGTGGTGCGCGCACACCGCATCTTCTCCGAGCCTGTCCGCTAAAGCGCGCGCGAGTCGCTCAGCCATGCGCCGAGTGTTCACGAAGATCAGGGTCGTTGCGTGTTCGTTTATCAAGGTCGTCATGCGCGCGCGCAATTCGTCCGAGACCTCTGCGGAAAGCACTGTTTCCAGCGGTGAGTGTGGCATTTCAATGCGGATGTCACGTTGGCGAACGTGGCCCTCATCGATAATTTCGCAGGTCGCCGAATCGCAAGGCTCGCCTAACAAGAACTCCGCGACGCGCTCGATCGGGCGCTGCGTGGCCGATAGCCCGATGCGTAACGGGGAGGTCGTACACAGGCGCTCGAGTCGCGCCAGGCTGAGGGCCAGGTGAGCGCCTCGCTTATTCCCGACGAGGGCGTGAATCTCGTCCACAATAACCGTCGTCACAGATTGCAGCATGTCGCGGCCGCTATCACTGGTGAGCAGGATATAAAGCGATTCTGGCGTGGTAACGAGAATATTCGGTGGCGATTTACGCATGCGCACACGCGCAGATGCCGGGGTATCGCCCGTCCGCACGGCAGTGGTGATTGGGGGGACGTCGCCGAGTTCTTCGGCCAGGCGGGCGTGGATCGCGGCCAGCGGTTCTTCGAGATTTGTTCGCACGTCGTTGCTGAGCGCCTTCAAGGGCGATATGTAGAGAATGCTGGTGCGGTCGCCCAGTTGTCCACGTCGAGCCTGGGCCGCGAGAGAACTGATTGCGGTCAGGAAAGCGGCAAGCGTTTTACCTGAGCCGGTTGGCGCGGCTACCAGGGTATGCGAACCACGCGCGAGCGCAGACCAGGCGCGCAGCTGGCAAGCTGTTGGGGCGTCGAACCGCTCGGCGAACCAATCGGCGACTGCGGGGTCGAAAGTACCAGTCAACATAACGCCGAGGTTAGCCTGTCAGGTCGCCGAAGACCAACGACGTCCGGTACGGGTAGAGATGATGAGGCTCCAGCATTGGGGAACTTTCGTCTGGTCATTTCAGCGTATTGAAACTCGCGCAACTGCCGCTAGTTTCGCCGGGACCGCTCCACTATAGTCGTGCAGGTAAAAGATCCGACCGGAATCGAACACGTCCGGCCGGGCAGTTGCTAGCGCGCGGCGGCGCGGCCTGGATTGAGATCATCGTCGATTCCCATTGGAACTTGCATGAGCGAAAGTCGCGAATCAATAACTTTTTCACCCATCGGGGTCGTACGGTGCGAGGTGGCCGACGAAGACATCGCGAAGCGCCGCCGTGAGTTGTGCTCGGAGGTCGAAATCTTCGCTGAGTTCGTGCCAGCCTTACAGGGAATTGAGGCCTACTCGCATGTGTTTGTACTGTTCTGGATGGACCGCAGCACGCCACCGGAATCGCTGCTCCATCATCCGCGCGGCGACAAAAAGATCGCGCCGACCGGCGTGCTCGCAGCTCGCGGCCGCAATCATCCGAACCCGATTGGTCTGGCAGTTACAGAGCTGTTAGGGGTGGACGGCCATCGCTTGCGCGTGAAACGTCTCGACGCATTCGACGGGACCCCGGTCATGGACATCAAACCCTACGACCATTACGACATTGTCGATGAACCTCGCGTTCCGGATTGGTTTCGCAAACGGGCGCTGGCGACGTCGCAGGATGAACCTTGAAGTGTAGTTGCCATGATGAGTGTACGTACGCCCACAATTCTCAACCTCCCAGCACTCGTGAGCTCAATACTACTGTGCCTGTTTTCCAGCCCGGCACAATCTGAAGTCAGCGAGACACATCACGGCTCGTGGACGGTTCGGTGTGAAACCACGGCACCGGAGCAAGCCCCATCCTGCATCATGTTTCAGAACCTGGTCCTTAAAACAGGTGGACAAACGGTGCTTCAGTTCGCGGTTGGAATGACCCCTGATAACGGGCAAGCGACCGTGCTGTTAAGTCTGCCGTTAGGCATTTCATTACCGCCCGGAGTAATGATTCAAATCGACGATGGGAAAATCGCCCAGTTCCCGGTCGAACGGTGTGAACCGGATGGCTGTCGCGCAGGTATGAAGCTGCGCGAAACGACTGTGAATCAATTGCGCGACGGCAGTAATCTGGAGATCACCTTCTTCGACGGTGAGCGTCACCCAATCCGCATGCCCTTGTCGTTAACCGGTTTCGGCGCTGCATTCGCAGCGTTGCAAGAAGTACTCGGAAACGCCCAATCACGGTGACACCAGGCGCAGTTTGTCGCCGGGTTTGAGCGCATATCGATCAACGTCACCTGCGTTTAGTTCCAGAACGAATCGCACCGGGCGCCCGGACCGCAATAACGTTTCGGAAAACGGCACTGTATTGGAATGGACCCTGGCCAAGGTGCCATCGGCTTCGACAAACAGCATGTCGAGAGCGACCAAAGTGTTCTTCATCCACATCACAACGTCATTGTCGGCGCCGAAATCGAACCACATACCATGCCGCGCGGACAACGATTGCCGGTGCATTAATCCCTCTGTTCTTTGCTCCACGGACAGGGCCAGTTCGACACTAAACCACACGCTGACGCCGTCTTCGCGCTGCACAAGAACGCGCGCTTGAGCTAGGCCGGCCTGCGGTATGCAGAGCAGGCATACGATGGCAAGGGCTACCAACGGCCGTCGCTGCAATCGAGATTGAAGCACTTTTACTTCCGTCATCTTCGTTCTGCCTGTTATTCGTTGCGCCCGATCATGCGGATCGTGCGAGGAAAATAGTACTCGTTAAACCAGTCGTTCATATTGGCCGTCCGCCCGCTAGCGATTAACATGGCGTCTGCCTTCGTCCCTGCTCCTCAGCAGCCAGACGGTTTACTCGCTGCGGAGAAATTGGATGACTCGTTTCACCTTACCCCTTGTTGCAATCATGCTCCTTGCCGTTCCGGCTCAGGCACATGGCCCAAGCCGCCAGAAAGTCACAGAAACAATTGCGGTCAACGCCCCGGCTGCGCAAGTGTGGGCATTGATCCAGGGCTTTTGCTCCATCGAGATCTGGCATCCCGGTGTATTCAAATGTGAGGGTAGCGGCGGCGAAGAAGTCGGCGCCACGCGCGTACTAACGGTCGGCGCTGCGGACGGACCGCAAATTCATGAGGCACTGTTGAAGTACGACGGTGAAAAGATGTCGTATAAGTACAAAATTTCCAAAACTGACAATAAAGTCCTGCCAGTGACAACCTATTCTGCATTCCTCACCGTGATGGACGCCGGCGACAATACGTCGGTGGTCGAATGGCGCGGTGGGTTTTATCGTGGCTATCCGAATAATAATCCACCGACCGAGCTGAACGATGAGGCTGCGCACAGTGCGGTGACGGCGACTTATCGCGGTGGGCTTGAGAGCATCAAACAACTTGCAGAACAAAAGTAAGTCAGCGACCAGATTGGCCATGACCCTCCGGCAGCTCTTTATGTGTGTTTTGGTCTGCAGCGCCTGCGACCTTGGCGCTGCGGAAGTCAATGGCCCGCTAGCCTTTATCACCAATCAGGGCGACAACACAGTCTCGGTGATTTCGCTGACCGACGGCTCGGTGGTTAAGACAATTCCAGTGGGGACTGACCCGGCAGGAGTCGCCGTTGATTCGCGCAGACGCATGGCCTATGTGACGAGTGCCAAAAGCCGTGAATTAACGCTTATTGACGCCGATAGTCTGACCGTCGCACGTGCGATTCCTAGCGGTTCTGCGCCACTCGGAATTGCGAGTGACCGACACACAGGGCGCGTTTATGTCGCAGATTGGTTCGACAACGTTGTGCGTATTTATGACGCACTGAGCGGTGGTCTGCGCGGCCAGTATAAAACCGGAAAAGCGCCGGCGGGGCTCGCCTTGACACCGGATGGGCAACACCTGCTGGTGGCGAATCGCGATTCCGACCAAGTCTGGGTGATCAACGTCGTCAACGGGATTACCGTTGCGCGAATCGACGTTGGCAGAGCGCCGTTTGGTATTACCGTCAGCGCCAATGGTCGCCAGGCATTTAGCGCGAACGTCCAGAGCCACGATATTACAGTTATCGATCTGATTGGTATGCAGCCGGTCATGAATATTGCGGTGGGCGCCAAGCCCTATGCGATTGTGGAAGAACCGCTGCGCGGGCGCTTGTTCGTCACCAATTACCAGGACGGCACAGTTTCGGTCATCGATCTCGAGGAGCACGAAGAAATTGCCACCATCGAGGTCGGCGACTCGCCGGAAGGCATTGATCTGCATGTCAACGCGCGCCGGGTTTATGTTGCGAATTGGTTTTCCGACAGCGTCAGCGTGATTGACGTTGATTCGCTGCAAGTCATCGGCGAAATCGCGACAGGCGATGGCAGTCGCGCGTTCGGCAACTTTATTCTTGAATAATTCTACGACTTGTACCATCCAGCGTATGCCCGTGTCGGCATCCGACCTCGGCTGACTAACGCAAGATGAGGGCTACGGTGGCTCAGTTATGGTTTTCGACGCGCGTTGTGCCGCCCACATCGAGAGAACGCAATAGGCACTAAAGAAATACAACCCGGGGCCTGTTTGTGCACTGCTGAATGCGTCTTTGTTCAGAGCAAGGAATGCAACCAGAACCGCGACAACGAAGACGTCGGCCATCGACCATTTTCCCACTGCGTGTAACAGCGCCAAGCCGCGCGTGCGCAGAGCCTCGCCGCGGGGTACCAAAATGACCGCGATGAGGATCATTTTCGTCACAGGTAAGGCGATACTGAACAGGCCGATCAACGCTGCTAATAACCAATTCGCGCTGGCGAGCAAACCAGCAACGGTCGAAAAAATACTTTTGCTGTCGTAACGCAGTACGACGTCGCCGAGCACCGGCACTTCGGCGTGCGCGATGACTGTCAGCATCGGCGTCCACACACCGACAACAAAGGCCGCCAGCGCTATCAGATTCAGATGCCAGGCAAATACGGCATGATCGTGCGGCCTGGACAGATAAATAAACAAAATTTGTCCGAGCGTCGCAGCGCTGAAGGCAACGCCAGCGAGCATCCAGTATTTCTCGGCGCGAGCCGCCTCGGCGGCAATTTGAGCGTACCCATCAGCCAACTCAGTAGCACCTGAGTACCACGAAAAACTCAGTCGTTCGAGCAGCGACACCCAGGCCATGCGCGTGCTACCGCTGAGAGACTGCATTTCTGCTGCCAATTGCATCAGGCGGTCAGCGTCCGCTGCATTGATTATGACCAACACACTGAGCACGAGCGCGAATGGGTAGTAAAGATAGGTCGCTATCAGCCGCATAGCCCGCAGCCCCCGGCGCGAAAGACATCTGCGCAGCAGGGCCGCAGCGCGAGGCACGAGCATCGCTCACTACGCTCAGCGGTACAGCAGTAGATTCGAAGTGCCAATGCGGTGCCTGCTTGACCCGTTTTCATAGCGATAATCAAAACTTCTTCCAACACTCTTGCAGCGATAATTCGGTTGTCATTCTAACTAAGAATGATTATTATTTAGGTTACGCTGCTTTCCGACGGAATCACCATAAATAGCTGTTCGGCATGGAAAATCCAGTAACCCTAGCGGGTCTCAAACATGGCGATCGCGCAGTGATCACCTACATCGATATGGCAGATGCAGCAGCCGCAAAGTTGGCGGCGCGCGGCATTGTGACCGGAACTTGTGTGGGCATTGTACGCGCCGGCGATCCGTTTCTGATCGGTATAGACAACGACCGTTGGGCACTTAATTACAACGAAGCTGCTGCAATTCATGTCGACGTAGTCGAGCCACCGCGAAGCAGGCTGCGCGCGTTATTTCGCCGTCGATGAGCTGTCCGCTTAACGACCTGAAGCCGGGCCAGTCTGGCACGGTCAGTGGGTTCGCCAAACTCGACGATGGCGCCGAACACCTCATGCAAATGGGCGTCCTGGAAGGCGCTGATATCTCTGTTCTGCGCTATGCCCCTACCGGGGATCCTGTTGAGATTCGCGTGATGGGATATTCCTTGTCACTGCGTCTTGCAGATGCGGCCAACGTACTGGTCGATAACGTTACAAAATCATGAACGCCGGCGTACCAGCTACCCCAGCCGCTGAACCGGTTGTCATCACCATTGGCAACCCGAATACCGGCAAGAGCACGCTGTTCAATCACCTCACCGGTTTACGCCAGAAAGTCAGCAATTACGCTGGCGTCACGGTCGAGCGAGTCTCAGGGCACATGTCAGTCGATGGTGTCGATATTCACCTTGTAGATGTGCCGGGGACCTATTCGCTCGCAGCTCATTCTCCGGACGAGATGATTGCCGTCGATGTACTGCACGGGGCAAGCGTGGATCTTGTTCGCCCGGCGTGTGCGCTTGTCGTTGTTGACGCCACCAACCTGAGACGCAACCTGTTTCTGGTGACCCAGGTGCTTGAGGCCGAGATCCCGGTTGTGGTCGCACTCAATATGATCGACCTGCTGGAAACTGCGGGCGTCGAGCTTGATTGCGCCAAATTACAGGACCAGCTTGGCGTACCGGTTGTGCCAATTGCGGCCGCCGAAGGTCGCGGTATCGAGGCTCTGAAACAGACGCTCGCAGACATGATCAAATCCCCAAGCGTACCCAGTCTGCGGCTCATGCCGGAGATCGATGCTGCCGTGGAACAGTTGGGTCAGGACTTGCAACAACGCGGCATTACTGTTCATCACATCGAGCTCCGGCGCGCATTGATCGATGCCAGCGGATACGCCGAGCAGCGCCTGGTAGAGCGGCATGGCGAATTTGTGCTCGACCGTATTCATGAACTCCGCAAAGCTGCCGGCGGCGGGCGCAGCCTATCCACTCTGGAAGCGCGAGATCGCTATAGCTGGATCCAGACAGCTCTGAAGGAGACCGAGCAACGGACCGAACCGCCTGCTCAGCGCATCCGCGATAGTATCGATGCGGTGGTCAACCACCCGGTGATCGGAACGGCCCTGTTTGCGCTCGTCATGGCGACGGTATTTCAGGCTGTCTTCGCCTGGGCCGGACCGCTTGTCGATGGTATTGACTACCTCACCGGCTCGTTCGGCTCTCAGGTCAGTGCATGGCTTGGGGACGGTTTGTTCGCCAGTTTTCTCAGCGATGGCGTCATCGCAGGCGTCGGCAGCGTGGTTGTTTTCCTGCCGCAGATCATTATTTTGTTTGCCTTCATTATTATTCTCGAAGATTCGGGTTATATGTCGCGCGCGGCGTTTTTAATGGACCGCGTGATGCGTGGCATGGGCCTGTCCGGACAATCATTCATTCCGATGCTTTCGAGCTTCGCCTGCGCAGTGCCCGGAATCATGGGTACGCGGACGATCGCCAATCAATACGATCGTCTCGCGACAATCATGGCAGCGCCGTTCATGACTTGCTCGGCGCGCCTGCCGATTTATTCGTTGCTGATCGCTGCTTTTGTGCCCGACACCCGTTACGCTTCCGGGCTTATTAATCTGCAAGGCCTGGTACTTTTCGGCCTCTACGTACTCGGCATTCTCGGCGGGGCGGCAACCGCTTGGATGATCAGCCGCCTGTACTGGGCAAGAACTAAATCCCGCTTTCTGCTTGAAATGCCGCCGTACAGAATGCCGAATGCGCGCGCTCTACTCAGCAAACTGTTGACGCGAGCGCTGGTTTTCCTGCGCCGCGCAGGGACGATTATCTTTCTCGTGGCAATCGCAGTCTGGGCATTGGCCTCGTTTCCCCGCCCGAGCGCTCACGCTGGCTCTGAGCAAGCACCGACGACCATCGCCGACAGTTACCTTGGCCGCATGAGTATTGCCGTAGCACCCGTTTTTGCACCGCTTGGCTGGGACTGGAAGATCACCGCTGCGGTGTTGGCTTCTTTCCCGGCGCGCGAAGTCGTCATTGCCGCACTGGCGACAATTTACGCAGTCGATACGACTGGCACAGATGATGCGGCAGGCTCAACACTCACCCGGCGTATCCAGAACGCCCGGCACGTTGATGGCACACCCGTTTATACCTTGCCGATGGTGATCGGCCTGCTGATTTTCTATGCCTTTTGCCTGCAATGCGCCGCGACGATCGCGGTGATGCGCCGCGAGACGGGGAGCTGGCGCTGGCCGCTCATCGCATGGACCTATATGACTGGGCTCGGCTATGCGGGGGCTTTCGCTGCCTTTCAGATCGGCACCTGGCTACAGGTCGGGTGAGCGGGTGCGACTGGCGCCTGCGGTGGCCTGCCCTTATCATCGCGCCCCTGAATTCTGCCTGACCACGGAGACCTGACATGTTCCATGACACCGACGACGAGAGAATCGCCGGTTATCGCCCGTTAATCTCGCCAGCGATCCTGATGGAGGAATTACCACTATCGGAGCAGGCATCAAACACTGTCGCCAACGCCCGCAGCGCCGCTGACGCGATTGTTAAAGGTGACGACGATCGCTTGCTCGTGGTGACCGGTCCATGTTCGATACACGATACCAAAGCGGCGCTGGAATATGCGGATAAACTGCACAGTGTCACCCGTGAACTGGCCGCTGACCTGCTCATCGTGATGCGCGTGTACTTCGAAAAACCACGCACCACGATCGGCTGGAAAGGACTGATCAACGATCCGCATCTCGACGGCACATTTGACATCAACAATGGACTGCGCGCGGCCAGAGGACTGCTGCTCGATCTGGCGCAGCGCGGCATTCCGGCAGGTTCGGAATTTCTTGACGTGATTACGCCGCAGTTCATCGCTGATTTGATTTCCTGGGGTGCCATCGGTGCGCGAACGACCGAATCGCAGATTCACCGTGAACTCTCGTCCGGTTCTTCAATGCCGATGGGATTCAAGAATGGTACTGATGGTAGTGTCCAGGTCGCGGTCGATGCGATTGGCGCTGCACGCCATCCCCATCACTTTTTGTCGGTCACAAAGCAAAGTATCGCCGCCATCGTCACGACTCGCGGAAACGATGCCTGCCATTTGATTCTGCGCGGTTCGAACAAAGGTCCGAACTACGCAGCGCCGGCACTGGCAGAGGCCGCCGGGCTACTCGACAAAGCCGGTTTGCGCGATCGCATCATGGTCGATTGCAGCCACGGCAACAGCAGTAAGGATCCTGACCAGCAACCCGCTGTCGTTACGGATTTATGCGCGCAAGTCAGTGCTGGCTCAAATTTAATCTGCGGCGTCATGCTGGAAAGCCACCTCAAGCACGGTAAGCAAAGTCACACCGACAATACGCCGCTGGTTTATGGGCAGAGCATTACCGACGCCTGTATGTCGTGGGAACAAACCGTGCCATTGCTGCACGAACTTGCCAGTGCTGTGCGGGCACGGCGCAGCGCTAGCTAGCCGTTTTCGCTTCACTGCGGTAGCACGCACTCTGTACCTGCGCTCGCGCCGGGCAATTTTGAGCACGAATATGTCCGCTCATTCACGATTGCCCGGCTGGCTGCAGGTCACTCGGCTCGCTACACTGCCTACACTCTTCGTATTGGTGAGACACAACGATGACGCAAACACCTGCGCTTAAATTCGGATTGTGGTATTCGTTCAGGAATCCGACCGAGTGGCACGTCGATTACGCCGATCTCTACGCGGATCATCTCGAACAAATTAAATGGGCAGAGACAATCGGCTACGATGACGTATGGCTCACCGAGCATCACTTCTGTGAGGATGGCCACGCCCCTTCGATTCTGCCACTGGCCGCGGCGATTGCAGTAACGACCAAGACCATCCGCATCGGAACCGGCGTGCTGCTGTTACCGCTGCACAACGCCGTGCGCGTCGCCGAAGACTGCGCCACCATCGATATCCTCTCGCGCGGACGGTTCGAACTCGGGGTCGGGATCGGCTATCGGCCACAGGAATTTGACGGACTGGGTGTGGCGAGCAGTGAACGCGCAAAGCTTGCCAACGAAGGGCTCGAGGTCATCGCACGCTTGTGGAGCGGCGAGAAACTCAGCTTTGACGGATCGCACTATCAATTCAATGATATTCAGTTAAGCCCGGGCCCGGTGCAAAAACCGCGTCCCCCGCTATGGGTCGGTGGCTTCGCGCCGGCCGCCGCGCGTCGGGCCGCACGGCTCGCGGACGGCTTTATTGGCACCGGAGACATGGCCGCGCAATCGCGATTGTTTCGCGAGCATTGGCAGGAATTAGGCCGTAGCGGAAAACCCCGATTGGCCGGCGGACATTTCTGGTTGATCGTCTCCAAGCAACCAGAAAAATCTTACGCTGAAATCGCGCCGCACGTTTTCTACCAAATCCAGATGTACAACAAATGGGCCGCAGAAGCCGGGCAGGATTTGTTCCCGCCGATCGCACACTTCGATGACCTGCGCGAGCTCGGCCTACTTCACGTCGTGACGCCACAGCATGCTTGCGATCTAATCGGCGACTACGTTGAGCAGACAGCCATCGAGCGCTACTACACCTGGACCGTACCGCCGGGTTACGCCGTTGAGCGCATGAATGACCACCTCGCTCTATTTGCCAGTGATGTCATGCCACATTTTCGCGGTTAACGATTCTCGCCAGTCGCTCGCGAGGATCGGGATGGACCGATCCTCACCGCAAATCACATCTCGACTTTGACCGGAATTTTTCCAATCCGCGCCTGCCACTTAGCGGGGCCGGTCTGATGCACCGACGTACCGTTACTGTCGACCGCCACCGTCACTGGCATGTCTTCGACGACGAATTCATGTATCGCCTCCATGCCGAGATCTTCGAACGCGACGACACGCGCTTCACGGATCGCTTTTGATACAAGGTACGCCGCACCACCCACTGCCATCAGATAAACCGAACGATGTCGTTTAATCGCCTCGATCGCAGTAGGACCACGTTCGGCTTTTCCGATCATGCCAAGCAGACCAGTTTCGGCGAGCATCATCTCGGTAAATTTGTCCATGCGTGTCGCTGTTGTTGGTCCGGCAGGTCCGACGACTTCCTCGCGAACCGCATCTACCGGGCCGACGTAATAGATAAAGCGATTGTTGAAATCAACACCTGCCGGTAAGGATTCTCCGCGCGCGAGAATCTCCTGGATGCGTTTGTGCGCAGCGTCACGCCCAGTCAACATCGCACCGGACAGCAGTATCGTTTCGCCGGGTTCCCAACTTTGCACGTCCTCAGCGGTAACCGTGTCCAGGTTCACCCGCCGCGCGTTGTCACCGGCAGACCAACTAATGTCGGGCCAGTCACTCAGTTTGGGAACGGGCAGTACTGCGGGACCGGAACCGTCGAGGCGGAAATGCAGATGTCGCGTCGCCGCGCAATTTGGGATGAGCGCAACCGGCTTAGAGGCTGCGTGGGTCGGATAATCAAGAATTTTTACATCCAGAACCGTAGTCAGCCCACCAAGTCCCTGCGCGCCAATACCGAGTGCATTAACTTTCTCGTAGAGTTCAACGCGCAGCGCCTCAATGCCGGTACTTGGACCTCGAGCAATAAGCTCTTGCATATCAATGGGGTCCATCAATGCTTCTTTGGCCATCACCATGGCCTTCTCCGCCGTCCCGCCGATGCCGATACCAAGCATACCCGGCGGACACCAGCCTGCGCCCATAGTCGGAACGGCCTTCATCACCCAATCGACAATGCTGTCAGACGGATTGAGCATGACGAACTTCGCTTTGTTTTCCGATCCGCCGCCCTTGGCCGCAACAGTGATATCGAGCTTGTCACCAGCGACCAGCTCGGTATGGATTACTGCCGGCGTGTTGTCGCGCGTATTCGCGCGCGCTCCGGCTGGATCGCCCACAATCGAGGCGCGCAATTTATTGTCCGGATGCATGTAGGCGCGCCTCACGCCTTCGTTGATTAAGTCTTCAAGAACATCATCGTCGGCCCATCGAACCTGCATACCTATCTTGCAAAATACGGTCACAATACCGGTGTCCTGACAGATCGGACGATGTCCCTCAGCACACATACGCGAATTGGTTAGTATTTGGGCGATTGCATCGCGAGCAGCTGGCGACTCCTCGAGCTCGTAAGCACGCGCCAGGTTGGCGATGTAATCCGGCGGGTGGTAATAGGATATGTACTGAAGTGCGTCCGCCACACTCTGCCGGACATCCTCCGCTTTGATAGCCGCCACTGGCACTCTCTCCCTGAATAAAGATGCCCGCAATCTTATCACTCGGGGCTGCACCCATGAGCGTGCCCGCCAGGGGTTTGTCATGAAATTCGAACGAATAATTAGCTTCCGGGAGTAGAGCTACGCTGCATTCAGGCGATCGGCATTTCGTCGCGCGACATCCGCATCAATGTTGGCCCTGGCAGTGTGCGGGCGTTCACAGCAGGTCGCGCAGACGCCCAAGATCGACCTTGCCGAGCGCGGTACGTGGTAGAGCGTCCACAAAAACCACCGCATGAGGGTGCTTGTAGCGAGCGATTCGATCAGCGAAACATTGCAAAATGTCGTCCTCCGTAACGACAGCGCTGCTTGGCACTGCGACGACTACGGGGACCTCTCCCCAATGCGCGTCGGGTCGCCCGACTACCGCCGCCTCCTGCAGGTGCGAGTTGGCGTTCAAGATGCGTTCGAGTTCGGCAGGATAGATATTCTCGCCACCGGAAATGATCAGGTGCTTGATTCGATCCCTGAACCAGTACAGACCGTCACTGTCCCGCGTGGCGACATCGCCGCTGGCAAACCAACCATCGGCGAACGCGACGGCTTGCCCGGATGTCGCGTCCCAGTAACCGTTGGCAATGTGGGGACCACGCACCAGAATCTCACCGTCACTACCGTCCGCGACCTCGGCGCCTTGCGCGTCGACCAGCCGCACTTCGGTATGCAACCCGGCGCGACCTATGGCACCGACTGTTGCCATGGCTTCGTCTGCACGCTGATAGATTGCCACTGGTCCCGTTTCGGTCGAACCGTAAATCTGGATCACAGGAACGGCGCGCTCATGTATCGACTCAATCATTGCTCTGGGCACATCAGTCGAGCCTGTCGTGATGCTGCGCAGACTGGATAAGCTGGTGGCTAACCAAGCCGGGTGGGTCATAAGCGCGTTGATCATCGCAGGCACCAGGGTCGTGAGAGTGGGACGCTCGGCCGTGATCGCCTCCAGGGTTGTGGCCGGTTCAAAACGCGGGTGCAGAATAATTTCTGCCCCGCAATACAACGCTGGCAGCGTCTGGATATTGAGCCCCCCAACATGAAACATCGGCAACACCGTAAGGATGCGATCGGCCGCATTCATATCATGCATATGTACCGCGTTGAGCGCATTGAACAGTATTGCGCGCTGGCTCAGAACAGCGCCCTTGGGTTTACCTGTCGTGCCAGACGTGTAGACGAGCAGCGCGGGGGTCTCGGGATCTATTTGTTTGCCGATAGCAGCAGGAATGATCTTTTGAGCGCCGTAGCTGTCGAGCACTGCACCAAGTTCCTCTGCCGGAACAATGCCCCAGTCATCGTCGCACACCATCAATCGGGCGCAGCTTGAATCCACGACCGCGAGAGTAATACGGCCATCGCGCGCGATCGCTGCCAGTTCAGCAGCCGACAGTCGCCAGTTCAGCGGAACGAATGTGATCCCGCAATCCATGCATGCGAAGAACAAGGCCAGGAAATCGCTACTGTTGGCCCCGAGCCAGGCCACCCGATCCCCCGCCGACAAACCCCGCTCTTGTTCGAGCCAGCGACTGGCGCAGGCTATGCGAGCAGCGAATTTCGCGTAGCTCAGATTCTGTTGTCCGTCGCGCAGTGCAGTCTTGTCGGGTGCAAAAGCGGCGTGGCGCTCTATCCAGCCGGCTGGCGATCTCACGGACTGGCTTCGCCGGGCTTGAACAGAGCATCGTAGCCCATACGCTGCATGCAAATATCCGCGCTCCAGGGCAGCATCAGCGAGCCGCAGCGGCTGTCACGGTAGAGTCGCTCCAGGGGTAGGGATTTGAGCATTGATTGTCCCCCACACGTGCGAATCGCGAGCTGCGTCAGGTCGTTCGCATTCTCCATCACCGAAAACTGGGCGGCATACGCGCGCAGCATCAACTCACGCGTTGGATCGATGCAGGCCTCAGAGACGGCCTGGAACCACAGTGCTTTGGTTTGCTCAAGGAGCAAATGCATTCTGGCCACATTGTGCTGTTTAACCGCTTCGCCACGCCGCCCGTCGCCTTTCTGTCCTGGGATCTCGCCACGCAAATACTTGACGGTAAAATCGTAAGCAGCCTGCGCAATGCCCATATAGGTCGGGGTCAGTGTGAGAAACATGTGCGGCCAGCGCTTGGCCGCCTGGTAATACACTCCTGCCGGCATCAACGCCTCGTCGGTGCTGACCCACACATCATCGAGAATCAACGTCCTGCTGACCGTACCGCGCATACCCAAAGGATCCCAGTCGCCCTCCACTCGCACCCCCGCAGCCGCGGCAGGTACCGCAATGTAGAGGGTGTTGCGGCGGGAAAGCTTGGTATCCTCGTGACTCTCGGTACACAAAATTCCGTAGTAGTCTGCGTTGCCCGATAGTGAGGCGAAGATCTTGCGGCCCTTAATGCGCCAACCGTCGGCAACGCGGGTCGCGGTGGTCGCAAAGGCCACAGCGCCGGCAGCTGCGTCACCACCTTCGGAAAATGGTTGGGCGTAAATGGCTCCCTGATCGACGATACGTGCGTAGTGCAGCGCGCGACATCGCTCGTGCTCGTCGCGCTCATCGCTGGTCATTTCGACCGAATCAGCCAGCGGTCCGGTCCATAGACTCGAGCAAACATGCATATTCCAGGTCAGTGCAGTGGCCCCGCAATAGCGCCCGATTTCGGCAGCAGTGAGGGCGTAGGCGCGATAGTCAGCGCCAATGCCGCCGTACTCTTTGGGCACGCAAATGCCGAGCAGTCCCGCTTTGGCGAGATCCGCGTAATTCTCGGTAGGGAAGCGCGCGTCGCGATCATATCCACCAGCGCGCGCGGCAAACGTGTTTTGCCCCAGGCCCCGGGCCAGCGCAGTAAGTTCGATCTCACGCTCGTTCAACCGCCATGCGCTCGCGTCGAATAGAGGCTGGTCAGGGGTGTCCTTCATGACGCTTGCACGACGACACGTCCCGCGTCGACTACGACTGTCCCGTCCAACTCGATAGTGCAATTGCGAATCGGTAAATCAAAGTGGCCCTCGGTGAATCGCCCGGCGAGTTCGTTCGCGCCCGTTGAGTAGAGAAAATTGCCAGCAAACGCGCGCAATTCCGTGCCGTTGAAATCGCGCCGGTCATACATCGTTAACGCTTCATAGCGTGCCCGTTCATTGAGCCCCCAACCCACGTGACTCACGCCGTATGCCTCGCGATCTCCCCACGCCGCAAGATAACGACGCATGAGCTCGGCATCAGTCCCATCGCCATTCACGGCGACCACAAAGTCATCCTCGATGATTAACTCTACGGGCTGCTCGAGGTAGCGTTTGAATGTCAGATTAACGTCACCGACGTCCATCACCAATCGGCCATTCACACTGCCCGGCTGCGGAAAATTAACGACGATGCCACCCGGCCAATGCGACACCATGCCGGCCCGATCAGCCCAGCCCCAGACGCCTCCGGTGCGCGCATCCGCCAAGCTGATCGATAAATCCGTACCTGCCGCTGAAGTAACGTGCATGCCGCCCGCACCCCGACAAGCCTTGATGGCCGCGCGAGCAATTTGTTCGTCTCCAGCTTCCGGGACCAAACGCTCTAGCGCTTCGGGATGTTCGTTGGAGATCATCATGACCCGAGCGCCGCTGCCCAAAATCGCAGGCAACTGCGATGCATGGAGTAGTCCTTCGACTGTGAGATCAACAACGAGGCTGGCACTCTTGAGCGCTTCGAGCGCCGCGCTCTGGCCATTCAGCGCCTGACTTGCACCCGTCGAACGAATCGGTACGGGTGCTGTTTGAGACGGGGTCGGAACCGTGATCTCGAACACGCTGGCCTGCATCTGCTCGAGCGCGAGACGCGCGAGTTCAACACTCAGTTCTCGCGACTGAGTTTCGGCCAGGATCGCCACCTGTTGCTCCGGCTCGACCTTGCACAATTCGAAAACGCGCCGAAAAGCCGCCAGCCAACGGGCCTCTATGCGATCGTTGAGCATGCTGAATTCCTTTTTGAAATACATGGAAAGCCACGTTCGCAACAGCTTGCCGAAGTCAGGATAACCAAGCAACCGTGGGCAGCAATCGAAATCACGCCGGGACTGCGTGACCGTGAACGATATATCGCTCAGGGCAGGTTATTAGTGAATGCGTCAAGCTCCAGGCAGGCAGCCTCGATGCTGCAAAGGCGAGGGAATTCTTCCACATCTAATTTCAGGCGTCGCGCGAGGGTCAGTTGCGGGACCAGGCAGATATCCGCGATCGAAATCTCGTTACCAACGCTAAAACGGGTGATGCTCCGTGCAGATGCCAACCACAACTCCAGCGAGTCCAGCCCCTCGAGCAACCAGTAGTGCAGCCAGCGTTGCCGCGCGGCCTCATCGAGACCCAGCCCGTCATCTAAATATGCTGCCACTCGCTTGGTCGCGAATGGCGCGATATCACTCACGATAATGTTGGCGTACTGCCGGGCACGCGCCCGGGTAGCCAAGTCGCGAGGGAGTAGCGGCGGCTCTGGGTAACGTTCGTCGAGGTACTCGATAATTGCCAGCGACTGACTGATGATGCTGTTGTCATCGTTATAGACGGGCACCATCGCCTGCGGGTTAAGCGCGCGAAATGCCGACTCATGTTGTTCGTGAAGGGACAGGTCAACATCCAGATCGGTGTAGCGGAGGTTTTTCAGTGCAAGCGCGATACGTACCCGAGACACTGAACTCGATTTCGCAAAACCGTGTAGCTCAATCATTTCTGGACTGGCTTGCCGATGCGCTGAAAGCGCGCCTAGCTGTCGTTCTGCGCAATATGGACCACAAGCCCTTCCAGAGCTTCGGTCACTTCGACCTGGCAGGTTAAACGGCTGCTTGGTTTGCGCTCCAACGCCAACTCCAGCGTGGAGTCTTCGATGTCATTGGCAGGTCCTACCTTCTCCACCCACGCATCGTCGATATAGGAATGGCAAGTACTGCAAGCACAACTTCCGCCGCAAATCGCAAGTATGCCGTCTATGCCATTTTGAATTGCGCCTTCCATCAACGATAAGCCGCACGCAACATCGCATTCCTTACGTTCTCCATTGAGCTCGACGAAAGTAATTTTCGGCATGTCTGGCAGTCCTTACTGGGTTGGAATTTTGAGCGTGCCCGGCACGCAAGCCTGGATCTCTTGGTGCGGCTTTAGCCCGCTTTCGCCAACTGCTTGAGATCGAAATCGATGTCTTGTGCTTGCGCGACGCTGAGCGTAGTGCCTTGGGTGAGGAGTTTTCGGCAAGCCATATGCTCGGCCGGACGGTTGATCGAGTCAGCGCCAACGAACGTGTTGTCACGAAAATAGAAAACTGAAAATGCCTGAGAGGCAAGATCGCCGCGCACTGCGTACTGGTCGAATGGCATACCAATTCCTGCCATTTGCAATTTAACGTCGTACTGGTCCGACCAAAACCACGGCACTTGCCGATAAGCCTGCGGCTGTCCGCACAAAGTAGCCGCGGCTACTTTCGCCTGATCGACCGCGTTCTGGACCGACTCCAAACGAATTTCGCGCTGCAAAAAGCCGTTGAAATGCATTGTGCAATCCCCCGCCGCCACAATATGCGGGTCGCTCGTCTGCGCATACTCATCGACAACAATGCCGCTGTTACAAGCCAGCCCACAATTCTCAGCTAACTCGCTGTTCGGCAACACACCAATTCCCGCGACGACGATGTCGCTCTCAATCCTCGCGCCATCGGCGAGATTAACGAGCAATCCTTGTTTGCTTTCGACAATTGATTCAACGGCACTCGAACAACGCACATCTACGCCGCGCGACCGATGAAGCTTGGCGTAAAAATCAGAGACCACGGGTGACACGGCACGCGCCATCAGGCGTTCCTGCGCTTCAATCACGGTGGCCTGCTTTTCAAGTTCGCGCGCTACGGCCGCAACCTCAAGCCCGATAAATCCGCCACCGATCACCGCCACACGCTCCGTACTAGCCAATCGCTGCAGCAGCATCTCGCTGTCGGTCAACGTGCGGACATAATAAATATTGTCGAGTTCATGTCCCGGACAGTTGAGGGGACGAACGCGGGTCCCTGTCGTTAGCGCGAGTTTCGTATATGCCAAAGTGGAGCCATCGCCCAGCACGATTTGCCGGGCCGCACGATCAATAGATTCAACCTGCGTCCGCAAGCGCACATCAACTGCAATTTTGTCGAAGTAAGCGGCAGGACGGAAAAGCAACCGGTCACGGTCCAAGTCGCCGGTGAGGAATTTCTTCGAGAGCGGAGGACGCTGGTATGGGAGTGAATCTTCTTCGCCGAGCAGGATCAGCTCGCCGTCGTAGCCGCTTTTGCGCAGCGAGTCACATACCTGCATCCCTGCCTGGCCGGCGCCGATAACGACATACGGATTCATCGCGACCTCTTCCAGCTCAGGTCTGGGTTTCCGGAATGTCGACAACCAGACCGTCAAGTTCCGCAGTCATGCGCAGCTGACAACTCAGACGTGAGCTATCACGCCGCTCAGCAGACGTGCATTCGAGCATGTCTCCTTCCATGTCCCCGATTTCCGGAAGCTCTACCTTACTACCCTGACCAACGTACACATGGCACGTAGCACAGGCGCAGCCACCGCCACACTCAGCGACAATACCGGCAATGTCGTTTTGAATCGCCGCTTCCATCAAGCTCCAGCCCAATGGCACCTCAACGGCATCTTCCCGACCGTCGGCTTGTCGGTAAATTATCTTCGGCATATCAGCTCGCTACATGTTCGGGTAGTTGGGACCGCCACCACCTTCCGGCGTCACCCAATTAATATTCTGCGACGGATCTTTAATGTCACAGGTTTTGCAGTGGACACAGTTTTGCGCATTGATCTGCAGGCGTTGCGCATCACCATCCGGAATAAATTCATAGACGCCCGCCGGGCAGAAACGTGCCTCGGGACCCGCGAAGCGCGCCAGGTTGAGAGTTACAGGCACTGCCTCGTCCTTAAGTGTCAGGTGGCACGGTTGCTCTTCTTCATGATTCGTATTCGACAGGAACACCGACGAAGGTTTGTCGAAGGTCAGTTTGCCGTCCGGCTTGGGATAGGCGATTGGCGTGCATTCGGCTGCCGGCAGCAATTGCTCGTGGTCGGGCCGATGGTGCAATGTCCAAGGCGCCTTGCCGCGCAAAATGACGGTATCCAACCCGGAGTAGACCAATGCGGGTAGCAATCCCCAGTGAAACGACGGTTTCACGTTGCGTACGCCACGCAGTTCTTCCCACAGCCAAGTCTTCTCCAGCCGCTCACTATAATCGGTTATTTCCGCACCACGTCCGGCGTTCTCATCTTCACTGGCCGCAAGCACATCAAAAACTGCCTCAGCCGCGGTCATCCCTGATTTCATCGCCGTGTGGGTGCCCTTAATTTTCGGTACATTCAAAAATCCGGCCGCATCGCCGAGCAGCATGCCGCCCGGGAAAGTCAATTTTGGAATGGATTGGAAGCCGCCGGAGCTAATTGCCCGTGCGCCGTAAGAAATTCGTCGTGCGCCCTCAAATTGCTCGCGAATCGCGGGATGGGTCTTGAAACGCTGCATCTCATCGAAAGGACTGAGATAAGGATTCTTGTAATCGAGCCCGATGACGAACCCGACTGACACCAAGTTGTCTTCGAGGTGGTAGATCCAAGCACCACCATAGGTCGACATGTCCATCGGCCAGCCAGCGGTGTGGGTGATTGAGCCAGGCATATGCTTCGCCGGATCTATCTCCCACAGCTCCTTGATCCCGATACCGTAAACTTGCGGCTCAGCGTCCTGCCGCAAATCAAAACGGTCAAAAAGCGTTTTTGTGAGAGAGCCGCGGCAGCCTTCGGCAAACAACGTCTGCTTGGCGTGGAGCTCCATGCCAAGCTCAAAATTCGGCCCTTCCGATCCGTCACGAGCACGGCCCATATCGCCGGTCGCAACACCCTTCACGCTGCCATCGTCGTGATACAGCACTTCAGCTGCGGCAAACCCAGGATAAATGTCCACTTCCAGCGCTTCGGCCTGCTCCGCCAGCCAACGGCAAACGTTGCCAAGACTGACAATGTAGTTGCCGTGGTTGTTCATCTGCGGTGGCGTGATGAACGGAAACGCGCGTTTTTCGGTAAGTAGCAAGAAACGATCTTTACCAGCCGGCGTATGTAGTGGCGCACCGCGTTCCTTCCAGTCCGGCAGCAATTCATTGAGTGCGCGCGGTTCAATCACGGCTCCAGAGAGGATATGAGCACCAATCTCCGAACCCTTTTCCAGAATACAAACGCTCAGATCGCTACCTTTCTCTGCAGCCAGCTGCTTCAGGCGTATTGCCGCCGCAAGCCCGGAAGGCCCGCCGCCAACGATGACGACGTCGAACTCCATCGCTTCGCGTTCCATGCTCAATTCCTCGTGCGGGCGTAGTAAAGCTTGCAGCCAGCTCTAGTCACCAAGAGCCTCGACCATGGCCGGAACTTCTTTGAACAAATCACCAACCAGGCCATAGTCTGCAACCCCGAAAATGGGGGCTTCCTCGTCTTTGTTTATGGCAACAATCACCTTGGAATCTTTCATGCCAGCGAGATGTTGAATCGCCCCGGAAATCCCGATGGCAATGTACAAACCGGGTGCCACCACTTTGCCGGTTTGGCCGACCTGATAATCGTTCGGCACATAGCCGGCATCGACCGCTGCGCGCGACGCGCCAACTGCAGCACCGAGTTTGTCGGCAAGCGCTTCAATAATGGCAAAATTTTCCGAACTGCCAACTCCCCGTCCACCAGAGACAATAATGTCTGCCGCGGTCAATTCCGGCCGGTCCGATTTAGTCAATTCTTCACCAACAAACTGGGATAGACCTGAATCAGCGAGTGCCTCGACTGTTTCTACTGCAGCACTGCCACCAGTATCTGCGACCGCATCGAAACCCGTTGTCCGTACCGTGATGACTTTCGTCGCATCGCTACTTCTGACCGTGGCTATAACGTTGCCCGCATAAATCGGACGCATGAAAGTCTCGTGATCTTCAACGCCGATGATGTCAGATATTTGCGCGACATCGAGTAAGGCAGCGACGCGCGGCATGACGTTCTTGCCGGTTGTCGTCGCTGCCGCGAGCACATGCTCGTAACCGTCTGCAACGGCAACGATGAGCGGCGCCAGGTTCTCGGCGAGTGCGTGCGCGTAATGTGCTGCATCGGCATGTAGCACAGTACGCACGCCCGCAACGGCGCCGGCGGCGGTCACCACGGCACTACACTCGCTACCCGCGACGATTAGGTCCACATCCTGACTGATGGCAAGCGCAGCGGCGACCGCATTCAGGGTTGCCGGGGAAAGAGCAGAATTATCGTGCTCAGCTAAGACCAGTGCAGACATGTCAAATCACCTTCGCTTCGTTGCGCAACTTGTCGATCAGCTGCTGGACGTCTTCGACTTTTACGCCGCCCTCTCGAGCCGGCGGCTCGGCGACTTTCACCAGCGTTAATCGCGGTGTAACGTCGATGCCGAGTTCCGCCGGAGCGAGTACGTCGAGCGGTTTCTTTTTGGCTTTCATAATATTGGGTAGCTTGACATAGCGCGGTTCATTAAGGCGCAAATCAGCGGTCACTACCGCGGGCATCGTCAGATTGATCGTCTGAATGCCACCATCAATTTCGCGTCGCACCTCCAGCTTACCGTCTGCTAATGCCACACCGCACGCAAAGGTCCCCTGAGGCCAGCCAAGCAAAGCTGCCAACATCTGGCCAGTTTGGTTGGAATCATCGTCGATGGCTTGCTTACCCAGGATGACCAGTTCGGGCTGTTCTTTGTCTATCACCGCCTTGATGAGTTTGGCGACCGCCAGCGGCTGCACATCTTCATCGGTTTCAACCAGAACGCCTCGGTCGACTCCCATCGCCATCGCTGTACGCAAAGTTTCCTGGCATTGCTTGGGACCGACGGACACTGCAATGGTCTCACTGGCGTTTCCGGCTTCCTGAATCCGGATGGCCTCTTCGACAGCTATCTCATCAAAGGGGTTCATGGACATTTTGACATTTGCCAAATCGACTCCGGAGCCGTCTGACTTGGGTCTGGCCTTGACGTTGTAGTCGATGGCTCGCTTTACGGCCACTAAGATTTTCATGTGTATCTCCGCAAATCTGTACTCATAATAATCCTGCATGATGACATCGGCGCCAAGCGTCAGACGCGCGGGGCTACTCTTCTACCCTACGCAGTCGAATCGGTACGGCGTAACCTTCAATGATGGCAGGCCTGACCACTTGTTGCCGGTCGTCGATAGTCGAACGATTAGTACCCGACTTCCGCTTTGCGCGAATGCAGGATCGAGCCGCAAATAATACCAATAATCACTTGGCCGCAAAAGAGCCGAGGACAAGAGCGCGCGACCCCAAGGACGCTAACAAAGCCTGGGTGGAATTTCGGAAGCCTCGATAATTCGCTGCCAGTCGGGCTATCGGCGCAACGAGAACCGAGAGATTGCGCAGACGACTGGCGGAAACTGCTCGCTGGTTGTGTTATTCCTGCTCAGCATCGAGGCACAGAGGAGCAATTTCAGTCACAAAGCGCAATAATTGCCGCCCGCAGCGCGTTGCCCCGGCTTAAGTCCGGGCGCGTGAAGTGGTGGTGATCTAGCCGACTCGCTCACATCAATCCGCCCCGGGCCGTCGCACCCCGGAGCCGAGGGATCGGTTAGGTACCCGCCCCTGCCGGTGACCTGGCGGTAAAAATGTCGAGCAGGACACTTGCCGAGGAATGATGAGCTGGGTCGATAAACGACACAACAACGATAAATGAACACGAAGGAACAACGAGTATGGGTGATCTAGGGACAACGCTAATTGCGTTTTGCGGCAATATTATTGTTGCCGGCGTAATTATTTTCGTGGGCCGATGGGCTGCAGGAAAAATTTCAGGCATCGCGGTGAGCATGATGGAGAAACGCGGCGTCGACGAAATCCTGACGACCTTTGCCGGCAACGCAATGCGAATAGCCATCCTGGCATTCGTGATCGTGGCGGCCCTCGGACAAATAGGCATCGAAACGGCTTCTTTTGTCGCCATTCTCGCCGCGGCGGGGCTCGCTATCGCTCTGGCTTTTCAGGGCTCATTGTCAAACCTCGCTTCCGGCGTGCTATTGGTCACATTCCGGCCTTTCAACGTCGGCGATTTCGTTGAAGCCAGCGGTATCAGCGGCATCGTGGAAAAAATTGAAATTTTCACCACCCAGATACGCACACCAGACAATCGGACGATCATTATTCCGAATGCTTCGATAGCAGGCGGCAACATCATCAACTATTCGTCCAAACCAACGCGCCGGGTTGACCTTGTGGTCGGGGTTGGCTATCAGGACGATCTGGATAAGGTAAGAGCGGTTCTCACTGAGTTACTGGAAGCCGACAGCCGCATCCTTTCAGATCCTGAGCCCACGATTGGCGTTGTTGAGCTCGCCGACAGCAGCGTCAATTTTGTCGTGCGTCCATGGGTTGCTGGCGCCGATTACTGGCCGGTCCATTTTGACCTCCATGAAGCCATCAAGAAGCGCTTCGATGCTGAAGGAATAAACATCCCTTTCCCGCAGCGGGATGTACATCTGCATCAAGTGGCCTGAGCATCGCTGGTTTGCGCGCACCGTCAGCTTGTGCTTGAATTCGCACCGCTGGCGGCGCGCTGGACCGCCTTTAGTTGCTTCGAGACTGCGCAACTTTGTACCGCTCTGGTCTGACCGACGCGCCAAATCTTCGTCACGATCGACCTCACGGAGCGTGACGCACCCGCTGGTGCCGCGGTCATATTTTCATTCACGGGCAACGCAATCCGGACACGCACTAATCCGGTAATTTTCGACAATTCTCTCCGCCGGTTCGATGGCTTTGGCGGCATATGACAAAGGATTCAAATGATAAATATCTATGTAGGTAATTTGCCTTACAGCGTCAAGAGCGAGGAGCTACGCGAAGCGTTTGAGGCGTACGGTGATGTCGCCTCCGCTGAGGTGATATTCGACCGCCGTACCAAACGCTCACGCGGCTACGGCTTTGTAGAAATGAACAACGACGACGATGCACGTGAGGCTATCTCCTCGCTCAACGGGAGTGATTTTCAGGGTAGAGAGTTGCGGGTAGATGAATCACAGGCCAAAGAACAAAAACCTGAGCGAGGCAACGGCGGCGGCAACGGACGCCCACGAACCGGCAACACGACTCGTCAACAGCCTGGCGAACAACCGCCGGCGTCAGGTGGTCTGTTCGGGTTTGTTAAAAAACTTTTCGGTTAGCGGCAACAAGCATGCTGAGTCGACCCGAGGCGGGAATAGCAGTACCGCCTGCCGCAGAACCTACATGGCGCAGCTACTGCGCCATGCTGGCGAGTAAGGAAGCGCATTTCTCCGCCCTTCAGGCATTGGACGAAAAGCGTAGCGACGGACACCAGCGCACCCTTGCAGAAATCGCATACATCGACCAACTGCTGGCGGCACACAGCGCGTGCGTTGCAGATTTCTCTCGTTTGATGCGCGAACTGGGCGCCAGCGACAAAACTGCTCAAGGCGCGCTACTGAGCGCCATCACCCAATTGAACAAGGATCTTGGCGACGGTGGCTCCGACAACTGAGCGCCGGCACAAGGGTCGCCCGAATTTAGCTCACTGCAGCAGTGCGCAGGCGGGCGCGCTGCGAATAGCATTCAACTCTGCGGAGCACCATCATGAGTAAAATCAAACTTTACGGCATCGCCGGTTCACGCGCGCATCGTTCCTTATGGGGTATTGAGGAAGTCGGCGTCGACTACGAACACCTACCCGTGTCGTATATGGAAGACTCCAAAACCGCAGAATACTTGGCCGTGAATCCGAATGGCAAAGTACCGGCTTTAGTCGATGGTGACCTGACGATTTTCGAATCGATGGCAATCAATCTGTATTTAGCGAAAGCTTACGGGGACGGCCTTTACCCGGATACGGCTGCGGCCGAAGCCCTGACCTGGCAGTGGTCCGTTTGGGGAATTAGCGAAATTGAACCCCTGCAGATGCAGATGATGCTGAACACGTTTCTGCTGCCCGAAGAAAAACGCAACGAGCGTACAGTTGCCTCTGCGGGACGCCAGCTTGCGCGCCCGCTGGCAGTCCTTGACGGCGCGCTCGCTGATCGCGAGTGGTTGCTTGGCGATAATTTCTCGATTGCCGACCTGAACGTAGCGGCGGTGATGCTGCTACTCGGCATGCTTAAATTCGACTATTCCGAGCACGCTAACGTGCAGCGCTGGGCGTCCGCCTGCCATGCCAGGCCTGCATTGGCCCGCGCTCAGAAGCTTTAATAGGGTCGGGACTCAAGCGCGTCGCATGATAGCCAGCGCGCCATCGCCCATATCCCCGTAGCCAGTGACGAGTCCCACTTCGGCATCGGGGACCTGGGCTCGGCCGGCGTCACCACGCAATTGCTGCACCAGTTCAACAACGTGATTCAAGCCCCACACGTGCGCCTGGGACAACAGGCCGCCGTGGGTGTTTGTCGGTAACTCGCCGCCAGGCCCAAGGCGGCCGTTCTCAACAAACGGGCCACCCTCACCTTTCGCACAAAACCCCATATCCTCGAGCTGGCGAATGACGGCGTAAGTGAAACAGTCGTAGATCTCTGCGACATCAATATCTGCCGGCTTGACTCCTGCCATTGAGAAAGCGCGCGGGGCGGCCTTGCCGAGGCCAAGGCTGGTCATATCTTCTCGTTGAGTAATCGAAGCCGGCGAATCCGGGTGGCCAGTCGCGACGCCCGCGATAAGCACCGGATGGTGTCGAAAATCTGTAGCCTGTTCAGCAGCGCTGACAATCACCGCGGCGCCGCCATCACTTTCGAGCGAACAATCGAAGAGGCGAAACGGATCGGCAATCATGCGCGAGTTCTCGTGATCACTTAGCGTGATGGGCTTTTTCATGATGGCATTATCGTTGCGCAGTGCGTGCTCACGCATTGCGACCGCGACTGCCCCGAACTGACGCACCGTAGTGCCGTAAAGTGCCATATGTCGTTGCGCCATCGGCGCGTAAATTTGAGCTGGCGCGATCATGCCGGTCGCAAGCTCGAACTCTGTGACGTAGTGAAATTGAGGCATCTGATGAATACGCGCACCGGCTTTGTTTGAGCCAGCACTGACGTTGCGCCCGAACGTAATGAGTACGTTTCGACAAACCCCATTTGCGACTGCCATTGCGGCACATTGCAGTGCCATCACCGGACTGGCTCCGCCGTGCGGAATAAGTGCAGAGAAACGTAAATCAGGAATCCCGAAGTTATCAACGAAATCCTCGGCTATCCCGCTAACGATGCCAATTGGAATGATGCCGTCAATATCGGGCGGCTTAAGTCCTGCGTCAGCAATCGCGGACAATGACGCCTCGATTTGCAGCTCGAACGCCGTTTTAGTTGCGCCGCGCACGTAGGCGGTCTCGCCGACGCCACTGACACAGGCTTTATCGGACAACGACATAGTTGGACTTCCTTTAGTTGCTGAGCTGTTCAGACGCGCCGTTTCGATCTGGCTTTGGGCAAAATCGCATTACCAATGATTTGTTTCATGACTTCAACAGCACCGCCGCCAATTCTGGTCATGCGCGCGTCTGCAAAAGCCCGCGCTATGGGATACTCCCACATGTAGCCCCAACCGCCGAACAGCTGCAAGCAGCGGTCCATGACCCGTCCCTGCAATTCGGTCGTGACAAGTTTAGCGGCTGCTGCGTCGGTAGCATCGAGTGCACCCTGCAGGTGAAGCTCAGTGCACCGATCAACGAATACACGCTGGGTGAGAATATCGGCATGCAAATCGGCAAGTTCGAAGCGCGTATTCTGAAAATCAGCCAAGGTGTGACCGAACATCTCCCGCTCGGCGACGTACTCGATAGTCCAGCCCAAAGCGGCCTCCGCACTAGCTACTGCCCTAATCGCCTGAATCAAACGCTCTTGTGCCAGTTGCGTCATCAGTTGGGCAAAGCCATCGCCTTCCGCGCCAAGCCGATTCGCCACCGGCACGCGCAAATCGCTGAAGAACAGCTCCGAAGTGTCTTGTGCCTTGCAGCCTAATTTTTCCAGCTTACGGCCACGTGTGAATCCGGGGCGGTCCGTTTCAACCAGAATCAGACTTACCCCTTTAGCCCGAGCCGTCGGGTCCGTTTTCGCGGCGAGCAGCAATAGATCGGCCGTGTGGCCATTGGTAATAAATACCTTCTGGCCGTTGATCACATAATCGTCGCCATCCCGTATCGCTTGAGTTCGCATCGCCGCCACATCGCTACCTCCGGATGGCTCGCTCATCCCGAGTGCGACTACGGTCTCGCCCCGCGCCATGCGCGGTAACCATTTCAGCTTTTGCGCCTCGCTGCCAAAATCCACCAAATAAGGCGCCACGATGTCTGAGTGCAGAAAAAATGACGGGCCAGTGGCACCGGCGCGCGCGAACTCTTCGATCAGGATCGTGCTGTGCAGAAAGTCGCCTCCCATGCCGCCGTATTCAACGTCAACGTTGCAACACAGCATGCCGAGTTCGCCGGCTTTGCTCCAAAGCTCGCGGGGTACTTGTCCTGCCTTCTCCCAATCAGCGTGATTGGGCGTCACGTGTTCGGTGACGAAGCGCTGTACGCTGCTGCGAAAAATGTCGTGCTCGGCGGAAAATAGTGTCCTCGGAATCATCGTGTACTCACTGCAGAAAAATGCCTGATAGAGGCTAAGCGGGTGCTATTCTGAATGTCGGCGTCTCGCCTCGCACCGACCGATTCGCGCACTGGCGGGCCGATTTTCTTGCAATCGTGCGCGCAGATACCCGTTACGAAACTAGCGCCCCTTCCATTCCGGCGCGCGCTTTTCCGCGAACGCTTTCGAGCCCTCTCGAGCGTCCTCAGAAGCGATCACTGGGCCGGTAATTTCCTGTTGGCGAGCGAACATTTCGTCGAGCGGCCAATCACGCTGCTCTACCAACACGCGTTTGCTGGCCGTGATCGACAAGGGGGCGTTACAGATGATGCGCGCAGCAAGCGCGCGCGCTTGCGCGAGTGCCTCTCCGGGTTCGGTCAGAATGTTAACCAGGCCGAAGCGCTCTGCCCGCTCAGCGTCAATCATGTCACCGGTCAGAGCTAGCTCCATCGCTATTCTGGGTGGCATCAGGCGCGGCAAACGGAGTAGACCGCCGGCGCCTGCGGCAAGTCCTCGTTTAACTTCAGGAATGCCGAACTTGGCGTCGCGTGAGGCAACCGTCATGTCACAGGCCAGCATCGCTTCGCAGCCGCCTGCCAACGCATACCCCTCCACTGCGGCGATGAGCGGCTTGGTCGGCGGCGTCATGGTGATACCAAGAATTCCCCGTCCTTCGATGCGCATCGTTTCGCCGCGCACGAACGCTTTCAGATCCATACCAGAACAAAAGCTCCCTCCGGCGCCGGTCAGAATGCCAACCTGCAAATCGTCGCGCGAGTCGAGTTCGTCGCATGCAGCGCACACACCCAGCGACACCGCTCGGTTAATCGCATTGCGTGCCTCCGGACGATTAATGGTTATGACCATCAGACCGTCCTCACAATCAACCAATACTTCAGACACGTGACTCACTCCTTCTATCGAAACATACAAACTCTGAAACTGTTCCGGCTACTCGCCGCTGCCCAACCAGCCACCATCCACGGGTAGTACCGCCGCGGTCGTGAAACTCGACGCGGCGCTCGCAAAGTACAACGCAGCGCCGATGATTTCTTCGGGTTTACCACCGCGCTTAAGCGCCATACGGGCCGCCCTTTCTTCGAATACCTCCATATCCCACGCTTTCGAAATATCGGTGAGGAAGGGACCGGCCATGATGCAATTCACGCGCACGTTGGGTGCGTAGGCATGTGCAAACGCACCTGTGATCGCGTTGAGTCCGGCCTTCGCTGCGCCGTAGGGCTGCGAGCCTGGGCTTGGCGTCACGGATGCCGTGCTTGAGATATTGATGATCGACCCGCCATCACCTTCGTGCATACGCTTGCCGACAACAGCCATCAGGCGAAACGGCGCTTTCAGATTGATTGCAACTACTTTATCGAACAACTCTTCTGACACCTGGTCGAGTGACGGATACAACGGTGACATGCCGGCATTGTTAACCAACACGTCGACTTTGCCGAAATGCTTATACACCGCCTCCACCATCCCGTCGAGTTCTCCCCAGCGCCCCACATGACAAGCAAATGGGAACGCCTTGCGCCCGAGTGCTCGCACCTCGGCGGCGACCGTCTCGCACTGCTCGAGCTTGCGGCTGACGATAGCGACATCGGCGCCCTGTTCGGCAAATGCCAGGGCCATCTGGCGACCGAGGCCACGACTACCGCCGGTAATCAAGGCTACTTTACCGCTCAAATCAAAATGATGACTGCTCAAATGAGACTCCTTAGCGAATTAAATTCAAACCTGTCTGGCGTTTGCGCCAACGCTCAGATCAGATGGTATTGCAGAGTACCTGTAGAAAAGCATTCGACCAAGCGAGGGCGCGGGGCGCAATCAATTTCAGTTGAATCACTGGTCGTGGAATGCCCGCTTTCGCCCGACCGGCTGTTTCCTCAGGAGAAATGAAAAGCAAAAAAAGGGGCCGTCGTGGCCCCTGAATGTTGCAAACATGTCGGTTGCGCTAGCGCAACCGACATAACTGTGTGGGAGGAACCAACTAAGGTTAATCCACTACCTCATGAAAGACTGAAGCGCGTCGCCGTAAGTATCAGCGAGCGGTAGATGCGCAACATCCTGCAGCGCCGGCGCGGTGAAGTCGTGGTTGAGCGCCGCGTTTTCAAGCGCCGCACGTTCACCACGGAAAATCAGCCCGAGCGGCAGCCGGCCCTCTTCACGCAATTCGCTCATGCGCACAAATGCAGCAGCACGGTTAGTCGGGTCGTAACCCGCTTCCGTGTCGCAGTCGTAGACGCTACTACGCCATTCGCGATAGGTATCGTTGTAGGTGACGCAGGGCGAGAGTACTTCAAGATAGGACATGCCGTGTCCCGCTGCCGTGTGTTGAAGCGCTGCTGTGGTCAGTTCAAGCAACTGCGCCGGGTTACCGCTGTAAGCACGGGCTAAAAAGGTCGAACCTGGAATACTCAAACCCAACATGATCGGATCGAGATCCTCCTCAATATTGAGACCATAGCCATTCGGGCTGGTTGGCGACGGTTGGCCCTTGGTGAGGCCATAGGTACCGTTGTTCATCACGATATAGGTCACGCCCGGATTGCGTTTGAACGAGTGCATTAAATGCCCACCGCCGATCGCGTAGCCATCGCCATCGCCGCCGACACCGATCACAGTCAATTCTGGATTCGCAAGTTTGGCACCGGTGGCAGTCGGCATCACGCGCCCATGCAGGGCGTGGTAGCCGTAGCAAGACAGATTATTCTGCAGCGAGCCGGAGCAGCCAATCCCTGCAATGACCATCCGTTTGTGGGCTGGTACGTTCAGTTCATCGAGCGCGTTAACTAGTGCTTGCAACACACCGAAGTCTCCGCAGCCAGCGCACCATATAGGACGAGCGGGTGTAAATGTTTTGGTCATGCGACGTCAACCTCCTTGATGCCTTCCGCGTTCAGTACGTGGGCGACAATTTCGTCGGCACTCATCGGAGTGCCGTCATATTTGAGAAAACTATTGATGCGAGATTCATCGCCACCCTGGGCAATGATCAGCTTCGCCAGTTGTGCGGTGGCGTTGTATTCGACGACATACACGGATTTACAGCGACGCGTGAACGCAGCGGTTTCTTCCAGCATCGGGAATAAGGTACGCATTTGATGGTACTGCGTATGGACGCCCTGCCCAGTGAGGATATCCATGGCTTCAAGGATGACCCCGTAACACATCCCAACGCCAATGAAGCCGATGTCGGCCGTGTCAATGCCGTGGTGCACTGCACGCGGCAAATCGTCGCGCATGGTGATCATTTTGCGTTGGCGCTTGTCCAACATACGCACGCGATTCGTCGGGTCGGTCGATACCAGGCCGAACTCATCATGCTCATTACCGGTCACTAGCGACATGCCGCCCGGAGTTCCTGGTGCTGCGAATGCCGACACGCCGTCGTCTTCAAACGCGTAGCGTTTATACACGTCCGCTTCAGCGAGAGCGTCAGCGTCGAGACGTTTGCCGCGATCGATGACAACATCATCAAGTGCAACTGGATCGATAGACGCCAGGTTTTGCGATAAGCCCTGATCGAGCGCCATGAATACCGGCAATTGATACTTGTCCGCGATATTGCAAGCTGCCACGGTTAATTCAAAACATTCTTGTGGATTGCCAGGCGCGAGGACGGCGCGGGGGAAATCTCCGTGCCCCCCGTAGACCAGCAGGTTGATGTCGCTTTGCTCAGGCTTCGTGGGCATGCCCGTGCTTGGTCCACCACGTTGAGCATCAACGACCACCAGGGGAATTTCGCCCATACCCAACTGGCCAATGCCTTCCTGCATCAATGACAGACCGGGCCCACAAGTCGCGATCATCGTACGTGTGCCAGTGAGTGCCGCACCGATGGCCATATTAATCGCCGACAATTCGTCCTCAGCCTGGCGAACAACGCCACCGTACTTCGGCAACCATTTGTCCAGCCACTCCATCACATCGGTCGATGGGGTAATTGGATAACCGGCGAAAAAACGTCCGCCTCCAACGAGGAAACCAAACGCGACTGCCTCATTGCCAGTGATCTGCATGCTCGGGTGAGCATCGGAGCTGACGATGTCATAAAGGCCGGCGTCAGCCGTGAGCCCCGCTTCTTCGGACAACTTTAATCCGACATCAAGAGCCGCGAGGTTGTACTTGAGCTGCTGCGCGCCACGGCGGGCGAAACGCTTCTCAAACGAATGGTGCATCTGTTCATCGTCTAGACCGAGCAGGCGCCCGATGACCGCAAACGAAATGCTGTTTTTGTAAATATCTCGGCGAAAATTCTTCACCGCGTGGCGGCTGAGCGGCACGCCAATACGGCGTGCACCGGCCGGCACCCCGCAATCCTCGGAGAGTTCCCCGCCGGAGTTGTCGTAGATCACAACACTGCGATCATTGAGGCGGTAGGCGTGCTTGTTGACGGCAAGCAAGTCAAAGGCAACCAGCAGGTCGATGTGGCTACCAATGCACAAACGTTCGCCGTCATAGGCCCGCAGAGTTGCCGCAGTAATGCCGCCCTTAATGCGGGAGAGTACGTCGCGCTCGGTGTAGATACGCAATCCGCTCGTCCGCAGTACGTCGGCAAGAATGTTAATGACTGTTAGTGAGCCGTCGCCACCTTGCCCGGAGACAATGACGTTCAGGTCTGTCAAACGTAGTTTGGTCTGGCTCATGCTGAACCCTCCTTGGATGCATCATCTGCTGGTGCGGCAGCGACTTTTTTCTTCTTCTTGGGTGGTGGTGGCGGTAACGGTCGCCAGTCTTTCGGTGAATTGCCATCTTCCCAACCACGATAGAAATTTTTCGGGTCGAGATTGCCAATTTCCTCGCGCTCCAGGTGTGTCGGCATCAAAGCTGGCAACGGCCGATTACGCTTGTAAATTGACAGCCGCGCAACCAGATCTTTGCCCTTCGGCTCTTCTTCGAACTCTTTGGTCTCGACCCAGCCATCGGCGACCAAGGCCTGCCATGCCTTGTGACCAGCCTCGGTACGGATGACGGTAAACGTCCAGCCATCGATGCCAATGCCGCCCATACCGATATCAGCGTTGTCCGCCGAATAATCCATGCAATACAGACAGGCGGGACGCGCGTATTTACCAAAGGCCTTCAGTGAGCGGGTGTCTTCACGGCCGTCGCGAAGCTTAATTTCAATCTTGCCCTTGATATTGATGTTGACGATGTCGCGCTTGGGCACCTCCATCTCTTCAGCCAGCCAATCGATGCCTTTCTCGGTGAACGATTCCGAGCAAAACAATCCGATCACTAGGCTGATGTTTTCGCGGTACCACTCGGCCACATCCAGGCGGATGCTGGAATGCTGCTGTTGGCGAACGCCGTCGACCTGACACGGAACGCCGACAACTGCGAGCGGCGTGATGTTCTTTTGCATCGCTTCGACAAGTGCCAGCGTATTGGGTTGGTAGGTGTAACGCGACCGGGCACCAGTAAGAATTTGCGCTTCTGTGGTCTGTAACATCGAGGAACCCATTTGCGGGTTCTCAGCGTGCTCTTCGCCGGCGACTACGCCGCCGAGTGTGCCGTTACGCATTCCGTGAATCAGCAGGGCAGAACAAACACCGCCGTCCTGGCCTGAATCCGCCCAGGCTTTGTCGGTCGCACGCGCATATACGCCGTAAGCGTAGGGACCGAACCCCTCGTCTTTAACCGGTTCCATGAGACCGATTTGCTCATGCAAATCCTGATCGGTCGGGCGCAATACGGGACATACGTCGACGCATAGCTCGCAGTACACGCAAGCATCATGGCGGGTGTCTTTGGGCTTTTCATCAACGTAATCGAAAACGTCGACCGGACAAATCGTGACGCAGGCTGCACAGCCTATGCACTTGCTCGGCGTGACGACCTCGTCCATCAACATATCGACAGCTTTGAAGCCGCCGCGGTTGTATTCAGAGCGCCAGGCGTACGCCCACTCGTTCGGGTCTGCGCCTTCGTCCAGCAGCTTGTGATAGCGGCCTTTCACTTCATCGGTGAGTTGATTGGGATCCAAAACAGACTCCTATAGATCGTTACGGGTTAATTTGATTGCTGCGTTGCTTGCGACGGCAAGTGAGCTAAACTCGCTCCCCAACTGGTCTTAGTCCGGGCTCTTGATTGCATATGGCGAAATCTGCCAAAGCGACCCTGCATCGCGATGCGTGGCTTAAGAAAGCGCTCGACGTGCTGTTCTCGCATGGTATCGGCAGTGTCAAAATCGAAACTCTCGCGCGCGAACTCGATGTCACTAAAGGGAGTTTTTACTGGCATTTCAAAAATCGAGAAGAGTTGCTGTGTCATGTTGTGGACTGGTGGCGCGATAATCAATTGGCGTTCATCGATGGGCTGGATATCAGTCACATCAATGACGCTCCCAATCTGATCAAATCCGTAATCGACTTCACTGACCAAACCGACGACTCCCATCATGATAGCGCCATGCGCGAGTTCGCGCGCTTTAACGACTACGCCGCTGCTGCAGTCGCGCAAATCGACCACAGTCGCATAAATTATTTGTGCGCTTTGTTTACCGCCGCCGACTTTGACGACGCCGAAGCACTACTGCGGGCGCAGGCGCTGTATTTCTACCAGGTTGGCGAATATACGACCTCGCTCAATCTCAGTGACGATTTGCGCGACGAGCTCGCAGAGCGTCGTTTCCGCCTCCTCATTGCGCGCCCGCCTGAGGCGAAATGATGGGTTAGAAACGCAGTGCTAAGTCTTATTCAACAGCCACTTATCAATATCACTTCGGCAGCCACCGTACGCTAGCGTATGGACTGGCGACAAAGTTTAGTGGGCGGCATGGCGGAATGCAACGATTGCGCGCTTCAGTACCCCGCAGCCTAGATCCTGCAGCAGCAGATCGTCTGGGGCAAGAACGCGCCGCCAAACCAAGCGTTATCTGCCGCGCTATTCGGTACTCATTGCCAGCACGCGACTAACGGCGGTGAGGCCGCGGCCCGACTCATCGCACCACCGATTAAACGCGTCCTGCACAGCCTGCAGATCGCGTTTGGAGGTCGGCGCTTTGGTCACCACGCCTTCGGCAACCAGAACCTTGCACACATCGCTAGTGAGCAGGAAGGCTTCAAGCTCCATGCGTCGTAAAAAATATTGTGCCGAACGACCGCCCATTCGGCTCGCGCACTTCTTCAACACATCCAGTAAGCCAATGTAGTTGTTGCTCGGCCAATGCGCGAAAAAATGTCCCGCGCTACCGTGCTCGGCAGCCACATCCAGAATAAAAACCGCATTCTCGCGCATAGCGCGCATTTTGGTGTGGTGGCGAATCAGATTTTTGTCGCTGAGGCGCTGCTCGAAATCGATCTCAGACATGTACGCCACCGCATACGGGTCGAATGCCGAGAACGATTCCTCAAATGCAGGCCACTTCGCGTCAACGATGCGCCAGACGAAACCCGCCTGGAATACGCTGCGTGTCATTTCCGCGAGCCAGCGGTCGTCGCTGATACGGGCCAGAGCCTGGGTGGACTTGGTATTTGGAATCAATGCTTCCAAAACCTCCTCTCCGCCTTTGCGCTCGGCCGCCCGCGCGTACAGATCGGCGAACTTTCTCATTGGGACGCCGCCCCCTAGCGGTGCAGACCGCCGTCAACCGTAAATTCACTACCCGTACAGTAGGAACTTTCGTCGCAGGACAAGAACAACACCAGTTTTGCGACTTCCTCGGCTTCGGCCGTGCGACCGAGCGGAATCAGGCGCATGACCTTTTCCATCTTGCCAGACACAACGGCGGGCGTTTGGCTCATCATTTCCGTGTCAATGAAACCAGGGTGGACAGAATTGACTCGTACTCCAAAACGCCCCAGTTCCTGGGCAGCAGTCCGACTCATGCCACGTACTGCCCATTTGCTCGCCCCATAGGCGAACGCACCGGGCGCGCCCTCGAGTCCCGCGAGAGAGGAGATATTGACGATCGCGCCGCTACCTGCATCGCACATGGTCGGCGCCACGGCCTGCATACCGAGAAACACACCCTTTTGGTTGATAGCAATGATGCGGTCGTAATCTTCTTCGCTGGTATCCAGCAGGCGCGCTACTTTAAACACGCCTGCGTTGTTAACCAGCACGTCGATGCGACCGTGCTCAGCCACGATCGCACTAACGATCTCAGTCCAGCGCGCCGCGCTGGTGACATCTTGGGCCATAAAGCGCGCACCTAACGCGGTAGCAGTCTTCTCGCCCTGCTCCTCAAGTACATCCGTGATGTAGACGGTCGCGCCTTCGGCGATGAACAGACGCGCCTCGTCAGCGCCCTGTCCGCGTGCGCCGCCGGTTATCAGCGCGACCTTGCCTTGTAATCGTCCCATTTTATTACTCCTGCTCCGTGATTTTTTGGTTTGGCTTCTAGCGTCAACGATCGGAGCTATTCAATACACCAGTTTCGACCAGCGTATCGATGCGCCCGTCGTCGTAGCCGAGCACGTCGCCAAGAATCGCGCGATTGTGCTCCCCGAGCAGAGGGGCTGTACCCGCCGAATAATCACTTTGGCCTGAAAATCTGAGCGGAAAACCTGGCAGCATCAGCGATCCAAGAATCGGATCCTCGACCGCCCGAACCATACCTCGCTCGAGAAAATAAGGGTGATGAATCGCGTCGGCCGGATTTAACACTGGCCCGCTTGGCACGCGAAACTCGTCGAGGCGTTTGAGTGCTTCGACATCGTTTGGAAAGCTCGCCAGCCAAGCCTCGATCACTGGTATCAATTCGGCCTGATTGGCGGCCCGGTCGTTGGCGAGCGCGAAACGAGGATCGGCTTCCAAGTCCGGACGGTCCATTGCCCGGCACATATTCGGCCATTGCAGTTGCACGATCAGCAGCGCGATGTGCCCACCAGGCGATTTAAACACGCCGCATGGGCATAACAACTGGTGATGGCTTCCAACGCGATCCGGCACATAGGCCCCGTCAGTGATCTGATTAACCTGCAAATTGGCCTCATGCATGTGGAACAGGCAATCGACCATAGATATATCCATCCATTGGCCTTCGCCGGTCCGTTCACGATGAAATAACGCGTAGCCAATGGACGAAAACGCGTGCACGCCTGCGTTGACATCCGCCATGCCCATGCCAACAGGATGCGGATCGCCCCCCTTTGGACCCGTGACGTGCATCACGCCAGCAAACGCTTGCGCGATCCAATCGAAACCGGTTTTGTGCGACAAGGGGCTGTTGCGACCAAAGGCCGATATCGAGGCCATGACCAAACGCGGATTTATTTTCTTCAGGCTGGGGTAGTCCCAACCGCGTTTTTCCATGACACCTGGCCCATAGTTCTCAACGACGACATCAACTTTTGCGACTAACTCGCGAACCACGCGGTCGCTATCGGCGTGCTTGAGATCGAGGCACAAGCTCCGCTTACCGAGATTCTGCTGCACAAAGTAACCACTGCGCCGGTCTTTTACGGCGGGTAATTCCCGCGACGGGTCGCCTCCCGGCGAGCGCTCGACCTTAATAATGTCGGCACCCATTTCGGCCATTAATCGGGTAACCGTCGGGCCGGCGAGGTATTGGGTGAAATCAAGAACGCGGATGCCTTGCAGAATCATATAAATTCCCTTCCTAATACAACTGACAGCGCACGTCTCGCAATGCGCTTTCACAAGCACCGGAGCAAACTGTGCCGGCCGTTGAAAACTCGCCGCTAGTCTCTATCCGGAACCTTGGATGATATTGCCTGAGAGGACAACCGACTATGGAAACAATCCGTCACATCTTGCTCGCTACCGATGGTTCCGACCACGCACTGCATGCGGCACGCTTCGCGGGCATGCTGTCGCGCTCTACCAATGCCGCAATTTCGATCGTCACTGTGCATAACGATGACGCCGTCATGCTGAATGCCATGGGGCCCGCCATTTGGCCCGCCACGGTGCCGTACTCCTCCCTCACGGCCGAAGAGGTTCGCGAGACGGTCGAGACGAATGCCGCAGAAACACTTCTGCCAGAAACGACCGCAACGTGCGGAGAAGGTGCGAATATCGGCGCGGTCGTACAGCTTTGGGGGCAAGTCGCCGAACAGATATGCCAGTATGCTGATGACAATGCCTGCGACCTTATAGTTCTGGGCACACGCGGCCAATCGAGCTTCAGTAAATTGCTTCTCGGCAGCGTCAGCACGCAAGTCACCAGCCACGCCCATTGCCCAGTGACTCTGGTCAGGTAGCAGGATGACGATACCGAATACGACTTTGTTAGCGCGTTACTGGCACCACATCACTTTTGTTTTCAGCCTGTCACTGGCCTCGTTGAACAGCCAGGCCAGCGAACCCGACATGGCTGCTGTCTACGATGCAATCGCGGTGTTACTACCTGCAAGCGTGAATCCGTCGGGCGATGGCGCGGCTCGGTCGCAATCGTCGGTTGGGCCACATTTGAAAACATTGGCTGGTGCCGGCGATATTGTCGAAGCGCATGCACGCGCCGAGAGCGGTAACTTGGCCGTGCTTGATCGCCCCTATGCCCAATTGCTCGCCGACATCATCGTTTCGTTCCAGAAAAATTGGCCTGATTACGCCTATTACTCCGTGATGGAATTCAGTGACCACTGTGTCTCATGCCACGCGCGTCTACCGGTCGAGAACCAGATGTGGTTCGGCCCGCATCTCATCAAGCGCATGGACACCAACGCCTTATCCGATGATAAAAAGGCGCTGGTCTATATTGCCTTGCGCCAGATTCGACCAGCCCTAAGGTTGCTGGAGAACCATCTGCTAGCGCCCGAATCGAGTCCACAGAGCAGCATCAATGCCGGTCTCGGGCTGCGCTACCTGCGGATTGGATTGTCCCAGGCGATCAATGCGGAAGGACTGCGAAGTTTTATCGATAGCTATTTGTTGCGCAGCGATCTAACGACCGAACAGCGCGCACGATGGCAGCGTTGGAGAACGTCCCTAAGTCGTTTAGGCGGGAGTCTCGCTGGTACGCCCAATCCAGCTCGGGCATTGAAAATATTCGAAAACGTTGGGGCGCGCTGGACGGGTGGTGATGATCGAGTACGTGCGGTCGATGATCTGATCGCGGCCAATATGCTGCGTAGACACGTACAGGCGAACAGCGAGCTTTCGGCTCAAGCCCTCGCGGCACATTATTTCCAGCTCGCTACGATCGCGTTGCGCACCCGCGAACCACAACCACCGGTCCCAGAAATGGAAGTCTTGTTAACGGCGGCAATAAAAACCGCCCCCGGCAGTCCGGTGGCCGCCCGCGCCTACGCGATGCTCATGCAGTTCGGCGCTATCGGCGGAGAGCGCCTCAGCAAGCAGCATGCGACACAGCACGTGATGGATATGCGCGAATTGGGCGTACTTGCGGGTCACGCACCATGACCTGTCGCTTGGCGGTAATGTTGCTCATCTGCTGTGCGCCTATGACGGTCTTCGCCGATCCGGCCAACATCTCTCGCCTGATGTTTCGACTCGATGGTGGACCGGAGAGACGTATCGCAATCGGCCCGGATGAGGGCCGATTGGCGCATGCCGGGGACTTCAACGTGGAGATATCCGTTCAGTCGCTGCTGCCCACGAGCATTGGCAAGCGCCATTGTGCCGAGCTGATCGCGTATGACCACGACGATCGCGTCTATCGGCCGGCGATCGAATTTAATTTTGATCCGGGTATAGCCTTGCAACTGCCCTCTCGCATCAAGCGGCCTGAGACCGGTCAACTACAAGATGCCGTCCAGATCGTTGACGGCTTGTGATTCTTCGAATCTAAGGGACTGCGTTCGGCGAAGATGGGGCATTACTGCGGAGTTGCATTCGGAGACGCGCGATGTGCGGTGTGCGGTGTCGACTAGTTAGAGGGTATCGGGTCGAGAGCGAACTTCTCCGCGCGCCCCATTTTTCTCCTGTCTTATCTCTCCTTCAAGCGCAACTTCCCGCGACTGAATCCGACCGTACGCCAATTCGGCGCCGCTATCTGTTCAGTCACTGGGCTTGCTTCGGGTAGCAGCGAGATCTCGATTCCGACCGGACTGGAAATCGTCAATAATGCAGAATCGCTACCAAACTGGGTTTGCCCTACACAACCTGTCCAGATTGATTTGTCCGCTGGCCGCGCTACGCTACGCTACGCTACGCTACGCAACCAGCGTAGTCGATACCATAGCTCCCTGATTGACAGACCTAACAAGATTTCCGTATCTAAAAATACGCGTGGTATCGTCGCGACGCTGTGCGCCTAAAGATCTTCGAGTGTCTTACGCGCTTCCTCGATACCCTGGAACTCAACGTTTCCCTCGAGCGCGCGCGACAAGTGTTTCCGTGCTGCTCCTCCATTGCCTAGCCGATGATGAGCCATGCCAAGATGGTAGTACATCAAGTTTGCGTCCGGTGCCCGCTCAACAGCCTGCTGCAGAAACAATACGGCTTGTTCAAAAGCGCCAAGTTTGTACTCAACCCATCCGACAGTGTCGAGATATGCCGCGTTGGTGGTATTTCGCAGTGGCACGGCCAACGCGCGCGCGCGTTTCCAACTGGCTTCATCTTGGCGATATTCTATGAGCAGCATGGCAAGATTATTCGCCGCGAGGGCGGACTCTGGTTTCTCGGCCAAGACCTGTTCGTACTCCGACATCGCAGCGTCGAGCTGGCCTGTTTTTTCGAGGTAGCCTGCCAGGCTGGTAACCAGCAACGGTGCGCCGTTAGTCGCCTCAACGCCCTGCTTCATCAAAGTGAGGGCTTCGCTTTCGCGTTCACTTGCGATGTAGAGACTGGCCAGATTGCGATATGGAATCGGCCAACCGGGGCTCAGCTCAAGGGCAGTCTTGAACTCGGTTTCAGCAAGCTCACGCTGCGCATCGGCCAAGTACAGCTCACCAAGCAGGTTACGCGCGACAAAATGGGCAGCCATTCCGGTAATCACTTCTTTCAACTTCGCAATGGCATCTTCGGGTCGCTTCATAGCGACATAGCTCTTCACCATCTGGGCAAGTGGCTGCACCGCCTGCGGTGAGATATCCAGAGCCGACTGGAACTCGCCGATACTGGCCTCAAACTCGCCCTCGGCCTGACGGACCAGGCCCGCGAAGTGATACCCTTTTACGCCTTGCGGGTCGACTGTTTTTAGTTGCTCGGCAACTTCTGCACCAGCTCCGAAACGTCGCTGCGAAACCAGCAATTTAAATTTCCCCTCGAGCGCGGCAATATCATTCGGGTTGCGTTCCAGCACGCCATCGAGAATCGACAGCGCTTTCAGAACATCGTCACGGGCGATATGGAAGTTGGCCAGATCTAACGCTATCGCGGTTGCCTCGGGATTATTCTTCAAGCCTTCCTTCAGAACTTCGCCAGCGAGATCGGATTCCTTGTTGGTCTGATGGGCGCGCGCCAGCAAACGTACTGCAGTGATCCGTCTGGGTTCGTCTCGCAACACCGTTCTAAGATCGGCGATGGCACCGCTTGTGTCACCGTTATTCAACAACAACGTGCCGCGCAAGGTCAGTGCCTCTGGGTTACGCGAACTTTCTTTGAGTACCTCGTCGACCAGAACGCGAGCCGCGGGTAAATCCTGGAGCTGCGTTTTCAACACCGCAAGTCGCACCTTGGCGCCGATCAAATCGGGACTGTCCGGCGCCAGTGCGTTTATCAAACCCTCGTAGAGCGCAACCGCTTCATCGCGTTGATTTGAGGCTTCGTACACTTTGCCTAGCGCGAATTGATAGCGCCGCTCATCAGGTTCGTTGGCAATCATGAGGCGCAATTCGTCGATCGCCTTATCGACACCCTGCGTACCCGATAGGAATTCAATATAAGCGAGCTTCGCACTCTGCTCTTCAGGAAAATCCTTAACCGCTAGTCGCAGGACCGCGCCGGCTTCGTCAACCTGATTCAGACCGATCAGAAAGCGCGCATAGGCTTTGCGGTAAGCCAGGATGTCCGGCTCGACAACAATGACCTCCTGGTGACGCAGAAAATTCTTCTGCCCTGAAACATCCACGAAGTAATCGTTCGCATCCAGCTCCTTCTGGCTAGTATTGCGAATCATTCGAAAGCGCGGCGTCAGATTGAGTCAATAGGTTGGGCGCTTGAAAACCCCTTCCATCTCAAGTTTATTGACCGAAGCTGCAAGGCCGCTAGGTTCGTGGCGCAAACGCCGATTGTCATCCACATGAACAGTGGGTGAAAACTTCGGCGTCACGGTCAATTCTGCCTGCGCCATCGGCACGGCGCATACCAGCCCGAGAACAAGGCCGATATACCGACAAAAAGCATGCGTGTATTGATTTGGCATCAGGATAATGTGGCGTTAGCGGCGAAGTTTGCGTCCGCCTCAAGGCACGACGACAACATCGCCAGGCTGCAACCGTACATTCTGGCCAAGCTGTTGCCCGTACTGGACTTGCTCGTAGTCAAACGCCAGTGCGGTTTGCCCGGCACTACCGCCACGCTATATTGAGATCTTGTCTTCCACGGCGAATACGGCCAATCCACCGGCCAGCGCAAGGGCCTGCATCACGTCCAGTGGTCGCGACATGACGTACGCGCCAGGTCTGTTGACCTTGCCCAGGACATAAATCGTGTGGCCATCGGTTTTAAGGACCTGCACGGTAATAACAGGCTCGGGAATGTATTGTTCAATACGCTGAACGATCTGCTGTTGCACATCACCAATGGTGGTGCCGGCTGCGACAATGTCGCCGGCCAAAGGAAACGAAACACCGCCATCGGGACGGACCAGCAAATCCTGTTGCAGATCCGGTTCTTTCCATACTGAGATACGCAATATGTCGCCGGGCTGTATCAGATAACCGCCGCCGAGGTCGGCATTGGCAGTTGCGCCCGAGCAGAGCAGAATCACTACGAAGAGCAGGCGAAAACAGCCATGCCACAGTGTTTTATCAATCATGTCATTTCCACTTCAATAAGAGGCAATTCGCGCTCAAACTCGCTTATAGCGATCTTCAAAGCGCACGATGTCGTCCTCGCCCAGGTAGCTCCCCGACTGAACTTCGATAAGCTCGAGCGGTAGCGTGCCCGGGTTCTCAAGGCGATGTACGGTGCCAATCGGGATGTAAGTTGACTCGTTTTCAGTCAACAAGAACGTTTCTTCACCACGCGTCACACGCGCCGTCCCAGACGCCACAATCCAGTGTTCTGCCCGGTGGTGGTGCATCTGCAACGACAAGGCGGCAGCAGCATTGACCGTGATGTGTTTGACCTGGAATCGCACCCCGGAATCAATACTTTCGTAGCTTCCCCAAGGTCGGTAAACCCGCCGGTGGGTCAGACGTTCATCACGATTCTGTTCCGCTAACCATTCGACAATCGCCTTGACGTTTTCGGTTTTGCTTTTGTCAGCGACCATCACCGAGTCGGCAGTTTCTATGATGGCGAGATTCTCACACCCGAGAGTAGCCACCAATCTGTGCTCGGCGAAAACAATATTTCCAGTTGAATCGTGGGCATAGACATCGCCGCGCGTGACGTTGTCCTGAGCGTCTTTGTCCGAGACCTCCCACAAACTCGACCAAGACCCGATATCTGACCAGCCGGCGTCCAGGGACACCACGACAGCACCGGCCCCGCCGGCCGACAAAGGTTCCATGACCGCGTAATCGATCGAATCGCTGGGACAGCGGCTAAAGGCCTCTTTGTCGAGGCGAAAGAAATCGCCGTCTCCGACCCCAGCCTCGACCGATTGCGCCGCAGCGGCAGCAATGTCCGGCTGATGCCGCTCAATCAATTCCAGCCAGACCGATGCTCGCAAAATATAAACGCCGGAATTCCACAAGAAATTTTCGCTCGCAATGTACGTCTCTGCCGTCTTTATGTCCGGTTTTTCGCGGAACGTTTGCAGTTGATGCCGCGCCGGATGTTCCTCGCCGCGACGCTCGCCAGTCTCTATGTAGCCATAACCAACCTCTGCGCGCATTGGTACGACCCCCAAAGTCACGACCTGTCCGGCATCAGCTTCAGCAACTGCAGCATTTATGGCGGCATCGAACGCCGCCTGATCGGCAATGAGGTGATCAGCGGGCATCATTACCATGATGGGGTCTTCGCCATGACGCATCGCACGGAGCGCGGCCGCAGTTAGCGCTGGCGCAGTGTTGCGTCCTGTCGGTTCGAGGATTAGATCGTTAACTGTTTGACCTGATTGCCGAATTTGTTCGGCAACCAGGAATCTGTGCTCCTCGTTGCAGACCACCATGGCACCGTCCACAGCCGTGTCTTCGGTTGTCACCAGCCTCGCCAGGGTTTGTTGCAGTAAGGATAGCTCACCGCCCACCGCAAGGAACTGTTTGGGGTAATAGCCGCGTGATAGCGGCCATAGGCGCGTTCCACCGCCGCCAGCGAGGATTACGGGCAAAACTAACTTAGAAGCGGACATAGATTTGGGCTCAAGTCCTTGGCAAATTTGACCGGCGATTCGAATACCACGGCACCCTGATCGCTCGCAATGCACTATTTATGAGCCCAGATATACCAACAAACAGTAAAAAAAACAAGGGTTAATGGGCTTAATTTCATGCTCAATAGCACTATCTGATTTATCCTTTTCACCAGATCGTCTCTAAAACTCCACAGACAGTTTCGTTGCGATCGGAGTCGCTGAGTCAATGCAACACGGCACTTCAATCGCAACGCCTACGTCGAGGCCTACACCCGTCCCTGAGCAGAGACGCAAACTTCGACGCCTGCCGGCGACCGACAAGGCGTCCGGGTCTAGATGCGCTCGCAAGTCTCACCATCCATATCAATTGCCCAGGCCTTTGGTTCAGGCATGTAAAAGAATATCCGGGCCGGTCAGAATGCGTCGCCATTGGCGACTACCGGTACGTCATATCGGAACCCCAGGGACGCTTATTTTTCAGCCCCACAGCGGACTAGCCTGGCGCCCGGCCGCGTTGACGGCTTCCCGCGACTGACTCCATCCTCGTGTGTTAATAAATTGCAGCATCCGTGCAAGGAATAACGTGGCGTGATTGGGCAATCGGGTCCACCCCCGGTCTGTGCGGCAACCTCCTGCCGTCCGGGGGACATTAGAAGACGTGCCGGCGGTCGATCGACGGGTCCAATGATAAGTCGCGGTCAAAGCGCTGCCGAACTGCTCCCTACGTTGTACCGGATGCCAAGACCGTGCTACCCAGATTGTGCGCCTGGGATGCGCACACGCAACACAACAGGACCCGACCATAACAGCGCGACACCCGCGCTACACGTCAGTGGATTTCGCCGCCGCGGGAACTCTTAAGCTTCAACTTAGTCTTGCAACTCATTAGAATTGTTCGACTGTCCCCTACCGTTTACGGCAACGTATGGGCATCACCGAATTAGTGAGCAGAGCTTTGGATACCGCAACGTCAGCCCGTGAATCGATTTTCACCCTCCGCGACTTCGTCGCGCAACGCATTATTGGCCAGGAACACCTTGTCGAACGCATGCTGGTCGCGCTGCTCGCAGACGGCCACCTGCTTGTGGAAGGCGCGCCTGGGCTCGCCAAGACGCGCGCGATCAAAGTGCTGTCGGAAGGGATTGAGGGACAATTCCATCGCATTCAGTTCACCCCTGACTTGTTGCCGGCAGATTTGACTGGAACGGAGATCTACCGACCCCAGGATGGTTCATTCGTTTTCCAGCAAGGTCCACTGTTTAACAATCTGGTTCTGGCCGACGAGGTGAACCGGGCGCCGGCCAAGGTCCAATCCGCCCTGCTTGAAGCCATGGCGGAGCGCCAAATCACGATCGGACGCGAATCTTATCCGCTGCCGGAACTGTTTTTGGTCATGGCGACCCAGAATCCCCTTGAGCAGGAAGGGACCTACCCGCTGCCCGAAGCGCAACTCGATCGATTCGTCCTGCATATCAACATTGGCTATCCGGATCGCGAAGCTGAAACGCGCATCCTTCACCTCGCTCGTGACGAAGCGCGTACGTCCTCAGCGGCTGCAAAAAGTGTCTCACCGGTTCTCGACCAGCAGCAGATATTTAGCGCCAGACGCGAAATTCTCGATATGTATATGAGTGAAGAAGTCGAGCAGTATTTGCTGGAAATTGTCTTCGCAACCCGTACCCCTGCGGCCTACGATGCGGATCTCGCGAGCTGGCTGGCATACGGTGGTAGCCCGCGCGCAACGCTCGCTTTGGATCGCACCGCACGGGCGCACGCGTGGTTGCGAGGCGAGGATTACGTCAGCCCTGCTGACGTTCAGGACGTCGCCAACGATGTTCTTCGTCATCGCATAATCTTGAATTACGAAGCCGCTGCCGATGGTATTACGCCGGATCGATTCGTCGACGAGCTCATCAGCCGCATCGCTGTACCCTGAGCGCCGCCGTGCGTTTAGCCGCGTCGCCTAGTCGGGCAGAACCATCCGCCGCCGGCCTGGCACGGGTAGAACCACAACTGCGCGAACTCATGTCTCTGGCTGCGGCCGCGACCGCATTACCACCCTGGGCCCGCAGTCTGCGCTCACGTCAACACGGCCAGTACATGTCACGGGTTCGCGGACGCGGCATGGAATACGACGAGTCTCGGCCCTACCAGCCTGGCGACGACATTCGTCACCTTGACTGGCGCGTGACGGCGCGGACCGGCAAAGCGCACACGAAACTTTTTCGCGAGGAACGCGAACGTCCGATATTTGTCGCTCTCGATTACAGCCGCAGTATGTTTTTTGCGACCCAGGGTGTGTTCAAGGCCGTTCAGGCCGCTCGGCTGGCAAGTCTGTTGGCCTGGCGGGCACAGCAAAATGGCGATCGTATTGGCGGCCTCATGTTCTCGGGACAGGAGCACCACGAGCTGCCGCCACGGCGGGGCAAGGCGGCTGTGATGCGGCTGTTAAAGCACATGGCCGATGACGCCGTGCGTTGTCGTCAGGCGCCGATCACACACAACACCGAGCAGGTGTTGACCGAGACCGCCATCCGACTGCGACGGCTTGCTAAACCCGGCAGTTTGATTTTTATTGTCAGTGATTTTCAAACATATGACGCTGCGGCTGCGAGCGAGATCGCGCGTCTCGCGACGCATACCGACGTTGCATTGCTTGCTGTTTACGATGCCTTTGAGGCCAATTTCCCCGAGATCACAGAGTCGGCGGCGTTGCGCGATAGCCGGTCGCTGCTACGCCTGTCCAGCGTCTCTGCACAGCAACGACAACGCTATGCGCAGCAATTCGATGAGCGGCACGAAGAGCTGCGGCAACTGTGCCGGGAGCAGCGCATGTTGTTTGCCGCGGTGGACAACACCAGCGATCCGCTCGCTGCGCTGATACGATTATTTAGCCGATGAACGCCGACGACCCGAGCAGTATCCCGCTGCGCGATATTCATTTGCCGGATCCAATCGGATGGTGGCCACCCGCTCCTGGCTGGTCCATCGTTCTCGGGCTGCTAGTCCTAGCGTCCGCTGGACTCGCGTTCGCTTTATGGCATCGTCATCGGCGGCGCCTGCAGCGTGCTGCATTAATGGAACTGAACCGGCTCGAAGAAAATTACCTTCACAGCAGCGATCCGCATGCGTACGCGCGCGGACTGTCGATGCTGGCGCGCAGAGTCTCAATCGCGCTGGATGATTCGTTGGCGGCTCAAACCGGACAGACCTGGTTGGACTCTATGGACGGACTGGCCAGCCCGAGGCTGACCGACGACGTCGCGAAGGTTCTACTGAAAGCACCCTACTCGCAAAAAGATGCAGCTGAAATCGCCCCTGAGACTTTCGCGCTCGCTGTGGAGTGCTTGCGCGGCTGGCTCGCAGGAACCGCCAGAGGCCGTCGTACACGGGGTACCCATGCTTAATTTCGAATGGCCGTGGGTCTTTATCGCGTTACCTTTGCCGTGGTTGCTGCGCTGGCTACTGCGGCCCGTTCCCGCGACCGATGGCGGCGTTCTGAACGTTCCGAGCTTGCAGCAGTTTCAGGTGCTATCAGGGGTCAGTGCGGCGCTGCCAGGTCGGACCAGCCATGTCCTGCTGTACGCCATCGCATGGCTGTTGCTGGTCACTGGCACCGCGCGACCACAGTGGTTGGGGGACGCGATCGAAGTCCCTGTTAATGGCCGTGATTTGATGTTGGCAGTCGATCTGTCAGAAAGCATGCGCGAAACTGACTTCGTCGTGAACAGTCGCCCCGTCGATCGACTCGAGGCGACGAAGCTGGTCGCACGGGATTTCATCGAACGTCGGGTCGGCGACCGTCTGGGGCTAATCTTATTCGGCCAGCAGGCTTACCTCCACGTGCCGCTTACGTTTGATCGAGACACGGTGCGCCAACTGCTCGATGAAGCTGTGATCGGAATAGCCGGGCGCCAGACGGCGATCGGCGATGCGCTCGGCCTTGCGGTCAAACGCCTGCGTGAAGAGGAGACGCCGCACAAGGTGCTCATTCTTATGACTGATGGGCGCAACACCGCGGGTGAAATTGAACCGTTGCGCGCGGCGGACCTTGCTGCCGAAGCCGGTCTGACCGTGCATACGATCGGGATAGGCGCCGACGAGGCGATTCAACGAGGATTCTTCGGGACGGTGCGCATAAATCCGTCGCAGGATCTCGACGAAACGACGCTCAAAGCCATCGCTGAGAAAACTGGCGGCCGGTATTTCCGGGCGCGCGACACAGCGGAGTTCGAACAGATTTATCACGAGCTCGATAAGCTCGAGCCGACCGAGCACAGCGGTGAACATTTCCGACCGCGGCGGGCCCTGTTTCATTGGCCGGCCGCCGGGGCACTGATGCTTTTCGGCTCTTTGCTACTTTCCGCGACGTTTATGCGCACGCAGCGATGATGGTGAGCGAGGCATTCCACTTTCTCAGGCCCTGGTGGTTGCTTGCCATACCCGTTTTCTGGCTATTAGCTTGGTGGTATCAGCGCAGCCTTGCACGCGGCGGCGTCTGGAAAGAGTGGGTTGACCCCGGCTTGCTGCCCTACGTTGTTGACGAAGCACCTGGCGCCGGTCAGCGCACGCGAATAGGACTACTTGGGCTAGCGACGATGCTGGCACTGGTTGCCGTCGCCGGCCCGACATGGCAGCGCATTCCGGTACCAGTCTTCCGCAATGAATCAGCACTCGTCATCGTGCTCGATCTCTCTGCCTCCATGAACGCCGCAGATATACAGCCGACCCGTCTTGAGATGGCGAAATTCAAGATTGCGGATCTCCTTAAATTACGCAAAAGCGGTCAAAACGCGCTGGTGGTATTCGCTGCGCAAGGATTCGTGGTTACGCCGCTGACCGACGACACGACCACCCTGTTAGGCCACTTACAGGGCCTCGATACATCCATTATGCCAAGCCAGGGCAGCGAACCAGCAACAGCTCTGGAGTTGAGTGCAAACCTGCTGACCCAGGCCGGCGTCGTGGCTGGACATATACTCCTCATAACCGACGGAGCGGACGAGCAAGCGCTCACGCGCGTGCGCGCTATGCTTGCGGACGCGGACTATTCGCTCAGCGTCATGGGTATCGGCACGACGCAAGGCGCGCCGATCCCAGACCGCAGTGGCGGCTTCGCGAAGTACCCGGACGGTGAGATCATCCTCAGTTCGCTTGCGGTGGATCAATTGTCGGCATTGGCGGCGAGTGGCGGCGGTCTCTACCTGGGCTTGACGACCGACGACAGTGAAATTCGCCGACTGGAACAGCATCTGGCTGGGCAGCTCGCAGACCGGGGACATCAACTGGATGATTTAGCGTCTAACCAGTGGCGAGAGTTTGGCCCCTGGTTATTACTCGCGCTATTACCGTTGGCTGCGTGTGGATTTCGTCGTGGCTTGCTTATGTCGCTGCTGCTATTTGTTCTGCCATTCCATTCTGAGCCGGCTTCGGCAGCGTGGTGGGAAACTGACGACCAGGCTGCGGCCAAGGCGTTCGCAGGGGGCGATTTCGAGAGCGCTGCGGAAAAGTTTCGCGACCAGGATTGGCGCGGTGCGGCAAGTTACAAGGCGGGCGATTTTGAGGCAGCAATAGAAAGATTCGCCGCCGCAAACGCGCCACGTGAGCACTACAATCGTGGCAATGCGCTAGCGCGCGCAGGCCGCTACGAAGAGGCTATACGTGCCTACGACGATGCGCTGGACGGCGCGCCGGAACATGCTGACGCAATGTTTAACAAACAACTCCTTGAGCAATTGCTCAAGGAGCAGGCGCCGACTGAATCCGAGCAGGATCAATCAGGCGACGAGCAGTCTGACGACGAGCAGGACGCATCTGAGGAAAATAGCAGCGACGCTGGTCAGAGCAGCGGTGGACAGCAGGGCCAGCAGTCCGACCAGCAAGCGTCTGATGGCAGCTCCTCTGGCCAATCTGAACAGCAAAATGAGCAACAAGCTGATGGGGGTAGCGACGAGCAGTCTAGCGATTCAGACGCCGATCAGGCGCAGGCTGATGCGCTCGATGGCGAGGACGATCAGAAATCGAGCAAGGATGAACAAACCCTGCAGACTTTGAGCGAATCCGAAGCCGAACGCGCTCAGGCCACGGAACAATGGTTGCGCCAGATCCCAGACGATCCTTCAGGACTGCTGCGGCGAAAGTTTCAGTACCAATACAAAAAGCACTATGGCAATGCACCCTACGAGGGAAACCGATGGTAGCCGCACGTATTCTAATCGTCCTCGTGATCGCATTGTGCAGCACAGCACCGTTGCAAGCAGCAGTGGAGTTTGACGTGACCCCGACGCCCATTGCCGCGAACGAATCGTGTCGCCTGACATACAAGGTCATCGGTGCGGTGGACGCTGAGCCCGATTTTTCCGCACTGGACGGGTTATTCGAGATCATCGGCCGCAATCGCCAAGCGTCATTAAACTGGGTGAATGGCAGGCGCGAGCAAAGCACGACCTGGACGCTCAGTGCGATAGCGCGCGAAACTGGTAAACACATCATTCCCGCGATTTCTTTCGGCCGTGAGAGAAGCGAACCGCGCGAAATTGAGGTTATTGCCGTGGCCCAGAACGACAGCCCGAGCGGTGCCGATATCATCGTTGAAGTCGAGGTCGACACCACTTCACCGTATGTCCAACAGCAGGTTATTTATACGGTCCGTTTGTTTCACCGTATTGAGCTCAGCAGCCCACGCTTTTCGGCCCCTGAAGCCAGTACTGAGGCAATCATCAAGCCGCTCAATGACGGGCGCCAATACATCCAGACCATTAACGGGACCAACTACGAAGCGTTCGAAAGTCGCTATGCGGTTTTTCCGCAACGAAGTGGACCGCTGACACTCAGGCCACTCGTTCTGACCACTCAGGTGATCACCCGCACGCGCTCTTATTTCGACCCGTTTTCGCAGGCTCTGCAGACCCGCAGAGTGGAATCGGAAGCACTGGAGCTTGATATCCGACCTGTTCCCGCCAACTTTCCGAGCGGCGCTGCATGGCTACCAGCCAAGCGGATTCGTCTCCATGAGGAATGGGTACCCGACGCGACGACGGCGGAAGTCGGCTCCCCCCTGTCGAGGACAATTTTCTTATGGGCTGACGGCTTGATTGCCAGACATTTACCCGAACTCAAACTGGACGCGCCCGCCGGCAGCAAAATTTACCCCGATCAGGTGCAAAGCAACGATAAAGACACGGCGTCCGGTTTTACCACCGTGGTGCAACAAAAATTTGCCCTCATCGCCGGCACGCCCGGGAGTACCGAATTCGCTCCGCTGTCGATACCGTGGTGGAACACCGATACCGACGAACTCGAAACCGCTACGCTGCCTGCACGACGCATGGAGTTTTTCGCGGGTCAGAACAATGCACCGCTGCCTGCGCCGATCGGCGATGGGTCCTCGAGCGCGTCAAATTCGGATGAGATACGCGCTGGGGCGCGTTCGAGTCTTGGGGACCGCGCCGTGGCTGGATTCCTGGCGATCGGCTGGCTTGTCACTATCCTCGCGTGGCTACGCAGCGCGCGGCGCGGCGAGCCACTAGGGCTTCCCAAAAAAGACTCAGGTGCTAGTGCGGACAAGGCCCGACGGCCCGAGCCTGATTTACGTTCCGCGTGCGCGAGCAACAATGCCGCTGCGGCGGCGCGGGCGCTTCGCGCGTGGGCCACGACGCGCGCTGGGGTCGGTGCCGTGCCGGCCAAATCTCTCCGACAAGCGCTCCTGGCAGCCAACAGTCCTGAGTTGCGCCACCAAATCGCTCAGCTCGAGCGGGCCCTGTATGGGAATAGCGTTGAAACATGGCGCGGAGCGCCGCTTTTAGAGGCGTTTGGACGAGAGCCCGCGGCCGCAGACCAAGTCACGGCGGATGAATCTACCCCCTTGCCGAGGCTGTTCAGACTGGCCACGCGATAACACCAAACTGGTCACAAATTTGAGGTAAACCTCCTCGAGAGCGCAATTTTCGTTATCACTCGCCGCAGCATGTCGCTACACTCAGGGCGTCTGGCCTAAATTATAAAAACTACTCGGGCCTACCATGCGAGGAGAAGAAAACGATGAACGCTGCGGCCGCGGCGGTTCTGGCTGTTGATGATAACGCCACGATCCGCAAAGCCATATCAATGCGACTAGGTGCCAAAGGTTTTAACGTCGTCACCGCCCCTGACGGCCCGCAAGCCTTGGAATTGTTCGAACATAACTCGTTCGATCTGGTCATCCTGGATCTGCAAATGCCCGGTATGCGTGGAGACGAGGTGCTGCGCCGCCTGCGCGAGCAATATTCGTCCACTCAGCTACCCATCATCATGCTGTGCGCGAGCGACAATAAAACCGACATTAACCACAGTCTCGATCTTGGCGCCAACGACTACGTAATTAAGCCCGGCGATTTACCAATACTCATTGCCCGTATCCGAACACAACTGGCGCTGAAAGAAACTGTCGCGCGCTTGCGCGAGCATAGCGAGCTGATGAGCGATGTGTTCTCACTCGAGACGGCGCCCAGCCAAAAGCGGAATGCAATCTTTCCGCGCGACACCGCCGCATTGTTGAATCGCATCGACACCGGGCACAGTATTCCGTTCGACGTCTTGCACGACAACACACCAATGACCTGTTTCACCCTGACAGGGAACGGCACAATCCTATACGCCAACAATTTTGGCGCCCAGAACCTCGGCTATCGTCCAGAGCATTTGATCGACCGGCCGATGTTGGATTTATACGTCACCGATGATCGTCCATTAGCCCACGAAAACCTGGCTAGCGCTGCCGAAACACCTGGACGGGTGCATCGTTGGGATATCAGGCACATAAAAAAGAACGGCCAAGTCGTTTGGATGCGCAACACGGCCCGTGCCGTATTCCATAACATGCAGACGCTGGTGTTAGTGACCTGCGAAGACATTAACGACACTTACCGACTTAGCGAGCAGCTTTCATTTCAATCGCAGCACGATGATTTGACCGGGTTGTCGAATCGTAAATCTCTCGAACAACGTCTGTCCCAGGTTATCGAAAGCGCGCATAGTGAGCGGACCGACCACACTCTCGCGCTAATCGATCTGGATCAATTCAAGCTGATTAACGACACCTGTGGAACTGATGCCGGCGACGAACTGCTGCGACAAATCGCCCGCTTGCTCAAATCTGTCCTGCGCAAGCGCGACACCATAGCGCGCGTCAGTGGCGATGAATTCGCGGTCCTTATCGAAGACTGTTCTGCCGCAGACGCGTTATCGGCCAGCGAAACCTTGCGCCGCGCCATCGAGTCGTACGATTTCAAATGGAGCGGGCGCCATTACAAACTCTCTGCAAGCATCAGCATCGTTCCGATTAACTCGCAGTGCGATTCTTCAGGTACGGTTCTCGGCATGGCTGACACCGCCTGTTTCGCGGCCAAAGATTCCGGCCGCAATCGTGTACATGTCTACGAATCGAGCTCGACACCGGTGGTCGCGCGGCATGGAGAGATGCGCTGGGCGACTCGAATAAATGATGCGCTCGCCGAGAATCGCTTCAATCTTACATTCCAAACGATTTCGCCGCTTTCTAATACCGCTTCGGCCGGTGTCCATTACGAAATCCTGCTCCGCATGCGGGAAGTTAATGGCGAGGTCATCATGCCGGGTGAATTCCTGCCAGCTGCGGAGCGTTACAACCTTTCTGACAAGCTCGATCGTTGGGTGATCAGCAACCTGTTCAGCTGGTTTGGCCATCGCCCTAGCGAGCTGGAACGAATCAGTCTTTGTTGTATCAACCTATCGGGCAATTCCATCGGCGACGACAACATGCTCGCATTCATCCTCGAACAATTTGCTCGCGGCATCGTACCCGCTCATAAAATTTGCTTTGAGATTACGGAAACCGCCGCCATCGCAGATCTCGTGCAGGCGACCCGGTTTATCCAAGAGCTTAAAGACATCGGATGTTTATTTGCGCTTGATGATTTTGGCAGCGGCTTCTCCTCGCTGGCCTACCTCAAACAGCTACCGGTAGATTTCCTCAAAATTGACGGATCGTTTGTGAGGGATATGGTGCACAACTCCATCGATTGCGCGATGGTGCGCTCAATTAATGATATTGGCCACGTAATGGGCAAACAGACCATCGCCGAATTTGTCGAAGACGGCGCCACGCTGGAACTGCTGCGCAGCGTTGGCGTCGACTTTGCTCAGGGTTACGAAATAAGCCGTCCGATGCCGCTCGAACAACTGGTTCTACTCGCCTGATCCGACAGCTTCACTGTCGCGAGGCGCCGGTTATCACTCGGCACGCGCTGCAGATAAGTCTTCGGGTCGGTCGATATCACGCAAAATCCCCGCGTCATCCATCTCAAGACAAGTCACCGAACTCGGATCTTGGTCGATTATCGAGCGAGCGCCTTTATCCCCTGTGAGGGCCAACAACTGCGCGCGATAATGTGCCCGGAACCCAACTGGATGCCCGTGGCGCCCCCTGTAACTCGGCACGACAATGTCCGCCCCAGCACGCAGGGCGTCGCTCAACGCGGCGATGGTCTCCTGGCGGATAAACGGCATGTCGGCGAGAGCGATTAGATAGTCGACATCTGTACCTGCGGCCCGGACACCGCAGCCCAGGCTGCTCGCCATTCCGCGTGCAGCCTGCGCACAGAAAACAGTCCGCAGGCCGACCTGTCGGAACAGTCGCTCGCTTTCGCCGTCTCGTTCCCCAACAACGACCAACACGTCGTCGACCGCGGCCGTCAGGCGCGTCGCCGCGACTACACCGACCGTGGCTCCATCGGGTAACAGCGCGGCAATTTTATTGCTGCCGAAGCGAGACGCGCGTCCGGCCGCTAACAAAATGCCACAAAGCCTGCGCTCAACAACCGACATTTATGGAGCCGTTCTGACTGTGCTAATCGTCACGCCATTTCGCGCAGCAGTAATATCGGTCATTACAGCAAGAGCGATTTCCTGCGGACGGCGGCTATTGAGGTCAATACCAATTGGGCCGTGTATACGTTCTACGTCTTGCTGAGCAACGTCAAAGTGCTCCAGGAGTCGGTTTGCGCGAGCCTGCGTCGTCCGCCGTGAACCGAGTGCACCGACATAGAATGCCGCACTGTTCAGCGCCTCAATAATCGCCATGTCGTCGACTTTCGGATCGTGTGTCAAAGCCACGATGGCGGTGCGCTCGGTGCAACCAAATGCTGCGATGAAATCGTCCGGGTACTCCGCCGCCATGGTGACCTCTGGCACGCCCCATGCATCTCGATAATCGGTTCTTGGGTCGGTTGCGACCACCGAATAGTCGAGTAGCAGCGCAAATCTACAGACCCACTGGGCGAGTTCCCCCGCCCCAACGACGAGCAACTGCCATGCCGGTTCGTAGACAACCCGCAGCTCGGCGTCGACCAATTGGGTTCGTGAATCGGGCGGCGCAATTAACCAGGTGGTTGTGTGGTGTTCGAGATTCAACTTTCTGATCACCGCGGAACCACCGCGCAACGCCAAAAGCAACCCGTCCAGATCAGCGATGTCATGAAGCGGTTCAAGCGTGAGTAGCAAGCGTCCGCCGCACGGTAGCGATCGATTCGTATCGGAGGAATACTCAATGGTTTCGAATGTCGACGGAAAGGCCGTCTTCACCCGATCGATTAACTCTTCCTCGATACATCCGCCGGATACCGAGCCGTGAAAGCGGCCGCTTTCGCTAAGGACCATCAGCGCACCGGCCGGCCGCGGTGACGATCCCCAGGTGTGGGCCACTGTTGCAACGACCACACGCTGGCCCTCTTGTTGCCACGCAAGTCCTTGCTCAAGAGCAGCCAATTCGCTGCGTTGGAATGAAACGGGCTCCATCGATGACCTCGGAGGTTTGTAATACTTGGTGCTGTCGGCACTATAGCCCACCACATCAGCACTCGAAATGTCCGATACTGTTCGCCGGCGCAGTAAGGCCCGATACTAGGTCCAGCTGCGGGGGAATGCTTTTTCGGCACGGCGTTAGAGTCATGAAGTGATGTCAGACACCATTACAGATACCGTCCCACGCAAACCCGCGCTTGCAGTGCGCGGACTGACGTGTTCGTTCGACGGTAACGCAATCCTGTCGGGCCTCGACTTCGAGGTTGAGGAAGGCGAGATCTTCGTCATCATGGGATCGAGCGGCGCCGGAAAAACCACCCTCCTGCGACATCTGCTTGGCCTGAGCCGACCGCAGCTCGGCGAAATCGACTTACTTGGAGAGAAACTGCATCCAGCATCCCGTGAACGGGTATATCAGCTGCGCAGGCAACTGGGCGTCGCATTCCAGCACGGTGCCCTAATTAACTCCATGAGCGTGATAGACAATATCGAACTACCACTGCGTCAGCACACATCGCTCGACCGCTCTACCATCCGGATTATGAGCCGCATGAAACTCGAACTAATGAACCTGGCGGGATTTGAGGACTATATGCCGGCTCAGCTATCCGGCGGCATGCTCAAACGGGCCGGCCTAGCGCGTGCGGTCATCATGGACCCACGCATTCTGTTTTTCGACGAACCGTCAGCTGGCCTGGACCCTGCCACTGCGGCCGAACTCGACACATTGATTCTGCGCCTGCGCGAGGTTCACAACATGACCATCGTGGTTGTCACCCATGCGCTCGAAAGCGCCGTGAAAATCGCTGACCGGATTATGATCATCGGTGCCGGTGGCATCCGTGCCATTGGCACGCTCGGTGAGGTCCAGAGTGAACCGGACGAATACATTCAATCTTTATTGCAACGCAGAACACTGCGCAGAGAAGATGACGGCGACGCCTACATCGATCGCCTGACCGCCAACATCGATGATTAAACGTATCGGCCTCTCCTGGTCTGCCCAGGTGCTCGAACCACTGGCCGCACTAGGTAGATTCGGTATCTTTCTGGCGCAGCTAAGCGGTCATCTCATGCGCCCCTGGCGCCAGTTCCGCAACACCCTGGGACAACTGCACTTTATCGGTACGCGCTCAATCACGGTGATCGCAGTAGCCGGCGGTTTCGTTGGTATGGTGGTCGCACTGCAGTTCTACGACACCCTGGTTCGTTTTGGTGCTGTCGGGCTGCTCGGCGCGGCAGTGGGACTGAGTCTCGTGCGTGAATTAGCGCCGGTGTTGACGGCTCTTATCGTGATCGGACGAGTCGGCTCGGCCATGTGTGCGGAAATCGCGATTATGCGCAACGACAATCAAATTGACGCGCTCGAATGTATGGCTATCGACCCCTACGGTTACCTGGTCGCGCCACGTTTTATCGCGACCATTATTGCTGTGCCATTACTTACTGCCATATTTAATGTCGTTGGCATTGCCGGTGGCTGGTTTGTCGGGGTTGTCCTGTTCGACATTGGAGAAGGCGCGTACTTCGCTAGCATGGCCGACAGCCTCGTGTGGCGAGATGTTCTCATGGACGTGGTTAAATCGCTCAGCTTTGCGTTGATAATTGTGTGGATTTGTACTGCAAAGGGTTACCTGCTGCATCTTGCCAGCCATCGAACATTTGGCGCCGAAGGGGTTAGCCGTACAACCACAGATGCCGTAGTCGCGTCATCTATCACCGTGTTGTTTGCTGACTATGTAATCAGCGCACTGATGTTGTAGTCACGTCGCAAGGGAGGATAAATGGGCAACTTCAAGCTCGAGCTTAGCGTTGGATTTTTTATGCTTATCGGCTTGTCCGCGCTCGCCTATATTGCGATTCGGCTTGGCGATTTCGAAATTTTGGAGACCGAGCGGTACCACCTCGATGCCCGATTCGTATCGTCGTCCGGACTGAAACCTGGTGCGTTTGTGGAAATTGGGGGTGTCAGAATTGGCAAGGTCAGCGACATAGAGCTGGACCGCGAAAGTTACGAATCTGTCGTACATCTGGAGCTTGAGGACGATGTCGCACTGCAGGATGATGCGATTGCGTCGATTCGCACTGAGGGCATCATCGGAGATAAATTCGTAAAAATCACACCGGGCGGGTCGGAAATTATGCTCCCGACAGGCGCTGAGATTTTGGAAACCGAATCATCGATAAGTCTCGAAGAACTAATCAGCAAATATATCTTCGAGAGCGATGATTGACCGCACACGCAATCGGCAAGATGCGGATTGAAGGTCGTAGTAACCCCAACGGCATTGGCGCGAACACGTCGGAGCGTTGGGGCCGCGCGGGACATCACTAGTCGGGCGAACGCATTCATGCGACCCCGCCTGAGAGCACCAGCCAGCGACCCTGGCATCTAGGAAACATCGCCATGAACAAAACGCTTATCGCACGTTTCACCACTATCGGTCTGCTAGCGACGCAGCTGCTTTTTCTGCCTGTTTGCGCTGCGCCGGAAACCCCGGCACCCGCCGACCAGAGCCCGCTCGAAGTGGTGACAATAACGGTAGATGGTGTGCTCAAAGTGCTCCGCAATGAGGCGACCAGCGAGACAGCTCGCAAGCGTCAGGTACGCGCGGTGATTTCCGAACATTTCGATTTCGCCGCCATGGCAAACCGGGTGCTCGCAACCAACTGGCGAAAAGCAGACAAGCGTCAACGCACGCGTTTCATCAGCCTGTTCCGAGAACTTTTATCGAACACCTATTGGCGCAAAATTTCGGGCTACACGAACGAAGAAGTGGAGTACAAAGGTGAGCGACTACGATCAGCTTCGCTGGCAACGGTCAGTACCGTCATCAAAACGGACTCGGTCGAAATTCCGGTTGACTACAAGCTCTATCTGCGCGGCAAACGCTGGATGGCGTACGACGTGGTCATCGAACAGGTCAGCCTGGTGCGAAACTACCGCGGCAGTTTCCAAGATATCGTTCACGATAGCGGGATCGATGGTTTGATCAGCCAAATGGAAATTAAAGTTGCTGAATCTTCGGTTGAAGAGTAACGCCGCAGCTCATGTTCCTACTGGAATTCAGATGTGGACCTCTCCGGTGGCAGGCCGCCGTTCTTTTCTTTGTAGCTTGAAATTCGATTTTCGAGATCGAATAAGAGCCCGTCCATACCTTCTGCCTTGATAATGGCATTGAAGGTATTCCGGTAATTATTTACCAGACTCACGCCCTCGATGATCACGTCATAAGCGAACCATTCCCCATCGTTATTTTTCAACCGGTAGGTTACCGGGATCCGGGTAACTCCAGTGACGATTTCCGTATCGACGATAGCTCGATCTTTCCTCACTTGCTCGTTGATATAGACGACGGATTGATTGGTATAGGACTCGATCTTGTTGCGGTAGGTATCTTCAAGATACTGCGAGAAGAATTCCACGAACTGGCGCTTTTCCTCGACTGTCGCAGTGCGCCAATTCGTGGCCAGGACGCTTTGGGACATGCTTCTGAAATCGAATCGCTGATCAATTACATGGCCGATTTCCGCCCAGCGCTGTTCGCGCCCGAAATCCTCGTTTTTTAGAATCTTAAACACCTGATTGACCGCATCTGCGACCGTTTCGGTCGGTGTCCGCGCAGCCCAGGCAACACTCACAAGTGAAGTCAGTAGGCACAGAACAACCACTTGATGTCCAAATCGACGCAGGCTGGCATTAGGCATAAGGTGAAATCCGTTTATTGGCCATCGGGTGCCGTATCGACGGCGATTGCGACAGAGAGCAATTCATCTCCAATTTCGAATCGCTCGGTGTGTCCCCCGCTTGGCGACGTCGCGGCGGCAAGACTACTTGCCAGTGTTTCCCTCTGGATTAGCGACACGTTATCAAAAATTGCGCGTGTCAGCCCGTCGCTCGCTTCGAATTGAATTGCAATCCGAGCGGTCAACTCCAGATCGGCCGTTTTTCGTAGTGATTGGATTCGGTTGATCACTTCGCGCGCATAGCCTTGTGAACGCAACTCATCGTCGATGTGGGTATCCAGTGCGACCGTCACCCCACCTTCCTGAGCGACACTCCAATCGACAATCTCTTCGTTGACAATTTCGACGTCCGCAGCACCAATTTCAATATTATCGCCGTCAACTTCGAGCATCAGGAGATCATTGGCCAGCAGTGCCGCGATGCTCGACTCGTCGAGAGTGGCAATAGCAGCGGCAGCCGATTTCATTTTCTTACCGAGACGACGCCCCAACCGTTTGAAATCGGCCTTGGCCGATCGTTTAACGATGCCGCTGGAATCCGCCACGTATTCTATTTTCCGCACGTTAATTTCTTCGAGAATAATGGCCTCGACCAGCTCCACACTGCGCTGGTCGAGCGCTGCGCCGGTGACAAGCATCATGCGCGCGAGTGGTTGGCGTACGTTGATGTTGCTGCGGTTTCGTAATAACAGAACCAATTGCACAATCTGGCGGGCAAGCGCCATACGTTGTTCAAGTTCAACATCGACGACCGCTTCGTCCCGCGACGGAAATGACGCATGGTGGACTGATGCCTCAGCAGCGTGCCCCGTTACTTCATTCAAGCGCCGATAAAGCCACTCGCCAAAGAACGGCGCAATCGGACTCATCATCAAAGCTATTGCGAACAGGCAGTCGTGGGTCGTTTGGTACGCACACAGCTTACTGTGTTCAGTAACAGCCACTGTTGTTTCGCTGGCCTTTTTCGCAGCCCAGAAGCGCGGACGGGAGCGCCGCACGTACCAATTGGATAATTCGTCTACGAATTGCTCGATCGCCCGCGCAGCTCTGGTGCAGTCATAACTCGCGAACGCTTCGTCCACGGCCGCGACACTCGAATGCATGCGGCTGAGAATCCAGCGATCGAGTTCGCTGCGTGCGGCGGGTTCAATCGGCGCTTCCGAGTAGCTAAACCCGTCAATGTTGGCGTAGCTCGCCATAAAACGATAGACATTCTCAATCGTGCCGAAGAATTTACCGCGCGTTTCCGTTAAGCCGCGTCGCGAGAACTTCATGCTGTCCCAGGGTGGTGAATTGCTCATCAAGTACCACCGCACGACGTCGGCGCCAAATTCTTCCACAACCTCGAAAGGATCGACCGTGTTGCCCTTGGACTTGGACATCTTTTCGCCCTTCTCGTCGAGCACCAACCCGTTCACTACGACATTTCGATAAGCGACACTGTCCATCGCGAGAATGGCAATTGCATGCAGGGTGTAGAACCACCCACGCGTCTGGTCGATACCTTCGCAAATGAAGTCGGCCGGGAAATTTCGCTCGAACGCCTCGGTGTTTTCAAATGGGTAATGCCATTGCGCAAATGGCATCGCACCCGAATCGAACCACACATCCAATACGTCTGGCACTCGGCGCATCACGCCACCGTCCGGGGCGGGCCAAGTAAATTCATCGACAAAGGGGCGATGTAAATCAATGTCACTATCCGCAGGCAGCGCACCGGTACATTTTTCGCGCAATTCCGCAATCGAGCCGATGATCTCAAAATACTCAGAGCCGGGTTTATCGGATGCCCAAATCGGTAGTGGTGTGCCCCAATAGCGCTTCCGGCTGAGCGCCCAATCGACGTTATTCTCCAGCCAGTTTCCGAAACGTCCGTCGCGGATTGCGGACGGATGCCAGTTGATGGTCTTGTTTAAATCAACGAGTTTGTCTTTTACCGCCGTGGTGCGAATAAACCAGCTGTCGACCGGGTAACTCATGAGGGGAGTGCCCTTGCGCCAGTCGTGCGGATAGTTGTGGACATAGTCGAGGCGCTTGAATAACAAGCCGCGGTCTTTTAAGTCGCGAATGATCGGCTTGTCTGCGTCTTTGAACCAGGCACCCGCGACCAACGGCGCCGTGTCATCGAAATGACCGTCTGGCTTCAGCGGATTGACCAACGGGAGGTTTTCAGCAATGCCGACTTCGTGATCCTCCGCGCCGAAAGCGGGCGCAATGTGGACCAGCCCTGTACCGTCGTCGACAGTCACGTAGGGCGCTTTACAAATTCGCCAGCTGGCATCGCCGTAATCCGCCCCTGCAACACGAAACAACGGCTCGTAACGTCGCCCGAGCAAATCGCGCCCGCGATGGCGCTCTACGATGGTGTAATCGTCGCCCAATACATCGAGGCGGGCAGCGGCGAGCACGAGCTTCTCGCCAGCGGTCTCGACAGTCACATACTCAATGTCCTCACCCACGACCAGAGCGACGTTTGAAATTAGCGTCCAGGGAGTAGTCGTCCAGGCCAGAAAGCTCAATTGCGGGTCATCGAGCGAGCGGAAACGCACATAAACGCTCGGGTCGCTCACCTCTCGATAGCCCAACGACACTTCGTGAGACGACAGGACCGTGCCGGTACCGGGGCTATACCATTGAATTTTGTGCCCCTTGTAGAGCAAGCCACGCTCGTGAATGCGCTTGATCAGCCACCAGACTGTCTCGATATAAGACGTCTCAAACGTCACGTAGGGATGCTCTAAATCAACCCAGTATCCGATCCGGCGGGTCAGTTCATCCCAGTCTTTCTTATAGCGTGAAACGCTGGCTTTGCACGCGGCATTGAACGGCCCAACGCCAAATTCTTCGACCTGTTCACGACCATCAAGGCCGAGTTCTTTTTCGACCTCGATCTCGACCGGGAGACCGTGGGTATCCCAACCGCCTTTGCGTTCGACGCGAAAACCTTTGAGCGTTTTATAGCGGCAGAATACGTCCTTGATTGTGCGCCCGAGGATGTGATGGATTCCCGGTCGCCCGTTCGCCGTCGGCGGTCCTTCGTAGAACGTAAAAGGAGGCGCGCCGTTGCGCAGTTCGATGCTTTGCACAAACGTATCTTCCTGCTGCCAGGCGTCGAGGATTTCAGTTTCGAGGGTGGGCAGGTGTAACTGCTTGATTTCTTGGAATTCTTTAGCCATCAGGCGAGTCGGGATCCATCGGTAGAACGGGGCGCACGAAGCGACGCGATTATAGCTGAACGAGGTCCGGAAAGCGGCTATCGCTGAAGACCCGTCTCTGACTCCAGTTCACAAATTTTGGGCAGTTAACTGTGCTATCGTTTTGGCTAAGAAACGCCCTCGGGCAGTTCCAGCATCAGGACAAAGGGGGGTAGTGGTGAAGTCAGATCAGGTTCTTGAATTTCTCCAGTTCGTAGAAGGGCAGAAAAACCAGACTGTCCGGCAGTTGCTGGATAAGGTCTTGAGCAAAAGTCGCCTGATGACGGGAGCCGAGGCTGGCACGATTTTTATCACGCGTGGTCGCGGCAAGAAACGCTGGTTGGAGCCGGCCTGCCTGCAGAATGACGCCGTGAAGGTAAAACCAGCGGACTTTATCGTGCCGATTGGCCCCGGCAGCATCGCCGGCTTCGTCGCACATCGCGGCCGCACAGTGGTGATCGACGATGTCTACGCTATCCCCAAGCGTAGCCCCTACTCTTTTGATGCCAAGTTTGAGCGCGGTAATTACAAAACCCAGTCGATGTTCTGCTTCCCGCTGAAAAACTTCCAAAACGAAGTTATTGGGGTCGTTCAGCTCATCAACTGCCGCCGCGGTCGGCGCAAAACGCCTGTGCCATTTGCTGCCGACGTGGACACACTTGTGGCACCCATCGCGCGTGTCGTCGGCCACTCCATCGAGCGCGCCGAAATGCTCGATCAGATCAAGCAGAAGAACAAAACCCTGAGTAGTCGCAATCGACAACTGGGTGAACAACGCAAACAAATAGGAGTTTTGCAGGAGCAGACCGAAGAAGCGTTCCAAGTATCAGTGACGTTGCTCGCTCGCGCCGCCGAAATTCACGATGAAGAAACCGGAAATCACATCATCCGGGTCAACGAATACAGCTACGCAGTCGCGAAAATTCTGGGACTCGACGATCATTGGTGCAACGAATTGCGCTACAGCGCGCAGCTCCACGACGTCGGGAAAATGAGTGTTGACGCAGCCGTGCTCAAGAAGAAAGGTGGTCTGGACGACGCCGAACGCGAAGAAATGAACCGTCACACGGTCTACGGATATCAGATCCTGACCGCCTCACCGCGACTCAGTCTCGGTGCTGAAATCGCGCTTTATCACCACGAGAAATGGGACGGTACGGGCTACCCGGACAGGGTTGCGGGAGATGCCATCCCGATTTCGGCGAGAATAGTCCAGATTGCCGATATTTATGATGCACTGCGCTCCGAACGGCCCTACAAACCGGGGTTCAGTCACGCTAAGACGGTCAAGATTATGACCAAAGGCGATGACCGTATCGAGCCGAAAGCGCACTTCGATCCAAAGCTGGTCGACTTGTTTACCGATCGCCACAAAGAGTTTGAAAAAATCTGGAACAAGCTGACCGACTGAGTTCCCTCGCCCGTCCGAGAAGTGTTAGCCGTGGCGGATGCCCACTGCGCCTACCACGCCGGCGAACCGGCGTAGTCCTGATTGTCCTCAACCATAGCCTCCAATGCGAATTGCCGCACGCGCTGAACCATCGCATGCAAGCCATTGCTCCGTGTCGGCGAAAGATGTTCAGCCAATTGCAAATCCTTGATGAACGCAGGCGGCGTCGCGAGAATGTCCGCGGGTCGCCGATCTGAATAAACGGTGAGCAGAATCGCAATCAACCCGGCCACGATTGTTGAATCGCTGGTCGCCGCGTAGTGGAGCTTCTCACCGCGCCGCTCGGTCACGATCCAGACCTGAGATTGGCAGCCATGCAGTCGGTTGTCGTCAGTTTTCAGAGCCTCGGGAAACGCCTCGGCCTGACGACCCAGATCGATGATGTACTGATAACGATCCGTCCAGTCGTCGAAGAATCCAAACGTGTCGACCATGTCCTTTTGGGCGGCAAGAATTTCCTCAGATGCGGAGAATTTGTCGCTGCTGTCGGGGTTGCTCATTCTGCTCGCCACTCGGTGCCGTTCGGTCCATCCTGAATCTGGATACCCATTGCGGCCAGGCGATCACGAATTTGGTCCGCCGCTCCCCAGTCGCGCACCTCGCGCGCCTGTTCGCGCTGAGCAACGAGAGCCGCAACAGCCTGAGTATCAATTTCTGCCGATCGACCGCGCATAAACCACAGCGCTGCCTCCTGCTGACCGATACCGAGTTCAAGTCCTCCGCCCAACAATGCTGACTTCAATTGCTTGCGCTCCTGTGCATCGGTCGCCCGATTTGCCGCGGAGACCAACTCCATCATGATTGAAATCGCCAGCGGCGTATTTAAGTCGTCGTCCATTGCCGCACGAAAGGCCGGCGTAACACAAATGTCTTTAGCGTCCAGCACGACGTCCGACAGACGCTCAAGTGCGCCATAAATCCGATCGAGCTGATTCTTCGCCTGCACGACTAGCGCCTCACTCCAGTTGAGTGGCTCTCGGTATTTAGTGCGGATCAGGGCGAGGCGAATCGCTTCCCCGGGGAAAGTTTCGAGCAACTCGCGGACCAACAGGACATTACCGATGGACTTCGACATTTTTTCGCTGTCGAGTTCAACAAACCCGTTGTGTACCCAATAGCGCGCGAGCGGCGCATCGTCGTGTACGCAGCGTGACTGAGCGAGTTCGTTTTCATGATGCGGGAACTTCAAATCATTACCACCACCATGGATATCGATGCTGGTACCCAAATGCTGCTCGATCATGGCAGAACATTCCATGTGCCAGCCTGGTCGCCCACGCCCCCACGGACTGTCCCAGCCGGGCAATTCGGCGGACGACGGTTTCCACAAGACAAAGTCGGCAGGATCACGCTTGTACGGCGCGACTTCGACTCGTGCGCCGGCGATCATTTCGTCGCGAGCACGGCCGGAAAGCTCACCATAAGCCGCGAAAGCCGGAACGTGGAAAAGCACATGCCCCTCGGCAGCGTAAGCGTTTTGCCGTTCGATCAAGCGCTCGATCATCGCGATCATGCGCTCGATGTGATCGGTTGCGCGCGGCTCGATGGTCGGCGGCAGCACGCCCAACGCAGTCACATCGTCGTGATAGACCTGCGTGTAGCGATCGGTAATCTCAGATATCGGCACGCCAGATTGCAGCGCAGCGGCATTAATTTTGTCGTCGACGTCAGTGATATTACGTGCGTAAACCACGTTGTCGTAGTGCGTACGAAGAACACGGAACAGCAGATCGTAGACCACCGCCGCGCGCGCGTTGCCGATGTGGGGCGGGTTATACACAGTCGGTCCGCACGCGTACATGGTGACCCGAGCCGAGTCAGCGGGCCGGAATTCTTCCTTGCGTCTTGTCAGTGAGTTATACAGCTGCAACGGCACGGCGAGATCCAGAATTTGTCGATTGCGAGGGGCGCAGAGTATACAAAACGCGCCGTAAAAGATCCGCCGCGTCGGCGAGACTTGGCAGATTCAAAATTCGTTTAGTTAGCGCCACAGCATGCGCGCAAGCGTGCCGTCGCGATCGACGAATTGATGCTTAAGCGCCGCTGCCGCGTGAGCAACGACAAGAACACCCACTGTATAGGCGAGGTAAAAGTGCGCTTCGATTGCTAAGTCCCGAAGCGTGCCGCTGACCTCGAATAGGGGCGCGATCTCAAACCAGCCAAAAAAACTGACCGATTTTCCGGCCGAGGTAGAAATGATGTAGCCGCTGAACGGAATCAGGATGACCAGCAGCAACAACGCATGATGCATCGCGCGCGCGGCGATACGCTGCCAGGGTTTTAGGGTACCGACAAATGCCGGTGAGGCCGATATCAGTCGCCAGAGTAACGTGGTGACGCCAAGTAGAAAGACCAGCACACCGAAAGCTTTGTGGAAGGCCAGGGATGCGTTGTACCAGCGGTCGAAGTAAGTCAGGTCGACCATATACCAGCCGAGCCAAATGAGCCCGACCATGGCAGTGGCAGTCAGCCAATGCAGCAACTTACTGATCAGGCCGAAAGAGTCAGGGTCGTTCGCGAAACGCATCGTCACTCTCTCCTGCTCCGGTCGCGAAGCGGCACTGATGCGCGCGCTCACCACCGTTCGGCCTGATCATAGGTGTCATCTAGTAGCGGTAGTGCTCCGGCTTGTACGGCCCGGTACGAGGCACACCAAGATACTTGGCCTGTTTCGGGCTAAGCACGTCAAGTTCGACCCCGAGTTTGCCAAGATGCAGGCGCGCGACTTTTTCATCCAGCAGCTTAGGCAGGATGTAAACGCCCAAGGGATATTCCTCAGGGTGATTAAACATCTCTATCTGCGCGATGGTCTGATTGGTAAAGCTGTTCGACATCACGAAACTCGGATGTCCAGTTGCACAGCCGAGATTCACCAGACGGCCTTCAGCCAGAAGAATGATGCTGCGGCCTTTTTTGGTGGTGATTTTGTGCACTTGGGGCTTAATTTCCAGCCACTCGTATTTGCGCATCCGCTCAACCTGAATTTCGCTGTCGAAGTGTCCGATGTTGCACACAATCGAGAGATCCTTCATGCGTTTCATGTGCGCCTCAGTGATGATGTCGCAACAGCCGGTGGTGGTGACAAAGATATCTCCCTCCACGCATGCCTGGTCCATACTCATCACCTCATAGCCTTCCATCGCTGCCTGCAGCGCACAAATCGGGTCGATCTCGGTGATGATTACGCGTGCGCCTTGCCCGCGCAGCGATTGCGCAGATCCTTTTCCAACATCTCCGTAACCAGCGACCACAGCCACCTTGCCGGAGATCATGACGTCGGTCGCACGATTGATGGCATCGACAAGCGAATGGCGGCAGCCATAAAGATTGTCAAATTTGGATTTGGTGACAGAATCGTTGACGTTCATGGCCGGAAACAGCAGCTCACCACGCTCTAACATCTGGTAAAGACGATGCACACCCGTGGTGGTTTCTTCAGTGACCCCACGAATGTCACCAGCGATGCGGTGAAAACGCTGCGGATCGCGCTTTAAAGAACGCTTGAGTTGTGCATAAAGAGCGACTTCTTCTTCGCTCCCCGGTTTGGCATCGAGAATCTTCGGATTTTCTTCAGCCTGATAGCCGAGAATTACGAACAACGTCGCGTCGCCGCCATCATCGAGGATCATGTTGGGACCAAGGCCCTTGCCCCAGTCCAGGATGCGGTCGGTGTACTCCCAGTAGTCGATAATCGATTCGCCTTTCACCGCAAATACCGGGGTGCCGGTTTTTGCGATTGCGGCAGCAGCGTGATCCTGAGTCGAAAAAATATTGCAGCTCGCCCATCGAACTTCGGCGCCAAGATCCTGCAGGGTCTCAATCAGGACTGCAGTTTGGATGGTCATGTGCAGCGAACCGGTGATGCGTGCCCCGGCAAGCGGTTTGGATTTTCCAAACTCTTCTCGCATCGCCATCAGGCCCGGCATTTCCTGCTCAGCAAGATCGATTTCCTTACGTCCGAAATCGGCCAGACTGAGATCGGCGACGATGCTTTCGCTAGCGCTCTTTGCATTGCGCGATTTGCGCTTCGTGGTGGTTTTTGACGGCATGAGCAGTCCTTGTTAGGTGGTTTTCGTAAATTTATGGTCGCGAATTCTGACGGCCTCGCCGCCCGCTGCCTCAGGCCAGAGCTGACTTGAGCGCTGCGGACAGGTCGGTCTTCTCCCACGAGAAACCGCCGTCAGCCTGTGGCTGACGACCGAAATGGCCGTACGCGGCTGTGCGTTCGTAAATCGGACGACTCAATTGCAGGTGCTCGCGAATGCCGCGCGGGCTGAGGTCCATGACCTCCATGAGTGCGTTCTCGAGTTTCGCCTCTTCCACCTGCCCGGTGCCGTGCAGATCGACATATAACGATAGCGGCTTCGCAACCCCGATAGCGTAGGACAATTGGAGTGTGCAACGCTCCGCGAGTTCAGCTGCAACGACATTCTTAGCGAGATAACGTGCGGCGTAGGCCGCCGAGCGATCAACTTTGCTCGGGTCCTTGCCGGAAAATGCGCCGCCGCCGTGGGGCGCCGCACCGCCGTAAGTGTCGACGATTATCTTGCGTCCCGTTAAGCCCGCATCACCGTCTGGTCCGCCGATGACGAAACGGCCCGTCGGATTGACGTAGAACTCGTCCTCCGGACACATCCAACCGTCGGGGAGAGCAGCGATGACGAAGGGCCGGACGATTTCGCGAACTTGCTCCTGCGAGAGATTCTCGGCATGTTGGGTCGACACCACGACTGACGTCGCACCGACCGGTTTACCGTTTTCATAACGCAGGGTCAGTTGGCTTTTCGCATCCGGGCCCAGACCCGATTTCGGATCGGCGTGGCGAGCACCCGCCAGATCTTGCAGGATGCGATGTGAATAATGGATTGGAGCGGGCATCAGCACGTCGGTTTCGCGACACGCGTAGCCAAACATGATGCCCTGATCGCCGGCTCCTTCGTCTTTGTTATCACCACTGTCGACGCCCTGTGCGATGTCGACCGATTGCTGATGGACGTGGCAACTGACCTCGGCGTTCGCCCAATGGAATCCATCTTGTTCGTAGCCGATGGATTTCACCGCGTCGCGCGCCAGCGACTCGATGGTTTCGGAAGTAATGGTTTCAGGGCCACGAACTTCGCCGGCGATGACGATGCGGTTGGTTGTTGTCAGTGTCTCGACAGCGACCCGAGAATTCGCGTCGGCACCGAGGTAGGCGTCGACAACCGCATCAGAAATGCGGTCGCATACTTTGTCGGGATGCCCTTCAGAGACAGATTCACTAGTAAACAGATAGCTTGAACGCACGCAGATCCTCCTCAACGATGACATCGTGACGCACAAGCCGGCCGCGTATTCGGCCGCACTGCGCGCGAAAGCGCCGCATTATGCCGCAATCAGTCAGCTTTGACTAAACTCTGAGTCACCTATTCGAGCTATGGAACGAGCTCGGTGTCATCTTGCACACGTCTGCACTACGCGTCGGGCGTACTAAGCGCCGGATGCCACGTCGAGGATTAGCTTGCCCATGTGAGCACTTGATTCCATGACTCGATGAGCTTCCGCTGCCTCAGCAAGGGGGAACACCTTATGAATATGTGTGCTCAGCTCACCGCGCGCGAGCATCGGCCAGATATCGGCTTCCACCGCAGCAGCTATGGCCGACTTCCGCGCAACCGGTTGTGGGCGCAGGGTCGACCCAGTGAGGGTTAGCCGCTTGGGCAGCACATGCGCGAAATTGACTTCAGCTGCTGAGCCTTGCAAAAACGCGATCATGACATAGCGTCCGTCCGGCGCGAGCAGGCGGATATTCTTCATCACATACGGCCCGGCAACCATATCGAGAACGACATCGACACCACGCTTGTCGGTCAGCTCGCGCACGCGTTCTTCGAAATCGTCAGAGCGATAGTTAATCGCGTGATCAGCACCAAGCTTAAGGCAATAAGCGCACTTTTCCTCACTGCCGGCGGTCGTGATGACCTGTGCGCCGAGTGCGTGGGCGATCTGTATGGCGCTGGAGCCTATGCCGCTACTGCCACCATGAATCAGGACGCTTTCCGTAGCCGCGAGGCGTCCGCGTTCAAGCATGTTGTGATGTACGGTGAAACACGTTTCCGCGAGGCCTGCCGCCTCGTGCGCACTCAGACTGGCGGGCCACGGCAGGCAATGTCCACTATTGGCTGCGCAGTATTCTGCGTAGCCACCGCCGTGCGTGAGCGCGACAACCTGGTCCCCCGATTGCCAGCGGTCAACCGCGCTTCCGACAGCAACAACTGTGCCTGCTACCTCGAGCCCCGGCAACGGGCTGGCGCCTGCGGGCAAGGGATACAAGCCGGCGCGCTGCAGGCAATCCGGGCGGTTAACGCCGGCAGCCTGCACTTTAATCAAGACCTCATCATCGGCAATGTCGGGCACGGCGGTTGAGGTGATTCTGAGCACCTCCGGGCCGCCAGATTCGGTGATTTCGACGGCGCGCATTGAAGGTGGCATTGAGCTCATGTGGTAGTCCCTGCAAAGTCATTTATAACGATTGATTATAGAGCGCCCGGCTAGCGCAAAAACACGATTGGCAGGATGTTCTGTGGTGCTAGAATTCGTGCCATGAAAATGACCCATCACAAACTCATCATTATTGGCTCCGGGCCAGCCGGTTACACCGCTGCCGTCTACGCTGCTCGGGCAGCACTCACGCCCACTCTGATCACGGGTATCGAGGTCGGTGGGCAAATGACCACGACAACTGATGTCGATAATTGGCCGGGAGATCACGAGGGTGTGCAAGGACCGGATCTCATGGAGCGCATGAAATTGCACGCCGAGCGCTTTGGCACGGAGATCGTTCACGACCACATTAACTCAGTTGAACTTGGCCAGCGGCCCTTCAAGTTACACGGCGACGGTGGCTCCTATACCTGCGACGCGCTCATTGTGGCGACTGGTGCGACTGCAAAATATCTCGGCCTTGATTCCGAAGAAGCGTTCAAAGGACGTGGCGTGTCGGCGTGCGCAACCTGTGATGGTTTCTTCTATAAGGACAAACCCGTGGCAGTGATCGGGGGCGGCAATACTGCCGTCGAAGAAGCACTGTATCTCTCGAACATAGCCTCTCACGTGACCGTCATCCATCGCCGCGACCGCTTCCGTTCAGAGAAAATCCTGAGCAATCGCCTGCTCGCGAAAACAGATGGCGGCAACGTATCAGTCGCCTGGAATCACGTACTCGATGAAGTTCTCGGCGATGCCGGCGGTGTCACTGGGGTGCGCATTCGCGATGTCGATTCAGCGCAAACCCGCGACCTCGACGTACATGGGACATTCATTGCTATCGGGCACAGCCCGAATACCGGCCTATTCGAAGGCCAGTTGGATATGGACGGCGGCTATATCAAGGTGGCGGGAAATGCCGCCGCGTATGCCACGCAGACCAATGTAGAAGGCGTATTCGCGGCCGGTGACGTTGCGGATGCCATCTATCGACAGGCGATCACCTCAGCCGGCTCTGGATGCATGGCTGCGCTCGATGCCGAGCGCTTTCTCGAAGCTCAGCAATAAGTTCAGAAGCGGGCACGCTCACAACGCGCGATTAAGCCCATCGCCGTTGAACAGACACAGCCACAGACGTGTAGCTGTCAGCTCCTGCGCGACGTCAGGTCGGCGTACGCCGTTTCCAATGCCGCATAGATGCAAGCCCTGAAGTCTGGCGCGTCGCTGTCCAGGTTCATTAGTAGATCCGCAAGAACCTCATTGTCCTCGGCGCCGTTCCAATTCTTGATGTAGGTCCCAGTCTTGTAGCCGTGATCCTGGCGAAACATATTCAGGACGTTTTTGGCCACGTAAGTGCGATACAACTCATCGAAATCGCTCTCACACAAGCGCATCAAACGACCCACTGAAGCAATTTCGAAGCGCTTGTCAGACAGGGCCGTTGTCGCGAGTTGTTCGACCTCCTGGTAAAAATCGCCGCCTTCGCCGGCAGCTTGCCACTGCGAGACGATGTTTCGTGCTATTTGTTCAGTCGCGAGTCCCGATTCGATCTCCATGCTCAATCCGAAATGCCAGATGTCGACGATTTCCAGGATGACCTGCGGCATGTCTGGCGACGACTCCTTCCACCATTTCCAGCCACCGTAGTGGTCCATAAGCTCCGCGCATTCGATCCATATAGCCCGGTACCAGGCACGTCCGCGCGCTTGCCAATCCGCGTCGACATGGCAGTTCATATCGTTCTGCATGGTGAGCATCACCGCGGCTTTCTCGATCATTCCGTCGTCAGCGTTCATTGGGTACCTCGTATTGGCGCGTCCTGTCTCGATTTGGGTCGAGCGGTTGCGAGTATAGCGATAGTCTTGAACAGCGTACTTGCTGCCCTGGAACATTTCTCCTAACCTCGCCTCTCGCGATTCGCGTGCCGTATCGGGCCCCTCATCTCAACCATGTCACCTTTGCTGGTCACCGCAGCCGTCGTATTGTTTGTGCTGGTCTTGCTGGTTCGTTCGCGCCGGCATCCGGATGTGGCAATCTGGGCCGGTGTGACACTGCTGCTCGTCGTCCCAGTACGCGGCGACAAGGAACAAGGCCACTCGGGTGTTCTGAGCATTACCGATGCGCTAGCTGGTCTCGCAAACGAAGGCGTAGTGACCATCGCAGCGCTGTTTATTGTGGCAGCCGGTGTGCGCGATAGTGGCGCCTTGCGCGTACTCACCCGGCCGCTCCTCGGCGCCACGCAGGACGAACGATCTGCACAACACCGCATCATCTGGCCCTCGGCGCTGCTAAGCATGTTGTTCAACAATACGCCGCTGGTGGCGCTTCTATTACCCGCCATTGACGACTGGGCGAAACGTTACGGCATTTCCGTCGGGCGCGTGCTGATGCCGCTGTCATTCGCGGCGATCCTGGGTGGTGCATGTACGCTAATCGGCACCAGCACGAACCTGATCATCAATGGGTGGTTGATCGAGTCCCTCGGTCATCCAGGCCTTGGCATATTCGGAATGACCCCAGTCATGCTACCGATAGCTGTAATCGGTATCTTTTTCGTCATTTACGCAGGCCCCATGCTATTGCCGGTTCGGACACCGGTGTTTGAACAGCTCGGCGATGCGCGCGAATACGTGGTTGAAATGGAAGTAGAGCCAGGCAGCGAATTAGTCGGCAAGCGCATTGACGAGGCGGGTTTGCGCGGTTTGCCTGGTCTGTTCCTGATCGAAATTGATCGCGACGGGCAGACTTTGCCGGCCGTCTCGGCAAATGTGGAGCTGGCCGCCGGCGATCATCTGGTGTTCGCTGGAATCGTTGATTCGGTCGTCGATCTACAGCGCTTTAGCGGACTCCGTCCGGCCACCGATGAGGTCTTTAAACTTGACGACCAGCGTGCCAATCGACGCCTTATCGAGGCAGTTGTCAGTGATTCGTGCCCCATCGTCGGTCGCACAATTCGGGCCGGACAGTTCCGCACACTCTACAACGCGGCGGTCATCGCGGTGGCTCGTAACGGCGAGCGCATTAGCGGCAAAATCGGTGACATTGAATTGCGCACTGGTGACGTTTTGTTGCTGGAAGCGCGTCCCAGCTTCGTCGATCAGCAGCGTAACCGCCGCGATTTTTTTCTCGTCAGCCAAATCGACAGCGCAGCGCCAATCGATTCTCGACGTGCACGGCTGGCACTAGTCATCATCGGGCTGTTTGTGATCGCCGTGACCAGCGGTGCTGTTTCGATGGTGGCAGGCAGTCTTCTGGCAGCGCTTGCAATGCTGGTTGGACGCTGCTGCACCCCGGACATCGCCAGACACTCAATCGATTGGCAAATCATACTGGTTATTTCGGGTGCGCTGGCATTGGGTAAAGCGATGCAGCTGAGCGGGCTCGCGGATATTCTCGGTACCCGAGTGATTGAAGCCGCCGGAACGAACCCGCATCTCTTACTGGCGGCCATATTTGGACTGAGCGCAGTGCTAGCCGGGGTCATCACCGCCAAAGCGAGCGCGGTGCTCATGCTGCCCGTCGCGCTCGCCGCCGCTCAACAGCTCGGAATCAGCGTTATGCCCCTGGCGATGGTGATTATGCTGGCATCATCGATGGCGGTCGCCACCCCGATTGGCTACCCGACGAACTTGATGGTTTATGGTCCCGGCGGCTATCACTTTGGCGACTACCTGCGCCTAGGTGCGCCGTTAACGCTGCTGATTGGCGTGCTCGGCGTGGTATTGATTCCAATCCACTGGCCGTTCGCCATCTAGCTTTGCCAACGACACCCATGTCACGGTAACCAACCCCAGTCCTGACGGCCAACTGCGGCCCGCTCACTCGGCGAAGAATTGCTCTACTTCATGGATGTCGATGCTCAGCGGCATGGGCGGCAGGGAGTTGATAAACGCCCGTCCATAACCGCGCCGCACGATGCGATTGTCGCCAATCACCAGCACACCACGGTCGGTCGTATCCCGAATCAGGCGTCCGGCGCCCTGTTTAAGCGCAGTAATCGCCTGGGGTAACTGCATCTCAACAAACGGATTGCCACCCTGTTCGGTCAGCGCCGCTGCGCGCGCTTTCGTGACCGGATCATCCGGTACTCCAAACGGTAGCTTATCGATAATCACGCAGCTCAACTGCTCACCCCGGACATCGATGCCTTCCCAGAATGATGCGGTACCCAGTAATACTGCGTTATCGGCACTCGCGAAACGGCGGAGCAAATCGCTGCGCGGTGCATCTCCCTGAATGAACAGCTGGAATTGGTTGTCTGTGCGCAGCATATCGGCCACCAGGCCGAGTGAGCGATAGCTGGTAAACAGAAAAAACGCCCGCCCACGGCTACTCTTCAGCACCGGCAAAACGGCGTCCACCAGTTCGCGCTCAAAGTTGGGATCGCGGGGTTGTGCGCGCAGCGGCGGCACATATAGCAGAGAATTACGCGCAAAATCGAACGGACTTGCCCACAAACGTTCGCGCGCCTCGCTAATCCCCAGGGCTGCCGTGAAATGCTCAAAACGCCCCTCAATTGCGAGAGTTGCTGAAGTCAGGATCCAGGCTGCCTGGGAACTTTCAATGCGTTGTGAGAATTCCTCCGCGACGCTAATCGGGGTGTCATAGAACGTGACGTTCTTGGCGCCGACGTCAATCCATTGCACATGCTCGTTCGCTGCGACATCGCTGAACAGTTGCCATTTCTGCACCAGCAATTGCGCCCGTTGATAACAGTTATCCAAATCTGCGCTGCGCTCTGCGGCGACCTCCAGTGCTGCCGAGGCGAGCACCAAATCACGCCCCAGGCCCTCGACTCGTGCGGCGATATCCCGATGGCCACGTAGGTCATTCCAATCAGGTCGCTTGCCAAATCTTCGTAACATTTCACCGAGACGTCCTTGTGCATCGACCATGGTGCGTAACAGCGCGACCAGATCGGGCATATCGGCCGCGTCGAGCGCGGCAGCATCGAGCGCGTCGCGTCCGAGGGAGGAAATCTGTTGCGCAGAGATGGACTGGCTGAAAAACATCGATGCGATGTCCGGCAGTTTGTGTGCCTCGTCGAGAACTACGACTTCTGCGTGCGGTAACAATTCGCCAAAACCACTATCGCGCAAGACCATATCGGCGAAAAGTAAATGGTGGTTGACCACCACGACATCGGCGCTGGCAGCACGACGTCGTGCTTTAACGACGAAACACCGCTCGTAAACCGGGCAGTCCTGACCGAGACAGTTCTCGACCGTCGATGTGACACTAAAGCGTAACTGTGGGTCGTCGTTCAGTAAGCTGACTTCTTCGAGGTCGCCACTGTCGCTGTCGCTCGCCCAACGCTGCAAGTGTCCCAGTAATGGTGCACGGCGATAATCAGTAGCCGGGTCGTTGGCGGTGCGATCAAGACGATGAAGGCACAAATAGTTTTGCCGCCCCTTAAGGAGCGCGATATCAGGCCGTAAGCCGAGAGCATCACGTACGAGTGGTAAATCGCGATGAAATAATTGGTCCTGAAGGGTCTTGGTCGCGGTCGACAAAATCGTCTTGCAGCCAGAACTCAACGCCGGCACCAGATAGGCAAGCGTTTTTCCGGTACCGGTTCCTGCTTCGCATACCAGGACGTCGCGCGCGGTGACAACGGACGCAATCGCGTCGGCCATCTCCTGTTGTTCGCGACGTACCTGAAAGCCATCAAGGGCCGCCGCGAACGGTCCCTCTCGCCCGAGTAGCTCGGCGGCTGAGACGGCCCGATTCTCGGCAGGATCGGTCGCCATCACACGAGGCCCTGTTTGCTACCGGCAGCGCGCACAGGGGAAAGCGCTGTGGGACTTAGCCTGGGCACTGGGCAGCCTTGATTAATAATCTATACATAATCTTACATATATTACTTAATTATTTGATTAATATAATTAATACTTGGTTTATTAAAGTAAAATAGAGGATCTGAATTTACTGACCAAACGCAGTTACATCGGCAATCGTCGCGGCCGATTCAAGCACGAGCTGGAGCCGCTCAATCCCTAAGGCGACGCCAGCTACCGGGGGTAGGCCTGTGCGCAGCGCAGCTAACCAGAATTCATCGCTCTGAACGGGAGCTATTCCGCGTGATTGTGCGAGGGTGTTTTCTGCCGCGAAGCATGCTGCTTGCTCGTCCGCGTTCGTGATTTCGTAATATCCGTTGGCAATTTCAATCCCATCGATAATGAGTTCGAAACGCTGCGCGGCCGGCGGATTTGCGTCATCCAAACGAGCGTACGCGCGTAATTCGAGCGGAAAGTCATAAACAAAAACCGCGCCCAGTTCGCTCAGCCTCGCAGACATCCGATGGGCGAACAAGGCGTCGAACAACATGCTGCGATCGTAGCCTGCGAGCGATTCTGGCGAGAGCGGCAAATGCCCCGCTAACACCATAAGTTCCTCTGTGCCCACGCCGTGCGGGTCGCACGCAAAACAACTTTGAAACAAATCGGCATAAGTGAGGCGAAGAATCCCATCGCTATACCCCGCACTCGCAATGAGCGCAGCGACGTCATCCATAAGCTGGTGGTGATTTTTCCCGAGCCGGTACCATTCGAGCAAGGTAAATTCCGTCAGGTGCAGGCGTCCGTATTCGTTACCTCGGAAGGCAGGACCAATCTCATAGACGTCACCACTGCCCGCAGCGAGCAGCCGCTTGAGCGCGGACTCCGGCGAGGTCCGCAGAAAACCCTGCACGCCGCCGCCGCTAACAACGAGGTTCTCGAGTGTCGGTTCGGCGCTCGCATAGGCACCCAGCACGGGGGTCGTGACTTCGAGCGCGTTGGTCATCAAAAAATGTTCGCGCACGCGAGCCAGCAGCTCGGCGCGGCGTCTGAGCGCGGCAGGTGACGCAGTGGGCTGCCAGTTGCTCATCGGGGTGGTCCGCTCCCCTGCGCTCGGTACAGCACGAGGCGGGGTCCTTGACGGGTCGGGTTCAGGTGCACCGCGGATAAGCCACATTCACGAATCGGAATACACCGCTCAGACCGTCTACGGCGCGGTTCAAGTGCAATCGTGAACGTCATCTGCAGGACCGGGATGACGAAAATATCAGTTACTCTTCCTTGGCGCGCGAAACGTACTCACCTGTGCGGGTGTCAATGCGCAGCAAATCCCCTTGTTCGATAAATAACGGAACTTTGACTACCGCACCGGTTTCCATGGTCGCCGGTTTCGTACCCCCGGAGGCCGTATCACCACGTACGCCAGGGTCGGTCGCTTCGATTTGGAGTACGACGAAATTCGGCACGACTACAGCGATCGGCAGGTCATTCCATAATGTGATTTCGCACATCTCCTGGCCTTTAATCCATTTTGCTGCATCGCCGGCCACTGCGAGTGGTATGGTGATCTGCTCGAAGGTTTGCGGATTCATGAAATGCCAGTCTTCGCCGTCGTTGTACAGATACTGAAACTCGACATCGACCACATCGGCGCCTTCGGCTGATTCACCTGACTTCATCGTTTTCTCGATCACGCGCCCAGTTTTGAGATTGCGCAATTTGATACGATTGAAGGCCTGTCCCTTACCCGGTTTGACGAACTCGTTTTCAATAATGCTGTAGGGATCGCCGTCGAAAAGCAGTTTGAGCCCGGACTTGAACTGGTTGGTGCTGAATGTCGCCATGAATGTCGCTTGATCCTGAGATTATTGCCTTGTCTATGATAACGCGAAGCCCCGATTTACAGGGATCGAATGACTGGCAAGTCCAGTTGCGCGACAGCATCAGAGATCCAGCCGAACTCCTTACACTGCTTGAATTACCGCCCGAGGGGTACAGTCCGGCGGCTGGGCGTGAGTTTCCGTTTCGGGTACCGCGCGCTTTCGCAGCCCGAATGCGGGTCGGCGATGCGCACGATCCGCTACTCAGACAAGTGCTCCCTGATCGCCTTGAGACGTTCGACGTGGCCGGATTCGGCGCCGATCCGGTCGGCGAGCTCAGCCTTACCGACGGGACGAACTTGCTGCAAAAATATGCCGGACGGGCGCTGCTGGTGATGACCGGCGCCTGCGCAATCAATTGCCGCTACTGTTTTCGACGTACGTTCCCGTACGCCGGCAATATCGGCGTACGGGCATTGGCCGGTGGTATCGACACAATCCGCGCAGATTCGAGCGTGAGCGAAGTCATTCTGAGTGGCGGCGACCCGTTGATACTTACCGACGAAGCACTCTCGAGGGTGTTTAGTGAGTTGGCCGGCATCGCTCATATACGCAGAGTCCGCATTCACTCGCGTTTGCCAATCGTGCTGCCGGCGCGTCTGAACAACGCGCTGCTCAGGGAGCTGACAACGCAGCGTTACCCAATCGTGTTGGTTGTCCACGCGAACCACCCGCGCGAGCTCGACGACGAAACTTTGGGCGCCCTTCGCCATTATCGCGATGCGGGCATGACGATACTCAATCAGGCGGTGTTATTGCGCGGCATCAACGACGATGCCGGGATTTTGGCCCAATTGTCGGAATCGTTGTTCGAAGCCGGAGTACTGCCCTACTATCTGCATCAACTTGACCGCGTCAGTGGGGCCGCACACTTCGAAGTGTCGCTCGACCGCACGCAGGCGTTGCAACGGGAGTTACAAGCGCGCCTGCCGGGGTACCTGGTGCCAAGGTTTGTTCGCGAAGTTGCCGGTGAGGCGTCGAAACAGCCGCTTTAAGGTGTGAATTCCTACGGTCTGTCCGCGTTGCTGCGCAGCCGCTCAATCCAGCCTTGCGCAAACCTGCGCTTTTAAAACGCAACGCGACACAAACCGACCAGGCTGGAACGCCCGAGCGCGATGCCGGCGTCAGTCGATAAGCGCGCCAAGGCGATAAATTGAGCCAATTAACCCGCGTTGAAATTAGGTGCTGGACCTTCCCTACCCTTTCTGGGTCATCCCCAAAACACGGGCGGGTAATCGAAAGCGCCGGCCTGTGTGACCGGGACTTCCTGGCCCGCATTGCTGGTGTCCCATCGCTCGGCATGTTCCATTCGACAACAAGACGTTTTGAAGAGAGTAAATGCCACGTCGCCTGCACGGGCGTGGTGATTGAACCTATCCTCGCAACCGTGCCCGGCAACGATCGACGCTAGGGCCCTGGTTCGAGGCGTTCGACGCGCTGAAATCCGCGCGGCAGCTTGAGCCCGCGCCGGGCTCGGTCGCCGACATAGTGCTCCTGATCAGATTCTTTCAAAGTGAGGTGACGATTGCCCGCGTACGCCCGTAAATCGTCGTTCGGACCGAGCACTGTAATCGCTCGCATGTAATCTTCGCGCGCTTTCAACTTGGGAGACGGGATCTGCAGTATTTTCTGCCCCTTACCGCGACCAAGGATCGGCAGTTCTCCGACCGGAAATAGCAGCAGGTGCCCAGTGGCGGATGCGCAAGCAACCCAGTCTTCGTCAGGATTATTGACTGCCACCGGCGGCAACATCCGCGCCCCTGCAGGAATCGACAACGCTAGTTTTCCGGCGCGGTTCTTGGTTATCAGAGCCGATACCTCGGCGATGAATCCGTAGCCGAAGTCGCAAGCAAGCAAGACGTAGGGCGTGCTGCCGGCCATGACCATGCCGGTGAACGTTGCGCCATCCGGCGGTGACAGACGACCGGCAAGCGGTTCTCCGAGGCCGCGCGCCGACGGTAAGCTGTGGGCAGGGACAGTATAAGCACGCCCGGCTGAGTCGAAAAACACGACACTTTGATTACTTTTTCCAAGCACATCAGCCTGATAATCATCGCCGCTGCGAAAACTCAACTCGCGCGCCTCAACCTCGTGCCCCTTGGCCGCTCGCACCCAGCCTTTGGCGGACAACACCACGGTCACAGCCTCGGCCGGCAACAGTTCTGTTTCTGATAATGCCTGGGCGGCCTCGCGCTCGACCAGTACACAGCGACGCTCGTCGCCGAAAGTTTCCATGTCCCTGCGTATCTCGTCGCGAATGAGTGTACGCAGGCGCCGTTTCGATGAGAGCGTTAATTCAAGTTGCTTGCGCTCCTTATCGAGCTCGGCCTGTTCGCCGCGGATCCGTTCTTCTTCAAGTCGCGCGAGATGGCGCAAACGCAAATCGAGGATCGCGTCAGCCTGAATCTCACTGATGCCAAACCTTGCAACCAGTGCCGCTTTGGGTTTGTCCTCGGTTCGTATGATGTGGATGACTTCATCGATGTTGAGAAACGCGACCAAGTAGCCCTCAAGCACGTGCAGGCGCTGCACAATCTTGTCGAGGCGGAACTGCAACCGGCGGCGAACGGTATCGGTCCGAAATTCAAGCCATTCACGCAGCAAAGAGCGTAAATCCTTGACCGCCGGCAAGCCGTCGACACCAATGACGTTGAGGTTGATTCGGTAATTGCGTTCCAAATCAGTGGTCGCAAACAAGTGCTGCATGACGGCTTCGCCGTCGACCCTGTTGGAACGCGGGACGAGCACCAATCGCACCGGCGTTTCGTGGTCCGATTCATCGCGCAAATCTTCCAGCATGGGCAATTTCTTGGCCTGCATCTGAGCCGCAATTTGCTCCAGAATCTTCGAGCCAGAGCTTTGGTAGGGCAGCGCGGTCACGATAATATTGCCGCGTTCGATTTCGTAGCAGGCACGCAGCTTGACGCTGCCATTACCGCGCTCGTACATCGATCGAATCTCGTCCAGGGGCGTGATGATCTCCCCCCCACCAGGGAAATCGGGTGCTTGCACGAATTCACACAGCTCAGCAAGGCTCGCACGGGGCGATTCCAGCAGGTGGATGCAAGCCGCACCGACTTCACGCAAATTGTGCGGCGGAATGTCCGTCACCATGCCAACCGCGATACCCGTCGTGCCATTCAGCAAAACGTTCGGCAAGCGTGCCGGCAGAATTGTCGGCTCGTCCAAAGTGCCGTCAAAGTTGGGTGCCCATTCGACGGTGCCCTGTCCGAGTTCCGCCAACAGCACGTCTGCGTACGGAGTCAGTTTGGCCTCGGTATAGCGCATTGCGGCGAAAGATTTCGGATCGTCACTTGAACCCCAGTTACCCTGCCCGTCAACGACCGGGTAGCGCGTATTAAACGGTTGCGCGAGCAAGACCATCGCCTCATAACATGCCGAATCACCGTGCGGATGAAACTTGCCAATCACATCCCCGACGGTGCGCGCGGATTTCTTGAACTTCGCGGTCGCACTGAGACCCAGCTCCGACATGGCGTAAACGATGCGCCGTTGAACCGGCTTAAGACCGTCGCCGATGTGCGGCAGCGCGCGGTCGAGGATGACGTACATCGCGTAGTCCAGATACGCGCGCTCGGTAAACTCACGCAGCGGAATCTGCTCTATATCAAATTTGCTGTCGTCGGCCATGGCGCTGGATTCCGCTTCAGGTAATGCTGGCGAGATTGCCTTTGCTCTCGAGCCAGCCACGCCGATCGCCAGAACGTTTTTTGGCTAACAGCATGTCCATCATCGAGTCCGTTTGATCGTCAGCGATAAGGCTCAGACAAACCATGCGCCGGGTCGCGACCGCCATGGTGGTTTCCCGTAGCTGCAGGGGATTCATTTCGCCCAGGCCTTTGAATCGCTGCACGTTCACTTTGCCGGAGATTTTCTCGCTTTCAATGCGCTCCAACACTGCGATTCGCTCTTCTTCGTCCTGCGCATAAAACACCGACTTCCCGACATCAATTCGATACAGCGGCGGCATGGCGGCGTACACTCGACCGGCCTCAACGAGCGCGCGAAAGTGACGCACGAACAGGGCGCACAGTAATGTGGCGATGTGTAGTCCGTCCGAATCCGCGTCAGCGAGAATACAAACTTTCCCATAGCGCAGATTGGTCAAATCGTTCGCTCCCGGGTCGATGCCGAGCGCTACCGAAATGTCGTGCACCTCGCTGGACGCGAGCACTTGCGCAGAATCGACCTCCCAGGTGTTTAGAATTTTGCCTCGCAACGGCAAAATAGCCTGGAATTCCCGATCGCGCGCCTGCTTCGCAGAGCCACCCGCGGAGTCGCCCTCAACTAAAAATAATTCCGTCCGCTCGAGATCCTGCCCCGAACAGTCAGCCAGTTTGCCCGGTAGGGCAGGTCCACCACCGGTGATTTTCTTGCGCACAACCTTGGCCGCTTTCAGTCGTCGCTGCGCGCGGCTTATGGCTATTTCCGCGATTCGTTCGCCAGACTCAACATGACCGTGCAACCACAGGCTGAACGAATCGCGCACGGCGCCGCTAACAAAAGCAGCACAGGTTCTGGATGAGAGCCGTTCTTTGGTCTGGCCCGAAAACTGCGGCTCTTCGAGTTTCACCGAAAGCACATAAGCACAACGTTCGATGACATCTTCCGCGGCCAGCTTGACGCCGCGCGGCAGTAAATTGCGGTTGTCGCAGAATTCTCGCATCGCATCCAACAGGCCCTGTCGCAGACCACCAACGTGAGTACCGCCCTGCAGCGTCGGCACCAGATTGACATAGCTTTCGGTAATTAATTCCGAGTCGTCTGCGCACCAGTGGATAGCCCAATGAACTGCTTCGTGCTCACTTTCATGAGCCCCCATGAAAGCTTCAGCCGGGACGAGATCTGCGCCCTCCAGCGCCTCGCCCAGATAATCCTGCAGACCATTCTGGTACTGCCATTCGAGCTTCTCGCCGTTGCCCATATCGCGAAACGTCAGCTTCAGTCCCGGGCACAAAACGGCTTTGGCACGCAGCACATGCTTAAGGCGCGGCAGCGACAATTTAACGGTGTCGAAGTATTTCGAATCTGGCCAAAAGCGGATGCTGGTACCGATGTTGCGCACGCCGACACTGCCGATTACGCGTAACGCCGATTCCACCTCGCCGCCACGAAACGACATTGCATGCTCGTGGCCACCGCGCTTGACCGAAATGTCCAATTGCGCAGAAAGCGCGTTCACCACCGACACGCCCACCCCGTGCAGGCCGCCGGAATATTTGTAGTTTTTGCGCGAAAATTTACCGCCAGCGTGGAGACGTGTGAGGATCACCTCGACGCCGGAAATTTTCTCGCCAGGATGCTCGTCAACGGGCATGCCCCGGCCGTTGTCACTGACGGCGATGGAGCCATCGTCATGCAACACGATGTCGATTTGATCGCAGTGCCCGGCAATCGCCTCATCGACACTGTTATCGACGACTTCCTGTACAAGATGATTCGGCCGTGATGTATCGGTGTACATTCCTGGCCGTTTTCGCACCGGTTCAAGTCCGGTGAGAACTTCGATGTCAGCGGCGTCGTAGCTTGCGCTCAAAGAATCTTATTCCAGTGTGCATGGGGCCGCCCCGAATTGCGGGGATAATCCGGGGCTTCACCAACGTGCTATGTAACGGTGCGCCGACCTGCTCTACGAGCTGCCGGGGCGCGACTATTCAGGCCAAATCGGCAACCAGCGCCGCGCAGGTCTCAAGACTAACGGGCGACACCTCATGACGATAGCTGTCATGGGCGATCCCCATCGCCAATGGCTCGCCGCGCTTGAGGGCCCCGATGGTGATGCTGTCGAGCTGGAAACGCAAGAAATGCACGGCCGAGGTTTTTCTCTCATTTGAACGTTCGAGGTCTTCGTCCGCGATGGCGAACACCGCCTCGCCTTCTCCAGCGCGCAACCACACGGTATCCTCGATACCTTGCATGCTCGCTAGCGCGACGCGGCGTTCTTCTACGTCGTCATATTCGATCATGAAAGTGGCTTTAAAATTGTCACCATCCGGAATGAGCGGATTGTAGGCAGCCAATTCTTCTTCAATCGCATCGCGCTGAAAGATTCGCTCGACCCGCAGCATCTCCTGAATCTGATACTGAACGGTCACGCGGTCTTCAAAGTACAACGCCGCATGGACACCAATAAAGACTTTCCGCAGTGCTTTGTGTGCCATCACATCACGACGCATCTGCGCACGCTGCTCATGGTAGGTTTCAAGCGGCAGCAAGTCGTCCCGGGTGAGTTTGTTCGCCATCTTGAGTGTTAAATCCCGTAGGCCTGTCTGAGTAGCGTAAAGGCGGAACTCGCGACGCTCGCGTCGCCCATCCCGTGTTCGATCATGTCGCCCGCCATCGGGCAATCACTGACGTAATAGTCAACTTTGGCATCGGCAATGCGCTTGACCACAGGACGACAGATCTTCTGCGCAAAGTCGTAGTTTTCAGCCTTGACTGCGTATGTACCGTCGTGGCCTGAGCAACGTTCGACGACTTCCACTTCCGTGTTGGGGACGAGTTCGAGCATATCGCGAGTTTTCAAGCCGATATTCTGTACGCGCTGGTGGCACGGCGCGTGGTAGGCCACTTTGCCGAGCGGCGTCTTAAACTCGGTTTTTAACCGGCCTTCGCGATGTCGGGCCATCAAAAACTCAAACGGATCGGTGAATGCACGACCAACCGCGCCCACCTGTTCGTCGTCCGGAAACAGAAGCGGCAATTCCTGCCGGTACATTAGTACACAGCTTGGTATCGGTGCAGTGATACGCAGCCCCTGCGCAGTCAAATCCAGCAGGCGCGGAATATTGGCTTCTTTGAGTTTTTCAACGGCGTCGAGATCGCCAAGTTCCATCTTCGGCATACCGCAACATTGCTCGTTGCTAACAATCTCGACCCCAACGCCGTTGTGTTCAAAGACTGCAATCAGGTCTTCCACCATCGCCGGCGCATTCCGATTGCCGTAGCAGGTAACAAACAGGCCGATGCGTTCATCGAACGTAGTCACGACCGTACGTTTCGCGTTGCGCTTACGCAGAGTTGCACTGTGAAACTTGGGCAGCGGTGCCTCAGCGTGAACGCCGATAGCACTTTGCATCAGCTTGCGCGCGGGACGTAATTTGTTGGTCGTATTGACCACTTCCGCAACGACCGGAATGCTGGCGAGCTTACCGACCGCATCGGTCGAAGTCAGCACGCTATCGCGTAACGAAGCACCCTTTTTTTTGTAGTGCACAGCCTTGCCGCGCAACATCAAATGCGGGAAGTCGACGTTCCATTCATGTGGCGGAACATAGGGACATTTCGTCATGTAACACAGATCGCACAGGTAACATTGGTCGACGACTTTGTGGAAATCGGCCTTATCCACGCCATCGACCTCCATGGTCGACGACTCATCTACGAGATCAAACAGAGTCGGAAACGCGTTACAAAGGCTCACGCAGCGACGGCAGCCATGACAAATATCGAAAACGCGCTCAAGTTCGGTATTGAGATCGTCCTGATCGTAGAAGGACGTCGTTTTCCACTCAATCGCGTGCCTCGTTGGTGCCTCGAGTCCACCTTCGCGATTGTCATCGGCCATATCAGCCACCTCTATAGATTATTGAGATAAAAAAAGAAGCCGGGACAAGCCCGGCTTGCTCCGCACTGGATCCTGGTCTTATCCCAGAGTATCGAGCGCTTTCTGAAAGCGATTAGCGTGCGAGCGTTCCGCTTTCGCGAGAGTTTCAAACCAGTCCGCGATTTCGTCAAAACCTTCTTCGCGAGCCGACTTAGCCATCCCCGGATACATATCGGTGTATTCGTGAGTCTCGCCAGCAATAGCTGCTTTGAGATTCAACTCGGTGTTGCCGATTGGCTCGCCAGTGGCCGGATCGCCTACGGCTTCAAGGTACTCGAGATGCCCGTGTGCGTGGCCGGTCTCGCCTTCAGCAGTGGAACGAAACACCGCGGACACGTCGTTGTAACCTTCAACGTCGGCCTTTTGGGCGAAATAGAGATAGCGGCGATTCGCCTGCGATTCGCCGGCGAATGCCGCTTTCAGATTGTCTTCGGTCTTGCTGCCTTTGAGAGACATAGTAGTGTTCTCCTCCTCGATGGGCCGATCTGGTCCGGGATGAATTGAAAATTCCAGAGAAATTTAGACTGAGTCTAAATTTGGACTCAGTCTAAATAAACTGTCCGAGCAAGGTCAAGCGTTGACCGCGTAGAGAGCCGTGGTTAGAGTTGCCGCCCGCGCTGCCGGACCGCCGTCAGCCGTTTAGCGCAAACCGGGATTTGCTCGATAACGTGACCAAACCAAGCAACAAAACTCCGCCGATCGACTTCGAGGCTGCAATGCGCGATCTCGAAACCTTAGTCGTCAAGATGGAACAGGGTGAATTTACGCTCGAAGAGTCGATCAAGCAGTTTGAGCACGGCATCCAGCTCGCACGTAGCTGCCAGCAGGCGCTGCGCGCCGCCGAGCAGAAAGTGCTCAAGCTCGCTGGCGACGGCGCAGATGAGGCACTGCGCGACTTCGACCTGCCCGAGCCTTCCTGAGGCGCGGCCTGAAGATGTTGCAAAAACAACTTGGCCCGCTGCGGGCCCGTGCCGATGCTGCGCTGGAAAGTTTTCTGCCCAATGTTGAGACGCCCCCGCTACGCTTACATGCAGCCATGCGCTATGCGGTGCTCGCGCCAGGGAAACGAATTCGTCCGATTTTGACCTACGCGACGGGTCTTGCCCTGCACGCCGCCGACGCCGCTCTGGATGGTCCGGCGATAGCTGTTGAACTGATCCATGCCTATTCGCTCATTCACGATGACCTGCCTGCCATGGACGACGACGATTTACGCCGAGGGCGGCCAACCTGCCACCGTCAATTCGACGAAGCGACTGCGATCCTGGCAGGCGACGCGCTGCAGGCGCTGGCATTTGACGCTTTGCTGACACCGGACGCCCCGAGCAGTGCTGAAACTCGCCTCGAGATGGTTCAAACCCTCGCTCACGCGAGTGGATCCACTGGCATGGCCGGCGGACAGGCACTTGATCTGGCAGCCGTCGGTCAGCGCTTGACGCTCGAAGAACTGGAGAACATTCATAATCACAAGACCGGCGCGCTGATTCAGGCCAGCGTAATGCTCGGGTATCTTGCGGGCACCGACCGCGATCCCGATCTGGCCGAGCGCTTACGTCGCTACGCGCAATGCATCGGACTCGCGTTCCAGGTACAGGACGATATCCTCGACGTCGAAGGGGACACGACAGTGATTGGCAAACCGCAAGGTTCGGACGCTGAACTCGACAAACCGACCTATCCAAATATCCTAGGCCTGGATGGCGCCAAGGCGACGGCGCGTGAACTCTGCGAGGAGGCCATCGCATGTCTCGACCCGCTCGCGGAGCGAGCATCTACCCTGGCGATGATTGCCGACTACATCGTTCGCCGCGACCGCTAAATTCGCGCTGCCGGCAGCCGGCGGGACTCACGCAATGTCAGATTCTCGCCACTGCAAACACGCTTGTCCTCGATTTTCGGCAGCTTGCGCCCTGCCTTAATCTGCCCTTAAGCACACCGCTTAACGCGATCTTCGCTGGGCTGGCATGATGCCGTGGTCGCGTGACACGCTGGTTTTCTTTCGATTGTATTCAGCCCGTTGATCGTTAACCGGCGGATTAGCCGCCGTTTTGCTTTTCGGCGGACTTCGCCTCTTCCCAGAATTGATCCAGCAACGCAGCGCTCGCCTCGGTCATGGCTAAATTGCGCTCTGTGACTCGGCTTTCCACGGCTCGGAAGCGCCGTTCAAATTTTGCGGTCGCATGGCGCAAACTGGACTCCGGTTCGACGCCGAGATGACGGGCAACGTTAACGACGGCGAACAAAACATCGCCAAGTTCATCATGCACAGCGTCGGCGCCGAGCTCGCTGTGCGCATGCCGTAGTTCCAGAAGTTCTTCGTCCACCTTGCGCCATGCGCCGCGATGATCGGGCCAATCGAAGCCAACCCGAGCGGCGCGCTTTTGAATCTTTGCCGCTCGCGATAAGCCCGGTAACGCCGCCGGAACGTCATCCAGTTCACTGTGCTGGCCGGCGGCGATTCGTTGCGCCGCTTTGCGCGACTCCCAGGCTTGCGCCACCGCATCCGCAGACTCCGCGCCGGCGTCTCCGAACACATGTGGGTGGCGCGACACCAGCTTCTGTTCGAGGGCCGCGACCACGTCGTCGAGCGAAAAGCGCCCTTCTTCTTCGCCCAGCTGACAATAAAAAACGACCTGAAAAAGCAGATCGCCGAGTTCGGCAGGCAGCGCACCAAAGTCCGCAGTCTCAATCGCCTCGGCAACCTCGTACGCTTCCTCCAGCGTATGCGGAACAATCGAGCGCCAATTTTGAGCACGATCCCAGGGACACCCACGGTCGGGATCGCGCAGTGAACGCATAATCGAACGTAGCTGGCCAAGCTCGGACATTTATCTTTCCCTTGTTTGTGAGCGAATGCGTACACCGAAATAGGTGCCAAACAGCTCAACTTTGCAAATGAGTGCGCGCCAACATTTACCGAACGGCACTTGCCTGCGGCGAATTTAGCACGGAGAATCGAATCCCAAGTGCGTTGCATTCGCTTCAGGTGAACCGGGATCAGAATATGACCTCACCACTTATTCTCCGCCTCGATATTTCTGGCCGACCGATTCGCTGGATTCCATGGCAGGACGCGGTTTGTCTATACAGCCGTGAGTTGGTCGGTTGGACTGCCGGCGAGAATATTTTCACCTTTCACGGCGGTATCGCGCGGTTTTCAGGCGAACGTTCATCGGTGAGCGTGCACTCGATTATCGCCGTCAAAAACTCGCGCCGCGGGCAACATCCGAAACGCAACGTCCCGCCCCTGAATAATCATGAGTTGTTCCGGCGGGATGGTAATTTGTGTCTGTACTGCGGTCGCGAGTTCAACGGTTATGGATTGACACGGGATCACGTCGTGCCGCTTTCTCACGGCGGGCGCGATCGCTGGTCGAACGTGGTTACTGCGTGCAAGTCATGCAATACCCGAAAAGGTGGGCGTACCCCGGAGCAGGCGCGCATGCCGCTGCTTGCCATCCCATACGTACCCAACTGGGCAGAGTTTCTGGCGCTCTCAAACCGCCGCATCCTAGCCGACCAGATGGAGTTTCTGAAATCCCAGTTCAATCGAAAGAACCCTATCCGCAATCTCGCTTGAAAGCGCTCGTAGCGGCTCTTAGCGGCGTAATGCTGGCGGCCTGCGTCGGCGTCGCGAGCGCTGCTGACGCAACCGGCAACTATGCGATTTGGGGCGCCGGCAGTGCTTCTTGCCACCAGTTCCGGCGCGGTCACGAGGACCCTGCGCTGAGACAATCGTTCAAGGACTATTTGATGGGTTACCTGACCGCCTATAACGCAGTTGCGGATGACACCTATAACGCACTCGGCAGCCTGAGCCTGGAAAAGGCACTACAACGGCTGGATGATTATTGTGACCTGCACAAGATTGATAGCTTTGACCGTGCCGTAATCGACATGCTGGTCGCGCTACACGAAAGCCGCAGCCGAAAAGCCAAAGGTGCGGCACCGGGGTGGGGCCGAACACGCGGGTCCGAGCCTGTCGACACCGAGCGCTCGTCGGCAAATCCTTGAGTGCGATGATTAACCAAAGCACAAACCAGGTCACATAGTGCTGTGTTGCGAAGCAAAAAAAAATCATTCATGATTCGCGCCACCATGGCTACTGCGCCTTTTTCGCAATAGCCAAGACATTTTTCGACTCGAATCGTCCCCTTCCCTAGGAGCATTGCCAGCATGAAAAACAAATATTTAGCGCGCGCCCAGTTGCCGTTATTAGGATTGATAATTGCGTTTACGAGTGCCTGCTCAACAGTATCGCCAGAGCAGTTGTCTGCCGTTGAAGCGAAGGCAACCAGCGCCATGTCTGAAGCTCGCAAAGCTGCAGGAGATGCTGCGAACGCATTGAAAACTGCCCAGGCAGCGAACTCAACAGCTGACGCAGCAGCCGCTGCAGCAGCCGCTGCACAGACCAGTGCCGATGCCGCGATGGCATGTTGCACAGGAAATAAAGATCGTATCGAACGTATGTTCGAACAGACGATGAAGAAATAGCGGGCCAATCAATACGCCGCAAATAAAAAACCCCGCACTAGCGGGGTTTTTTTTCGCCTGAAAATAAAACCTACCCAGAATGTAGAGCGTTTTCAGACTCCGTCATTGTCGCTGTACGCGGTTTGTAGCTCCCGACGTCGTGCGGAATGCCGTCTTTCAGCTCAATGGCACTTTTAATGTCCTGCCAAGCGAGTTCCACATCGAAGGATTTGACCCGTTCGAGGATCAGCTTAACGACGTGCGAGTACTGGCCGGCAAACAGCTCCCGGTCTTCATCCAGATGCGGATGAACCTCGAGATAAACACGCCCACGCGCCACGCCAACTTTATAGGGCTGATTGACCACCTCCACGACGGTACCCACCGGAACCTCGCTGAACACGGTAGCGACGTCTTTCGGGTACATGCGAATACAGCCATGCGTGACCCGCATTCCAATCCCATAAGGCCGGTTGGTCCCATGAATCAAATAACCCGCAGCGCTTAGTTTGAGCGCGTGCTGCCCCAGCGGATTGTCCGGTCCGGCAGGTACGATTGTCGGCAGGATATCACCCTCGGCAGCGTGCTCTTCGCGAATCGATTTGGGGGGGTACCAAGCCGGATCCTTCACTTTGGAGACGATCTTCATCTGGCCCTTGGGCGTGACCCAGTTTTGCCGACCGATACTGATCGGAAAAGTCTTGACCTGCGCCGCGCCGGCCTTGCCTTTACCGCCAAACACGTAAAGGCGCATTTCCGCAACATTCACGATGATCCCACGACGGGGCGCATCCGGAAGGATATACAGGTTCGGCACGACGACCTCTGCGCCATCGCCGGGCAACCAAGGGTCTACTTGCGGATTCGCCAGGCGCATTTCCTGATAGCCCTGATCGTAGGCGCGCGCAATATCGGACAGCGTATCCTCGTGCACTGTGGTGGTGAGAAACAGCTCGCCGATCACATCAGAATCGACCTGCGCGAGGCTAAACGCCTGAGTCGCGCTTGCCGGTCCGACTAGCATGGCAAGCAATAGTCCGAGCAAGTATACGACGGCGTTACCGAAGGCGTAAGAACGCGGCGTCGGATTCATAGTTCTATACTCCGGTTAATCACTTATCGCTGCTGCGGCCAGACTAAGCCAGGCTGCCATAAAGGCCAGCCCACCCGCCGGAGCAGCGCGAGCGAAGGCGGCATTGCTGCTGATGGCACTGAGAGCCAAACCACCGCAAAAACACACAATACCCGTTACGCACAACGCCCCGGCTATACGCAGCATAACCCCGCTCGGTGCTGCGCGCAGCCACACACCGATCACGACCAATAACAGGGCATGAATCAGTAAATAAAGATTAGCGGACCGCAAGCTTGCCAGCGCATGCGCATCGAGTTGCGCGCTGAACTTGTGCGCGGTCAAAGCCCCGAGTGCCACGCCCGTACAGCCTGCGAGACTGCCAGCTGCGATAATTATTCTGTGCCACATACTAATTTAGTCCGAATTTCGCTCGATTCACTTGGGGGCGCGCAACGCGAATGGTGAAGCAGCAAGCAGATTTGACCGCGGGGTCCGCCTTCGTGCGGGCGAGAGTACGCCATCCTAAGCCGTGATCGCGATGTTTTCAGGACCTGAGTTCCGCTTTAGTGACGCCGCCAGTTACTGCCTCACAGCGTTGCTGGCGTGCACCGCGCTGACAACCTCAGGCGCACAACGCTTTAGCGAACCGTTTCGCATGGCGCCCGTAAGCCAGCCCGGAGGAGCCGAGTCAGACCCCCGCCATCGCGGCACTGTGCGTCTGGTCGCGGGTCCCGATGGTCGCCCTCATCAACTCTCTGGACTGGCCTGGGATGCCGACGAAAATTTGCTCTACGCGCTCTCTGATGATGCCTACGTGGTGCACCTGCGCCCGTTCTTTCAGGGTGGCCGTTTGTTTCGGACAAAACTCGTCAAGTTCGTCGCACTGCTGGACGAACACGGCACACCGTTGAACTCTCCGTTCGCAGATTCAGAAGGATTGCTGGGGCGCTTCACCGACAATGGCGTGCGCGGCGATAGCGAACTCGTCGTGTCGTTCGAAGGCCGCCCCAGAATTATTCACTTCAACACCCAGGGCGCGCCAGTCTCGCAAACAGAATTGCCGCTAGCTCTGCGAAACCGCAGTTATTACGCCGGTTCAAACAAACAGCTCGAAGCCATTACAGGACATCCTCAGTACGGAATTATTACTGCGCCAGAACGCGCCCCACGCGCCTCGTCGGGGAACTTCATTCCGCTTTGGTCGATATCCGGGGAGCAGTGGAATTACCGCCCTGACGCGCCGGGTGTCAGCGCAGTCGTGGGGCTCGAAACAGCGCCCAATGGCGATATTCTAGTCTTGGAGCGCCAATTTCGCGGGCTCTTGCGACCGTTAATAATAGTCGTACAGCAGGTGCGTTTGGATGATGACAACCACGCATTGGTGGAAGCTGTCGAGAAGCTGCGGTTGGATTCGTCGCGCGGCTGGGCGCTGGATAATTTCGAGGCTATCGCCCGCCACCAGGGCGACTGCTACTTTCTGGTCAGCGACGACAATGCGTCAGTGCTGCAAAAAACCCTGCTGAGTTATTTCTATTTGCCGCAGAACTCGGACGCTCTCAGCGTTCGAGTAAACGCGGCATCAACTCAACCAGATTGCATGGACGCGTCCGGTAATCCAGTTGATGCACGATAAGTTCATCCCAGGCGAGGGTACAGGCGCCCGCAGAACCAGGCAGTGAGAAGATGTAGGTGGCGTTGGCAACACCGGCAACGGCGCGAGATTGCAACGTCGATGTCTTGATATCCTGATAAGACAGCGCGCGAAACATTTCGCCGAAACCATCGAGTGTCTTATCAAACAAAGGTGTCACTGCTTCCGGGGTTCCATCACGCCCAGTCACACCGGTGCCACCCGTCAATAGCACCACATTGACGTCTGTCTGTGCGACCCAACGCGACACATGCGCCCGAATGGCATAAACGTCGTCTCTGCAAATGGCTTTCTCGGCGAGCGTATGGCCAGCATCCTGCGCGCGACCGGCGAGCACTTTGCCCGACTTGTCGGTCGCCTCTGTACGCGAATCCGAAACCGTTAAAACGGCAATCGATAAGGGAATTAACTCTCGTTCTGTGGTCACAATTCACGCCCTGCGGTAGCCTAAGGTAGTTTACCCAATCTATGACAATAATATCTTCGTCACCAGAATCGGAGCGTCCCCTACCCGCGTTACAGTAATAGGTGGCGGGGTTCGAAACTGCGTGATAACAATACGGTGTTAAGTATGCCTGCAATACAATCGCCGCCGGAAGACAGTCAACGACTCGATCGTTGGCTGTGGGCGTCGCGCCAATTCAAAAGCCGCAGCATCGCCGTGCATGCGATCGAAAATGGTCGAGTGGAACTCAATGGCTTACGCGCCAAGCCAGCCAAGCTGGTTCACATTAACGATGCGATTCGCATCCGCCGGCCACCCTATGACTATGACATCATCGTACGCGGCCTGTCCGGAAATCGCGTCTCAGCGAAACTTGCCGCTGCCTTGTACGAAGAAACACCTGACAGTCTGAGCACGCGCGCGAGCTTGCGTGAGAGCCTGGATTTAAGCGCCGTGCATGAGGATCGTCGGAGCGGCAAACCCGACAAGAAAGAACGTCGCGAGCGCGAGAATCTCAAGCGCTCATACGAATAAACCAGCAGGAGCTACGACGCGAACCTATGAACGCCCCTCAAGCCACGCTCTCCGCAGACAACGCGTCTGCGATCTACTCAACCCTGACGGGCGCAATCAGCAAAGTAATCACCGGCCAGAGCCAGGTAACCCGCCACCTCCTCAGCGCTTTTCTCACTGGCGGTCACGTGTTGTTGGAAGACTATCCAGGAACCGGTAAAACAACATTGGCAAAAACGCTGGCGCGCGCAGTCGGAGCCGACTTCCAACGCGTTCAATTCACCCCTGATCTGCTTCCCACCGACATTCTTGGCGCCTCAATCTACAACCAGAGAAGTCAGGAATTCGTGATCCACAAAGGGCCGATATTCACTAATTTCCTGCTCGCCGACGAAATCAATCGAGCCTCGCCGCGCACGCAATCGGCCCTGCTCGAAGCGATGGGTGAAGCTCAGGTTAGTCTTGAGGGAGAGCAATTCACGCTCGAACAGCCCTACTTTGTGATTGCCACGCAAAACCCGCTCGAATTCCACGGTACTTACCCCCTCCCAGAAGCGCAGATGGATCGTTTCGCGCTGCGCTTGTCACTGGGCTACGTGTCTGCCGAAGATGAAGTGGCGATCATCACGTCGAATAATCAATCGAGCCCACTCGAAGACACTGAAGCGGTCATTTCAGTTACTGAGGTGCTGGCTTTTCAGCGCGCCGCCGCCGCTGTTTCAATTAGCGAAGAACTCAAGCGCTACATTGTTGCGCTAGTCGCGGCAACGCGCGACGCCGAGCAGATTGAACTTGGCGCAAGCCCGCGCGCCTCCCTGACTTTACTCAAATGCGCGCAAGCCCTTGCGCTATTCGACGGCCTTGATTTTGTGACGCCAGACATGATCCAGGAACTGGCGCCGCTAGTACTCGCTCATCGTCTTGCGGTGCGAGCCGAAGCCCGCTTTAGCGGCATTAGTGCACTCACCCTGGTCGCCCAAATCCTTGATACGGTCGAGGTCCCGCGTTAGTTCCGGGCCCTGATTATGCCGAGCATGCCGCCGCGCGTTCTTTACCGGCTATTTCCGCTGGCCGGACGCACAAGCGCATGGGTTGAACAACGCTTCCCGGCTGGCGGACGCATGGTTCTGTCATTGTTGGTCTGCGGCATCCTGTTTGGCATCGACTTGCGACAGACGTTGGGTTATCAGATCGCCTCGCTGAGTTTCGCCTTGCTGCTAACCAGCATTCTGCTCAGTGTGCGCTGGCGACCGCGGCTTCGGGTCGAGCGGATTCTGCCCGATCTGGTCACCGCCCAGGTACCGATGAGCTACTACCTCAAAGTGACTAACCTTGGTACACGCGACGAGCGCGATCTAGTCGTGCAGGACCAACTCGTCACGCCGCCGATGAGCTATGACGCATTTCAACGCCGCCGGCGCCAACGCAGCACTCGCCGTACGAATTGGTTTGACCGAGCCGTTGGCTTCCCGCGCTGGGTGGAAATGCGGCGGCGCGATCGCGGCGCCGAAATCCGTCTCGTCGCCATTCCGACCATCGCCGCGGGCGCGAGCGTGCAAGTCAAAATAGACAGCACGGTCGTGCGCCGCGGCTGGATCCAGTACCAACACACCCAGATTCTCCGTCCCGATCCGCTCGGATTGTTCCGCGCGCGCCGGAACCTACCTACGAAAGAGGCATTGCTCGCCCTCCCGCAGCGCTATGCCGTGCCTCATATTCACATGCAGTCGCAACGCCATTATCAGAAAGGCGGTGTAAGCCTCGCGCTGGCCGTCGGCGACTCGCAGGAGTTCGCGAGCTTGCGCGACTACCGTCCGGGAGACGCCAGACGCCATATCCACTGGCGTAGTTTCGCGAAAAGCGGCCGCCTGGTGGTGAAGCAGTATCAGGACGAGTATTTCGATCGCCACGCCTTAGTCATCGACACCCACGTCGAGGCCAATGAAGAGGAACTCTTCGAGTCGATCATTTCCGTTGCTGCGTCGGTCGCCGGCGGCGAACGGCCGCGGGATTCCATCCTCGATGTGATTTTCGTCGGCGCACAAATGGTCCAGCTCAGCGCTGGACGTGGCCTCGGCGACGCCGCCAGCGCCCTCACCTATCTGGCTGAGGCCGTGGCCAGTGTGGACGCCGATTTCGCTGCGACCGCAAACGTGTTGCGTGAACGTGCCGGGGAACTGGCCAGCGTCATTTTTGTACTGGCTTCTGTGGACGACGAACGCCAGCAATTGCTCGACGAGTTGGTCGTTCGCGGTATCTCGTGTCTGTGCTTGCTGGTCAGCGTTGGCGACGAACAATCCGATGGCCTCGAACGACTCGGTACTCACCGTGTCTTCCGCATCCGTAGCGGTCATCTCAGTGCCGACCTGGCACGTATCGATCTCACGCCATGACGCGCATCACTGTCGAACCGGTCCGCAAACCCATGCCGCGCTCATGGCCGAGCCTGGCGCTGCTCTGTTGGGGTGGGTTCACCGATACCTGGTCGGGCGCAATCGTCATGGCCCTGATGCTGGAAGCGATCGCCTTATCGCCAATTAAATGGAATGTTGCACATCGCGAATTCCATCGCGCAGCCGATCTGACCAGTGTTATTTTTGCTGTCGTTACGGTGGTGCAATTTTCCCGCTATTCGGTGCACGGCATCTACCAGATTTTGCTCGTCACGCCATTCTGTTTTTTTCCGCTGTTGTTGGTACAACGCGCGAGCGTGCAACAAACGATTCCCATGAGCGCCTTGTTCTACAGCCTGCGACGCTACCCACAGTACGATCGCGAACTCGACGTAGCGCCGCACTACATCATCATCTGCATTCTCGCCGCCAGTACAACAACGCAAAACGACCGCATTTTCATTGCGCTAACCGCCGTACTCATAGTCGGCTTGATAGCTGCAGCGCGTCCACAACGATATCGATGGTGGCAATGGTCGGGCGCGATGGTGCTCGCCTTGACGCTGGCAGCAGCAACCGGCTTGGGCGTGCTGCGTGGACATCGCGCACTGGAAGATTCATTCATGTACTGGCTGAATCAATTCCCGTGGACCTCGAGCAATCCCAATCGGGCCATTACAGCGATCGGCCAAATCGGGCGACTCAAGTTGTCCGATCAAATCCGCGTGCGCGTGACCCCAGGGCGGCAAGTCAAACTGCCATTGCTCCTCCAACAAGCGAGCTACGACGAGTTTACTTACGGTTCATGGGCCGCTAAGGAGGCACCATTCGCTGCGCTGGATAAAAGTGACGGCGAGGATTCCTGGATAACGGAATCCAGCGACAATAGTGCAGCGACGGTGACCGAAATAACGTTCCAGCATCGTCGCGAACTCGCCATGCTGCCGGTCCCGCGCGGTAGCCGCGAAATTCATAGCTCCGAAGTGGCGGAATTGCAACGAAATCGCTTCGGCACTCTATTGTCCGAATCGCCGCCCGGCGCTCTGCGCTTCAAGGTGACCAGCGGCGTACCGGTCAGCAATGAACCTCCCGCAACCGCTCGCGATTTGGTCGTACCGCAGAGTTACCAGTCCGTGATCGCGCAAACCCTCGGCGAAATCAATGTGCAACCCGGGCGCGACGCTGAGAACGCTAAACAGATCCGCCAATTCTTCCTCGACAACTTCAAA